>ERZ808037.298-NODE-298-length-52350-cov-4.858799_pt1 | contig 52350 bp, 45 predicted proteins | sample MGYA00380190_ERZ808037 | MGnify/ENA primary metagenome ERZ808037 (study PRJEB31490, sample SAMN06133399) | mouse gut metagenome | isolation source: J9 | host: mice | place: China: Chengdu | collected 2015-05 ... | reverse complement strand
AAATAAAGGTTGAAAAATTTTCTCCGGGAGTATATCATATCAATAAAGAGACGTTTCATACACAGATTATCGTCACGAGCCAGCTGCCGCCGGAAGAATATCTTTATCTTCACTGTCTCACCAACAGGCTGCTGGATCACGGCCTTATCAACCGGCTGACAGACGATTACAGTCTCCATCAGGAGCAGGATATCTATATCCGGTATATGAACCAGTTAACCACCGCCAACCGAAACAAGAAAGGAGATGTCTCTATGGTCTGTGAAGGAATCCTGAACCTGTGCGGCACCAGTTCCGAGGAAATCATCGAACGCACCCGGAAAGAAGAGGCCGCGTATTACCTGCCCAAGATCGACAGTCTGTCTACACAGAATGCCTATTTGAAGTCTTTGCTGGAGCAGCACAATATCCCGTTCCAGCTTGACCCCGAAACCGACCGGCTTTGAACTGCCGGCCGCTGATGCCGCCTGCCTGATCACACAGGGATAAGACACGCAAATACCCTCCGGCGCCCATAGATCTTATGGGCCGGAGGGTATACTTAATTTATTGCTCAGATCCTGACATCTACCGGATGATACAGGATTCTGCGGCCATCCGCTTCAACCAGCGCCTGTCCGCCTGCGTTCTGCGCTTTCTCATCGTCAGCGCCCTGCACCGGACTGCCCGGCTCGCCTGCCGCCGCCTGTTCTGCCGCGCCTGTCTCGTCCTGCCGTCCTGTCTCACCGCTCTTCCCGGTCTCTTCCTCTTTACGGTCAGTATCTTTCTTCTCCGATTCCGTTGCCTCCTGCACGATTTCGTTGGCTTTGTTCAGGGAATCCATTTGAGAAGCCGTAGCCTTTTCGGCCAGTGCATTCGTCTCGGCCAGCTCCTCTTCCTTGGCCGCCGTCGCATCTCCCGGTCCTCCCTTATCGCGCTTGATCTCGGCCTCCAGAATACCGGCCCGGTTCTGTGCATGTCTGGCCGTACTGCCATGTACTCCCGCCTGTTTCATCGAGGCGTCGGCGGAGATCATCGCCTCCATACTGCCTGCCGAAAGCCCTGCACTCTGCTCCTGCTTCTGTTGCGCCTTCTTACCCGGATTCAGGACATCGTCTGCGGAAGCCTTCTCTTCCTTCTTTCTGGCCTCTTCTCTCCTGACCTCCATCTGATGCTGCCGAAGCTGAATCTGCAATTCGCTGATCTGTTTCTGCAGTTCCTGCCGCTTCTTCATCTTAATATCCGGTGGCATCTCCTGATTCGATGACAGCTCCTTCATCTGCTTCTGCAGATTTTCAATCTTTTTCTGCAGACCCTTACTGACTTCATCCATCGGTTCGCCCATACCCGGCGACATCCCCGTGCCTTTAACCTGCATATCCGAGCCGCCTGTCCCGCTTACTCTCATCGCTGTATCCTCCTTTTTGACTGACTTTCTTTCGTCAGCGTCCCTGCCGTTTCCGGTACAGACACTTTAATGAAAAATCTTTTCAATCTTTATTTCGGTCCTTCCTCTGTAACATTAAAGCGCAATGTTGTGAAATAACTTTATGATGATGTGAACGAAAACTGTTACGGCTTTACCGGATCTGCAGCATCACCCGCATGACACAACACCTTGCTCCCCTGTAGTCCTCCACGCCGATCTCCACGTCACCGTAATATTTCCGCGCCACATGGCGGATGCCGGAAAGGCCGAATCCGTGTCCTTCTTCCGTCTTCGTGGTCAGGGGCAGACCGCTTTGCGCATCCACATGAAGGCTGCCGGTAAAAACATTTGCCGCCTCAATGATATACATATTTTTAACAGGGCGGGAACACAGTATGATCTCCCGGCGCTGCTCCCGCACGGACGCTTCGACGGCATTGGCCAGTGCGTTGTTCAGAATGATACTCAGGTCGAAGGCATCCAGTCCGCCCTTCGGCGGATAACGGAATTCACAGCAAAAGGAAATCCCCTTCTCTTCCATCTCCCGTCTGCGGACCGACAGCACTGCATCCGTCACGGGATTGCCGCTGCAGATTTCCGGCGAGATCTCCTGCACCTTCGTCCGCATGTTCTCCGCGTATCTGCCCGCCTCCTCGTACTCTCCTCTGCCGTACAGTTCTTCCAGCGTCATCAGGTGGTTGCCCATATCGTGGCGAAATCTGCGCAGATCCGAATAAAGCCGCTCTACCTCCTCGACATGCCGCTGCACATCCTTCACCTGTGCCGAAAATACCCTGCGCTGCCCGTCTTCCCGCTGTTCCTGCTTCCACCGCTGGAATACATACACCACCACCAGGATCGTAAGATAGCAGGCCAGATAATACAGAATCATCAGCAAAGACCGGCCGGGCAGATCATAGATGCTTTTTGTCGACGCTTTCTCATAGGCGCTTTTGTAAAACTCTTCCACTCCATAGGCAAATACCCCCAACGCACACGGGGTGAACAGCAGTAGGAACTCTTTCCCGCTCAGGTTATCCCGGCTGCTGCCATAAGCCCACCGCATAAGCCGGATCGCCCCGTACAGCAGCGGCACGCTCAGCCCGAAATCAAGTATACAATCCGCCACATAAGTATAAAGCCAAAAATCATAACGCGCCGCCGTCCTCTCATAAACATACGCCAGAGATGGATGATCTCTTAAATTTATGAAGATAGATTCCCACAGGCCATAGGCCGCGTTTGTGATCCCTGTCACAATGCCCCGGATCTGCCAGCGTATACAGAAAAAAGCCACCGCCAGAAATACCTTCCCCACATAATCTTCCCTGTCTGACAGACACATGACCCCCAATGCCGCCAGCGTGCCAATCCCATAAGCCAGCATCGGAGAAATATACCATGGCATCCACCACAGGCCGCATATCACTGCCACATAAGCCGCTCCCACTCTCCACAGCCGCTCCTGCGCTGCCATGGACGGCTTTACCAGAAGCACAAAGCAGTATGCGCTGAATATGGTAAAAACAAGGCGGTCGAGTTCACTGATGATCACATAATATGGTTCAAACGGATTCATCCTGCTGTTCCTCTCCTGCTGATATAATGCATATACTGTTTCACGAATCCGGCAAATTGCTTCTTCGACACCAGCGCCGTCCCCTGCTCCAGCCAGATCGTCGTCCCGTCATACTTCTCCACATAATCCAGATTCACCAGATAAGCCCGGTGCGTCCGGTAGAAGCCGTCTCCGACCTGTTCTGACAGCTCCGTCAGTTTTCCGTAATACTCCAGATCGCCGTTCACCGTGTGCAGCGTAACCTTCCGGTTGAACACTTCCGCATAGACAATACTGCTCACAGGCACTGCCGCGGAAACACCGCCCTGCCGGACCAGAATCGTTTTATCCGGCCCTCTTCGCCCTGCCGGACGGCCCTGCTTCTCCAGCTCCTCAAATGCCTCCACCGCCTTTTTCAATACTTCTGAGAGCTTTTCGGCGGTAAAAGGTTTCACAAGATAATGAAAGGCTCCCACGTCAAAAGCATCGTAGACATATTCTGACAGTGCTGTCACAAATATCAGGATCGTATTCCACCGCCGCCTGCGCAGTTCTTTCGCCACATCCATGCCGTCTGTGCCCGGCATCTGAATATCCAGAAAAAGCACATCCGGAGCCCTGTCCGCACCCAGCACTTCACCGCCCGAAGAACAGCAGGTGATCTCACACACCACCCCCATCTCCCGGCAGCTTCTCTCTATTTTATCCCGCAGGATGTCCTGCATCTTCCTGTCGTCATCACATATTACGATCTGCACCCTGATTTCTCCCGTCTTACAATCCTTCGTCTAACAGTATACCACCATACTGCCTCTTCTCTCCTCCCTTTCCCGGGAAAATGTTGTGAAACGCCTTCTTTTTGACATGGAATACCAAAAAAGGCCATCAGCAAAGCGCCCTGCAGCAGGACGCTTTGCACATTAACCCTATATTTTCAGCTTCCTGTACCGGTTGATGCAGGCCAGAATCTCCTGCTTGCGCGGCCTTGCCAGCTGAGAGGAGACATCCCCTCTTTCAAACAGGCTCTCCAGCCCGCTGCCATCCAGCTGCTCCTCCAGCAGATCCCCGAGCTGCCGCAGATCCTTCCTGCCGTCCATCATCTTAAGCTGGGCATACTTTAAAAGATATGCCAGCGCCATGCTCTGCTCCTGATCCTTCAGCTGCTCCAGATAGCGCAGTTCCACGTTCTCTTTGCAGATAGAAATCTCGCTGGTTCCCATGGCTTTCATCTTGATCCGGTCTTCCTTTCGCAGCGCCATATCCGGCCCCGGGCAGCGTTTCCGGTTAAAAGGCGGAAACTTCCGCGCATCATCCGCATCTTCCGCTCCCCTGTCTTCATAAGCCGCCGCCGCTTCCTTCGCCTTCTGCGTAATATCAATGGGCACATATTCCTTCATCTGAATGATAGTGTCCGCCATATGGAAAAAGGCGCCCGAGCTGCCCGCCACGATAACGGAGGATACGCCAAGATCTTCATACATCCCCCGTACTCTGCTGATAAAAGGCGTGATCGGCTCCTCGCCGGGCGTGATCACCTGTGCCATCAGCCGGTCGCGCACCATAAAGTTGGTGGCCGACGTATCCTCGTCGATCAGAATCAGGCTGCTGCCGCTCTCCAGCGCCTCCATCAGATTGGCCGCCTGGGACGTGCTGCCGCTGGCGTCTTCCGTGGAGAAATGCACCGTGTCCTTTCTGTTCGGCAGATTCTTGATAAAAGGCGAGATGTCCACGCCCGTCACGCTCCGGCCGTCCTCCGCCCGCAGCTTAAAAGCCGAGGCGTCCGTAATCACAAGCTCCCTGCCGTCCCCTGCGATATGATCGTAGACCCCGTTCTGCAGCGCCTGCAGGATCGTGGATTTGCCGTGATAGCCGCCGCCCACGAACAAAGTAATGCCCTGCGGAATTCCCATGCCGCTTACCGCCCCTTTATTAGGCAGATCCAGCGTAATCCGCAGCGATTCCGGCGACCGGAAAGGCACCCCGTTCTTCATGGGACGCTCCGACACGCCGCTCTCCCGGGGCAGGACGGAACCGTCCGCTATAAAGGCACACAGCTTCCGCTCCGTCAGACACTGCCTGATATACTGCTGGTCCTCACACAGGCATATGGCCTGCCGCAGCTTTTCCTTGTCGATCTTTCCATAGTAGAGGCTCCTGCGCACACAGTCCGGCAGAATGTCAAACAACATCTTCTCCAGCTCTCTGGCGTTGATGGTGCGCCCGTTGGCCGGAAACCCGGCCTCAAACCGCAGGATCAGGTCGCCGTCCTTCACCCGCATGGCCGTGCGCTCCAACACCTGCTGCCCGCATCTGGACACGGACAAAAGACCGCTCTTCCCGGATCCCTTCGCCTGAAAGCTGCCGCCCGCCACCTGTCTGCCAAACAGCCTGGTCAGGTGGTCCTGCAGGGTGATGCGCTTGGCCTTCGTATCGTAATACGCCGCCGGAAACCCGGCTTTCGCCTTCTCCACCCGCACCGAAAGCCGGGAAGGCGAGGCAAAGGGATCCCCCTGCACGTGATCGATGGAAAGCACATAATCCCCGAAATTATACTGCCCCTTCAGATCCTTATAGGCGGGATACCCCTTATGGTCAATGCTCCGTAATTTATTCCGTAATTCTGTCGCCGTATTCATAATCTCCTCCTGCTGTTCTCAAACAAAAATGATAGCGCAGACTTCCGCATGATCCGGTTCATTCCGTTCCATGCAGGAATCTACTCTATCATTTTGCATCCCAAAACAGGCTTCGTCAACCTGAAAATATTTTTATACCGTTGTCAGCAGCGCCTCAAAATTCCCTTCCAGCTCATACGCTCCTGTATCCGCCGTGATCAGGACGCTGTCACCCTTCCGAAAGGCCACCCGCTCCTCTGCCGCGCGTACCTCTCCTTCTCCTTCCAGTACCAGCAGACTGGCGAAGGATGTCCGGTCCGTCTCCCCTAAGATCCGCTTCACGAACTGACCGTCCAGCACGATCTTATCCACCGTGAAATACTCACAGGAAACGATATGCGGCTCAAAAGATTTCCGCTTGAGGATCGGAATCCGGTTGGTCACCTGCAGCGCCTTCTCGATGTGCAGATCCCGCTCCTTCCCGTCCGGCCCTTTTCGCCCGTAATCATACACCCGGTACGTCACATTGGAGTTCTGCTGGATCTCCGCGATCACATTCCCCGCCCCGATGGCATGGATGGTGCCCGGCTCGATAAAGAGCACGTCGCCTTTCTGCACCTCCACCTTGTTGAGCACTTCCAGAAGCGTCTTATTCTCGATCCGCTGCGCAAACTCCTCCGCGCTCACCTCTCTCGAAAAGCCATAGTACAGGCTGGCTCCTTCCTCGCAGTCCACGATATACCACATTTCCGTCTTCCCGTACTGCCCTTCATGTTCCAGCGCAAAGCTGTCTCCCGGATGCACCTGGATCGAAAGATCCTCCCTGGCATCAATAAACTTGATCAGGATCGGAAACTGCTCATACTGGCAGCTCTTTGTCCCCGTCACCTTTCTGCCTTCCATCAGGATATACTCATTCAGCGTACTGCCCGCATACGGCCCGTTCTCCACAATACTGGGGCCGTCCGGGTGGCAGGACAGCTCCCATGTCTCCGCCAGCCGCTCCCCCGCAAACGCCTTGCCAAACTCCTTCATCAACCGCGTCCCGCCCCAGAGATAATCCTTGCAGGCGGGCTTTAATTTCAAAACTGCCATTTTCTGTACAGCCCCTTCCTTGATAACATTTTCGGCTGCCGGCCGCCGGATCACTCCAGCGGCTCTTCCAGGCCGTAAACCTCTACTTCATAAATACGCGCCGCACTGTCGCTGCCCTGCGTCGGCTTGTTGATCACCAGCTTCACGAACTGCGCCGCCACGGGTGCGAATGCGTCATGGGTGGTACCCGCCGTATTTCTCGTCACGCTCCGTACCTCTTCAAAAGCGGCGCCGTCCTCGCTGACATAGATCGCATAGGACTTCGTATTCATATCCGCGCCTTCTCCGCCGGCCTCGGCATGGTACACATCCACCGCGCTGACCATTTTCACGGAACCCAGATCCAGCGTGATCTCGTGGGGCGCACTGCCCGTCGCACACCATTTCTTCGTCACATCTCCGTCCACGGCAAACTCCGGCGCCTCATTCTCATTGACATACGTATCCGCCTCCGTGCCTGCGCCCTGCGAGAGAAGCACAAGCCCGTCCGCCGCTTCGTCTGTCACGACGATATAACCTTCCTGCGTCGTCTCCGCGGTTCCGGATGCATTTTCCGCCGTGACGGATACATCATAGACACCCGCTTCCGGATATGTCACAGCCACCTGGTCACCTTCCGCGCTCTCCGTATCCGATCCCGTGATGGTCCAGGTCACCTTTTCCGTATTCTGGGAACAGAGACTGCTAAAGGTCACCGTCTCGCCCGGAGCCGCCAGCGTCACATCCGCCGCGAACGCCGCTTTCGGCAGGCTGTTATCAGGCCATTCCATCGTAACCTGCTCTCCGGCGCCGTCAACCAGCAGCGCATTCACGGGCACCACTTCGAAGACAGACCAGTTCGTCTCGTCCGTGCGCGGCAGAGTATTCACATAGAAACTGGTCGTGTTGGAGACGCCCAGCAGCGATCTCGTCTGATCCTGATTGATCCGGTATACCTCATAGTAATCCGTCTCCACATCCGAATCCCACGCCAGCCGCACACCGGCATACATACCATCCTCGTCGAACTCGCTGTCCAATACCTGCACGCTGCTCACCGACGCGCTCTCTTCCTGCGCCGTCTCCGCCATCGTGATGTTGCCGAAACGCAGCTGCAGACCGTTCACATCCGCATCGGACCGCAGACGATAGGAAATCTCCCGGATCGTTTTGCCGGCCAGCACGGACGCATCATAGGTGATCGTCGTCCACTCTTCTCCCGCCTTCGTATCTCCTTCCAGCACCGTCTCGCTGCCGTCCTCCGTAGTCAGCACCGCATCCACCGCGATCTCACCGCCTCTCGCCTTTACGGTGGTGGTGAAAGTCATCTGCTCCGTCACCGGAAGCTCCGCGCTGTACATCCTGATCACAGACTCCGCGCCCGCTTTCACCGCACCGCGCAGGATCAGGCTGGTGCCGCCGTACCAGGCATCGCCCACATCCAGATCCGCCGACAGCTCATTACCCTCGCCGTTCTCGATGATATAACGGTAGGTCGGCAGAATATCGGAAACACTGCGGTTATTCCAGTCAAGCTGGCTGATCAGCTCTCCGTTTTTATAGAAACCATACCCGTTTCCGGTAGAGAAATTCGTCACAAAAGGAAGACTCGTAATGGCCGTGCGCTCCACCACATAAGAGGAAACGCCTCTCCACTGCGTATCGTCCGCAGGCTCCGTCTCCGCCGACGGATCCCCCTTGGCATTCACCCACAGCTTATTCTCCTGCTTCCAGAAATCCTGGATCATCTCCGTAGAAAAGTACGCCCAACTCGGACAGTAAAGTCCCAGCGACGTGTAGGTGCCGCCCGCCGGATTCTCAAAAAGACTCCAGTCGATGGGCGTATTGTACCCGTTACTCTGCAGATCCACGCCCGCATACAGGCTGTAAGGGTCGATCCCCTTCTCCTGTGCCAGCTCCGCCGACGATTTCAGCAGTTCTTCCGGCGCCAGCTTCTCCGACGTCCACCAGAAATTGAGGAACATATCGTCCGCCACCGGCTCTCCGTCCTCTGTCTGCAGGAACATGGTGTTCTTTTCCGTCAGGGCGTTCTGCCAGTCCATCTTTCCTTCCGCCGTCATGGAATCATAATAGATCAACTCCAGCTCCGGCGCCTGTGCCTTATAATAGGAAAGAAACTCCTGCATCCGCACCGCATGGTCCTTCGTCAGCGGTTCTTCGTCCGTCCCTTCCGTCTCCTGATTGATGAACCATCCGTCAAACCCGTATGTATGCGCCACCTCGATCAGCTTATCCGCTACCGGGTAGCTGCCGTCCTCCGCCTTCTGCAAAAGGTCTTCCAGCCACTGCATCTTACCGCCATGGGCTGCCTGCGGCATAAACACCGTACCGATCACCGGCACACCGTTCTTATGCCCCGCATCCACCACGTCCGCGGAAGGCGCCACGATCAGGCCTTCCCCCGAAGAGCCGCCCCAGTATACCAGCAGATCCACATACTGCCAGTAGGAAAAGGCGTTGACCTCCGCCTTGTTCAGGCCGTGCGGGGAATTGCCGCTGGTGCTCCCGTTCATGATAGAGATCGCCATACTCCGCGTATCCTTATTCTGCGTACCGTTCACCGTCTTAAGATCCGCAATGTCCACCCGCTTCGCCAGCGGCACCGTGCTCACATTAAAACGCAGATCCTCGTCTTCATCGGCATTCCACGCAAGCAGCTGCTCCGGGAACCAGTAGGAAGCCTCCGGCTGCCGGTTCATGGTCAGCTCCCGGTTACCGTTCTCCTCCGTGACAGAATAGCCGGACGCACCCGCTGCACTGCTTTCTGCATCAGCGCCCTCTTCTGTACCCGTCCCGTCACTTTCCGCGGTTTCCTCCTGCGCCGCTTCCGGGGCCGTCACCTCTTCCTGTGCCGGCTCCCCGCCCTGCGCACCGCCGCAGGCCGTAAGTCCCGCCGCCATGGCGCCGGCCAGCAGCACCGCAGTCACCTTCCTTCCATAGCATTTCTTTCTCATACTTTCTCTTCTCCTTTACTTATTTCAGCAGCACCGTCACTACCTCATACGGTTTCAGCACAACCTCGATCTCATTTCCGTTCACCACTGCTTCCGTCTCGATCTCCTCCAGCAGGTTGCACACATACGCTTTTTCAAACGCCGTATTCACCGTCAGTCTCGCCTTCGTCAGCGCATTCTCCGACTCGTACATACGCAGCACGATTCCGCTTTCGTCCTCCGCCATCTTCACCGTCTCCAGCACCACATTGGCCCGGTCCACACCGGCGAAGGAATACGCCCCGCCGTCCGCCGTACCCGTCTGTGCCGTCAGCGGCTGATTCAGCTTATAAGCCTCGTCCACCGTACCGGCCGCGCGCCATCCTTCCGCATGAGGATAGATCGCATACGTAAATTCGTGCTCCTCCTGATCCGCCGTCGGGTTCGGCTCAATGCCGGACTTGATCAGTGTCAGCGCCATATTGGAATCCTGTACGGAATGTCCGTATTTGCAGTCATTTAACAGCGACACGCCGTAGTGTCCTTCTGAAAGATCCATCCACTTCTGTCCGCAGCTCTCGAATCTGGCCACATCCCAGCTCGTATTGCGGTGGGTCTTCCTCGTCAGGTTACCGAACTGCACATCAAAGGCCGCCTCGTCCGTATGCACAGCCACCGGGAAATGCACTTTAAGAAGCGTCTGGTGTTCTTTCCAGTCCACCTTCGTCACAAACTCGATCCTGCGGCTTAGTGCATAGAAGATAACCTGCTGCCTGATCGTGGAATTAGACGCTTTTCTCGTGATCTCCAGCACCGCACGCACCGATCCGACTTCCGTCCATTCCATCTGTTCTACGCCGTCCACATCCCAGAATTTCTCCGTATAATAAATATCAATATCCCAGTTGTCGAAGTAGATCGGCTTATCCTCATACATCCGCAGCAGATTGGCGCGCTGTCCCTCCTGCACCACTTCCCGCTCGTTTTCCTTGTCATAAATACTCGTGAACATGCCCTGCTCATCCAGCTTCACCCGGTAGAAAGGCGTCTCCAGCTCGTACAGCCCCTGCAGTGTAAACGGCTTTACTGCCGCCTCTTCGGCCGCTTCATTCTTTCCGGCAATGCGGAAGGACTTATAGCCTTTGGACGGAAGGTTCTTCACATAAGCAATGCTTCCCGATGCCGTCTTCTGTACCGGATAGACCGCTCCGTCTGCATCGACCAGCGCCTCCGCCTCGAGATCACCCAGACATACCACATCGTCACGCACTCTGCCGACGGTGTTAAAGACAGTGACCGCCTCGCCTTCTCCGGCAATGGCCCGTCTGCGCTGCCCGCTCATATCCTGCAGCTGTGCCGCCAGCTGCTCGTACTCTGCTTTGGTCACCTCGTACACTTCATGGATCGAAGAGCCCGGCAGGATATCGTGGAACTGATTCAGCAGCACCAGCTTCCACATGGCATCCAGCTCTTTCGTCGGATACGCCTGCGTCTGTCTGCTCATAACGCAGAGAAGCTCCAGATCCATCAGCCCCAGCTCCGATTTTCTGTTGGAGCGCTTATTGCGCGCCATGGAAGTCAGCGTTCCTCTGTGGTACTCGAAGTAAAGCTCTCCCTCCCACACCGGAAGTCTTCTGTTATCCTTCACCCGCTCTTCCAGCTCCTCGAAATAGGTGCGTGCAAATTCCTGTCTTACCGTGGGAATGCCTTTGACACCCTTTTCCATACGCAGGGAAGTCTCCAGCATCTCTCTGGTAGGGCCGCCGCCGCCGTCTCCGTAGCCGTAGGAGATGAGAATGTCGTTGTTGATGTCTTTATTCTGGTAGCGCATCCAGCCGCCCATGATGGCATCCGGGTGCAGCATCCCGTTGTAGGTGGTGAAGAAATCCTTGATCGGCTGGCTCACGCCCAGGGTCGTGATCAGATGGGTCAACACCTCCGAACCGTCGATACCGCGCCAGCGCATCGTATCGTAAGGAATCTTGTTGAACTGGTTCCACGCCAGCTTGGTGGTCATGAAATAGTCGATACCGCACTTTTTCATGATCTGCGGCAGCGCTCCGGAGTAACCGAACACATCCGGCAGCCACAGAATCCTGTTGTCCACGCCGAACTCTTCTTTAAAAAAGCGCTTCCCGTGTATAAACTGTCTCACCAGAGACTCCCCGGAAGTCAGGTTGCAGTCGGCCTCCAGCCACATACCGCCCTCCGGCTCCCAGCGCTTCTCCTCAATGCGCTCCTTCGCCTTCGCGTAAAGCTCCGGATAACGCTCTTTCAGAAAAGCATACAGCTGCGGCTGACTGGACATAAACTTATAGTTAGGGTATTCCTCCATCAGCTTCAACACCGTGGCAAAGCTGCGTCCCACCTTCTCTCTCGTCTGCTCCACGGTCCACCACCATGCCACGTCGATGTGCGTGTGGCCGATACAGGTAGCGATCACATCCTTGTAGCCGGCATGGTCCGTGTACAATGCCTGGCCGATATACTCAGTGGCCTCTCGTAACGTCCTGTAGAATTCCTCCGAGTAGGGCGTGCGCAGATCCAGGAAATTCACCGTCGTATTTAAGATCTCCTCGATATCCCTGCGGTTCTTATCGTCCTCTTCCATTCTGGAGAAGGCGGCAAGCGGCACCCACAGATCGTAATAGAGCTTCTCGATCTCGTAGTCGATCTCCTGCATCTCCACGATCAGATTAAACTCCGTGTGCAGGATGCCCGTATAAGCCTGCAGCTCCAGCGTCAATTCCTCACCGGCACGGGCCTGCGGCCGTAGAAATACATCCCGGTGGTTCATGTCGATACCCTGCACTGCCTCACCGTTTACAAAAAGCAGAAACTGCGGGTTCTTCGCGTCGTCCCACTCGTCGATCTGGGTGCGCACATGCATCCACATCCGCCTGCCGTCAAGCTCCTGCGGCACCCGGTATACAGCCTTGAACCAGTAGTGTCGGTCCTTGCCGTACCAGTGCATATTCCGGCAGTCAAAACTCTCCCATGGTGTCAGGTCTTTTTCCGCATCCTCAGGATGTATGTAGTTGCCTTCCTTGTAGCTCCACTTTTCAATCGCAAATTTCTGCTTCACCTTTAACTTCTTCAACTCTTCACAAATGACATTGACCCTTTTGTCTAAAAAATGCATAGCTGCCTCCTTGTCTGCTCCATTTGCAGAATTTTTACTTAAATCTACATTTCTATCATGTTCCGGTGACCCACACGGCGCTGTGTCCCGGCAGGATCCCTCTGCCGTCCGGCGTGTATGCCACAGGCATCTGGTAATGTTCCGCCTCATACTTCTGCGGAAGCTCGTAAGGCGTGGACCGGTGATTGACGATCACCATACCGTTCTCGAAGACGCCTGTCTCGATTCCCCGCTCCCGGATGCCGCTCACCGGCAGCAGATACCGTTCCAGAATATCCTTTACCAGCGTGGTCTTCGACTGCAGGATGGGGTACATCTCCCGGTTTCCCTGTTCATAGGGCACATGCGGGATATTCTTCGCCGCGTAGGACGCGCCGATCTGCACGCCGAAGGAAAACACCGTTCCCCGAAATGCCCGCTTTTGTTCCTTAGATCGTTCCTTTGAATTTGTTTCTGACATATATGTCAGTTTTTCTCCCGTGTATTCTGCCACGCAGCAGCTCCCGTCTACGTAATCTGAAACCGCTGTTCCATCCCGATATCTGCAAAAACTCTCCCCCTGTGGGATGATGGTTTTGCCGTAACGGTAGGGCATTTTCTCACAGCGTTCTCCCGCGATGCCAAAACAGGATCTGACAAGTGCGTCATCAGGCCCGTGGAGGAGCACGCCGCCCTCCCGTACCCACTCTCTGATCCGTTCCTCGCTCTCGCCCTTCTCCAGTGTGCCGTAGCAGTCATTGGCCGCCACGATCAGCACTTTGTATGCCGCCAGCGCGCCTTTTTCAATCTCATGGCTGCTGATCACATCCACCTGATACCCCAGGTCACAGCAGAGCCGGTACCAGCCCAGCAGATCCAGCCGCCTGATCTTGTTATTTCCCACTTCGTAAGGCTCAAAAAGCGCCATTTCCGTCGGAAACAGCAGCGCTATCTCTTTTGTACGCGCTCCTTTTCTGCGCGCTATCACCTCCGCACACCAGCGGTTGCCTGCCGTCAGAGACTTCAGGAAATCCGGTTCCATCCTGTTTAAGACTCCGCCGTCGTCCAGTCCGTTCATGCCGTAACAGGTATACCCGTCCATGCCGCAGGCCGTCATGGTGCCGATCATCTCCGCCGGGGTCAGCTGGGCGTAGATATCGTTATAGATATACCGTCCCCAGTAGATACCGCCCACCAGCGGTCTGCCCTCGTTCATGACCCGCATCATGCTGTGCTGGCAGGAGACCACATAAGCATCCGGGTATCCGTCCGGCGTGACAGGAACCGTGATAAAATGACAGGAATCCACATAGGGAGCCAGCGCATAGAGGTCGATTCCCCGCATGGCCGTATCCCACAGGTCGCTGAATTTATTGTCCCCGTCCGCCTGCTGCCGTCCGTAGATATTGAGGAAATACCCCCACTGCGTCATATCCGGACAGAGGAACAGCTGCGGATTCTTCTCTTTCAGCGCTTTGCCCATGGCCTCGAAGTAGAGCGCCAGTTCCCGCGCCTTCCAGAGCGCATTGTCCCGGTATACCACAAAACGCGGCGTGCGCTCCCGCACATCCTCCTCCGTATAGAACAGGTCCGTTCCGCCCGCGTTCTCCTCAAACCGCAGAGAAAACCAGTACTCCTCCGGCTGCAGCTGATCGAAACCATCCGCCCTGATCCCGTAAGCCCGGTTCAGCTTCTCAATCTCTCCGCCGTAGAATTCTTTCAGAAACGCCCTGTACCGGCGGATTCCTTCCTCGTCGAAGCTGCCCGCCACGATCGGATCCCACATGCTGCATACGGGAATGACTTCCTCCGTCTTCCCTTCCCGTGTCACAAGACAGCGCTCACAGCCTTCGCCGTAGCGGTCCATAATCCGCTCCACATGCTCCTGCATGGAGCTTCTCGCCTTTTCGGACCAGTATTTATACCACTTGCCGGGCCTGCCGTCCGCATATACCGTCTCTTCTCCGAAGATGGGCGGGCTGTAACGTATATGCGGATACAGATTGTCCCCGTTCATATACAACAGCAGAAAGTTGTAGGCCAGCCCGTGTGCGCAGGCGCTTTTTCCCATATATTCCTGCATCTTTACGTACTGGCTGAGCGCCCCTGTCTCATAACGCTCTTTAAAATCCTCCCAGGCCTTGGTATCAAACATCACGCTGTTGAAGCCAAGCTCCCTGATCAGCTCCATCGTCTCGTCGATAAAAGCCTCGTCATCGTAGGCCGGGCTGTAGAAATTGCCGAAGATCACATTGATATACGGCCTGTTGTCTGTCCTGCTGATCATGCTCATACCGTCCTCTTTTTGCGGGCGCCCTCTGTAACACCAGGCAGCGTCCCCGCAAATCCTCTTTCCCTTATTATGATCTTACCGGTTCCATGGCTTCCATCAGACGGTCCACCGTCGTAAAGGCAAGCCCGGTCACCGTATCCGCACAGCCATAATAAATGGCGATCCGTCCCGTCGCCGCATCCGTCAGCGCCGCACAGGGAAATACCACATTGGACACGTCGCCCACGCACTCATACAGCTCATGCGGCCCCAGAATATAGTTCCGCGTCCGCTTCTTCACCTTCCACGGCTCCTCCAGATCCAGCAGCGCACATCCCATCCGGTACACGAAGCCGTTGCACGTATTGATCACCCCGTGATAGATCAGAAGCCACCCGTCCTGCGTCTCGATGGGCACGCTTCCCGCGCCGATCTTGGTGGACTGCCAGGCGGAATAGTCCCCTTTGATGGTCTCCATCACCAGCCGGTGGCGGCCCCAGTAGGTCAGATCCGGGCTTTCGCTTACAAAAATATCCCCGAAAGGCGTGTGCCCGTTATCGCTGGGCCTGCTCAGCATGTAATACTTACCATTGATCTTCCTCGGAAAGAGCACGCCGTTACGGTTGAACGGCAGGAAGGCATTTTCCAGCTGGTAAAAAGTCTTAAAGTCAAAAGTATAACCTATCCCGATGGTGGGATAGCCCCGGTAACCGTTGCACCACGTCACATAATATCTGTCCTCGATAAAACACACCCGCGGATCGTAACGAAAGTCCCGTTTCGCCACCTCCGGCTCCGCTCCCTGGAACGTAACCGGCTCGTCGGAAATCTCCCAATGAATGCCGTCCTTACTGAATCCGGCAAAAATATCCATACTGACCGATCTGCTGTCACAGCGGAATACTCCCGCAAATCCGTCCCCGTAAGGAACCACCGCACTGTTAAAAATGCTGTTGGAGTTTTTCGTCGCAAACCGCTCAATGATGGGATTTTCCCGGTAACGCCACACCGGAAGCTTCCCTGCTCCTTCCGGCTCCTGCCACGGGATATTCGGCAGATCTTTTCCCACTGTTTTCGTCATCACGCCACCTCCTCTTACTTTCCATAACATTCCGGATATCCGGCCTGTTACATATATCCGGCCCTCCCGAAGCGTCTGTAACAGACGCCTCGTTATGAGCCGGATATATCCGGGCCGTTATCCTTACTTTCCTGTAAATTCGTCTACCTGTCTCTGTGCTTCATCCATGACATCCTGCCAGCCCGCTTTCATCAGTTCTTCCTTGATCTGCGGAATGACTGTTGCCGGATCCTGCACGCCGGTCATCACCTCACTGCGGTAACGGAGCCAGATCTCACGGCAGTTCGCCAGCTTATCCGCCACTGCGGTGTTATCGAAGGTAAAGCCCATCATCACGGAAGATACTGCCGCTTCGTTGAGCGCCTTGACCTCTTCCCACTGGTTATACTCGTCCGTATCCTCCTGCGTTACCGTGAAGAAGCTGCCCTGGGTATAACCCGCCATCGCCCACTCATTGTTGATCTTGTGCGCCTTGCCGTCCGCGTTGTACTCGAAGTTCACGCCTTCCTCACCATAGAAGAACATGTCGCGCAGCTTGGTGTCCGTATTTACCATATCCAGGAACTGCAGACATTTCTCCGGATATTTGGTGTTGATGGATACCATGTTCAAAGAACCTCTTACCGTCTCGTTGGAAAGGATCGTATCGCCGATCTTCTGTACCACTACGTCTTTGCCCATCTGCGGTCCCCAGGCCGTAATGCCTGCCGACTCCCAGCCCTGTGCCACACGCCACATATTATAAACGCGGGCTTCCGACAGGGTGGATGCATCCGGATTGATGATGCCCTTCTGATACCAGTCATGCAGTGTCTCCAGCGCCGAGTAGATGTCCGGCTCCTCCAGCGTAAAGCATACTCTTGCATCCTGGTCATCGTAACGCACGCCCAGAATCTGTGTGCCGGCGCCGATCTGGTCATAAACGTCAAAGATGTAGTACACACCGTCGTTCTTCACATAAACCGGATAATCATTCTTATCCGCCTTGAGTGTCTCAAAGGTCTCTGTCAGAGATTCGATCTCCGTCAGGGAAGCCAGATCCAGACCGTACTCATCCACGATCTCCTTATCCCAGACCGCATAGTTGGAGATCGAGCTGTCTTTATAAGTAGGAATGCCGTAGATTCTGTCCTGCACCTTCACGCCGTCCCAGTATTTCTCCGGCATCAGCTCCATCAGTCCCGGCATATTTTCGGCTACCATATCCGTGATATCATAGTAAGCGCCCAGATTGATGTCCGCGATATAGTTGTTGCCGTTTCCGAAGATAATGTCGTAAGGTTCGTTAGTGCTGACGATGATGTTACGTCTCTTGTCCCAGTCTCCCCAGGGAATGACTTCCATCTCGATGTTCACACCGATCTTCTCGCCCACGTATTCATTTACCTTGGCCACCCATGTGTCATAGTTGGTGGGCATACCGTTTCCGATAGTCACCCATTTCAGGTTCACAATCTCGCCGCTTGATGCTGCTGCAGACTCCGTACCTGCTTCGGCTCCATTTTGCCCCTCCCCGCTCGTTGAAGCGCCTGAGGTGTTCTCATTGCCGCCGCTGCCGCATCCGACAAGCATTCCCGCCGTCATCGCCGCCGCAATTCCTGCCGCTAAAACTTTCTTCAATTTCATGTTCTTCCTCCTTGTTATATGAAACATATTATTTGTTACCGTATTAACTCCTTCTTCCCTCCGGACGCCGGATCCCTCATACCGCCAGGCGCATCCGGCATAAACAAACTTCCCGGCCGGCTTCCCTTATTCTTTCACCGACCCGATCGTCAGACCGGAAATAAAGTACTTCTGGAAAAACGGATAGGTACATGCGATCGGCACGATGATCACGATCGCGATCGCCATTCTTACACTCTCTGTCGGCATGGACAACTTATACTGCTGTAAGGAAAGTCCGCCGTACGGATTGTTGGCGATATACTCAATATTCTTCTGCATATTGTTCAACAATGACTGCAGCGTCTGCTTCTTCGTATCCTGTATGTACAGGGATGCCTGAAACCAGTCGTTCCAATAGCCGAAAGCTGCAAACATACCGATCGTCGCCATAACCGGCTTGGAGATCGGCAGTACGATCTGGGACCAGATACGGAACTGTCCCGCACCGTCGATCTTGGCGGATTCGATGATCGAATCCGGCACCGTCGTCCGAAAGAACGTCCGGCAGATCGTCACACTGAACGCGGAGCAGGCCAGCGGCAGGATCAGCGCCCAAATACTGTTGTTCAATCCCAGAATGTTATTTACCACCACGTAGCTTGCCAGCATACCGCCGTTAAATACCATGGGAATGAAGATCAGCCACGTATAGATCGTCTTTAACTTAAAGTTCCTTCTGGAAACCACATAACCCATGGAAGTGTTGAGGGCGATCGAGATGATCGTACCGACAACCGTCACCAGCACGGACATAAATGCCGCACGCAGGATCGTCATGCGCTCATTCCACAGAAAGTTGTAGGCCGAGGAGGAAAGCGCCTGCGGGATCAGCTGATAACCGTTGGCCCGGATCGCCTCCTCATCCGTGATGGATATGGAAAATACAAACAACAGCGGAATCACACACAGCACTGCCAGGATCAGAAAGACCACGTTAAAAACAATATTGGTAGAAGTTTTGATCTGGTTCAGCGACTGTCCGCTTTTTTCTTTACTTGTCACTTTGTGCACCTCCTCCTATATAATCCTGTTCTCGTTGTCAAGTTTACTTACCACCCAGTTGGCCAGCAGGATCGTAGCACAGCTGCAGATCGCCTGGAAGAATGACGCCGCCGCCGTCTGTCCGATCGGTGAGGATGACTGGATCGACATGTAGATGAACGTGTCAAATGTGGATGCCGTCGTATATAACGATGCCGGCAGCTGTCCTGTTACCTGGAAGAACAGACCGAAATCCGAGTTGAAGATCTTACCGCAGTCCAGGATCAGCATCATGATGAAGACCGGCTTGATGGCTGGCAGTGTAATATGTCGTGCCTGCTGCGCCTTGGTGGCGCCGTCCATCACGGCCGCCTCATAGAGCGACGGATCGATACCGGTGATACTCGCCAGATAAAGCACCATACCGTATCCCATACCCTTCCAGGTATTGAGGAAAACGATAATGAAAGGCCAGTACTTCGGCTCCTGATACCACATGATCCCTTCGCCGCCCATCGCTCTGATGATGCCGTTGACGTAACCTCTCTCCGGTGTCAGCAGGGCGTATACGAAATAACTGATCACAACCCATGACATAAAATAAGGAAGAAACATCATCGTCTGGTATACCTTCGATCCACGTTTGTTGCGCATGTTGCTCAACATCAACGCGCCTCCCACCGCAACACTGGCGCTGATGATGATAAATGCGATGTTGTACAGGATCGTGTTACGCAGCAGCATCGAAAACGAGTTGGACGTGAAGAAATACTTGAAGTTGCCAAACCCGGCCCATTCGCTGTGCAGCAGGTTGTAGATAAACCCGTGTCCGCCGGGCGACAGCTTATATACCTTGAATGCTATGATGATGCCGAACATGGGCAGATAAGAAAATATCAAAAACCACAGCAATGTAGGCAGCGACAGCAGGAATAATTCCGTGTCGTCCTTGGACCAGCGCTTTTTCCGGGGCTTCACAGACGGTGTCTTTCCTCCGGCAAGCGTTTTTTTCCTTTCCATTCTCTTTACCTCCTTTGTTTATATTTTATTTATTTTTGTTAACAATAAATTAACATTAATTAACAGGAATGTCAACAAGAACATGCAAATTTGTTATTATTTTTTTAAAATTTGTAGTTTCATTGTGCACATTGTTTTTTAACTGTCATATTTATGGCTATTTATCGAATACTAAAGTTTACAAACATTAAGTTTACACTTCCATTTCAGCATGTTAACAGTGTAAATCCCATTTTTCAGCAAAAGATAGTGCGCTTTTTATCAAAACGCACTGAAATTTAGAGATATATGTATGCTCTATTTTTGATTATTACTGGTCAATATTAACATTTGTAAACTCATTTATTGTTTTTTTCTTTATACTGTGGTATACTGTTATCGTAAACGACATAACAAATTTCTGTTTCTAATGTCGTTAACTATAGATAATAGTTCAGATTTCCCGCCATGCAGCAGGAGCGACTGGACCAGTATTATGAAAGTACAGTGAAAGTACCATGTACGACGTGCGCGGTCATACCCGCTAATCTGACAGGCCACAAATAATCAACCGCAACGCAGGAGTTTTCTATGGAAAAAGTAACGATGAAAGATATCGCTGACGCCCTCAACATATCGAGAGTTACCGTCAGCAAAGCATTTAACAACCAGGCCGGCGTATCGGACGCTCTTCGTGAGACGATCTTCGACAAAGCACGGGAACTGGGTTATACGAAACTGCCCTATCAGGCACAGACAGGCAGCCAGGCGCCGGCTGCGCAGGAAGAACGGACCGTGGCTCTGGTGGTGTCAAGGCCGGAGTCTTCTTTTTTCTGGACCGGCATCATACACCGTATGGCACAGGAACTTTCCGAATATAATATCAATCTGATGTATGTCTATGTGCCTTCCACTTTTACCAGGGACTTCGTGCTGCCGTCCGTCCTCTTTGGCAGTACTCTGTCCGGCATCGCCGTGGTAAACGTATACGATCCCGTCATATTGGGGATGGTCAACGACCTTCCTCTGCCGAAGGTCTTTCTGGACACCATTCCGACCCTGACGGACCGGAAGCTGAACGGCGATCTGCTGCTGATCGAAGGCTACCGCACCGAGGCCGAGATCACCGAATCTCTGATCCTGGACGGCCATAAGGAGATCGGCTTCATCGGCGACATCAACTATGCGCAGACCAACAAAGAACGGTATCTGGGTTACCGCGAAAGCATGGACAGATATAAGCTGCCCATCCGCCCGGAATACTGCTGCATCGACAGCATGGGCGTCTTTTCTTATGAGAAGGAGATCTATGCCTATCTGGACGGCCTCTCGCAGTGGCCCACCTCCTTTGTGTGCGTCAGCGATTATGTGGCCCACTTTGTACAGCAGTATCTGAGCGATCATCAGCAGAAACTGCCGCACCCTGTCGTGCTGACCGGCTTCGACAACACCGACGAGTACACCAACGTCTCCGGCCGCATCACCACCGCCAACGTTCCCACCGGGCTTCTCGGCAAACGCATGGCCCTGCAGCTGCTGTTTCGGACCAATCATCCCGACGCGCCCGACGAGCTGACTTTTATTAAGCCTTCTATTATAAAATAGGGGGCCGGACTTTAAAAACCGCCGGGACATGATTTTCTATGTCTCAGCGGTTTTCTGATCTTGTTATGTTGTTCTTTATATCCCTTCATAACTTCAAATCTACCTAAATGTTACAACTCATTTTCCGGCGCTGTATCGGCAGTGTCAATGTCATCACGAACACCATCAGCAGTACTCTGACGGTATTCCTGTCCCAGTTCTTCCGCCAAATACACATCACTCATACAGTGCAGATCGGAAACACCATCCCGAAGCAGTGGATAGACCTCGGAATGATAGAAGAAGTCCAGCGCCGCATCCAGAGAGATGTTCTGCTGACCGGCAAAGCACTCGATCACACGGCTGTATTTTTTCTGAAGCAGGATCGGATTTGCGTTCATACCATTTCGCTCCCTTCAAAGTGCAAAAACTCCAGTGCTTTCTCTGTGCGGAAACAGATTTGCAGATTCGGCTTTTCATAGCGCAGGCGCTCAATCGCTTCCTTCTTGTCAATCAATCCGTCAAAAAACAGTTCCACAGTATTAAACACCTTATCGTTGGCAACACCACCAGCCACAAGATCATAGTTCGACGCCTGCGCATACATAGGAGTGACATAAAAGCCACGTCCAAAATCCACATTAGGGCGGGAATGTGTCAAATCCGGCTCTGCGATTTCCAGATAAGAACCATGATAGAGAATCATACCTGCTGCTTCACGTCTTTCCGGGCACATTTTCATACCTCGATACCCCTTTCATTCATCACATCAAGAAGCTCTTCTACGATATATTCCCGGCTCTGGGTGTGCAGAATCTCATATTCCGGTACGATGTAACCATGCAAAATATCGCCCTTTTCGGTAAATGCCCGATAGACCCGTTCTGCACCTACGCCCAGTTTTGCCGCAACATTTTCAATACAGAATACGGCAAATTCCAGTTCTCTGGAGTTTTTGATTTTCCCGTCCGGCATCATAAGCTGTCCTTCCCTTACTTTCTTTGTAACTTACCGCCATATCCTCACCTCTGTACAAACTTCCAGGCAAAAGCGCAGTGTCTACAACTTTGCAATCACCATATCATAAGATTGTTATTTAAGCAATCATAAAAGACGAAATCAACCTCGCCGTCAGGTTTCCTATAAGAAAGATTTTCATCCTTCCATGTAGTATGAAAGCGGACGAATCGAAAAAAGAACAATATATACAGCAATTCCAATTATCAAAATTATTAGAAAAATCAAAAACATTTTCAGCAGCTTATTTAGCATATCATTCTCACTTCCATGACACGTATTGATATTAGTTTATTTTCGCGAACATACAATAGTAAAATAATATTTTTACTAATTATATGATTTTCCGATGTCTATGTCAATATTTTTTATTGCTATAGTAAAAAAATATTTTTACTATAGCAGTGTACTATATTTTAAACTCACTCCACCCTAAACGTCACCGCCCACTGTCCTTCCACACTTTCACCGCTGTTGTGAAAGATGCCGTACAAGGAATAATTCTCCAGATCTTCTCTGTTCTTGATCTTATTGATAAACCAATATTCATAGAACTGATAACTGGTCTCCCCGATCTCTTCCTGCCAGCTCACACTGAAATCCGCACAATACTCATTCCCTGCCGCATCCACCAGCACTTCCTCCACATGTCTGTCCGCATGGTGGGTATCGCCCATACAGATCTGCAGCCGCAGCACACCGTCCATGTAAGCGGCCCCTGTCACCGTGAAATCCTCCGCCGCACAGTCCTCCACAGCCATCAGGTCAAGCACCGCCTGCTGCCAGCGCGGGTCATCCGATGTGCCCTCTATCCTCCTCAGGGACGCCGGCAGATCCTCTTCATCCATCATCCCGCTCATACCACTGAGCTGTACCACCTTAGTCTCTGCAGACTCACGGACATCCGACAGGTCGATCGTGCGCCGTTCTTTCCTTTTGTTACAGAGAATCTCCCTGACCGAAAACCGAAGTTTCCCTGCCCATTCCCCGCCGGAACTGTGCACCTCTATTTTGAAATAAGCCCTTCCCGTCTCCTCGTCGTAGGTCAGGAAATGACACCCGCCCACAAACTGATCCGTCCCGATGCCGGACAGATGATAGCTGTCAAACAGATCCACCGGTCCATGAATCCTGTCAAGCGCGCTGCCCTCCTCATCCCGCACGGACACGATGATCTCCGCCGCATCCCCCTGCAGGTCGACAGCCTCCACCTCCATCGTGATCCCCTGACTGGAACTGCTCTTCTCCACCGGAATGAGCCTGTCAGCCAGCCCCGGGGAAACAAATTCGATCACCCTGTAGAAAGCCGGGATCTGTGCGGCACAGACAGGCAGCACTGCAAATCCGCCTGCGCACACTGCCAGAAACACCGCGGCTGCAGCCGCCACTGTCCTTATCTTCCTTCTGTTTCTCCGTCCGGGTGCCCCCTGCGCTTCCTCTGCCTGCCGCAGCACCGCAGACACGATCTGCTGCGAAGGCGTCACCTCATCATAGGCTCTTCTATACTTTTCTGCAAACATCATAAACCTCCTAACTGATCCTTTAAGATCCGTCTCGCCCGGGTCAGTCTCGTCCTGACCGTTGACGGTCTGGATCCTGTGGCCTTTCCAATCTCTTCTACTGACATTTCTTCATAATAGAAAAGATGGATCACGACTCTGTACTTTTCCGGAAGCCGCTTTACTGCCTCAATCACGCTCCGGTTCTCCTCTGCTTCCATGTCTGTCCCGCCGGCCGTCGCAGCGGACATGCCCTGCACGAAACCGTCTTTTGCACATTGCCCGGCATCACATGACGCGGCCGTCTCCCAATACGCCGCCCGACGCCTGACCCACGGCGATTTCCAGTGATTCTTACAGCGGTTGACCGTCACTCTCACGAACCATGCCTTTTCATGCTCATGGCTGTCGAAGACCGGTCCCCGCTTAATATACTGCATGAACACATCCTGATAGATGTCCTCCGCATCTGCCTTACTTTTTACGAGAGAAAAAGCCAGTCTGTACACCATATCAGAACGGCGTCTGATCACTTCTTCATATGAATTTTCCTTATGCATAAGTTTCTTTCCCCTCCTTCACAGATAATACAATCCACCCTGCAAAAAAGCTACAGACAGGTATAAATTTTTTCATTTTTACCACAATACATTGTGTATCTTTCTCAAATATCACTTTTCATTTACTTTCGGCAATACCGCTTTTTTGCTGTGTGATAATGGCTGTGACAATATTTTCAAATCCGCCTGACATTTCTGCCCGGCGGCGTTCGGGATGGAGGTATCCATGAAAGAACTCAAACAACTGATCCGCGATCTGCGGGAAGACCACGATCTGACGCAGCGTGAAGTCGCCGCCTACCTCGGCGTCTCCCAGCAGACCTATTCCAATTACGAAAACGGCGTTCGTGAGATACCTACTAATACAGTGGTAGCGCTGGCCCGCTTCTATAAAGTCAGCACCGATTATCTTCTGAACTCAAACAGCGGTTATCTTGGCAACACAAACTTAAGCAGTACTTATCTGGACGAAACTACCCTGCACGACATCATGTACGACATCCAGGGGCTGGATGATGACGCACGCAAGGAACTTCTGCGGTTCATCCGTTTTCTGGGTCACTCTGAATAAACTCTGCTATTTGTCTGTCCTCTCACAACATTTCGTTGTAAAACAAGCTGTTTTAATTCATTTTGAAGGTTTTTCTGATTAACAACTTTTTGTTGTGTAATAATATTTTTAACAATATTTTATGGATAAAAGGGAGGATATCATATGAAAGAACTTCGTGAAATACTGCGGGAACTGCGCGAAGATCACGATCTGAAGCAGGAAACTGTTGCCAGCTATCTGGGGATCGAACAGCAGAGCTACTCCAACTATGAGAACGGCAACCGCGGCATTCCCATCTGGGTCGTGATCAAGCTGTCCGATTACTACAAAGTGAGCACCGACTATCTTTTAAGCGCAGGTTCCAACTATCTTGGCAGTCCCAATCTGAGAAACGCATATCTGAACAACATCACGCTGCACGACGTCCTGTATGATATCCAGAAACTAAACTCAGACAACCGCAAAGATCTTTTACGATATCTCGACTACCTGAAATACATCAATCAATAGGATTGTTACGACATACAAACCGCAGACGCCTCCCGGGGATATTCCGTTCCGGGAGGCGTCTGCGGTATGCCTCTTTTCTATCCAATCCATGCAAAAAATGCTTCTCATACAATGCTGCCCGCACTGTCCGCCGTCCGCTGTCGGTTCATCTGCACCGCTAATCCACCGACTTTAACGATTCCGCCATATTGATCTTGTCGAGCTTCCCAGACATGATGCGGTTGATCAGCCAGGTAAAGACAAAGGTCAACAGGATGCTCAGCAGATAGCTGACCGGTTCCACATGCACATCAAAGGACATCATATCAATATCCACCTCGTGCATCACATAAATGTGCAGCAGCCGTCCCAGCACCAGCCCGACAGCACAGCCGATCCCCGTAAGAACTGTATTCTCACGGAATACATAGGTAGCCGTCTCCTTTTTGTAGAATCCCAGCACCTTGATCGTGGCGATCTCCCTTATCCGCTCCGTGATGTTGATATTATTCAGATTATAAAGCACGATAAAAGCAAGCGCACCCGCACAGGCGATGATCACAAACACGATATAATTCATGCTCGTCATCATCCGCGAAACCCGCAGCAGCATATCCCGGTTGACGGCTACGGCCGTCACATGCTCCGCCTTCATCAAAGACGCCCCCACGACGTAGACATCCGCCTCCTCCGGCAGATTGACATAGGCACTCTGATATCCAGTCTCACCCGTGGCCTTCCTGTAAGTCTCTTCGTTCACATAGACATAATTGTAGATATAGTTCTCACAGACTCCCGATACTACCGCCTGCAGCTCCTCTCTGTCTTCGTTAAACAGGATGATGGTGTCACCTGCCCTGATCCGGTAACGCTCCGACAGCTTATTACAGATAACAACCTCACCCGCCTGCGGATAAGCGATCGGTTCTCCTGCCGGCGTGTGCAGGTCAAAGTATGCTCCGAACGACTCCGGCTCCGCCGCTGCGATCAGCTTCACGCTTTTGATCCCGTCCGCCGTCTCCAGATCCATCGAAGTCTCCACCGCCAGACCATAGTCGCCGCCGTTATCCGCAACGATCTGATCAAGCTCCTCCAGCAACGACAGATCTTCCTTTGTCACACCGTCCTTTAACGTGACCCCGACCGCGTAAGTCTGTATCTCTTCAAACTGCCTGTCCGCAACGGTCGTCACCGAATCCCTGATCGCAAACCCCGTCAGCAGCAGCGCCGTACAGCCGCTGATCCCGATGACCATCATCAGAAAACGCCGCTTGTAACGGATGATATTCCGCACCGACACCTTATGCAGAAACTTCATCCGGTTCCAGATAAAAGGAATCCACTCCAGAAAGATCCGCTTACCGGCCTTCGGTGATTTCGGCCGCATCAGCTCCGCTGCCACTTCCCGCAGCTCATGCCGGCAGGATGCCCAGGTCGTCCCCATGGAGCACAAGAGCGACGCCGCCAGGCACAGCACCGCCGTCGCCCAGTCAAAAGCATAGACGATACCGTCAAACCTGTACATCATCCCGTAGGCCTGCCAGATCACCAGCGGAAACAGTCGGATCCCCGCCAGATATCCCGCCACACAGCCTGTAAAAGCAGCACTGCCCGAGTAGAAGAGATATTTCCCCATGATCCTGGCCTCGCCATAGCCGAGCGCCTTCAAGACACCGATCTGTGTCCGCTGCTCCTCCACCATCCTGTTCATGGTCGTCATACACACCAGCGCCGCCACCAGAAAAAAGAACACCGGAAAGACATTGGCGATTCCCTCCACGATACTGGAATCACTCTCGAAACAGACATAGCCCGTATTGGTCTCCCGTCCCAATACATAAGTGTCCGGCTTCTCAATATCGGCAATATCCGCTCTGGCGTCCGCCAGCTTCTGCTCCGCATCCGCGATCTTCTCGTCAAACTCCGCCTTCGCGTCGTTGTATTCCTGCCAGCCATCCTCAACTTCCTGTCTGGCATCCGCCAGCTCCTGCCTGCTCTCTTCGATCTCCTCCCCGGCATCCCGGATCTGCCCTCTGGCCTTTCGCAGCTCCGCTTCTCCCTCTTCGATCTGCGCCTTCCCGGCCTCCAGCTGCTGACGGGCCATCTGCAGCTGCTGTGCCGCCGACATCTGGCCGGCGCCTGCGTACATTTCTCCCTGCGTTATGCCGCCTGCCTGCCCCTGCGACGCCTGCCCAGCCATGCCTGCATACATCTGCCCCTGTGTCATGCCGCCGAACTGCCCCTGCGCTGCCTGTCCGGCCATATCTGCGGGCATCTGATACTGCACTCCCGCCGTCTGGCCCTGCATCATCCCCGCCAGAGCCTCCTCCTGTGCCGCAAGCTCCGCTTCCTGTGCTTCCAGGGCCGCTCTGGCATCCGCCAGCTCCCGCTCCTTCTGCGCTATGACCTCTTTATTATCCGCCAGCTCCTGCTCGCCGTCTTCCAGCTTCTTCTCACCGTCCGCGATTTCCTTCTCGGCGTCGGTCAGCTCCTGCTTCGCATCGGCCAGCTCCACTTCCGCTTCCGCCTTCTCGTCTGCCAGCTCCTGCTCGGCATCCGCCAGTTCTTCCTCCGCTTCCGTCATGATCGACTGGTATCTGCGCTCGCCCTGCTCCTCGCAGTAAGTCTCCCACTGCGCTTCCCGCTCGTCCATATAAGCATCATATGCATCCGAGTAGACCTGCGCGTCCTCCTCAAACTTCACATAGATATCCGTATAATAATCCGTGGCAAAGCCCTCCGGCAGCAGATACACAAACCCGCTCACGCTGCCGTTGCCAAGAGAAGTCGTCCCCCGCTCAAACTGGACATAGAGCGGAGACCGGACCGTCCCCACAATCGTATATTCCGTATACCGAAAGTTGTCCAGATCGTCCTGGTCGTTATCCCCGGACAGCACGATCTTCGAGCCGATCACTTCTTCTCCGTAGAGATGGTCATCCACCACGCATTCCGTGTCGCTCTCCGGCATCCTGCCCGCCACAGTTTCCAGCATATTTATATTTTCCAGAATGGAATGCGCTTTCAGCACCTTATCATTCCCCTGCTCATCCGTATAGAGGACATCCGCCTCCATCGCACCCTGCACCGCGCGGACATCCGCCTTCTGCGCCAGTGCCTGCACATCCTCTTCCTCAAATCCCAGTGTGGAGACAAACCTGTAATCATACAGCTGCTGCGCCTGCCAGAAGGCATCCGCCGACCCAACCATCACCGTTTTGGTGATCTTTAGTCCTGCAAAAAGCCCCACCCCCAGCGCAACGATCGCCATAATGGCCAGATACCGCCCCAGGCTCTCCCTGATTTCCCGCAGTGTTGTTTTCTTCATCATGGATTTCATGCGAACTCTCCGTTTCCTGCACCAGTCTTCGTTTCCCGGCCGCCTTACCGCGCCGACATCTTCCACTCTGCAATCTGTTACCACTCAATATCTTCCACTCTGGTGATCTGCTCATTCTTCACAATGCTGACGATGGTGCCGCTCTTCACCTTGATGATCCGATCCGCCATCGCCGTTAATGCCTGATTGTGCGTGATGACGATCACCGTCTTGCCCTTCTCCCTGCATGTATCCTGCAGCAGCTTCAACACCGCCTTGCCTGTATTGTAATCCAGCGCTCCCGTCGGCTCGTCACATAGAAGCAGCTTCGGATTCTTCGCCAGCGCACGGGCGATGGCCACCCGCTGCTGCTCTCCGCCGGAAAGCTGCGCCGGGAAATTCTTCATCCGGTCCTGCAGCCCCACCTCGCCGAGCACCTCTGCCGCATCCAGCGGGTCCACACAGATCTGCGCCGCCAGCTCCACGTTCTCCAACGCCGTCAGATTCTGGATCAGATTATAGAACTGGAACACAAATCCCACATCATGCCGCCTGTAGCCCGTCAGCTGCTTCTTATTATATGCGGAAATCTCCTCACCGTCCAGAAATACCCTGCCGCCCGACAGCGTATCCATTCCGCCAAGAATATTTAAGATCGTAGTCTTCCCCGCTCCCGACGCGCCCACGATCACGCAGAACTCCCCCTTTTCAATCTGGAAATTCACATCGTGCAGCGCCTCGATCGCCACCTCACCAGCCTGATATATCTTACTCACATTTTGAAATTCTACAAATGAACTCACAACCGATTCTCCTTTTCTCCGCCTCGTCCCGTAGCCGCACCGGACTTATGCCCGAATATATGACAACTGCAATCTATTCCATGATAACACGTCCATTTCTCTCTTTTCTACAGTTTGACCTCACTTAATTGTTTTTTAACATTTCCAATACAAAAAATCACCCGGAAGTTCTATGCACTCCGGATGATCTTTGCAGTTTTTTCATGTTCTGTGCGCCTGTATTCAGCCGGCCCGTCTCCTTTTTTCATAAAGATAAAACAGGAAAAACGCCGCCGTGTGCAGCAGCGCCGCACCGAAAAACATCGCCCCATAGCCCAGCCAGTCAGATACCATCCCGCCCAGAACAGGCCCGATCCCCTGCCCGATATCGTTGCCCAGATAACATGTACTCACTGCAATCCCGACCTGCTCCGGCTTTACTTCCTTCGTGCTCTGGGCCTGGAGCGCGGGCTGTCCGGCGCCTACCCCGATCCCGTACAGCACCGCCACCAGCACCACTGCTGCCAGAGATCCAGCCCCCGCCAGCAGGTACAGGGAGACCGCACAGAAAAAATACGCCCCATACATGATATAATGCAGCCCGTAGCGGTCTGTCAGCCGGCCCGACAACGGTTTGGTCACCGCCATGACCACGGCATTCACCGTGAAGTACAAGGATATGTTCAAGATTCCCCTGTCGTCACCCAGAACGGAGATGAAATTCGACATCAACCCGTTGGAGAGGGAAAACAGGCAGGAAAATCCGGCCAGCGCCAGCACTTCCTTTGCGATCAGATTGCTTACGCTCAGTTTCGGCACCTCCTTTTTTTCCTTCTTCCCTTCCTGAAAAGGCTGAAAAAAAGAAGCGCCCACAGCCGCCAAAGCAATGAACGCCGCCAAAAGAATGGATTTTCTATACCCGGCACATTCCACTACCTTAAGCCCGATGCCCGGCCCTACCGCCGCGGCAAGGGTAGCTGCCAGAGCATAATATCCGATACCCGCGCCCCGCACTTCCACATCGACCACCTCCGAGACCATGGCCATCATGACTGTCGTACTCACCGCGTAGGACGCCCCCTGGCACAGACGAAAAAGGAAAATCTGCCAGGGAGAAGCCGCCGCATAGTAACCGGCCAGAGAAAGAAACGTCAGCAGCAGAGAAATCATCAGAAGCCTTTTTTTCGGAAAACGGTCAGAAAAATATCCTGAAAAGGGCCTGATCGCAAGGGCCGTTATAGAAAAGGCCCCCGCAATAATACCGGCGATCGAATTGCTCTCCCCCATATCGAGAATATACTTTGACAGAACCGGCGTTATCATATACAAAACCATCTGTACAAAGCAATACAGTATTAATATGTAAATATATGGCCAAGACCATAGTCTGTTCTTATTCATGCGCCCTGCTCCTTGTCATTGCGGCCGTCCTGTCACTCCAGGAAAAACCGGATCGCCCTTTCGATCTGATAATCCCATTCCCGCCATTCATGCCCATTGTCCGTGGACTCGTCGTGAACAAATGAAAACCCTTTCTCTTCCAGATACGCGATATAGTTCAGGTAATTGGCATAACCGGAATCCAGCCTGCCGCAGGAAAAATAAAGCCGCGGCATTTTTTCCGGTTCACCGGAGGCAAACGCATCCCAGATGTTGGCCCCGGATGCAAGCATTTCCTCCCTTCCGCCGTACACTTTGGCCAGATTACGGTAAACTTTGACCATATTCGGCGTGCCGCCTTCGGTCTCCCGCAGATCAAAAGGCGTTCCCGAAAGTACCGCCGCTGCAGAAAACCGTTCCGGCTCTTCCAGCAGAAAAGTCAAGGTGCCGACGCCGCCCATGGACAGCCCTGCAATATAGTTATCTTCCTTCCTGTCAGAAACCGGAAACCATCCGTAGATCAGCGGCATCAATTCATGAAAGAAGAAATCCTTCATATAATATCCGGGCCCAAACGTTGGCCAGTTCTGGTAAAAACTGCTCTGCGCGCTCGGGCATACCACCACCAGATCCTTTTCACATGCATACAGTTCGATCTTTGTCTTTCGGATCCAGTCTGTACAGTCCCCGTGCCCGCCGTGGAAAAGCCACAGTACCTTGTACTTTTTGCCGCTCCCGTAAAACGCCTCCGGCGTCTGCTCCCCTTTCTTCTCGGGCAGGATCACAGTAATATTCGTGTTCGCTCCAAGAAATTCACTGTCGATATGTAATGAAACATATGCCATCCTGGTCACTCCTCCTTCTTCTTTTCCTCTTGTCAAGCGCTCAGCTGTTATTACTCAGTCCAAATAAGATCTGGTTATGCAGCAGTTTTCCTACAAGCTCCTCCTCGTGTTCATCCAGTGCGATCTCTGTCATTTCTCGTTTGCTTTCAAACTGCATCGCCTTCGGATTTTCCGACGTATAGGGCGTCCACGCAGCCAGACCGTCCCCGTTGGGATCTCCCGTCTTGACGAAATTGGCCAGATAATCCGCCATGTCATTAGAGATGTCGTAGTCGGTTCCCTCATAGTTCCACTGGCTCGATTTCAAAAGCGTCTGGAACATATACTCCTGTTCGCAGCTGTGAAATGCCCCTGCCGCTCCCGGCGGCACTCTCTTAAAATAGTACTCGTAGGAGGGCTTCCTGCCTAACCGGTTCTGGTTCCGGCACCATGCCACATCTGCCACCAATGTCCTGTAGCCTTCCCCGGCGGCTTCTCCCACCAGATAGTCAATATCCTCATGCCTGCCTGCCAAAAATACCTCGATCGGCGACTCCGGCAGGACATATCCGTCAATGCACGGCGTAAAGCGGAAATAGTTCACCCCGTCCACACCGATCTCTTCCTTCTCAAACAGTGGGATCTGATTCAGGCCGATAAAGCCTTTTAAAATCTCATCGGCGCTAAGCCGCCGCCCCTCTTCCACCGTCTTGATGTTCATATAACGGAAATAAGATTCCCCCAGCGATACGGCCGCACTTCTGGAAACCGCCCAACTGGAGAAGACCGGTCGGAAACCGCCGCCGGACTGCATCACCGCCCGCTGGAACAGCCCCTTCGTCAAGGGAGACGCGCACAGATACTCTACGCTTGCTGCGCCGCCAGAAAAACCGATCACCGTAATGCAGTCCGGATTTCCTCCGAACGCCCGGATATTTTCCTTCACCCATGTGACTGCCGCTATCTGATCCAAAAGCCCGTAATTACCTGACCCCCTGCCTTCCTTTTCCAGCTGCGGATGCGCCAGAAAACCGAATGCACCCAGACGATAACTGATCGTCACAAAAACACATCCCCGCTTCGCAAAGCCTTCCCCGTCATGCTTGTTCTGGAACGCGTAATCCATATGGAAGCCGCCGCCGTGAATATAGATCGCCACTGGCAGCCCGGACTCCGGCGTTTCCGCCGGCGTCCAGATATTCAGGTACAGACAATCCTCCTCGATCGGATGGTGAAACGTTTCTATCCCGGATACCAAAACATCATGTTCCGTTTTCTCATAGTTCTGATAAGGGATCGGCCCATAATCAAAACATTTCCTGATCCCGCGCCAGCCCGCCGGCGGCTGCGGCGCGCGCCAGCGGTTTTGCCCTGTCGGCGGCGCAGCAAAGGGAATGCCTTTAAATACGGAAATCGCTCTGTTCCAGCCCGGCTTTCCTTCCACCGTTCCCTGCTTCGTTTTCGCGAATAAAATTGCCATACAGACTCCTTTCCCTGAAACTACTTGTTGTATTCCTCCGTGTATGTAAACTCACCCGGATACATTACGTTATACGTGTAAATATTGAAATTTTCAATACCTTTTTTGTAAGCATAGTAGGTGATCACATCAACCATGGGATACGCCGGAAGTTCTTCTGTAAAATATTCGCACAATGCATCCACTTTCTGTTCATCATATTCCGGTATTGCCTCTTCTATCATTGACTGCATTTTTTCATCCCGATAGAACGCCCTGCTGCCTGCCCTCTGGTCAAACTGATTATTAAAGAATGCCAGTGTTGTACGCACCATACCATAAAAGTCATATTGCAGATCCCATGCGTTCTCATCAAATTTGGCTGTATTGAATACAGATCCTTCCTGAAGTTCTACATTAAGTGTAATCCCGACCTGTTCCAGTTGATTCTGAATAATCTGAATAGCATCTTTCGCTCCGTCCTTCGCACTGTCAGTGATAATCGTCAACTCAAGTCCACCGTCCGGATATCCTGCCTCTGCCAGAAGTTCCTTCGCCTTTTCTACATTATAAGGATAAAGAGGTTCCAGGCTGCCCATCGACTCTTCCCACTCTATATTGGTTCTATTCGTAATAGTCGTAGCTGCAACTCCGCTGTCTCCATAAGCGGTTTTCGCTATCGCTGGCGTATCAATCGCATAAGCGATGGCCTGTCTGACTCTCACATCCGAAGTCGGCTTGCCTTCCGTACAGTTAAAATAAAGTGCATAACACCCGTCAGTTTCTTTTCCTTCAATGTCAATATCTGTATTGTCCTGTAAGGTTGTAATATCCGCTTTAGGGACGTCATAGAGTACTTGAACATCTCCTGTCTCCAACGCTATCGTTCTCTGAGAACCCTCGCTGATAATCTTAAACTCAATCTCATCTACATTTTGTTCCTGACTGGCATCTCCCCAGTATTCTTCAAACTTCCGCACCGTAACAGAACTGCCCACCTGCCAGTCGCTGACATAATAAGGTCCCGTACCAGCTTCTTTATTATTCAAATGTTCCGGATCTTCCTGGTAAGCCTCCTCGCTTGCAATCTCTACCTTTGCCAGATCATCTACCAGAAATACGGTTTTCTGATCAAGCGGAATAATCAATGTATAGTCATCCGGCATCTCTGCATTTTCCAAATCCATATATTTTGTATTCCTGCTGAAATTTGCGCTGTCATTCGCCAACTTAAGACTGAACAATACATCTTTTGCACTAAGCGTTTGACCCGTGTGGAACTTTACATTTTCACGAATATGGAGTGTCAGCTTAAGGTCATCGGAAACCTCATAGGACGTGGCCAGACTCGGAATAATATTACCATCTTTATCATAATCAAGCAGCTTTTCATAGAACATACTACCACATCGGAAATGTCCGCCATTCTGTACGGAACTCGGTGCGAGATTGGACAAATCTTCATTCGTCTCAACACAGATCCGGCTGCCCCCTGTTTCTCCATTCGCTGTACCTTCATCTGACGCTTCCTTCTGCACTGTACCGTCCGCTTCCGCCTGCTGTTGCGCTTCCTTTCCGCAGCCTCCCAGCGATACCAGCAGCATGGCTGCCATCATAACCGAAATAACCTTCTTTTTCATGATGTTCCTCCTTATCTTAATGTTTTTTGTTTACAGCACATAACATAATGCTGCTTCGTCACTTCACAAAGCGTCTGTTTCTCCAGACATTCTTCCGAGGCAAATCTGCATCTGGAAGCAAACCTGCAGCCCGGCTTCGGCTCGATCGGCGAGGTCACCTCTCCCTGCAGAATCTGTTCCTCGTTCCGTTTATGGTGCACATCCGGGATGGGAATCGACGCCAGAAGGGCCTTCGTGTACGGATGCACGGGGCTGCGGAATAGTTCCTTTGCCGGCGCTTTCTCCACGATCTCGCCCATATACATGACACAGATCTCATCCGAAATATGGCGCACCACCGAAAGATCATGGGTGATAAAGGCATAGGACAATCCCTGGGATTCCTGAAGATCCTGCATCAGATTCAAAATCTGTGCCTGGATCGACACGTCCAGCGCAGACACCGGCTCATCGCAGACGATGAATGCCGGAGATACCGACAGCGCCCTCGCAATCCCGATCCGCTGTCTTCTCCCGCCGTCCAGCTCGTGGGGATATGCCGTCCATAGACGCTGCGACAGGCCGACCGTATTCATCAGCTCTTTCGTCCGCTCTTCCACCTCCGGCCTGGTATATCTTCTGGTAAGCATCAGCGCTTCCTTGATTGTCTCGCTCACCGTCATTCTGGGGTCGATGGAAGAATAAGGATCCTGAAAGATCATCTGCATCTTCTGACGCAGCCCGTAAAGCCGCTTCCTGTCCACATTCGTGATATCCTCACCCTCATAAAAAATCTGTCCGGAGGTGCTGCTTTCCAGATGCACCAGCGTCCTTCCAAGCGTCGTCTTACCGCAGCCGGATTCCCCTACGATCCCAAGCGTCTTCCCTCTTTCCATGGAAAAACTCACATCGTCCACCGCATGAAGCATCCCTCTTGAAGTCCTGAAATATTTTTTCAGGTTTTTCACTTCCAAAATTGTATCCACTCTAACCACCTCCCTATAAAATGCACCGATACTGATGCCCCGGCGACGCCTCCTTCATGGGGATTTCTTCCCTGCATCTGTCACACGCATACTGACAGCGTTCATAAAAACGGCAGCCCCTGATCTCCAGCGTAGGATCCAGCATCTCGCCTTTGATCGGTTTCAATCGCGTCTCCTCCCCGTCAATCCGCGGCAGGGATCCGAAAAGCCCCTTCGTATACGGATGTCTGGTATCGTCATAGATCGCTTCCACCGACCCGATCTCCACGATCTCCCCGCCATAGACCACCGCCACATCGTCACAGGTTTCGGCAATGATGCCCAGATCATGTGTGATCATGAGCATAGAGGTCTTCAACTGATCCCGCAGATCCTTCATCAGTTTCAGCACCTGCGCCTGGATGGTCACATCCAGCGCAGTCGTCGGCTCGTCGGCCAGAAGCAGGCTCGGCCGGCACGCCAGCGCGATTGCAATGACTGCACGCTGCTTCATTCCACCCGAAAACTGATGCGGGTAATCGGTACAGCGTTCCCCCGGAATACCCACCATCTCCAGAAGCTCCATCATGCGCCGGAAGCTCTCCTTCTTCGAGATTTTATCGTGTACCCGTATGGTCTCCGCAATCTGATCCCCTACGGTAAAGATAGGATTCAGTGCCGTCATCGGATCCTGAAAGATCATGGAGATCCTGTCCCCGCGGATTTTTTTCATCTTCTTCTCCGACAGGTGAAAAAGCTGTTCCCCTTCGAAGAAAATATCTCCTCTGCGCACCTTAGCCGGAGGATCGGGAAGAATCCGGATGATTGCCTTTGCTATCGTTGTCTTTCCTGCACCGGTTTCTCCCACCAGCCCCAGCGTCTTTCCCTTTTTCAGCACAAAAGATACGCCGTTTACCGCATGGATCACGCTTTTTCCGGACGAATATTCCACCACCAGGTCTTCCACTCTCAGTAATTCATCACTGTTCATATTTATCCAGCCTTTCTTAATTCCTAGTCTTTCAGTCTCGGGTCAAGCGCATCCCGCAGCCCGTCCCCGAACAGATTGATCGCCAAAACCGTAATCATGATCATCAGTCCCGGAAAAATCACCACATGCGGAGATGATCTTATATATTCCCTTCCCTCTGACAGCATCGCTCCCCATTCCGGAAGCGGCGGCTGAACACCCAGCCCGATAAAACTGAGCGAAGCAGCTACCAGGATCGAACCGGCGATCGCCATCGTAGACTGCACGATCATAGGCGCTATTCCGTTCGGAAGCAGATGCCGGAACATAATACGCGGCGCACTGGCATTGATGGCGATCTCCGCATCTATGTATTCCATCTCCCGCAGGTTCAGGAGCGAAGCCCGCATCAGCCGGATAAAGACCGGAATCCTCGAAATACTTAACGCCAGAATACAGTTGGAAAAACCGGGCCCCAGCATGGCCGATATCGCGATCGCCAGAAGCATGTCCGGAATCGACTGCATCAGATCCATGATCCTCATGATCACCATATCCGCCCAGCCGCCATAATAGCCGCAGATCGAACCGATCACACAGCCGAACAGCATCGCAACGCCCACGGAAATAACACCTATGGAAAGGGAATATTTGGCTCCGTACAGCGCACGGCTGAAAATATCCCTGCCAAGACTGTCTGTCCCAAAAAATGCTGCGTACTGGGCGATGCCAGGACATTCTGCAGATCCTGCTCTTTATAAGAATACGGCGCTATAAGCGGCGCCAACAGTGCAGCCAGTATCATGATCAGAAAAATGATCATCCCGAGAACTGCCAGTTTATCTTCTTTCAGTCTGGAGAAGGTCATCAACAACAGACTCTTTTTCCTGCCTTCAAAGGCTTCCTTTTTTCTTTCCACGTAAGCCACCCTACCTTCCTAGCCTTTTTACGCTTTTTCCCTTATACTGGGCCTTGATCCGCGGATCAATAAAGGCATAGACCAGATCCACGATCAACATGATGACGCCGAATATAATAGAAGAGAACAAAACACTGCCCTGTACCGCCGGGTAATCCCGCTTCTGGATCGCCGTGATCATATAGGTGCCAAGTCCCGGGATGGAGAAGACCGTCTCGGCCACCACCGCGCCGCCGAACTGACCCGCAAACACAAAACCGATCTGCGTAATGACCGGGATCAGGGAATTCATAAGCGCATGTTTCCAGATCACTGCCCGCTCCGAAACCCCTTTTGCCCTGGCTGTCACGATATAGTCCTGCCTTATCACCTCCAGCATACTGGATCTGGTCTGTCGGGCAATGCCGCAGGCAGCCCCCAGGGCGATGGACAGACAGGGAAGAATATAATACTCCAGTCCGCCGATCCCGCTGGACGGAAGCAGCCTCAGCTTCAATGCAAAGAACAAAGACAGCATGATCCCCAGCCAGAAATTAGGCATTGACATCCCGATGATCGCCACAAACATCGAAGAATTGTCCAGCCAGGAATGTTGTTTTACCGCCGCGATCACCCCAAGCGGAATCCCGATCAGCACAGCCAGTGTCACACTTAACAGCGACAGCTTCAAAGTGATGGGAAACCGCTGCATGACATCCTCCGTCACGCTGGCTTCGTTAAAATAGGATCTCCCCATGTCAAAGTGCAGGAACACGTCCTCCATGTAAGACGTCAGCCGTTCAAAATAAGGCTTGTCAAGGCCGAGCTTTTCATTCAGCTGGTCTACCTCTTCTTTCGTCGCATCACTTCCCAATATCATCTGTGCCGGCTCGCCCTTTGCAAAATAGAGCAGCGTAAAGATCAGAATCGTCACACCGATGATCACAGGTATCATTGCCAAAATTCGTTTGAAAATGTACCTTATCATTTTTTCACCTTTCCCTCCTTCAATTACATTTATAATTTCTATTTATCCTTATTTTCCCAACCCCTTCCTCTCCCTCCTCTTCTTTCAACATTTTTGCCATAATTTACCATGCATCCCGTGCTTTTATTGTTACTTTCTCTGGATATTCTCATATTAGCACGCACAATTCATTTGCACAAATTCTTATTTTATTATACAATGATAACATGTATGTTATAGTAAATGAGATGAGGGAAAATCTATGGAACTGCTGCAGTTGAAGTATTTTGAAAAAGTTGCAACCTTGGAGAATATGACCAGAGCGGCCAAAGAACTGCATATTTCCCAGCCTGCGCTGAGTAACTCCATCATGCGGCTGGAACAGGAACTTGGTGTGAAATTTTTTGACCGTACCAGCCGTTCGATCAAACTGAACAAGCAGGGCGTCTATATGCTTTCCAAAGTCAAGAAGATCCTCACCATGGTGGACAGCATCACCGCCGACAGCTACAGCACGGTCTCCGGCGGCACTATTTCGATCGCCCTCGATACCCACAGCAGCCATCTTCTGGATTGTATCCGGGATTTCCGCACGATCAATCCCCAGATCTCCTTCCGCCTCTTTACCGAGATCCGGGTCTGGGAGAGTACTGCTGTTTCTGAATTCGATTTCCTGCTGCACACGTCCAAACTCAAACTGCCTTACGCCATCCAGAATATCGCCCTCGGAACACAGAGTTATCACGCCGTCCTTCCAAAAGAGCATCCGCTGGCCGAATGTGAATCCATTCCGATCATGGACCTGAAAGATGAAAGTTTCTGCTTCGTGCAGGTGGGATCCATGACGCTGGAGGCCGCCTACGGCCTGTGCATCGAAAGCGGCTTTGCACCAAAAATAGCCACCCTCGCCAGTAATATGTACGAAAAGGTGGCCTGTATACAGAAAAATATCGGTATCGGCATCGTGGCCGTTGGCAATCTGGATATTGTTTCCAGCATTCACAATCTTGTCACCCGGCCGATACGGGAATTTTCCAATCTCACAGATATTAAGTTGAGCTGGAAGACCCAGCCGCCGCTCTCTCCCATCTGCAGCTTATTTGTCTCCTATGCCGCAGATTATTTTGCCGCAGCGAATCTCCTATAAAACACCCTTCGTGGACCACACCGCCCCGTTCAGGCGCTCCTCATACATCGTCGCCATATCAAGCGCCTTGCCGAAAGCCTTGAAACTGCTCTCCGCAATGTGATGGTTATTCACTCCCGAGAACATTTTCAGATGCAGGTTCATGGCCCCCGCATAGGATACCGCATAGAAAAACTCGTGAAACAGCTCCGTCTGCATATCTCCCAGCATGGGCACTGTGTACGGTACGTCAAAGACAAGATAAGGCCGCCCGGACAGATCCACCGCGCACAACATCAACGCCTCATCCATGGGCAGAATGGCGCTTCCGTACCGCTTGATCGCTTTCTTCTCCCCTGCTGCCTGCCGGATGGCCTCCCCCAGCACGATTCCGCAGTCCTCCACAGTATGATGAGAATCCACCTCCAGATCTCCCCTGCACTTAAGCGTCAGATCAAACAGCCCGTGCCTGGCAAATCCGTTCAGCATATGATCGAAAAACCCGATCCCTGTAGCAATGCTGCACTGCCCGCTGCCGTCCAGATTCAGTGTCAGGCTGATATCCGTTTCCTTTGTTACCCTGTTTACTGTTGCAATCCTTGGTTCCATATGGTTTACCCTGTGCCTTCCTGTATTTTTTGCATTCTTTGTGTTCTTTGTTTTCTTTATATTCCTTGTATTCTTTGTATCTCTTATATGCTTTGCTTCTTTTCATTCTTTACATTCTTTTCTTTGTCTGCCCGCTTTGCTTTCCTGCTTATTTTCTCTGCAGATACCAGCTGTAACCCTCAAAAAACAGCGTTCTCAACGCTCTCTGTTCTCCATCCCCGTCCTGAAAAAGCGGCCCTGCCGACTGCCTGAACCATTCCGCTGTCTCTGCGGCCGACCGGCCCTCTCCTTCTATCTTCGCATTCACATTCGACTGAATCATCATAAATTCAATAAAAGAATCGAGGTCAAACTCACAGGGCAACTCGTACTGCACCTGATCCAGCATCCAAAAACCGCACTGTGCGACCGCTTCCCCTGTCCACACGGCCTCATTCCGATACGGTCTGGGAAAGGCTTTTAAATATACGTCATGCCACCAGGTTGTGTATGCTGTACAGTCTTTCATCTTGTCAGAAATGCAGAAATCATAGACCAGAAGATAACCTCCGCTGTCCATTTTATCCCAAAGCCCCTTCAAGAAGGGCGCCATATCCACCCACTGGACAACGCCTGCCGCCGTAACGATATCGAACTTCTGCGCAAAAGCAGGCAGCTTTTCCGCCTGACCTGCCATAAACTCGAAGCCTTCCTCATTTCCGCACACTTCCTTCGCTGCTGCGATCATCTCTGCGGAAACATCCATTCCCGTCACATGGCGGCAGATCAGCTTTAACGCTTTCGCAGACAGCCCTGCGCCGCAGCCGATATCCAATCCGCTCTCAAAGGTGCGGGAGGTAACCTCTCTCTGAAACCGCTCTATGACCTGCCTGTGCAAAAACGGCCGCCGCCTGTATCCCTGTGCTATCCTCTGAAAATCAAAGTCAACTTTTTGCATCATCTTTTCGTCCTCTTGCCGCTTCCTGCAGAACCTCCCGCATAATTTCCGACCGCTCTATGCAGGCTCTTCCGGCCACTCCGCTTCCTTAAATCCCACAAGCACCCTGTCGCCGTCCACCAGGATCGGACGCTTTACAAGCATCCCGTCCGTCGCCAGAAGCCTCAGCTGTTCCTCCTCGCTCATGGAAGGCAACCTGTCCTTCAACTGCATTTCCCTGTACAGCAATCCGCTTGTATTAAAAAAGCGTTTGAGCGGCAGCCCGCTTTTCTCATGCCACTGTTTTAACTCGTCATAGGATGGATTGTCCTCGGCAATATGGCGGTCTGTATAGCTAATATGATGCGCCTCCAGCCACTTTCTGGCCTTCTGGCAGGTAGAGCACTTCGGATATTGTATCAATAACATTGGCTTTCTCCTTTTTTATTATTAGAATACCGCACCTTGCACAAAAAATAAAGTGTATAAATGTCACACTTCCCGGAACAGTTTTCCTTTGATATCCATCTGCCCTGCCGCCTCCAACAGCTGCTGCGCCCTGCCAAAGCTGATCTCCTCCGCGAAAAAAGTATATCTTTCCTCCGGCGGGGACTGTTCCAGTGTGGCCGGCGGCTCATACAGAAGATCCAGATCAACATTTCCCTGAATGCCATTTACTTTTCCCGTCGATGTAAACTGCCATCCGTACAATGCCCGCCCCACATCCGGCTTATACTTTTCCTGCGGGAGATCCGCCAGCGTCTTAACCCCGCTTACCGGATATCTGGCCACCCACAACGGACCGGTGAACTGCGCGAAATCAAACCACTGCTCCTTATACACATACAGCCCCGCATAGATCCCGAACACATAGCCCGCGTTCGTTATGACCTGTTCCGCCGCCTTGATCACCTCCGTCAACTTTTCTTTACCCAGAGGATGCAGAGACTCCTTGTCTTCCACATCCCAGAAAATCCTGCATTTTAAATTATTTTCCTGCAGTAGACTGATCACCTGCTGTGCTTCCGCCTCGGCCTCTTCTGCAGTCTTCGCATAAGTATATTTGTAGACCGCCACCGGGATTCCCTGCTCCCTGCAGCCCCTGAGATTGGCCGCAAACTGCTGGTCCGGCTTTCCCGACTGTTTGATGCTGCGCAGGATCGCAAACCTGCATCCATCCTGTTTCACAAGTCCCCAGTCGATGACTCCCTGTATATCCGATACATCAATGCCCACGTATTTGTCCATTTTCTCTGTAACGCCTCCTGATTGCCCGGCGAATTCTTTCGCCGGTATTTCTTCTTTTACCAGTACTATATGCACAATGGTAAAAAAAGCACCCCCAGGAGTCATTACCATAAAGAAAATCTCCGCCATGCCGTCAACAGAAACCCCTCACCTTTTTCCATGCAGCCGCCATACAGCTGATACAGCCATTCCAACTGATAAAATCAATGCAACTATGGGACACCAGACAATGCTGTCAAAGGTTCTTCCCGCAACTCTATATATTTCATTCCGATTATAAAAATCAAGACTGCCTGCCAGTCTTAACGGCATAAAATTTGCGAACATATGATTAACTTCAAAACTGATCATCTGATCCATAATCAGCAGCAACCCCCAGAAGAAGCAAATTGCTGCATATCCCGCCATTACCTGTTCCAGCATAACCGAAATCAGTATTGTCATGGATACCACAAAAATAAGCGCCACATATCCACGCAGACAATTCCAGGCAAATTGCTGTATATAGGAAATATGAAATACAGAAAAGAACGTGTTCTCGCTGCTCTGTATATATTCGTTCGCTCCTGCAAATCCAAATGCCATCATTTTGATCAAAAAACAGAGGAAAACTGCCAAAAAATACAGGATACTTCCCATGCCATACGCTGTAATGATTCTTGCAAAATCAAGCTGTCTTTTCCCTTTCATGGCAGACCGGATGAGTTCCTGCATTCCCGTCTGTGTTTCCTCTGCAAAAAGAGGCATAATGATAATGGATATCATAACTGATATCATAACGATAAGCCTGCCAATATCCCGATTCAGTACTTTCCAGCCTTCTGAAAAACCTACCGTAAGGCTGGTCAGTTTTTCAGCCTCCTTCCTGAATCTTTCCTTTTCACTTTCTGTATAATCCACATTGAGATTTTCATCTAACCTGCGCTCTATTTCCCTTAAACGATTTTCAAAGAACAAATTGATTTCCGCATCCGATAACACCCCGGCAGTCTTATTCTGATAATTCAACGCCACTAACTTTTCGATATTGGTTTCCTCCACATAGACCGCTTCCTCCAGTCCCCTGCACATTACGATTGCATCCTCAATGCTCCTGCTTACTGCATTTTCCTTTCCATGCTTTAAATTTTCCCTGCCACTTGCCACAACCCCGCCCTCATCCCACAACTCATAACGCTTGACTGCCTGACAGGTGCTGCTTATGGATAACAGGATAACAACCGCAAGGAATATAAAGAACACCTCTTTCTTTAAAATCCGCCTGCTTTCTACCCTTATAACAGCTTTCACGATCATTACCACCTAATTCATAAAATATTTTTTGTCTTTCTTGCCCAACAGGTAAGCAAAAATGCCAATGTAAACCGCTGCCAGAAATAACGCCACCATAAGATAGGGTACTATGATCCTCCCCAAAAAGAAAAAACCATGTACTGCTGCATCGCTGCTGAACTGATTTGGATACAGTAATTTGATCTGACTGTAAGTGTTAGACAATTTTGTCAAAGCGCCAACCATTAGTATGGAAAACACTGCTGTCATTTTTGAGTTTCTAAATAAACACGATAACAGCATGGTAAAATTGGCAAACACCAAAGTACCCAATAACCCTCCAACCATTTTAAAAATCATCCCTGCACCAATGCTGATATTAAAAATGCAGCTAAACCAATACGTTTGTGCCGATGCTCCAAACCCACCGAAAGTGGCAACTGCCCCATGTTCTATAAGCAACACGCTGACAAAGAGCAGGTAAGTAGAGGCCGCAAACAGATTACCGGCGATCCATCTTGCCCGGAAGTCCTTTTTTCTGCCTTCTGCAGAGGATAAGGTCAGTTCGTTTATCCCACCTGGACTGTCTTTTGCATATACACAGGAAAGCGCAAAAGCATATACGACAAAGAATAACGGGTATTCTATGTCGTACCAATTCATGAAATTTGAAATACCCTGGCAATAAGCAACATTGACAGGCGTATCAATTCCTGCGATCTTTTGATCCAACACTTCCATTTGGGAAGCTGTAAATTTCACCAGACCGGCATACTGATTTTCATACATGAGCTGCTCTTTTACCGCTTCTCGATATTTCTGATAAAAATCCTTCTCTGAATCCAGAAAGTCATATTCCAGTCCCATCTTGTCATTCCCATTAGACATATAATAAGAATAATAAGCATAGTTGATAAAATAATTGGGATACATATATTTTGTCATACCTCCGGTACCCAAAAACCCCCTGTGCTCATCCAAATACTGCTTGTCTGCGCTGTTTTCATACTGTTCTTTCAACTTCTGCAGGTATGTATCATCTATCACGCCTTCCATATCCTTTGACGCATCCCTTAATACCCTGTAAGCCGACAGACCACTTACGATTTGACCATCTGTACTAATTGCTTTCCACTGTCCATTCATGTTCAGGTAGACAAATGTATGGAACGTAGAAATGATGCACATTACCGTAACAGCCACAAGAGAAACCCGGTTCCACAATTTCCTGTATTCAAATTTAACCATTGTCCACATATGATTCCCTCCGGCTTTTCTATTGTTTTTCTGTTCTTTTTTCTATTCTTTATAGCTGCTTCCATTGTGAATCACGCTCCATTCACTTCCCTTTCCTTCCCTGACAAGAATCAGATACTGCCATACGCCATCTTCGTTACAATACTCGCACACAAAAATATTGTTGTTATCATATCCTGCTGCAACTCCTTTATCCTCATCCTCATAAATGTTCAATATTCTTGGATCAATGCACATATACGTAACCATCTTTGTAGCTGGTTCGATGCCTAACGAGTCTGTCACATAAATACGTGCGGCAGCATAAGCCTCCGTCATTTCCCTGGTATCAAACTGGCTGATGTAATATGATTTTGACAGATCAAAAGAATAGTTGGATTCGTCCGGTGAACCTATCTCCAGCAGACCATTTGATTCCTGAATCGTATCCTCTCTTTCCTGACGGTACTGTTTCAGTTCTTCCTCCAGTTCTGCATCCGTCTGTCCCTGCGTCATGTCCTCCTCATTTTGGGAAAAATCTGCTTGTATTTCCGTTTCTTTCTGCTCCATATCGTCATCTGTTCTATTCTGTACTTCATTGTCATTTCCTGCTGAGACGTCCTCCGTTGGAATCAAAGCAGACGGTTGCTGTTCCTTTCCACCTGCACACCCCGATAATGCCATAACCATCACACACATTGCTGCTACCGCAAAATTTTTCTTTGTTCCCATTTTTTTATTCCTCACTTTCTATCATGCCGCCTGCAAAAATATAGTAATCTTCCAATGTCGGTTCTGCCTGAATGCTTTTTACACCGGGATATTCTTCGCCGACAAAACGCACCTGCACATCCTTTTCCACCTGCTTCAGATGTATCACAGACCGCTCTTTTCTCAATCTGTGGTATGCTTCCTGACTGACAACAGCCTCCCGGACCTTTCCTTTGACCTTTTGAACCAGCGCATCTACATTGCCGGTTTCCAAAACATTCCCTTTCTTCATCACGATAAGCTCACTTGCGATCGCTTCAATATCTGACACAATGTGCGTAGAGAGCAGCACGATTTTGTCCTTTCCCATATCACTGATGATATTAGAAAAACGTATACGTTCTTTCGGATCAAGTCCTGCTGTTGGTTCATCCAGTATCAGTATCACCGGTTCGTTCATAATTGCCTGTGCAATCCCTATCCTGCGTTTCATGCCGCCCGAAAATGTCTTTACCTTTTTATCCGCAGCATCGGAAAGATTTACAAATTCAAGCACTTCTGAAATTCTGTCTTTCAACTTCTTTTCCGGTATTCCTTTTAATACACCCATATACTCCAGAAAATCTTTTGCCGTAAAGCCCGGATAAACACTATAATCCTGCGGCATATACCCAATCAGGCTGCGATACTTTTTATCCAGTGCAAAAATATCCCTCTCATCATAGCGGATCCTCCCTTTCGTGGGAAAATCCACAGTTGCCAGCATTCGCATAAGTGTGCTTTTTCCGGCACCGTTTTCCCCCAACAGTCCATAAATTCCTTTATGCAACGTAAAACTGACATCCTGCAGCGCTTCTTTTTTTCTGTAGGTTTTATACAGATGTTCTATCTGCAGCTCCATTGCACTTCGTCCTCCTGTTTTATTTCCGCTCATGAAAAACACCCTGACCGGATATCCATATCCTATCAGAGTGTTGTGTTATACTTTCGACAAAGTTGTGTTATAGTTGTAAAGGTTTACGGAAAGTTCCTGCCCCGGTCTTTATCCATTTTTCTCCTGCATAGAGCAGCATAAAGTAACGCATAGGCAGTTGCGATACCTCTCGTCTATATATGCCGTTTGGAAGATGAATAGCTTAATTTGACCAATATGGTTCCCTTGCCGCCGGCTTAATGATATACTGTATGTATTTACTATAACTCCACTAACTATATATATCTTTTGTGCTGAAATTGTATTGTGCTATATTATTATCGGAACGCATCTTTTTCCAGGAAACCGAATAACGATATTGTTCCATAGTATAACCTGTTTTTAGCACATACCTTCCTACTTGATCACTCTTCTGTCCCGGTACTGCGCATACATCAGCAAAATGCCTGATACTGCGCCAAAGAAGATAAGGGACTGTATGAACGGCATAAAATTATAGGAACCACCCGTCCAAAAATCGGCAAAATCATTGCTCACATAAGTCATCGGTAAGGTTGCCGCCACCTTCTGTAATGCCTGCGGAAGCTGTTCTGTGGAAATTCCCATCATACCTGTCAGCATCATCAACGTAAAATAGACAGCCATCGTAATCCCGAATGTAACGCCAAATTTGCGAAAAATATTTGCAAGTGAATGCGCAATCACCAAAAGGCTAATTCCGATCAGATAAAGCGATACCAACAGACAGATTACAGACGACACCGCCGGTTTCGGAATATCCATTGTAAATACTTGGAACACTGCGTAAATTGCAAACGCAATCGTCATAAAAATCATATGCGCAATAATCTTCGCCATCAAAAGACTTCTCTCATGGAAACCGAACAAACGCATTCGGAGAGGCACCTCACGTTCCACTTCCTGCGAGTACAGTGCGCCATATCCGATAAACATAATGGACATCGGAATAACAAGCGACATACTCAGCATAATGGTGACGATTACATTATCCCTCGCCGCTTCGGGCACCTGTGCACCGATCGTTCTCGAGAAAATCATTGTCATCATATTCGGAAACACGATTCCGAAGAAATGTGTCATAAAATTACCGTTGATATTGCGAAGTTCATATAAAACCATGTTCATATTACATTTTTTCTGTTTCATCTTCTTCCCCATTTCTACGCTGTTTTCGGCGTCGTTTTTAATTTTTCTCTTTCTCATGCTTCGCATAGAACTGCTCTCTGGCGTTAATCGACATAATCTCGATATCCGAGTTACTCCGTTTAAAATTCACATTATTGTCCATCAGAATCGACAGCAGCTCTCTCTCTTCCTCCCTGTCGCGGCAGGATAACGCAATCAGATGATTCGGAGATTTCAAAGTGCGAAAGCCCTTCGTCAGACCGCCGTTTACCTGATTATTATCCAGAATAAAAATCGCATTACCGCAGTATGTCTTAAACAGTTCCTCAGTCCTGCCGAAAGCAACTACTTTTCCTTGATCCAACAGCAATATCTTATCCGCCAACTGTTCCAGTTCTTCATAATAATGGGACACGATAATCAATGATTCTTCTTTATCCCGATACCATTCGACCATCTTTTCCATCAGTTTCTGTCTTGTCTCAAAATCCAGACCCGACGTAACCTCATCATAAAAGGTCAGTTCCGCCTTCTGCATCATAATCATAATGATGGTAAACTTCTGCTTCTGTCCGCCCGAAAGCGCATTGTATCGTTTAGACAGGCATCCTTCGAATTCAAAGAAGGCAATCAACTCCTGCAGCTCTTTGTTCTCTTTGATCTTCGTGTCCAGAATCATCTCCATAATCCGTTTCACCGGCATGGTCGTCACATACGCGTTGTTCTGCATATGCGCCGCCATCTGCTCCGGCTTTAACTCGGTCACAATCCTGCCCTCATAAGCCGTCAGCCCTAATATCGCTTTGACAAGCGTTGTCTTGCCTGCGCCGTTGGCACCGATTACCCCGATACGCTCTCCTTTTTCAAAGCTAATCGGACTGTTAATCTGCAGCGCCGTCTGTTTTCCATATTTTACCTGTAATTGTTTGATTGTAAGTAACATATTGCACCTCTTTCTACGCTGTATCTACTGCCCATTTTTCATGCGCTGCTCACTTTTCAAAAGACAGCTTTACCTGCACGCCATTTTCAATATTATCAACTTTCATCCCATATCCCATAAGTCTGCTATAGTAAGCCGCCACATATAATCCCAATCCTTTTCCCTTCCCTCTTCCGTCACTGCTGACAAAGGGTTTCAAGACATTTGGGAGCAGCTTATCGTCTATTGTTACACCATAATTAGTGATACACAATTCTGTACTGCTGATTTCTGCGTTAATCTGCTGCCCCTTCGGTGTATACCAGACGGCATTAGACAATAAATTGTCAATAATCTTCTTTAACATCTCTCTGTCTGCAAAAACAACACCGTTTCCTTCAATCACTATCTGCAGACCTTTATCCTCCGCCTGTACCGCATAATCTCCTGCAAGTTCCCGCACCAGTGTTGCAACCGCCACTTCCTCCTGCTGTATATTCTCCGCATGATAGTTCAGATACAAAATATCCTCCACAATCTTTCGCATGGATAAAAGCTGCTTCTTCACCTCCGGCAGATATATCTTCGTGTCCTTATACTTCCCGACTTCATTCATCATTCCTTCCACCAGAAGAAGCGCCGCCGCGATAGGGGTCTTTAACTGATGGGAAGATGCCCTCAGGAATACTTCCTGCCGTTCATTTTCTTCTTCCAGCAGGCAGTTTTTGCGCTCCAACTCCTCGTAATTGTCATGCAGTTTCCCGTATAATTCATGCAGGTTCCGCCCTAAAATACCAATCTCATCCTTACTGTCTGACGAAAAGGCAAATTCACCGGGATCAAAGCGTTCCGCTATCCCCGCATTCTCCGCATGATTAGCAAGACTGATAATCGGATTCACAATTTTTCCCGAAAAGAATATTGATGAAACCAGCACCACCAGAAAAATAACCGCAGCAATCATCGGCAGACTCCCCATAACAATCGGCGTGATCTCTTCCATCTGCGGCGTCATCGTCGGCAGCACCGTAATGACGAAAGCGTCTTGTGTACGGCCCATAGCAATATAAGTAGTATAGCTGTAATTGCCGTCCGACACCCCCGCCTCATATACAATGGTATCGCCGGATATCATATGCATATTAGCATATTCACCCTGATAGATCTGATCTCCGCTCTGCCCTTTCTGTTCCAGGCGGACCTTAATCGGCGCATCCTCCGAAATGAGATTCTGACCTGCAAATATATCCTTAAATTTGTTCTGCCACTGTCCGACAAACTCCGCCAAGTCTTTCTCTGAATCGCTGCTTTCTACCTCTTTCTCCAAGCCTCCTTCTTCTATCATCATTCTGGCGCGGTCCAGAAGGTTCAGCAATTCTTCGTCCTGTACGATAATTGTCAGCTTGAAAAACTTTCCCGCTATATAGACCTCGTTGCCCGTATTCGGAATTTCCATTGTATAAACTGACGACGGATTCTTAACCGTCAGATGATCATAGCTTCTCTGTTCCATATAACCCCGCTGGATCTCCACGACTGATTCCAAATTGCTGTTCATCACATAATCCACATACAACGACGGCAGCATTAATACGAAATACCCTATGATAAAAGCAATCATAATCACTGCCAGTACTACACTGTATAGAAACGTCTTCTTTCTAAGTCCCATGCTTACTCCTCCCGAAACTGATATCCCACGCCGATTACCGTTTTGATACAATCTTCCGGCAGCTTCTTGCGCAGATTCTTAACATGCGCATCAATGATTCTGTCATTGCCCACATAATCTTCGTTATAAATTCCCAGAATCAGCTGCTCCCTCGTGAAAGCCCGCTTTGGCTCTTTCATAAGAATCTGTAATAGCAAAAACTCGCTCAGTGTAAGTTCTAAAGACTTTCCGTCATAAAAAGCCTGATAAGCGTCGTCATGAATGACAAGCCCCTTTTCCTGCTGTGGCTTAAGCCTTTTTACACGTCTCAGAATCGTCTCCATACGCTTCAACAGAATGATAGGCGATACCGGTTTGATCACGTAATCATCCGCATAAGAATTAAACGCCTGTACCTGCGTCTTCTCATCATCCAGCGCCGTGAGTATAATCGTTGCCGTTTCCGGCTGATGTTCCTTGATATATTGCAGAACATCCAAACCGTTTACCTTCGGCACCATAATATCCAGTACTGCCATGTCAAATCGCTTCTTTTCAAGAAGTTCTAACGCCTGCCCGCCGTCCTCAGCACATGTGACGTTATAATTCTGCATTTTCATATACTCCGTCAGGACTTCTCTTATGGTCGGTTCGTCTTCCAGAAATAAAATGTTCATGTTTTGGTGCCGCTCCTATTTGTTTTACTGACTTTTTGCTTTGTTTCCATTGCGTTTTTGCCACACTTCAACCAGATTATTCTCTTGTGTTATCTCACTGATCTTTGTGTCGTTTCTCTTATGATACTGCTTTCGTAAAGTTCCATCTGAAATCCGCATTACCTGCGGACTCCGTGTGCGCGCCATGTACCTTACACTGCTTATTGTAGCACAGCGGTATGAATTTCATATGAAGATGCTGTGTTTTTGTGAAGATATCTTTGATTGGGAAAAACATTCACGCCTCCATGCGAAACAATTTCCGTGCAGAAATTACTTGTTAAAAATGAGATAATTCACAGTTATCATTGCAGTTTTTGATAAAAATAAAAAAGTTGCAATGATAACCATGGATTTTTTATAAAAAAATGATTATAATAATATCAGAAATCTTAATGAAAGGGGCACAATACCATATGAATCTTTATAAACGTGAAAAATATTTGAGAAAAATAAGACCATTTTACGATACTGACGATTTAATAAAAGTTATATCCGGGATTCGAAGGTGCGGCAAGTCAAGCCTTATGGAAATGATTGCTGATGAACTCAGGGCAAGAGAAATAAAAGAAGAAAACATTATTTATATTGATTTGGATACACGATCTTACAACAAAATCAGAACGGCAGATCAATTAGAGTCCTTAATAGATTCCAGACTGCAGGGACATGATCTTCACTATCTGTTTATTGATGAAGTCCAGAACGTGGCAGGATTCGAAGAAGTACTAAACGCTTTCCGAACAGAGTGTGGAATATCCATTTTTATAACAGGTTCTAACTCTTATATGCTGAGCGGAGAACTGGTAACAAAACTTACCGGGCGTTATATAGAGTTTGAAATATACACGTTAAGTTTTGAAGAATACGAGCATATGAAAGAATTCTATCATAAAGAAGTAAATTCCAACCCCATGGTAGAATTAAATCAATACATTCTTGAAGGCGGTTTTCCCAGAACAATATTGATTGACGAAATCCCAGCAAAAAGAACCTATGTGACCGAAGTTGTCAGAGAAATACTCGAAAAGGATATCCGCCGCAGAATAAAGATAAAGGATCTGGCAAGCTTTGAGGCGGTCCGAAATTATATTATCAATAACTTTGGAGCAACGACAAGTATAAACAGCTTACATGGAGCTCTCCGAAAAACCGGAATTGCAATCGGAAGAGATACTGTGTCACGATATATCCAGACACTAATTGATGCCAAAATCCTCTACGAATGCAACCGGTTTGATATGAAA
>ERZ808037.297-NODE-297-length-52371-cov-13.808850_pt1 | contig 52371 bp, 45 predicted proteins | sample MGYA00380190_ERZ808037 | MGnify/ENA primary metagenome ERZ808037 (study PRJEB31490, sample SAMN06133399) | mouse gut metagenome | isolation source: J9 | host: mice | place: China: Chengdu | collected 2015-05 ... | reverse complement strand
TACCTGAAGCGCTGCCGCACGCTGGGCATCTCCCCCGCCGTCATGGGCGTGAACAAGGAGTCCAACCGGAACCCCGGTCCCCAGCGCCGCCCCAAGAAGAGCGAGTACGCGCTCCAGCTCACCGAGAAGCAGAAGGTCAAGTTCGTGTACGGCGTGCTGGAGAAGCAGTTCCGCGCCTACTATGAGAAGGCCGCCCGGATGAAGGGCAACACCGGCGACGAGCTGATGACCCTGCTGGAGCGCCGGTTGGACAACGTGGTGTTCCGTCTGGGCCTGGCTGCCACCCGGCGCGAGGCCCGCCAGCTGGTCAATCACGGACACTTCACCGTCAACGGCAAGCGGGTGAACATCCCCTCCTACCTGGTGAAGGAGGGTGAGGTCGTCGCCGTGTGCGACAAGAGCCGTTCTTCCGCCAAGTTCAAGAAGATGGTGGAGGACGACCGCTTCGTGGCCGCCCCCAAGTGGTTAGAGAAAAATAAGAACGCTCCGCTGGAGGGCAAGGTCGTCGCTATGCCCCAGCGGGACGACATCGACTTCGACGTGGCCGTTAACCTCATCGTGGAGTTGTACTCCAAGTAATGCCGCTCCATCGGCAACCGGGCGTCCCGCCCCCGTGCGGGGGCGGGCGGGGCCTCTTTTTGCGGCCCCGCCCGTGGACGCCGGGCAACACTCGCCAATGTTAAAGGAGGGTAACACACGACATGGTAGAAATCCAGAAGCCGCGGATCGAATGTATCGAGAACGTTGGCGACGAGGCCTACGGAAAGTACGTGGTCGAGCCGTTGGAGCGGGGCTACGGCACCACCATCGGCAACTCCCTGCGCCGCATCCTGCTGTCCTCCCTGCCCGGCACGGCGGTGACCGGCATCAAAATTGCCGGGGTGCAGCATGAGTTCTCCGTGATCCCTGGGATCAAGGAGGACGTAACGGAGATTGTGCTCAACATCAAGGGCATCATCGCCAAGCTGTACAGCGAGGGCGTGAAGACGGTCTACATTGAAGCCGCCGGCGAGGGCGAGGTCACCGCCGGCGACATCAAGGCGGACAGCGATGTGGAAATTCTCAACCCCAACCATCATATTGCCACTCTGGGTCCCGAGGCCACGCTGAATATGGAGCTCACCCTCTCCCAGGGCAGGGGCTATATCACCGCCGACCGGAACAAGCCCGCTCAGGCCGTCATCGGCCTGATCCCTGTGGATTCTGTCTACACCCCTGTGCGTAAGGTGAACTACTTCGTGGAGAACACCCGCGTGGGGGACGCCACCGACTACGACAAGCTGACCCTGGAGGTGTGGACCAACGGCACCATCTCCGCCCGGGATGCGGTGTCTCTGGGGGCCCGCATTTTGGTGGACCACTTCACCCTGTTCACCGACCTGTCCGAGACCATGGGCTCCAAGGCCACCGTGGTGGAGAAGGCGGAGGCCCAGCGGGATAAGGTGCTGGAGCTGACCATTGAGGAGCTGGACCTGTCCGTGCGGTCCTTCAACTGCCTGAAGCGGGCCAACATCAACACGGTGGAGGATCTGATCTCCAAGACCGAGGACGAGATGATGAAGGTGCGCAACCTGGGCCGCAAGTCCTTGGAGGAGGTCATCAACAAGCTGGCCATGATGGGCCTGTCCCTGGCCAACGATGAAAACCTCTAAAACAGCGCTTTGCGCTGTTTTAGAGGCCCCGCGAAAGCCCAGCGAAGCGGGTTTCGCGGAGAGAGGAGGCACAGCGAAATGAGCGAGCTTTCATCGCAGATGGAAGCGAGTGATATGGAGCTTGTGCCGACGAGACGACATAGGGGTATGTAACGTTCCTCTCTGTGTGCCGGCCAAAGGCCGTGTCCCGAACTGCCGGGCGTCAGAACGAATTTAACAGACTTCGCCACGCGAGGTCGAAGGAGTGTTTCAAATGGCTAAGAACCGTAAGCTGGGCCGTCCCACCGACCAGCGCCGCGCCATGCTGCGCGCCATGACCACCTATCTGCTGGAGAACGGGCAGATCAAGACCACCTACGCCCGCGCGAAGGAGGTCGCTCCGGTGGCCGAGAAGATGATTACCCTGGCCAAGAAGAACGACCTGGCGGCTTACCGTCAGGCTCTGTCCTACCTCACCAAGGAGGACGTGGCCAACAAGCTGTTCCACGAGATCGGCCCCAAGTATGCCGACCGCAACGGCGGCTACACCCGGGTGCTGAAGATGGGCCCCCGCCGCGGCGACGCCGCCGAGCTGGCCATCATCCAGCTGGTGTAATCTAAGCCTGAAAAGCCTCCTCCGCTTCGGCGGGGGAGGCTTTTTTGCGCCGTTGCATGAAAACAGACAAGGCTGGGCGGCGGGGGAGGGGCTGCGGGAGGGATGAATAATGCAGCAGACGGAGCACTACAGCCTGAACCTCATCGAGACCTCGGACACCTTTACGCCCCAGCCGCTGAACGAGAACACCCAGGCCCTTGACGCCAAGCTGGCCGACCTGGACACCCAGGCCGGGAGCCTGAACAGCCGGGTGAGCGCCCTGGAGCAGGTGCGGATGGTCAACGGCACCTACAGGGGGAATTGGAAGGACCGGGTGGTGTCGGTGGGGTTCACCCCCAGGGTGGTGTGGATCGGCGGCACCATGATGACGTCGGACACCCGGATCATCGTGGATGAGCATGTGTGCGCCTACATCACCAACGGCGGGTTTTTCCTGGGCAGCTATGGCGGGAACTCGCTGAACAACTCCAGCCGGACCTATCAGTATGTGGCCATACGGTGGTGAAAAGAACAAAGAAAGGTCCCCCCGGAATCCGGGGGGACCTTTTGTGTACCTAAGTGTTTCTGTCAGGAACGAGGCCTGGATTAGGCGCCGGCCCGCAGCTGCACGTCGGTCACGTAGATCAGGGAGACATTCACGCCGGCATTCACAACAGCCACGGTCACGTCGTAACCGACGGAGATGGCGTTGTTGATATCCTGCACGGTCTTGATCTCACTGTGAGCAACAGCGCCCTTGGTCACGTCAACGACGACGGCGGTAGAGACGTTGTAGATCTTGCCGCCGATCATGCCGGTGGAGGTGTTGTTCACGGAGGTGTAGGTGTAAGCGCCGCTCAGGCCGCAGCCGTTGGACAGGGGATAATCGTTATCCAGAACCTCATCATCCTCGTGCACGGTGGCGATATACACCTGCTGGCCAGCGACCACCTTCCAGGGCATCAGGTCGAAGAAGGCGCCCTTCGTGGTGCTGACAACCGCGTCGGTAATGATGGTATCCTTGCCGTCAACCTCGCCCGCAGTGTAAATCCAGTAGCTGCCCTTCTCACTGCCATTCCACATGGTGTAGCGGTGAATCTCGTTCAGCTCGGGCGTGTTGTAGATGTTGGCGTTGACCAGCACGAGGCCGTCGTCAGACACCACGTTGGTGAAGAACCGCTCGCTGGAGCTCCAGCTCAGAGCATTCATCGGGATGATCATGGTGTCGACCATCTTGGTGCCGGTCTCCCAGTCGGTCTCCACGTTGTTGTACACGTCGTTGCCGTTGAAGGCGTAGACGTTGTAGGCAGGCGTGGTAGTGGGATTGCCAGCAGCGTCAAGAAGCTCGCCCACATCCAGGCGGACCCAGTCGCTGCTGCGGAGCAGGTCGGCCATGCCGGTGCGGACCTCCACGGTGCGGTCAGCGGAGCCGCCCAGACCGGACACCAGGATGAACTTGGTGTTGGGGGTGATCAGCAGGCTGCCGTCGTTGTCCTCGGACACATCCAGGAAGCCGTTCTTCACATCGCTGGAGCGCAGCACCCAGTTCTCATTGCCGTTGGTGGCAATGCCGTCCACGTCAGCATCGGGAGCCTCGGTGTAGGTGGGATCCACGGGAATGATGTCGCCGGTGGTGGCATTGTACCTATAACCGTAGTACCGGCCAGCCTGAACCTCGTTGCCGATCCAAGCGCCATTACCAGTAGCGCCGCCCTGGTTCTTCTTGGAGATAACCAGACCCTCGTACAGGGAACCAGTCATCGGCACGTTGCTAATGCTCTTCAGATCCAGGTTGTTCTCCTGAGAGGCGTCAACGCGCACGCCGCTGATGGTGTAGCGGATGGTGCCGGTGCCCAGAGCGCCCATGTCGTAGTCGGCGTAGGTGCCGTACAGGAACTTGTAGTCATTGCCCTGGGTGAAGGTCACGTAGTTGCCGAAATCATCCAGGTAGAAGGTGTAGGAGCCGGTGTTGAAGCCATTCACGGGCTCACGATCAGCGATATCGTCCACGTCGGGCAGAATGGTGAAGGTCAGCACACGGCCGTCGGTGAGGGTCACCTTGCTGGTACGGGTGGCGTCGTCGAACTGGTAGTAAGCCACAGTGCCGGTGACGGTCTTCATCTGGTTCAGCTGATAGAACTTCAGGTTCTTGTTGCGGGTGTTGACGGTGTCGTCATCGCTGTCACGGTTGGTGCCCTTGACCTCCCAGCCAGTGACGTACGCGCCCAGAGTGGACACGGAGCTGCTGGTCAGGCTGTTGAAACGAATCTTACCGTCGTTGGCCACGCCGAACTTGCTCTGAATAGCAGCGCCGGTGCCGCCGAAGTCGCCGGTGACGAACTTGTCGCCCAGCTGCAGGGTCTTGGTGGTGGAGGTGGTGTCATGACGGGTGATCTGAGCCACCTCGCCGGCCAGGGAGATGATCACGTCCACGCCGTTGCCGGGGTTGTTGGAGATCAGGCGGTACAGGTTGCAGGCGTTGACGTTGACGTCCTCGGCCTCAGTGTTCCGATCAGCGTTGTTATAGTCCTCAGTGCGGTAACCGGTGTTCGCGTCAACAACACCGGAAGCCTGATGATAGGTTTCGGTGCTGATCCGGCCATAACGGTCACTGATGTGAGCAAAGGAGCTCAGGCCCACATTGAAGCCGTTGGCGTTGGCCACCTTACCCAGGTTCTCCAGATTGGTGCCATTGGTGTGGTTCCAGTAAGCGGGAGTCTTATCAACTGCGGCAACGTAATCCGTGTCGCCGTCATGCAGCTTGGTGCCGTTGGCGTCCACGGAGCGGACAATGGTGTCCTTGGAGGCGCGGTCATACCAGGCGTAGGTGGTGCGGTTGCCAAACATACGGCCGTCGTACCAAACCTTGATGGCGTGGCCGAACATGTCCAGGGTGGTGGTGGTGTTGTAGCTCCTGCTGTCGCCGTAAGCATAGCTGGCACGGGCGACGCCGGAGTTGTCATTCTGCTCACCAGTCATGGCGATCAGGGTGCTGCCCTCGCCGGTGTCCTGGTTGCCCACGACGATACCGGTGTTGGAGACCAGGCCGAAGTAGGTCCAGCCCAGGCTATCGGTGTTGTTGGAGCTGACGCCGGAGGTCACGGTGCCGGTCTGATAGCCGAAGGCGGGGGTGTAGATCACGGTCTTCAGCTGAGCGGCCTGGAACAGCAGCTCGGCCACCAGGTCGCGGCGGGCATAGTCGTTCAGGTTGCTGTAGTTGGTCTTGTTGATGTTCTTGAGCATGTTGCGCTCAGTGGCGATGCGGGAGACCTCGATGGTCCAGCCGCTGCCGGTGAACTCGCCGTTCTTGTCATAGCCCACGGCGCGCAGGATCATGGCCAGCGCCTCGTAGCCGGTGACAGGAGCGTAGGGCTCATAGGTGGTGGGGGTGGTGCCCTTCACGATCAGGCCGTTGGCCAGGTAGCCAACATAGGGGGCGAACCACTCGGTGGAGGCCACGTCGGTGAAGTTGCCCCAGCCGGAGTAGATGGGAGCGCGGTTGTCATCCACATCGCCGGTCACCAGGCGGTAGATGATAGCGGCGACCTCGCCGCGGGTAATGGTATCGGCGGGACGGAAGCCGACTTCGTCGCCCTTGAACACGCCCATACCGGAAAGCACGTCAACGGCTTCCTTGAACTCATCAAGGACCTGAGTGCCGTCGCCATACTTGTTGGTCGCATTGTCGGGATTCACGACAGCGGCGTTGACGGAGACCATCAGGGACATGGCCATCACCATCGCCAGGACCAACGCGAGAAACTTTTTGAGATTTCTCATTGGATTTGTTTCCTCCTTTTGAATTTTCGCCGTTTTTGCGGAACCTTTGGCCGGTGATGTACGGGATACGTCATCCCATCGGCCGCAGGTCTCTCGCTTCAGGCTGTGGCCATTATAACAACCTGGGGCGGCAAAAGTCAATGGGTCAAGCTCAAGTGTAACACAACTGTAATAAACCAACCACGGCTTGCCAGCGCCGCCAGCGGACTGGCGCTGTCACCCCCCCTCCCGGGGCTGATTCTCCCGTAATCATTATATAATAAGGTGCGCGAGACAGTCAAGATGCGGCTGTTTTGCGCGTTTTTTTAAATTTTATAGGATGACGTATCCTATACATCGCGGCCAAAAAGTTTCTTGAAAACGGCGAAAATCTAAAAGGAGGAAACAAATCCAATGAGAAATCTCAAAAAGTTTCTCGCGCTCGTCTTGGCGATGGTAATGGCCATGTCCCTGATGGTCACCGCCAACGCCGCTGACAAGAACGCCACGGATGTCGGTTACAGCGATGGTGCTCAGGTCACCACCTTCAAAGAAGCTGTTGACGTGCTTTCCGGCATGAAGGTGTTCCAGGGCGACGAGAACGGCTTCCGCCCCGCCGACACCATCACCCGTGGTGAGGTGGCCGCCATCATCTACCGCCTGATCACCGGCGACGTGGAGGGCAGCCGCGTTCCCGTTTACACCGGCTTCGGCGGCTTCACCGACGTGACTGCCGACGAGTGGTTCGCCCCCTATGTGGCGTATCTGGCCAACGACCAGATCATCAAGGGCGAGACCAACACCACCTTCAACCCCTACGGCAGCGTGACCGGCTATGAGGCCCTGGCCATGATGCTGCGCGCGGTTGGCTACGACGTGAACGGCGAGTTCACCGGCCCCGAGTGGCGGACCCAGGTGGGCGCCATCGCCACTGAGCGCGGCGTTCTGAACGAGATCAATGCCACCCGTTACGCCAACCTGAACAATGCCGCCACCCGTGAGGTCGTGGCCGAGCTGCTGTTCAAGACCGCTCAGATCGCCACCGTGACCTACACCCCCGCCTACGGTTATCACACCGGCGCTATGACCAACGCTAATGTGGACACCCGCACCCTGGGCTGGAAGAACTTCGGCCTGATCTGCCAGACCGGCGTTATCCACGGCAACAAGGCCACCGGCGAGAGCAACACCATGGTCATGTTCGAGGGAGGTACGATTTCCTACACTCCGAAGGCTGGCGCCACCGGGAAGGCCGAATGGAACATGTACACCCACCCCAACGCCATTATCGCCACGACCGATAAGGTCGTTGCCGGCTCCGGTAACGCTGACTACGATGTCAACGACAACGACACCATTGGGGCCGATGAGCGCAAGGTTATTGTTCGGGCCCCCAACGCCACCGCCATTAGCCGCGACACCGGCCTGGACCAGTTCGGCCATATGGTGAAGGTTTGGTACAACTACAACGGTTGGGGTGCCAAGACCGTCTACGCCATGTACGACCAGGTCACCCAGGTCAAGGCCGTGGCTTCCACTGACGCCAACCTGGGCCGTGATCAGGCTCTGAATGCCGCCGCCAGCGACTTCTCCATTAACCCCGCCGGCGCCTACTTCAGTGACCGCTTCGGCACCATCGGCCTGAACAAGGTGGTCATTGACAATGCTGACGCCACCCTGGACGGCGAGAGGGTCGCTTCCATGACCAACCCCTTCTTCAAGGGTGATGATCCCGACACTGCTGATGCCCGCAACCACACCGCCCAGACCGCCGACCAGTATCTGTACATGCTGATCTCCAACAGCCGCGACAAGCAGCTGGACGTGGTCGTGTCCCTGGCCGTGGAGCTGGCTGACATCACCGAGTGGGATACCACCTCCACCACCCGCACCCTGACCATCGGCGAGGTGAACACCGTTCTGGACGACGGCAGCGTGCACAGCCTGTTCGGCCATGACTACAGCAGCAGCGGCACCGGGAAGGGCACCTCCGGCAACGGCGAGCTGCGCTGGAACAGCATTGTTGAGGGTTCCGCCACCGCTCTGGGCACCAAGGTCACCGCCTGGGAGGTCAAGGGCACCAATCCCAACAACAAGAACCTGATGAACTACCAGCTCAACGAGATCAAGAAGCCCATCAGCGGCACCGTGGCCCACTATAACCGTGAGACCGGCCGCGTGACCCTGACCGACGGCACCGTGCTGGACTTCACCATCCTGCCCGTAGTGGACAACGCTGTTGAGATCATGCGCGGCGAGGACTACAAGTTCAACAGCAGCCCCTACACCTTCTTCCGCGATGAGTTCGGCCGTTACACCCACTTCACGCAGGACAACGGCTATCAGTTCCTGTACGGCGCTTACGCCGACTACAGCGTGGGCGCTCTGGGCTCCGCCAAGATGGACTACGTGATCAACGGCGTGGACTGGGACGGCAACGTCAAGACCCTGCTGCCCCTGAAGCAGATTAACCACGATACCATCACCGGCGCTTCCTACGAGGCTCTGACCATCGCCAAGAAGAACCAGGGCGGCGCGAACGGCAATAATCCCGGCACCTCTTGGATCGGCAACGAGATCCAGGCTGGTAAGTACACCGGCTACGGCTACAGCACCACTGTCAACAACCTGCTGACTAAGGACAATGCCACCAGCGGTCTGAACTACGCCAACCACAACGATTATCCCTTCGACGCCGAGTACTACTACAAGAACTGGCTGAGCACCAGCACCCACGATGACAACTGGAACTGGACCACTGCTGACGTTGCCAACGGCTTCAAGGATGTTTCCTCTGTTGCTGGCGAGGGCCGCCTGCTGATCACCCCGACCACCAAGTTCATCCTGGTGTCCGGCCTGGGTGTTGACGGCGACCTGAAGACCGAGATTGTCACCGGCCTCTCCGGCCTGCTGGCTGGCGCTGGCAGTGTTGAGATTGACATCGACGCTGATCGCGATAACAACAGCGTGGACTACAACGTCTACTACCGCACCAACGCCGATGTCTACAACAACATCGACACCACCAACAGCGGCAACGGCGAGAACTACATGATTCACACCGTGATTCTGCCCGCCGCCGCCGTCCACCGCAGCAACTCCAGCATGTTCTTCACCAACAAGGTGACCGACAACGGCATCGTGCTGGCCGACCACCCGCAGAGCACCAACATCAAGAACATCACCATGTGGCAGAACGGTGTCAAGGGCAACTACTGGATTGACATCACTGCTGAGGACAATCCCCTGACCACCGCCAGCGAGGCTGTTGGTAACTTCTACAACCTGATTTCCATTGACACCCACAACGGCCAGACCATCTACGCGGCTAAGGCTCTGGATAACACCACCACTCCCAAGCAGGATGATGTGACCCTCCAGGGTGTGTGCAACGTGAACCAGACCTACACCTACTTCGCCGCCAACAACACCGCCACCGGCATGATCGGCACCAACATCATGAACGTGGCCAACGTGGGCGCCGTGGTGGATCTGGACACCGTGAACGCTGGTGAGCCCGCTCACACCGAGATCAAGAGCGTGCGCGACATCAACAACGCCATCTCCGTCGGCTACACCGTGACCGTGGCCATCGTGAATGACGGGCTGAACGTCAGCACCATCTACGTGACCAACGTTACCAAGTAATTGAATTACAAGGCGACAGTCACCTAGACGCACAAAAGGTCCCCCCGGATTCCGGGGGGACCTTTTTTCCGCTCACCGGGCGGCGAAGTACTCCGCCACCGTCCCCTGGTCGGAGAAGGGCCGGCGCACGCCCCGCTCCTCGATGTATTCTTCGTGTCCCTTGCCCAGCAGGGCCACCACGTCCCCCGGGCCCGCCAGGTCCAGGGCCCGGAAGATGGCCTTCCGGCGGTCGGGGACGATCTCGTGGGGGAGGTCCCCCAGGGCGGCGGCGATGTCCGCGCAGATGGCCTCCACGGGCTCGGACCGGGGGTTGTCGGCGGTGAGCACGGCGAAGTCCGCCCCCTGGGCGGCGGCCTGGGCCATGTCCGTCCGGCGCATTTTGGGCCGGTCGCCCCCCGCGCCGAACACCAGGAGAATCCGCCGGGGGCGGTGCTCCCGCAGGGCGGACAGCAGGGCGCGGAAGCTGCCGCCATTGTGGGCGTAGTCGATGAGCACGGTGTAGGGGGCGGGGACGGCCACCCGCTGGGCTCGCCCCGGGACGCACACCCCCGCCAGCCCGGCCCGGACGGCCCGGTCCTCCACACCCAGGGCCCGGCACAGGGCGACGGCGGCCAGGGCGTCTTCCCCGTTGAATGCCCCCGGCAAGGGGACGGGGTAGGGCTCGGCCGCCCCCTCCACGGTGAGGAGGGTGGACAGGGGGCGGTCTGGGTGGGGGGTACAGGAGAGGCCCCGCAGGTCCGCGCCTGGACCAAAGCCAAAGGTGGCGGCGGGGGCGCCGGGGGGGACCTGCGCCGCCATGGCGGGCCAGCTGGGGTCGTCGGCGTTGCCCACGGCGCGGCGGCACTGGCGGAACAGCGCGGCTTTGCAGGCGCGGTACTCCGCGAAGTCCGCGTGCTCCCCCACGCCGCCGATGTGGTCTGGGGAGAGGTTGAGAAACAGTCCGGCGGCAAAGGTGAGCCCACGGAGGCGGCGCAGCTTCATGGCCTGGGAGGAGGCCTCCAGCACCACGTGGGTGCAGCCGGCGTCCGCCATCTGGCGCAGGGTGCGGTGGAGGGCGATGGGCTCCGGGGTGGTGTTGGGGGCGTCGGACAGCTTTTCCCGGCCTATGTACGCCCCCAGAGTGCCGATCATGCCGGTTTTGTGCCCCGCGGCGGCGAGGATATCCCGGAGCATGTGGGCGGTGGTGGTTTTGCCCTTGGTGCCGGTAACGGCGATGAGGGTGAGGCCGCAGGCGGGGTGGCCGTAGAACTCTGCGGCCAGCAGGGCCAGGGCGGCCCGGGGGTCGTCCGCCTCCACCCCGGGGACGCCCAGGGGGAGGGGCGGGCGGCACACCACGGCGGCGGCGCCCCGGTCCAGGGCGTCGGACAGGTAGGCGCGGCCATCGGCGCGGGCCCCCTCCATGGCCACGAACAGCGCCCCGGGGACCACCTCCCGGGAGTCGCAGGCGAGGGCGGTGATGTCCGGGTCCTGGGGGCACCGGGCCCCGATGACGCGCAACAGCTGAGACAGCTTCATGGGGAAACCTCCTGAGCGTTTTCCCCAATCTATGAATTTAGGCACAAAAAGGTCCCTCTCACCCGTGAGAGGGACCCTTTTGTCGTTATTCGCCTGTGTGCAGCAGCTCGTCCACCGACAGGCCGTACAGCTTGGCCAGGGCCATCAGGTTGGCGGTGCTGGGCTCGGAGGTGCCGTTTTCCCATTTGGAGACGGCCTGCCGGCTGACGCCCAGAGCCTCGGCCACGTACTCATGGGTGTAGCCGGCGGCGGTGCGGCGGGCCTTGAGGGCCTCGCCCAGGCTTTTGACCTGCTCCGGCGGGCTTTTGCCCTCCTGATTGGAGCGTAGGTACTTCCGCAGGGCCCGGACGATCAGCACGACCACATAGATGAAAAGGGCCAGAAGGGCGAGGTTGAGCAGCAGCGCGGGAATGAGTATAAGGGGTGCTTTTGTCATGACATTACCTCCTTTTGATGGGCCCATCTTATCAAAAAGGGGCGGTTGCGGCCACCAAATAGAGCGCAACTTTAGGTTGCGGAGCCGTTGTGAGCCGCGCGTCGCGAACAGGCGGAGCACGACTGCTTTAGGCTGCGGGACGCTTTTTGTCAAAAAATGGTCTCTTTTGAGCCCGCAGACAGGAGGCGCACATGGGTCCCGTTTCAGCACCCTTTGAAAGGCCCAAGTTCAAAAGTTTCTTTTTCGCTTCCTTTTTCTTTCCAAAGAAAAAGGAAGGCCCTTGACCTTCAGTGCCCCCTCCGCGCGTCCCACTCCCGCAAAAACGCCTGGGCGTACTCCACGTCCGATGGGGTGTCGATATACTCCAGCCCCCGCTTCTGGCGGGTCTCCGCCCCCTTGCCGGTGATGAGGATCACCGACGGCTCATGGCAGCTGAGCACTGCCTGCCGGATGGCCTCCCCCCGGTTGGGCTCGATGCGGCACTCACAGGCCACGTGGGAGGCGATCTCCTCACAGATGGACAAAGTGTTCTCCTCGCCGGAGTCCTCCTCGGTGAGCACCACCAGGTCGGAGTGCTGCCCCGAGACCTCTCCCAGGTCCCGGCGGCGGTCAAATGCCTTTTTGCCAGGACAGCCGAAGACGGTGACGATCCGCCGTCCAGGGTACTCCTGCTTTACTGAGCGGAACAAAGTTTCAAAGCTCATGCGGTTGTGGGCGTAGTCCACAATGGCGGTGACCTCCCCGTTTTGGCTGGCGTACACCTCCATCCGCCCGGGCACCCGGGCGCGGGCCAGCCCCGCCTGGACGGCCTCCCGGGGGATGCCCAGCCCCCGGCACAGGGCGATGGCCGCCAAGGCGTTGTCCACATTGAACAGCCCCGGCATGGTCAGCCGGTATTGCCCGCTGAGCTGGGCGGCCTCCACCTGGAACAAAATCTCTTCCCCCACCTTGCGCACGTCGCGGCCGTACACTGAGGCGGCGGGATTTTGCCGGGAAAAGGTGGATACCACCGTGCCCGGGACGCTTTGGGCAGCCTCCAGGGCCTCCTGGGCGTGGTCGCAGTCCAGATTGACGCAGGACAGCCCCGTCTGGGAGAAAAGTTTCAGCTTGGAGTGGAAATAGTCCTCAAAATCCGGGTGCTCGATGGGGGAGATGTGGTCGGTGCCGATGTTCAAAAAGGCGGCGGCGGTGAAGCTCACCCCCAGGGTGCGGTGGTATTTCAGGGCCTGGCTGGAGACCTCCATCACCAGGTACTCCATCCCGGACATCAGGGCGTTGTAAAAGTGCTTTTGCAGCTCCAGCGGCTCGGGGGTTGTGAGGTGGGACTCAAACCGCTCCACCCCGTCCCAGGTGTCGATGGACGAGATGATGCCGCAGGTCTTGCCCCAGGGCGCCAGGTACTCGTCCAGGATATGCTTGAGGTAATAGGTGGTGGTGGATTTGCCCTTGGTGCCGGTGATGCCGATGACCTTCAGCCGGCGGCAGGGATAGTTGTAGTACATGGCGGCCATGCTGGCCATGACCGGGCGGATATCTCGAACCAGGATACCGGGCAGATCCACCTCCGGATAGGCGGTCTCGCTGACGTAGGCGAACGCCCCCCGGCGGGCGGCGTCGGCCAGGTAGGACCGCCTGAAATGGGCCCCCTTACAGAGAAACAGGGTGCCGGGGACCACCTCCTGGGAGTTATAGGACACCAGCTCCACAGGCCGGTTTTTCACCTCATCGGGCATGGAACCGGCAAGATCGTATTCCTGCGGCAGGTAGTCTTTCAATGGGTGCAGCGTCAAACTCATAGGTGAACCCTCTCCGATCTCAAATCGTGCGCAGGGGATAGCCGCAGGCCTCCACCGCCCGCTCCGCCATCACCATCATGGCGTCCAGGTAGAAGGAGGGCAGGGGGTGGTAGGTGGCGAACACGGACAGCTCGGTGCAGGCCAGGATGGCGCAGTCACACCCCGCCCGGCGGATGGCCCGGTCGATCTTGGCGAACTTGTCCCGGCTGCCCTTCTCCCCCTGCTTGATCTCGTCGTAGATGATGGACATGACCAGCCGCTGGGTGTCCGGGTCGGGGGAGACGGCCTCCAGCCCCACCGCGGCGCACTCCTTCTGGTACAGCCCTGTGCGGATGGTGCCGTCAGTGCCCAGGATGCCGGGGCGTTTTTTGCCCTGACGGGCCAGCTCCCGGGCGGTCTCCCGGAGCATGTGGATGATGGGCACCCCCACCTCCCCCTGGAGCCGGTCGGCAAAGTAGTGGGAGGTGTTGCAGGGGATGGCCAGCACGGTGCAGCCGCAGTTTTCCAGCATCCGCGCGTCCTCCAGCAGCCTCTGGTACAGCCCCTCGGTATTCCCGGAGAGGATGGCGGCGGTTCGGTCGGGAATGCCGGTGTCGGACAGGATGACGGCGGGCAGGTGGTCCTGGTCCCGGGCGGCGTCAGTGCGGTCCAGCACGAATTGGTAGAACACCTGGGTGGCCTGGGGGCCCATGCCGCCCAGCACACCCAATTTCGATTCCTGTCTCATGTGTTCTCCTTTGGCTTTGTGCAATACTTGTTGAACCGCACCCAGCAGCCGATGTGGTTTTTCCAGACGCGCCAGATGCGCCTGAGGGTGTAGTCCGGGTGGTACTCCATGGAGTGGTGGTCGGCCCCGGCGCGGAAAAGGGTCCGCATCTCCTGGTGGTAGCGCTTGGGAATGAACCGATAGGCCAGCCGCCGGGGGATCATCCGCCAGATGGAGCGGTTGTTGGTGATGGTGAGGGGCAGGTCCCGGCCCTCGATGAGGTCGCCCACCAGGTACTGGGCGATGTTGTGGCCCGAGCCGGTGACATAGTAGTTGCTCCGTCCCTGGCGGGTGTTGATCTCAAAGGCCTTGTACTTGCCGTCCCGGCGGTCGTACTTGATGTCGAAGTTGGAGAAGCCCACGTAGCCCAAATCCTCCAGCATCCCCCGGATCTTGTCGCACAGCCCCCGGTCGTGCTCAGTGATGATGACGGCGTGGTTGCCGATTCCGTGGGGGGAGTGCTCCTCCAGCAGCACATGGCCCAGGCACATCAGCTTCACCTTGCCGCGGGTGTCGGAGTAGTTGGTGAGCACCCGCATATAGGTGTCGTCCCCGGGGATAAACTCCTGCAAGATCATTTTTCCCGGGTAGCCCGCGGCGTACACCTCGTCCAAGGCGGAGAGCAGCTCCTCCCGGCTCTGGCAGATATACACCTTTTTCAGCTCACGGTGCCCCGTGGCCCAGTAGGCCACTCCGTCGGCGGGCTTGGCCACGTAGGGGGCCCCCCAGGGCAGCTCGAACTCGTGGCCCATGGACCCGTCATAGACGAAGGTGGCGGGGTGGTCGATGCCGTAGCGGTCGCACAGGGCGTAGAACTGCTCCTTGTCGGTGAGCTGGTCCAGCAACTCACCGCTGATATAGCTGCACTTCACGTTTTCGGGGAACTGGTCCTTCAGGTGGGCAGCCAGCTTGACATAGCTGTCGCCGCAGCCGATAACCAGCACCGTCCTGTCCGGGCATTCCGCCGCCACGTTCTTCACGTTTTGCAGGAACACCTCCGGGTCCTCGTTCTCCAGGCAGGGCCGGTAGTCGATGATGGAGCTGTAGGCGCAGGGGAAGGTGGCGGCGAACTTGCCGAAGGCGATGCTTTTCACGCCATAGGCCTCGTGGAAGGCCCGGGCCACACTGTACACGTTGATATCCCCGCCGAAGAGCAGGGGCTGGAAATTATGCTCTGACACTTGCAATCAGGCTCCTTTGTTTAGTAAACGGCAGAACGGTCCATTCGGCAGGCGCAAAAGGTGGACCCTGCCGCTTTTCAGTGTACAAACACAAGCGGCAGCACAAATAGGGGGGACCGCGTCGAAAGCCGCTCGCGCCGGAAGGGTCTACACCCGCGGTGCGTATTGGGCTCTCCCGTAAACCAGGGGTTCTTAGGGGGGAGCCGCCTGTGAGCGAGGGAGCGCCCTTGGCTCCCGAAGCCGAACCGGCGGATTGCCCCCCTAAGCATTCTCTTTGGGTACTTTCTCTCATGGGAGAGAAAGTACCCCGCCGGAGGCCGGCGCCTCAACCCCCGGCCCGCTTGACCAGGAACACCCCGGAGACCTGGGACAGCTTGTTGATGACCCCGGTGAGCTCCTTCTGGTCCTTCACGGCCAGCTCCAGATTGATCATGGCGTAGCCGTCGGGCTGGCTGCGGGCGGACAGGTTGTTCACTTTTACCTTCTGGGTGGACAGGGCCATGGCCACGTCCAGGGCCAGGCCGTCCCGGTCCTTGGCGGAGATCTCGATGGAGGTGCGGAAGGCGGAGTCCCCCGTGTCGGCCCAAGACACGCTGACCCAGCGCCCCTGCTCCTCCGGCTTGCGGCGGGCAGGGTCGGCGTTGGGGCAGTCCTGACGGTGGACGGACACCCCGTAGCCCTTGGTGATGAAGCCCACCACCGGGTCGCCGGGGACGGGGGTGCAGCACTTGGAGAACTTGACCATGCAGTTGTCCAGCCCCGCCACGATGATGCCGCTGTTGGAGCGGCGGGGGGCCAGGATGGAGCCCTTGGGGGTGGAGGGGTAGACGGTCTCCCCGGAGGACAGGCTGCTTTGCAGCGCCTCCTGCTCCGCCCGCTGCCGCTCCAGCCGGCCCAGGCGGGTCATCTCCTCCCGCATCCGGCTGGCGGCCTTCTGGGCGGACAGCCCGCCGTAGCCGATGGCGGCGTACAGCTCGTCCAGCTGGCCGCACCGCACCCGCTTGAGCAGAATGTCCAGCAGCTCCGAGTTGGCGGTGATGGCGGCCAGGGAGAGCCCCACGTGCTTCAGCTCCGACTCAAACATGGACCGGCCGGTGGCGATGTTCTCCTCCCGGCGCTCCTTCTTGAACCACTGGCGGATTTTGTTGCGGGCCTCGTTGGACTTGCAGATGCTCATCCAGTCCCGGCTGGGGCCCCGGGCGGATTTGGAGGTGATGATCTCCACAATATCTCCGTTTTTCAGCGGCGTCTCAAAGGTGACGATGCGCCCGTTCACCCGGGCCCCCGTCATGGAGTTGCCGATGGCGGAGTGGATGGAGTAGGCAAAGTCGATGGGGGTGGCCCCGGCGGGCAGGCTCTTTACGTCCCCGTTGGGGGTGAAGACGAACACCTCGTCGGCGAACATGTCCACCCGCAGGGTGCGGACAAACTCGTCCGGGTCGGTGTCCTGCTGGCTCTCCAGCAGCTTGCGCACCCACTCGAAATCCCGCTCGGTGCCCAGCTTTTCGTTGGCCATCCCCTGCTTGTACTTCCAGTGGGCGGCCACGCCGTACTCGGCGGTCTGGTGCATCTGCCAGGTGCGGATCTGCACCTCAAAGGGGATGCCCTCCCGACCGATGACGGTGGTGTGCAGGGACTGGTAGCCGTTGGGCTTGGGGGTGCCGATATAGTCCTTGAACCGGCCCAGCACCGGCTTGAACATGTCGTGGATGCAGCCCAGCACGTTGTAGCAGGCGGGTATGTCCTCCACGATGACCCGGAAGGCGTACAGGTCGAAGATCTCCTTGAGGGTCTTGCTCTGGGCGTACATCTTCCGGTAGATGGAGTAGATGTGCTTCAGCCGGCCGTACACCCGGCACTGGACGCCCTCCGCCGACAGCCGCTCCTCAATGTGGGCCTGCATATTGTCCACAAAGCCCGCGTGCTGGGTGGTGATCTGGGCTAGCTCCTCGTTCACATCGTGGTAGCCCACGGGGTCTAGGTATTCAAGGGACAGGTCCTCCAGCTCCCACTTCAGCTTCTGCATGCCCAGCCGGTGGGCGATGGGGGCGTACACCTCCATGGTCTCCAGGGCCTTTTCCTTCTGCTTCTTGTCGGACTGGTACTGAAGGGTGCGCATATTGTGGAGCCGGTCGCACAGCTTGATGAGGATGACCCGCACGTCCTTGGCCATGGCCATGAACATTTTGCGCAGGTTTTCCATCTGCTCGTCCTCCCGGGAGGTGTACTGCATCCGGGTGAGCTTGGTGACCCCCTCCACCAGGTCGGCCACCTGGCTGCCGAAGAGCCGGGCGATGTCGTCGTGGGTGGAGTCGGTGTCCTCAATGCAGTCGTGGAGCAGGGCGGCTACAATGGAGTCCTGGTCCAGCTCCAGCTCATTGATGATCTCGGCCACGGCGATGGGGTGGATGATATAGGGCTCCCCGCTTTTGCGCAGCTGGGGGCCGTGGTGGCTGTTGGCGTATTCAAAGGCGGAGCGGATGCGGGCGATGTCCGCGGCGGGGTTGGCGGCCAGGATATCGCGCTCCAGATACTCATACCGTTCATGGGCCAGATCCATAAGGGATACCTCCTCAGGGCGTTGTGCCCGGTCAGCGTTCACAGGGCCGCGTCCTCCTCCAGAAACAGCCGGAGGCGGCGCATCAGGGGGGCCTGCTCCAGGTCCACCTTCTGGGCGGGGCGGCACAGGCGCAGGCGGCGGCTGTCCCGGACCAGCAGTCCCCGGTCCTCCATCACCCAGAGGCACACCAGGGTGCGGCCGTAGGAGCACCGTCCATCGGACTGCCGGGCGGCCTGCCGGAGCAGGGCGGGGCCGGCGTCCGCCCCGTCCCCGGCGCAGGTGTGCTCCAAAAAGCGCCACAGCCGGGTGAAATCATGCCGGGAGGGCAGCAGCAGGCCCGCCTCCCACTGGGACAGGGCCTTTCCATCCCGCAGGCGCTGGAACAGCTCCTGCTCCAGCTGGGCGCGGGGCGGGGAGGGGCGCAGGTCGCACAGCTGGAGCTGCACCGTGCGGCCGCCCCGGAACTCGTTGATCTGGGGGGTGAAGATCACGTCCAGCCGGTCCCCGGAGGCCACGCCGCAGGCGGCGGTGTTGGCGGAGAAGAAGATGGCGTCCAGCACCACCCCGTCCCGGCGCAGCTTCATTTTCAGGTGCCGTCCGCCCCCCACGTCGCAGCAGGAGAGCACCAGCCCTCCCCGCAGCAGGAACACCGGCTTGGGGTTTCCCGAGCCGAAAGGCTCCAGGGCGGACAGGGACTCCACCTGGGGGAGGGAGAGCAGCTCGCAGCGCTGGATCTCCGCGTCCACATCGATGGCGGCCTCCATGGGCTGTCCCCCGGTGCGCAGGGTGACTAGGCGGGTGATGGACTCCTGGAAGGCGGGAATGTGTTCTTCCCGGATGGTGAAGCCCGCGGCCAGCTCGTGGCCGCCGTAGCCCTCCAGCAGGGGGGCGCAGCGCTCCAGGGCGGCGAACAGGTTGAAGCCGCCGAAGGAGCGGCAGGAGCCCTTGCCCCAGCCGTTTTCCAGGCAGATCATGAAGGCGGGGCAGGCGTACCGCTCCGCCAGGCGGGAGGCCACGATGCCCACCACCCCCTGGTGCCACCCCTCACCGGCCAGCACAATGGCGGGGGAGGGCGGCTGGGGCTGGGCCTCCAGCAGCTCCACGCACTGCTCATAGATGGCCAGCTCGATGGCCTGCCGCTCCCGGTTCAGGCGGCACAGGGTCTGGGCCAGCGCCTCCCCCAGCTCCCCGTCCCGGGTGAGCAGCAGCTCCAGCGCCACCATGGCCTGCTCCATCCGCCCGGCGGCGTTGATCCGGGGGGCCAGGCCGTAGCCAATGGTGACGGCGGTGGGGACGGCCCCCGGCTCCAGCCCTGCCTCCCGCAGCAGGGCGCGCAGGCCGGGCCGCTGGGTCCGGCCCAGCAGCTCCAGCCCCTGGCGGACCAGAGAGCGGTTCTCATCGGTGAGGCGCATCACGTCGGCCACGGTGCCCACGGCGGCCAGCTCGCCGAAGCGGCGGAACACCTCCTCCCGCTCCGGCGGGGGGACTAGGGCCTGGGCCACCTTCAGTGCCACCCCCACCCCCGCCAGCTCTGGGAAGGGGTAGGGGCAGTCGGGCCTTCTGGGGTCCACCACCGCCACGGCGGCGGGCAGGGTCTGCTTGCAGTGGTGGTGGTCGGTGACCACCACGTCCACCCCCAGCGAGCGGGCGTACTCCACCTCGGCCACGGCGGTGATGCCGCAGTCCACGGTGACGATCAGCTCCGTGCCCTCCTCCGCCAGCCGGCGGACGGCCCCGGGGCTCAGGCCGTAGCCCTCCTCTGAGCGGTCAGGGATATAGCTTGTCACCTGGCCGCCCAGGCCGGCCAGGGCCTCGGTGAGCAGGCAGGTGGCGGTGATGCCGTCCACGTCGTAGTCGCCGTAGACGCAGATCCGCTCCCCGCCGGAGATGGCGGCGCGGATGCGCTCCACCGCCCGGTCCATGTCCTGGAGGAGGAAGGGGTCATGGAAGCGGTCCGGGCCGCTGGAGAGGAAGTGGAGGGCCTCCTCCGGCCCCTTCAGCCCCCGGGCGCACAGCACGGTGGCGCACAGGGGGGACAGGCCGGCCTCCTCCAGGTCATGCCGGGAGGCGGGCGTGCCGGGGCGGCGCAGATTCCAGCGCTGGTATTTCAATTGTGCCATCCCCCTTCGGTCCGCTGTGAAGTATTTTCCAAGATAACAATCTATTATATCAAATGATTCCCTTTATTTCAACAGGCAAAACACGGAGGCCGCCCGACTTGGGCGGCCTCTCTCAGGCTGCGGGAAACGCTGTGCAGGGCAGGCGCTCTTGGCGGGGAGGTCAGTACCGGCGGATGACCGCCACCACCCGGCCCAGAATGGAGCAGCCCTCACCGTCGATGGGCTGGTACTCGGGGTTGGAGTTCTCCGGGTGGAGCCAGATGTGGCCGTCGCTGTCCCGGCGGAAGGTTTTGACGGTGGCCTCATCCTCAAACAGGGCCACCACAATGTCTCCGCTGCGGGCCAGGGGCTGCTGGTGGACCACCACCAGGTCGCCGGGGAGGATGCCCGCCTCCAGCATGGATTCACCCCGGACCTTCAGGGCGAAGTGCTCCCCGGTGAGTCCGCCGGTGTCAAAGGCCAGGTACTCCTCAATGTTCTCCTGGGCCAGGATGGGGGTGCCCGCCGCCACATAGCCCACCACGGGCACCTGGTCCTTGCGGCCGAAGGTGCTGTCTGTGATGGAGATGGCCCGGGTCTTGCCCTCGGCCTGGGTGATGTACCCGGCCTCCCGCAGGCCCTTCAGGTGGAAGTGGACGGTGGCGGGGGACTTGAGCCCCACGGCCCCGGCGATCTCCCGCACGGAGGGGGGATAGCCGTGCTCGGAGGCAAAAGCCAGGATGAAATCGTAGATCTGCTGCTGTTTGGGGGTTAATTTAGACATAACGCAAGCTCCTTCCAAGGTAGTCCGCGCCCCGATGGGGCCGGGTCGGGACGATAGAGTTTTCCAGCTGCATGTATTATACCACGTCTCGTTCGAATTGTCAAACGTTCGTTCAAGAATTTTGTACCAATTTTTTGCGCTGCCGGGCCTGACGTTTGGCCCAGAGGAGATCGGCGGCGATGAGGGCGGCGCAGCCCAGCAGAAGGAGGGCCAGGATGAGCAGGGCGCAGTTCCGGAAATAGACCTGGGGCAGGATGCGGATGATCTGGTCCTGGGCAGGGTCGAAGAGCCAATTGTCTCTGCCGGGGAAGAACAGGGCGTGAAACAGGGTGAAGGCCCGGTCGAAATCCAGGGCGGCCAGGGAGCCCACCAGGAGGAACACGGCGGCCAGCCCGGCCCCCGCCCAGAAGCTGAACCCCCGGCCCAGCAGGCGGGCGGGCCGGAGCCGGCCCCGCCAGACCAGACAGCCCAGGCCGGCCAGCATACCCAGGGAGAGCACCAGCGCCTGGAGGTCCAGCTGGAACAGGACGCGCACGTCGGCAAAGTGGCTCCTCCCGCTCTCCGACCACGGGAGAACGCCGGTGGAGAAGGTGTCCGTCCGGCCCTGGCAGTAGTCCAGCATCTGGTCAAAGGCGGTTTGAATCTCCCCCTGGGTGAGGCCGGTGCTGGCCTCCAGCTCCAGCGGGCCGATGTGGGCGTAGTAGAAGGGGCGGCACAGAATGGGGACGGCGATGGCCCCGGTCAGCAGGGCCAGGGCTGTGATCATGGCCATGAACACAGCGGCGGGCCGGCTGGCGGTGGTTTTCAGCATCAGAATGCCTCCTTTGTTTCGGGCAGGGCGGACAGGGTGATGAGGACCTGGGAGGGGAGGTAGAACAGCCACATTCCCACAGACACGGCGGCGTACAGCGGGGATGCGGGGGGCAGGACGTTGAACAGCCCCACGCACACATCGCACCCCACGAACAGGGTGAGCCCCAGGGCAAACCGCCGCCGGGACGCGCCCCCCGGCGCCCAGGCCAGGACGGCGTTGGACAGCAGCTGGGAGAAGTACAGCGCCGCCAGCAGGTTCAGAGGGGAGGCCATGCGCAATGCGTACACCGCCAGTCCGGCCAGCAGGGCCAGGCCGGAGCGGAGAGGCCAGGCGTTTCCCGCCCCGTCCCGGCGCAGGCGGAGAAAATAGACCGTCTGGACGCACAAAAACAGAGCGACGCCCAGGGCGTAGTGGTCGTTTCGCACCAGCAGAAACCAGTCGGCGCAGGCGGTGAGGGCCAGAGCCAGGGGGACCAGCCGGTCCCCGCACAGCAGGGAGAGAGCCAGGCACAGCAGCACGCCCGCGTATTTGACGGGGACGGACCCAACACTCCGCCCCGTCAGGTCCAGGGCCAGGAAGAGGGCGTATATGCCCCCCTCCGCCGCCAGGAACGCCCGAACCAGGGGGGCGGGGACGGGCCTATCCATCCTCGGGCCGCTCCGGGTCGGACAGGTCCCGCCGGATGCCGGCCACCACCTGGCCAAATTCTTCGCCGGTGGAGATTTGACAGGCCCGCTCCTTCCAGTAGGAGGCATAGGGGACCCCCTTCAGATACCAGGCCAGGTGCTTGCGCATCTCCAGGCAGGCGATCTTCTCCCCCTTGTGCTCCAGGGCCAGCTGGAACTGCCGGACCGCCGTGTCCATCCGCTGGGCCAGCGGGGGCAGCGGGGGGATCTCCCGGCCCTCCAGGGCGGCGGCGCACTGCTCCAGCAGCCAGGGATTGCCGAAGGCCCCCCGGCCCACCATGGCCATGTCCGCGCCGGTGTAGGCCAGAATGCGCATCGCGTCCCTGGGGCTGAACACGTCCCCGTTGGCGATGACTGGGATGGACACCGCCCGCTTGACCTCCCGGATGTAGTCCCAATTGGCGCTGCCGGAGTACATCTGGGTCTTGGTGCGCCCGTGGACGGCCACGGCGGCCACCCCGGCGTCCTCCATCCGCCGGGCGAACTCCACGCAGTTGATGGAGCCCTTGTCCCAACCCAGGCGTAATTTCACGGTGACCGGCCTGCCCTGGGCCCCCCGGACCACGGCGGCGGCCACCCGGGCAGCCTTGTCCGGGTCCCGCATGAGGGCGGAGCCGTCCCCGGAGTTGGCCACCTTGGGCACGGGGCAGCCCATATTGATGTCGATGATGTCAGCCCCCGACCGCTCCAGGGCCAGCGCCGCCCCTTTCTCCATAAAGGGCTCGTCGCAGCCGAAGATCTGGACGGCGGCGGGGTGCTCCCCCTCCCCCAGCCGCAGCAGGATGGGGGTCTTTTTGTCCCCATAGCACAGAGCCTTGGCGCTGACCATCTCGGTGACGGTGTAGCAGCCGGACCTCTCCCGGCACACAGTCCGGAAGGCCAGATCGGTGACCCCTGCCATGGGCCCCAGGGCCAGACGGGTGTTCAGTTCCACATTGCCGATTTTCATGGAAGACTCTCCTGGTTTGATGGTTTATTCTATATGATACCAAATTCCGCCCAAAAAGGCAAGACAGGTTCCGACTGCCTTTTTTGGCAGCCTGTCCTATAATGATTGAGTTACCATAATATGGAGTTTTATACCGATGATTTGACCACGGAGGGGTGCGCCATGACAGCAAACGAGGGGACCAAACGGGAAAAGCGGGGACGGGGCCTGTCTGTCTCCATGGTGATGCGGCTGAGCGACTGGGCGGTGCGCTTCCTGCTGGCCGCGGTGCTGGCGGGGGCGGAGCTGATGGGAGGGCACGCCCTGTTCGCCCTGGCCCTGGTGGCGGTGTGCCGGCCGGGAGCGGAGGGGCTGGCGGCCCTGCTGGGGGCGGTGCTGGGCTATCTGTCCTTCCGGGGGGTGGTGGAGGGGCTGCGCTACATCGCCGCGGCCATGATGGTGTACGCCGTTGCCCTGGCCATGGGGGAGTTCCAGCTCTACCGCCGCGCCTGGTTCATGCCAGCTGTGGCCGCCGGGGTGAACGGCATGGTGGGCTTTGTCTATCAGTCCGCCGCCGGTTGGGGCAGGGGGTCGGTGGTGGGCTTTGTCACCGAGGTGGCCCTCACCGCCGGGTCAGTGTGCCTCTACCGGCAGGCCTTCGATCTGTGGGAAAAGCGCCGCCCGGGGGGCGAGGTGCCCGCGCGGCAGGCGGCGGGGGCCATCGCCCTGGGGGCCACCCTGATGATGACCCTCACCCGGGTGACGGTGGCGGGGGACTACTCCCTGGGCCGGGTGCTGTGCGTGCCCGTGGCGCTGGTCGCCGCCTGGAAGGGGGGCGTGGGGCTGGGGTCCGCCGCCGGGGTGGCGGCGGGGCTGGCCATGGGCTTTTCCGCCGGGCTGCCCACCTACTACACACTGATCTATGCCCTTCCCGGGCTGGTGGCGGGGGTGTTCGCCCGGCAGAACCGGCTGATGTGCGCCCTGGCCTACGCCCTGAGCGGAGCGGCGGCCATCCTGTGGACCTGGGAGCTGGGGCCGGGGCTGGCGGCGGCCTGGGAGCTGACGGCGGGGACGGCGGTGTTTCTGCTGCTGCCGGACAAGCTGCTGCGCCGGCTGTCCGCCCTGGTCCGGCAGGAGGAGCCGGAGGAGGAGGGGGTCCGGGCCCAGCAGTTTGCCGCCCAGCGCCTGCGCCAGACCGCCGACGCCTTCCGGGCGGTGGCGGGGGGGCTGCACACCGCCTTCCAGCTGCCGGCCGCCCCCAACGACGGGGACGCTGCCCGCATTTTTGACCGGGCGGCGGACCGGGTGTGCGTCAAGTGCAAGCAGCGGGAGCGGTGCTGGCAGCGGGAGTACCAGGCCACCAAGACCGCCCTGGCCGACGCCCTTACCCCCATGCTGGACCGGGGGACGGTGGCCATGGAGGACTTTCCGCCCCACTTTTCCAGCCGGTGCGTCCGGCTGGAGACCTTCATTACCGCGGCCAACGGCGAACTGGCCGCCCTGCTCCAGCGGCGGCGGTATGACAGCCGGGTGCGGGAGAGCAGGGCGGCGGTGTGCGCCCAATATGGACATATGGCCTCGGTGCTGGACCGGGCGGCGGTGGAGCTGGCCCAGGAGCCGGCGGTGGACGTGCGCCGGCAGCGGCTGGTGAAGCAGCGCATGGCCGCCCTGGGCCTGGAGGGCCGGGTGACGGTGTGGACCGACCAGTACGGCCACCTGCGGCTGGAGGTGGAGGGGGCCGGAGCGGAGCAGCTCAGCCGGGAGGGGGAGCTGGGCCGGCTGGGCGCCATTCTGGGCTGCCCCCTGCGGGACGCGGACAGCCAGCGGGGGCATGCCCGGCTGGCCCAGCGGGAGCCGCTGATGGCGGTGGCCGGGGTGGCGGGGGCAGACCGGGCGGGCCAGAGCGTCAGCGGGGACACGGGGGTGTGGTTCAAGGACGGCGCGGGCCGGCTGAACTTCCTGCTGTGCGACGGCATGGGCAGCGGTTCCGCCGCCCGGGAGGACAGCGAGAGCGCCCTGCGGCTGCTGGAGAAATTTCTCCGGGCGGGGCTGCCGCCGGAGGAGGCCATGGTCACCGTGGGGGAGGCCCTGGCCCTCCGCGGGGAGGAGGAGGGGGGATTCACCACGGTGGACCTGCTCCAGATCGACCTGTTCAGCGGGAAGAGCGCGGTGTACAAGCTGGGGGCGGCCCCCACCTATCTGCGCCGGGGCGGCGGGGTGGAGCGGCTGTGCGGGGAGTCCCTTCCGGCGGGGGTGTCCGCCGGGCCGGCGGGAGGGCCGGATACCTTTGAGCTGTCCCTGGACGCGGGGGACTGCGTGCTGCTGGTGAGCGACGGGGTGACCACCGGCCAGGATGACCGGTGGGTGCGCAGGCTGCTGGCCGATTTCGATGGCCAGTCCCCCCAGGCCCTGGCGGCGCAGGTGCTCCAGGAGAGCGACCTGCATTCGGGCAGCGGGGACGACCGCACGGTGATCGCCATCAAGCTGGACGTGAGGGCATAACAACGGCCCGGGGGATCCCCCGGGCCGTTTCTGTAGAAGCTGTACCAATAGCCTCAGCATACCTCTTCGCGGCCAAAACCGCCGATGAGCCGCGTTAAAAAATCTTGAAATACACAAAGTATTCCCGCGATTTTTTGCCTTGCCATCGGCAATTTTGTCTCGCGAATTGGAACGCTTCGGCTATTGGCACAGCTTCTTATTCCACAGGGAGGATGCCCCGGGCCATTTTCAGCCGCAGCACCCGCAGCACGCTCTCATCCAGCCGCTCCTGGGTGATGGTACCCTCCTCCACCGCCCGCTCCAGGGCGGACACCGCCTCATCCAGGTTCTGGGGGCACAGCAGCAGATCCACCCCCGCCTGGACGGCGCCCACGGCGATGTCGCCGCTGCCGTAGTGGTCAATCATGGCCTGCATCTTCAGGCTGTCGGTGATGACCACCCCGTCAAAGCCCAGCTCCTCCCGCAGAAGCTCCGTCACGATTTTGTGGGAGAGCAGGGCGGGCTGGTCGTCCACGTCGGCGATGATGAGGTGGCCCATCATCACCGCGTCCGCCCCCGCCTCAATGCCCGCCTGGAAGGGGAGGAGCTCCGCCTGGCGCAGCTCCTCCAGGGTCTTGTAGACGTATACCGAGCCGTAGTGGCTGTCGGCGGAGGTGTCGCCGTGGCCGGGGAAGTGCTTGAGGGAGCAGGCTACCCCGCCCTGGTGAAAGCCCTCCACGGCGGCGGCCACCAACAGGGAGGCCTGGGCAAAGTCGTCGCTGTAGGCCCGGTCGCCGATGACGGTGTTGCGGGGGTTGGACCACACATCGGCCACCGGGGCCAGGTCCATGTTGAAGCCGCAGGCCGACAGGTCGGCGGCGATGACGCGGGCATTTTCCGCCGCCCGCTCAGGTCCCTGGTCCTTGTAGTTCAGCATGGGGCCCACATAGGTGGTGCCGATGGTGTGCATCAGCCGGTTGACCCGTCCACCCTCCTCGTCACAGGTGAGGATGAGGGGAATTTTGGTGTAGCTCTGGACGTTGGCCAGCATCTCCTTGGTCTGCTCCATAGTCACCAGATTGCTGGCGTCATACAGCAGCCCGGCCACGGGATAGCGCTCCAGGGCCCGCTGGGTGGCCTCTCCCGCCGCCGTCACCCGGCCCACGCCGGGGACCAGGTCGGCGGGCTGGACCACAAACAGCTGACACACCTTTTCGTGCAGCGACATCTCCGCCAGCAGCGCCTGGGCCGGGTCGGGGGTGGGCGTGGGCTCTGGCGTGGGTGTGGGGTCAGGGGTGGACGTGGGCTCAGGCAGGGCGGAGGGGAGGAGAAGCGGGGAGGGGGAGGGCTGGGGCGGCTGCGCCGTCCCGGGCCCCCGGGTGAGCGCCCAGAGCCCGGCTGCCGCAGCCAGCGCCGCAGCCAGCGCCGCCAGCGCGAGCAGCCACCGCCGGGGGCGGGAGGGGGGCGCGGTTCGTTTTCCTGTGTACACGCGGAATTCCTCCGTAAAAAGAGATTGACTGAGGGGGCCATGGGCCTCCCTTCAGACGGTATTCCCAATTTTACACCATTTTTCCCCGCGCCGCAAGGGGCCTGCCGATCTTTGGCTGGTCCACGGGGCATAGGGGACTGGCCAGAGGAAATAGGGTGGGATGTGGAGCGTGGGCGCCGCACCATTCCCGTGCGCGCCACATAGATTAAAGGGAAACGAAAGGCAGGGCCAGGAAGGAGCTGCGGGCGCTGCCGGAATTTGGAGGAGGCTTTGGAATGCCCAATATGCAATATTTCCTGGGCGGCAACACGCCCGGGGGCTTTTATTCCCTGTACCATCAGCTGTCCGACCCCGCCCGGATGCGGGCGCTGTATATTGTAAAGGGCGGACCGGGCAGCGGGAAGTCAACCCTGATGCGCCGGGTGGAGCGTCACGCCCAGGCCGCCGGACTGGAGACCCAGCAGATTCTCTGCTCCGGGGACCCCGGCTCCCTGGACGCTCTGCTCCTGCCCCAGCTGGGGGCCGCGCTGGTGGACGGAACGGCGCCCCAGGGCGCTGTATCGTAAGTACACGAGGAAGGAAGGGCAAGGTCAAGGACCGTACTTTTTCTTTTCAAAGAAAAAGCACCAAAAAGAAACTTTTGACCGCGAAACTGCGTTTCGCTTGGGATTTAATTTAGAATTTCCAGGTGATCGACACGTTCTGCTGACCCGTTTCAGGCTGCTTCTCACCGATCTCAATGCGGTCAATTAGGACTGCCACCAGCTCCCGGGGGACGGTCTCCAGCCTGAGCAGCTCCCGGGCTTTCTCCATCAGGCCGGTTTGCTGCTGGCTATCCTCCTGTTTGTCCAGCGCTTCCTCAACCTGTGCCAGCCGCCGCTCCAGGCGGCTTTTTTCGTCCAGAAAGGATTGGTTCAGCTCCATAAACTGGCCCTGGCTGAGGATGCCCGCCGCCTTGTCTAGGTACAGCGTTTTGAGGGCCTGACTGCGCTTTCCCAACTGAGCCGCAACGGATTTTCGCTCCCGTTCCAACGCCGCCCGTCGGGTGTCCCCCTGGGGCTGGATGTCTTCGGGGTCCAGCTCATAATAGGTCTGGACGTAGTAGCGGATGCGGTCGGACACCAGCTCAATGAGCCGGTCCAGCCGGACGGAGTGGCGGGTGCACAGCTTGTTCTTCCCGCTGTCGGCGTACAGCTTACAACGTAAATAGCTTTGCTTCCCGTTGGAGCACTTGCTCATGGTGGAGCCGCAGTCGGCGCACTTCACCAGCCCGGCCAGCAGATGGGGCTCCCCGGAGCGGCCGGGTTTGGTGCGCAGGCGAAGCCCTCGCTGAACGGCGTCGAAGGCGGCCCGGTGGATGATGGCCTCGTGAGTGCCCTCCACACGATACCACTGGTCCTCCGGGGTGTCGATGACGAGCTTGGACTTGTAGCTCACCTTTTTCCGCCGCCCCTGGATCATGACCCCGGTGTACATCTCGTTGGTGAGGATGCGGCCCACCGTCACCCTGTTCCACAGGCCGAAGCCATCCTTCATGGGGGGATTGCGGATCCAGCCCCGCTGGGCCTTGTACCGGGTGGGGTTGGGCACCCCCTGCTGGTTGAGCAGATAGGCGATGCTTTGACGCCCGTGACCCGCTAACGACAGCTGGAAAATCTGCCGCACCACCTCCGCCGCCTCGGGGTCGGGAACGATGTGGTTTTTGTCGGCCGGGTCCTTTTGGTAGCCGTAGAGGGGACAGCCGCCGATGTACTTGCCCTCCCGCCGCTTCAGGTCGAACACCATGCGGATGTTTTCGGACAGGTCCTCTAAGTACCACTCATTGACCAGACCGTTGATTTGCCGGGCCTTTTTGTTGCCCTTCACCTCGGTGTCCGCGTTGTCCGCCACGGCGATGAACCGGACGCCCCAGATGGGGAATAGCCCGTGGATGTACTTCTCCACCAGCTCCATGTCCCGGGTGAACCGGGACTGGGACTTGCACAGGATGATTTGGAACTTTTTCTGCCTGGCGGCTTCGATCATGCGGTTAAAATCGGGGCGGCTGCTGTCGATTCCTGAGAGGTCCTCGTCACAGTAGATGGCGTAGATGTCCCAGCCGTGGTCGATGGCGTAGTGGGTGAGCAGGGATTTTTGGTTTTGGATGCTCTCGGACTGGGGCTGGTGCTTGTCCTCATCCTCCTTGCTCAGCCGTGTATAGATGGCGCAAAGGATTTGTCACACCTCCTCAATGCTGCGGGTGGGGCGGGCCCCGGGCATCATTTGTGGAGGGCGCTGGCGAGCCAGGCGGTGATGGCCTGCCGGAGGGCCTGGCTGGGCGGGTCGGTGCTGGCTGGGTGGCGTTCGGTGATGCGTAAGGGCTGATCTCCCATGAAATCACCTCCAAGGAATGGTATGCAGCTGTATGCTGGGGTATGAAACCCAGGTGCTGGCCCATTTGGAGGTGTCTTGAGGCGGCGCCTGCCCCGTTTCCTGCTTATTTTTTCCTGCGGACAGGACGATATTAATAATAAGGGCGGCTCTGCCGCCAGACGAAAGGAGGTCCGCGAGATGGGAGAGCTGAGTGTGCGCAGGAACAGAGAGCTGTCTGTGCCCCGGCACCAAAAGACGGGCAGGACAGAGAAGCGGGCCAGCGCGGGCCCAGCCCAGCCGGCGGTTGAGCCGAAAAAAGCGGCGGCGACCGTCTCTGAGACGCTGCGGCAGCTGATGGGCCGGGTGACCCAGGCAGGCCGTCAGGCCCGGGAGGGCCGCCGGACCCTCCAGTCGGGAGAGGCGGCCCTGGCGGAGGTGGAGGACAACCTGGGCCGCATGGAGGAGCTGGCCCGGCAGGCCGCAGGGGAGGGTACGGTGAACCGCGCCGCCCTCCAGGCGGAGCTGGAGCAGCTGCGGGGGGAGATCGACCGGATTGCCCAAAACGGCGCGCAGGCGGGGCTGCTTCAGGACGGAGAGGCCGGGGACGGCCTGGACGCGCTGGTGGACGCGGTGATGGACGGCCTCGCCGCCCAGCAGGAGGGGGTGGAAAAGCTCCCGTCCTGGCTGCTGGGCGCCATGGCGGGCGGCGCGCCTGACCGGGCCGGGCTGCTGGCCGCCCTGGGGCTGGACGGTACCGCCACTGGGGCGCAGGTGCTGGCCGCCCTGGGCAGGCTCCCGCTGGACAGCAGCTCCGCCGCGGGCTATCTGGCCGCGCTCTACCTGGGGGCGGTGATCTCGGGGGGCGTGCCCTCGGGCGCGGTGGACCTGGAGCGGGCTGGGGAGGGACTGCGGCAGCTGCTGGACCTGGTGGCCGGGGGCGTCTCCCCGGACCAGGCGCTGGAACAGCTGACGGGGGGCACCTTCACCAGCATGGAGCAGTTCCAGGCCCAGTTCACCGGGGGCACCGCCCCGGGGCTGGAGCCCTTTTTGATGAATCTGCTGCTGACGGGGGAGACCGGCCCGTCCATGCCCGGCCTGCTGGACCTGCTGGCGGGGGGCGGCGGAGAGCTGGGGCTGCTGATGGATCTGATGGCGGGCTCCGGTGACGGATTGATGGCGCTGCTGGACGGATTGGGCGGGGCGGCGGAGGCTGAGGCCGCTCCCCCGCTGGAGACAGAGCAGCTGGGCACGGTGCAGGGGTCGGGGCGGGATTTGTCCGCCGCGGCCTTTGACCAGGAGAGCGGTACGCTGACGGTGTCCGGAGGCCAGGATGTGACCCTCCGGGGGCTGGGGCAGGAGGCCCCGGCGCTCCGGCTCACCGGCACGGGGCGGGTGGTGCTCCAGCAGGTGGCGGCCCCCCTGCTGAGCGTGGAATCCGCCCAGGCCCGGGTGACGGCCGCAGGGGAGAGTGCGCTGGCCCAGGTGCGGCTGGGGGAGGGCACGGTCCTCACCCTGGACGGCGGCGGGCTGCTGCGCATTGGACAGCTCCGAGGCGGGGCGGACAGCATCCTGCGGCTCACCGGGGGCGCGGTGGTGCTGGGTGGGGAGAATGCCGGGTCCCTGGCGGCCCAGGTGGTGGTGGACGGACCCGTCTCTCTGCTGGCGGCGGAGGGCATTGCCGTGCGCAGCCCCCAGGGCGAGCCGCTGACGCCCTTTGACATCGTGTGGAAGACGCTGCTCCCGGGGTGGAGCTCCGTCACCGCCCTGGCGGTGGACGGCAGGCAGGGGCAGCTTGCCCTGCGGACGGACAGCCAGATGGACCTGGCCCGGCTGTGGCTGCTGAAGGGGGACGACTCCAAGGGGTATCCCGCCCACACCATCGCCCTGCGGGGGCGGGACAAGGCGGGCCGCACCCAGACCCGGTACGTCTATGTGCGCTGGGACGAAAGAGCGGGGGCCTTCCGGGAGATTTCCAGGTATCCCAACCCCTTTGCCGTCACCGGCGGCGAGCCGGAGACGGACTGGCAGTACGAGGAGGAGAGCCACACCCTTCGCATCCTGTCCGGCGAGGTCACCGCCGTGTCCGGCGGGTCGGGGACGGACGCGGACCAGCAGCCCTTCAGCGGCAGGATGGTCCTGGCCGACGGCATGGGCCCGGTCAAGCTGATTCTGGACGGGGTGGAGTGCCGGGTGACCTGGGGCAGGGCGTTTAGCCTGGGCTGCGGGAATGATGTGACCCTGCTGCTGCGGCGGGGGACGGACAACGTGTTTGAGAGCGGCGCGGGCTTCGCGGGGATATCCCTGGGCGACGGCACCGCCCTGCGCATCGACCAGACGAAGGAGGACAAAAAGGACCCGGACGGCACCCTCACCGCCACCGGAGGCGCCGGAGGCGCGGGCATCGGCCGGGACAGCGGCGTGGGACGGGAGCGGACCGGCCCCATCCACATCCGGGGCGGCGTGGTCACCGCCATCGGGACGGGGGGCGGCGCCGGCATCGGCGGGGCGCTGGGCGCCCCCGTGGGGGACATCCGCATCCAGGGCGGCACGGTGACGGCCCAGGCCGCCTGCTGCGCCGCCGCCATTGGCGCGGGCATACAGGGGGCCTGCGGCGATATCGTCATCACCGGCTCCGCCCGGGTGGTAAAGGCCCAGGGGGGCGGGCCGGACGGGGACATCGGCGGCTGCCTCTTCGGCAACTGCGGGAAGGTCCAGGTATCTCCCGGCACGGAGATCGGGGGGGCCAGACTCTGGACCCGGCAGGGGCTGTCCCTCCAGGTGGGGGAGGGCAGCGTCACGCTGCCCCGGTTCCGGGTTTCCGCCCGGGCGCTGCGCCTGGAGGCGCTGGACCTCACCACCCGGGAGGCGGCCAGGGCTGCCATGGCCGTGCTGGTCTCGGACCGCCGCTGGGTCACCCGGCTCCAGGGGGCCTACGGCGCCATGTACGGCCAGCTGGGGCAGAGCTTTGGCAGCATGTACAGCTTTCACCAGCAGATCAGCGTGGTGCGGGACACCAAGGAGGCCAGCTCGCTGACCTGCGACATCCGGGAGGTGCTGCGCCAGTCTCCCAAGGCCATGTTCCTGCGCCAGCGGGGGATGGAGGACGTGGTGGGGCTGCTGCTGCGGTGATCGTGCGCATATGGACGGCCCCGGCCGCCGGTTTCGGCAGCCGGGGTCGTCTGCGCGTGGGGCGTGACGGAATGCGGAGGGCGCCGGATTTTGTCAAACAGGGCCCTGCCTGCCGGCGATGAATTTCAGCAGAGCTTCCCGCTCATTTGGAATCTGACCGCTGAGAACCTGGTCCAGCAGGGCGTTCAGCATCCGGCCCACCTGGGGGCCAGGGGCAACCCCTGCGGCAATGACGTCCCGGCCATTCACCGCCAAGTCCTTCAGCGTGAGGCACTGCCCTTCCGCCAGAATCTGTTCCGCCATCATTTTGATCTCATCTATTTCCGCCAGACGGTCCCGCACCTTTTCCAGGGCCTGTCCCATGCTGTCCGCCCGCTTGACCTCCAGGAGCTGAAAAAATGCCTCCGGACCCAACCGGCCCAGCCGGCGGCGGATCACGCGGGCATCAGGGGGGACCGGCATATCATGGCGTCCCACCAGCAGCGCCACCCGCTCCCGGGTGTGGTGGTCGAAGCGCAGCGCCTGGAGCATCTCATTTGCCAGCCGGGCGCTGACGGCGGGATGTCCGTAGAAGTGGTCGATGCCCTGTTCGTCGGTGGATTTGCAGCTTGGCTTGCCGATGTCGTGAAGCAGCATGGCCAGCCGCAGGGTCACATGGGCGGGCGCGGCCTCCACGGTGCGGATGGTGTGCTCCCAGCCGCCCCAGCAGTGCCAGGGGCTGTGCTGCTCCAGCATGACCAGCGGCCCCAGCTGGGGCCAGAACTGGCAGAACACATCCGGGTACTGCCGCAGGATCGCGCCGGCGTGTTGGCCCACCAGCAGCTTGCGCAGCTCTGCGTTGATCCGCTCTGCGGCCACCCGGTCCAGCATGGCCCGGTTTTCGTGGATGGCCAGGGTGGTCCGATCCTCAATTTCGCAGCCGAACGCGGCGGCGAAACGCAGCGCCCGCATGATCCGCAGGCCGTCCTCCTGGAAGCGCCGGCCGGGGCGGCCAACGCAGCGGATCAGCCCGGCCTTTATGTCGTCTGCCCCGCCGAAGGGGTCTCGAAGGTGTCCGCCCAAATCCATGGCGATGGCGTTCATGGTGAAATCCCGCCGGGCTAAATCCTCCTCGAGTCGGGACACGAATCGGACAAAGTCCGGGCGGCGGCTGTCGGAGTAGGGCCCCTCGGTGCGGTAGGTGGTGACCTCGTAGGGGTCGCCGTCCACCAGCACGGTGACCGTGCCGTGCCTGAGCCCGGTCTCAATGATCCGCTGCCCCGCAAAGCACCCCTCCGTCTCCTCTGGGCGGGCGGAGGTGCAGAGATCCCAGTCGTGGGGTGGGATGCCCCGCAGCAGGTCCCGCACGCAGCCGCCCACCAGGTAGGCCTCATAGCCCGCGCCGTTCAGCGTTTGGAGGATATGCCGCGCCCCAGCGGGGAGTTCCATTTTCCTGCTCTCTTCCATGCCGCACCCCCGATCCGATGGTCAGTCATAAAAATCTTATCCGGCGCCGGGGGCTAAGTCAAGCAATATCCCGATTTTTTTCGATGCAGTGGACAGCTTGTTCCACAAAGTGTCCTTTTGGCACCACCCCCCATGTGGTGGAGCCCAAATGTCCGGGGGTGGTGGAGCGGTACATAGACCTGAGCCAGTTCTACGACCGAGCGGGGCTTCAGCCCCTGAAGGCGGACATTCTGGCCGCCACGGCGGAGTACCAGGGGCACTACAAGCGGGCCTACCGATGCCTGGGGGCGGCGGGGGAGCTGCGCCGGGACATGACGGAGCTGCTGGACACCCCGGAGGTGGGCCAGCGGCTGGCGAAGCGGGCGGCGGGCATCATCGCCCGGGAGCTGAAGCGGCCCGCCCAGGGGGAGGGCCGGCTGGAGCAGCGGTTCCTCTCCGCCGTCACACACCAGGGGACCGTTACCCTCTGGGGTACGGTGGGGGCCCAGGCGGACCGGGTGTATGAGCTGGTGGACCAATATGGCCTGGCCCACCGCATGCTGGCCCCCATTCTGACAGCCGGGCTGGCCGCGGGACACGACGCGGTGGCCTGTCCCGACCCCATGGCGCCGGACCGCCTGGCCCATCTGGTGTTCCCCGGGCTGTCCCTGGCCTTTGTCACCTCCACCCAGGAGGACCCCTGGCCCCACCGGGCCCACCGCCGGCTGCGGCTGGACGCCATGGCGGACCCGGAGGTCTGCCGGCTCAACCGGCCCCGCCTGCGCTTCACCAAACGGGTGGCGGCGGCGCTGCTGGAGGAGGGGGTTGCCGCGCTGAGCCAGGCCAAGGCCGCCCACGACCGGCTGGAGCAGCTCTACAACCCCTATGTGGACTTCGACAGCGCGGCCAGCGCCGCGGACCGGCTGGCGGACCAGATTCTGGCGCTGCGGGACGAATAAAAGCGCGGGGAGAACCAAGTTCTCCCCGCGCTTTTTATATTAGGACCGTCGGACAGTTTACAGCTATAGAGCAGACTGACATAAGAGCGTTTCCATCTGGTAGGTCAGTACAGCTGGTAGAGCAGTTTACAGCCAATCGGACAACACATCGTGAAGACCCGCCGGTGTCACGCCGTTGCGCACCAGCAGTCCGCTGAGCTCGTCGATGCGGGCGGCGCTGCACGTCACATTGGGGATCGATGCCTGCGCCCCGCCTCGCTCAGCCACCTTGATGCCGTAGCTCTCGCAGGAGTAGCCGCCTACATCCATCTCACCGATGAGGATGGAGTAGTCATAGGTTCGGACCGTTCCGGTCTGGTCGGCCAGCTCCCGGGTCTCAAGAAACAGTTCCCGCATGAATTGGATTCACCTCCCTTTCTCTGATTCCATTATCCACACTGTAATCATTTGTTGCAAGAAAAATTGCTCGACCCGATTCGACACATTCCGACAGGAATACAAGATGTGGAAAGACTGGAGTATCCTGGAATACCACCTCTGGAGAGATGACATATTTCAGTGAAAAATTTGTGCAAAAATGCACAAAGAGCCCGGAGCAGAACACGAGTTCGCTCCGGGCTCTTTAGTGGAATAAATTCCCTGGATACTATTTCCAGACCACGCAATCCCTTGTGGCCACAGGGAGGGGATACTACAATTTGTAATCTTACAGCTCATCCACCGCAGTCTTGGTGCGGTCGGCGTTGTAGACGTAGAAGCCCTTTCCGGACTTGACGCCCAGGTTGCCGCCCCGGACCATCTTGCGGATCAGCGGGCAGGCGCGGTACTTGCTGTCGCCGGTCTCGTTGTACAGCACGTCCATGATGGCCAGGCAGATGTCCAGGCCGATGAAGTCGCCCAGCTCCAGGGGACCCATGGGGTGGTTGGAGCCCAGCTTCATGGCGGCGTCGATGCCGGCGATATTGGACACGCCCTCCATCTTGATGAAGGCGGCCTCATTGATCATGGGGATCAGGATGCGGTTGACCACAAAGCCGGCGGCCTCGTTGACCTGCACGGGGGTCTTGCCCAGCTCCTTGGAGATCTCGGTGATTTTGTCCACGGTGGCGGCGGGGGTGTTGGCGCCGGCGATGACCTCAATGAGCTTCATCCGGTCGGCGGGGTTGAAGAAGTGCATCCCGATCAGGGGGCGGCTCAGGCCCTTGCCGATCTCGGTGATGGACAGGGAGGAGGTGTTGGAGGCGAAAATGCAGCCCTCCTTGCAGATCTTGTCCAGCTCGCCGAAGGTGGTCTGCTTGACCTTCATATCCTCGAAGGCGGCCTCCACGATCAGGTCGCAGTCGGCGCACAGGTCCTCCTTCAGGCCTGCGGTGATGGCGGCGACGATGCCGTCGGCCTTGGCCTGGTCCATCTTGCCCTTTTCCACCAGCTTGGCATAGCCCTTCTGGATCTTGGCCTTGCCGCCGTCGGCCCACTCCTGCTTGATGTCGCACAAAGCGACGGTCCAGCCGCTCTGGGCGAAGGCCTTGGCGATGCCCTGGCCCATGGTGCCGGCGCCGATGATACCCACTTTACTCATGATGACATACCCCTTTTCAGTGTTGTTTTGATGTATGGTCTCGTCCTGGGGGACGATGCGCGAGAACTGCCGGACGATCATGTGCCACACCTGACCGTCCGGGTTGCCGATGACGGGCATTTGGCAGGCTTAGTTGTTGGTGAACACAGCCTTGGGCTTGGGCTTCTCCCGGGACAGGAAGCAGGCCATGCCCTCCACCTGGTCGTGGGTCTCGAAGCAGTCGCCAAACAGCTTCTCCTCGATCTCCACAGCCTTGTCGATGGACACCTGCATCCCCTCGTTCACCGCCTTCTTGCAGGCGCGCACGGCGATGGGGGCGTTCTTGGCCACGTTGTTGGCCATCTTGACGGCGGTGTCCAGCAGCTCCGCCTGGGGGACCACGGCGTTCACCAGGCCGATGCGCAGGGCCTCGGCGGCGTCGATGTTCCGGGCGGTGTACAGCAGCTGCTTGGCCATGCCCATGCCCACCAGGCGGGGGAGGCGCTGCGTGCCACCGAAGCCGGGGGTGATGCCCAGGCCCACCTCGGGCTGGCCGAACATGGCGTTGTCGGAGCAGAGGCGGATGTCGCAGGACATGGCCAGCTCACAGCCGCCGCCCAGGGCAAAGCCGTTCACCGCGGCGATGACGGGCAGGGGGAAGCTCTCGATCATCAGGAAGATGTCATTGCCCAGCTTGCCGAAGGCCTCGCCCTCCGCCTTGGTCATGGTGGACATGGAGCCAATGTCGGCCCCAGCCACAAAGCTCTTGTCGCCCGCGCCGGTGAGGACCACACAGCGCACGGTGTTCTGGTCGATGCCCTCGAAAGCGGCCTTCAGGTCGGCCAGCACCTCGGGGTTCAAGGCGTTGAGGGCCTTGGGCCGGTCGATGGTGAGGACAGCCACGGCGCCCTGCAACTCAACATTCACAAATGACATCAGTTTGCCTCCTTAATCATGTAAAAAGTGTGAGAAGACAGGGAACAGCCGCCACACCCTCGACATTTTTTTAACAAACGTCCCATAAAGGCGCGCGGCAATGGAGCCGGATCGCCTGGGCCGGTCATGCCGCGTGGGAGTGGGAGACGTTCCCTATATTCTTTCCCTAGTATACCGCCTTTCCGGTTCCATTGCAAGGCTTTCTTTTGAACTTTCCCTAAGGAAGCACTGATTCAATGCGCCTGCGGCGCTTTGCGGATCTTCTGCGCCAGGATTTTGCTGCAATTTCTTGAAATAAACACAATTATTCCTGGTGAATTGCGCCGCGTCCTGGCACAAAATTTCTCGCAAATCGCTCTTGCGGATTGAATCTGTCCTTCCCTAATTCCCGCCGCCGGTCAAAAAGCCGCCCCGGAAGGCCGGGGCGGCAGGGGGTGCCAGATTCGGTGAGAGGGGACGGGTGTGCGGGGAAGGGGGGGCCCGTCACAGGATGGTCTCCATCCCGATCTTCTGGGGCTTGAGGCCCAGCTTCTCATAAAACCGCAGCGCGCCGGTGTTGGCCGCCCATACGTTGAGGGTCACATTGTAGCACCCGCTTTTTTTCGCGTAGTCCAGGACGTGGCCGTACAGCAGGCGGCCGATGTGCCCGCCCCGGGCGGCCTCGTCCACGCACAGGTCGTCGATGTAGAGGGTTTTCACGTCCGCCATGCTGCCGCCGGCGGGAGGCTGCTGGTGGACGCAAAAGGCGTAGCCCAGGACGGCGCCGCCCCCTTCCGCCACAAAGACGGGCCGGCTGTCGTCCGTCAGGATCTGCCGGAGGGCATCGTCCCGGTATTTCCGCTCTCCCGCCTTGAACAGGTCGGGGCGGGCGTCGCTGTGCACCTTGTGGACCTGGAGGAGCAGGGAGCCGATGGCCGGGATATCCCGCTCCTCCGCCCTGCGTATTTTGATGCTGTCCATGCCGCAACTCCTTCTTGATTGCGCTGTGCCAATGGTCTCAGCGCGCATCTGCACGCCTTGGTGATTGGTACAGCTGTTCAGAAGCTGTGCCAATAAACTCAGCATACATCTTCGCGGCCAAAATTGTCGATGAGCCGCGTTAAAAAATCTTGAAATACACAAAGTATTCCCGCGATTTTTTGCCTTGCTATCGGCAATTTTGTCTCGCAAATCTGCACGCTTCGGCTATTGGCACAGCTTCTCAGTTTTTTTCCAGCGCCTGGGCAAAATACGCCCGGGTCTGCCGGGCATTTTCCAGGATGGCGCTGCGCAGCGCCTCCACCGAGGGGAAGCGCCGCTCCGGCCGCAGCCGGGTGAACAGCTCCACCCGGATGTTCTGCCCGTAGAGGTCCCCCTGGTAGTCCAGGATCCAGGGCTCCACGGTGACGGCAGTCTGGTCCGTGTTCACGGTGGGGCGGGTGCCCACGTTGGTTACCGCCAGCCGGGTCTCCCCGCCGGGCAGGCGCACCCGGGCGGCGTATACCCCGAAGGCGGGGGCGGCCACGCCCTCGGGCACCAGCAGGTTGGCGGTGGGGATGCCCATGGCCCGGCCCAGCTCCTGGCCGTGGATCACGGTGCCGGAGAGGATGTGGGGGTGGCCCAAAAACCGCCTGGCCTGCTCCACCATGCCCTCCCGCACCAGGGTGCGGATGTGGGTGGAGGAGATGGTGATCCCGTCCAGCTCCACCTTGGGGATGATGTCGCAGCCCATGCCCAGCCTGCGGCAGCGGTCCGCCAGCCGGTCCGGGCTTCCCTCCCCCCGGCGGCCGAAGTGGAAGTCGTGCCCGGCCACCACATGCGCCACCCCCAGCTCCCGCTGGAGGTAGTCGGCCACAAAGTCCTGCCAGTCCATGTCTCGCATCACGTCAAAGGGGGCCACCACCACCTCCTGGATGCCGTACAGCTCCCGCATGAGGGCGGCCCGATCCTCCACCCCGGTGAGCAGTGGAACCGCCTTTCCCGTCAGGGCGGCGGCGGGGCTGCGGTCGAAGGTGAAGGCGCAGGGGACGGCGCCCAGCGCCTGGGCCCGGGCCCCCACGGTGCGCAGCAGCGCCCCGTGGCCCAGATGCACCCCGTCAAAAAAGCCCAGGGCGATCACTCGCCGTTGTTTATCCATTGGAAATTACACCTCTGTAAAGGCGCACACGGTGCGCCCTGATTCATTGCACGGCAGCTGCGGGCGCACGGTGCGCCCCTACACCTCGAAAAAGCTCTTGATGGTGGTGAGCGTTTTGCCCACAACTCTGCCAAGGGCCAAAAATGCCCGGTCCGCGCCGTATACCCGGTAGTCGCCGTCCGGGAGGGCGCAGGCGGTCAGCGCCGCGCCGTTGCGGATTTTTTTCTCCGCGGCGGCGGTTTTCAGCACCAGCACCGGCAGGCCGGCAAAGAGGGCGTCCACCGGCAGCAGGAGGGACTCCCCCTCCCCCCGGTCCACGGCGGCCTGGACCGCCTCTAATGTAACGCTGTCAGCCAGGGTAAAGCCCGCCGCCTTCACACGCCGCAGGGAGGACATGCACCCCCCGCAGCCCAGGGCTTCTCCCACGTCGTGGCACAGGGTACGGACATAGGTGCCCTTGGAGCACACCACCCGCAGGGTGAAATCCTCCCCTGCGTCCGGCCAGCCCTCCAGCTCCAGGGCGTGGATGGTCACCGGCCGTGGCTTGCGCTCCACCTCTTTGCCCTTTCGGGCCAGCTCGTACAGCTTTTTGCCGTTGACTTTGATGGCGGAGTACATGGGCGGCACCTGTTCAATGTCCCCGGTGAACCCCTCCAGCACCTGGCGGAGCCGCTCGCCGCTCACGTCCGCGGGCCGTTCCTCCAGCACCTCCCCGGTGGTGTCCTGGGTGTTGGTGACAACGCCAAGTTTTAATCCGGCGATGTACTCCTTATCGGAATCGGCGGCGAACTCCACCGCCCGGGTGGCCCGGCCGACGAACACGGGGAGCACCCCGGTGGCCATGGGGTCCAGGGTGCCGGCGTGGCCCACCCGCTTTTCGCGGAACATTCCCCGCAGCTTGGCGCACACGTCCATGGAGGTCCAGCCGGCAGGCTTGTCGATGATGATGATACCGTTTGCCATAGCTCAATCCTGATTGGGCTGGCTCAATTGGTCATCGATGGCGGCCAGGATGGCGGCCTCCGCCTCGGCTACCGTTCCCTTGACGGTGCAGCCCGAGGCGGCCTTGTGTCCGCCCCCGCCCAAGCGGGCGCACACCCTGGTGGCGTTGAGCTCGTCCGCCTTGGTGCGCACGGAGATGCGGCACTCGCCCCCCTGGTGTTCCCGGATGGTGGCGGTGTGGAGCACGCCCTTGAGCTGGCCCAGGAAGGCGGCGATGTCGTCCGTGTCCTCGCTGGTGGCGCCGGCCTGAGCGATCAGCTCCAGAGAGATGGGGGCCACCGCCACCGTGCCCTGATGATAGAGGTGCATATGCTCAACGATCAGGCTCTCCAGCTTCATCCGGGCCACCGACTTGGTGCGGAAGTGCCGCTTGTTCAGTGCCTGGAAGTCAATCCCCTGCTCCATCAGAGCCGCCGCCGCCCGGTGGGTGTGGGGGGTGGTGTTGGCGTAGACAAAGCAGCCGCAGTCGGTGGCGATGGCCACATACAGCGGCGTGGCGATCTCCCCGTCCATCACCCCCAGCTCCCCGCAGATCTTCCAGATGATCTCCCCGCAGGCAGCCTTGTCCGCCTCCAGGCAGGTCTCTTTGGCGAAGAACTCCTGGGAGGGGTGGTGGTCGATGGCCAGGTCAATGCGGCCCTTCCAGGCCAGGGCGTTGTCAGGAAGCAGATTCTCCGTGGCCACGTCGGTGCTCACCACCGTATCCGGCACGAAGCCGGACTGGGCGGTGAGCCCGTCCAGGTAGCCCCCCAGCAGGGCGGTGGCGTCTTCGTTGAGCAGAACATAGGCCGTCTTGCCCAGTCTGCGCAGGGCGCGGCACAGCCCGGCGGCGCAGCCGATGGTGTCCCCGTCGGGCCGCTTGTGGGTCAAAATCAGGTAATTATCGTGGGCGGCCAGAAACGCCGCCGCTTCCCGGTAGTCCATGGCTCAGTCCTCCTCATCCAGCACGATGTGGGCGTTGGCGGGGTTGGGGGGCTTGACCACATCGGGGTCCCGCAGCAGGTCCAGAATGTGGGCCCCCTTGTCGATGGAGTCATCCCGGACAAAGGACAGCTCCGGGGTGTTGCGCAGGTTCAGGGCACGGCCCAGCTCCCGGCGCAGGTATCCGGCGGCGGATTTCAGGCCCTTCAAGAGCTGGGCACTGCTATCCTTGTTCAGGGTGCTGACGTAGATTTTGGCGTATTTCAGGTCGGGGGTGGCCTCCACGGCGGTGACGGACACCATGCCGGCCCCGGCCACCCGGGGGTCCTTCACCGTGGGGATGAGGGAGGCCAGCTCCCGCTGAATCTCCTCGTTGACGCGGCCGATGCGATTGCTTGGCATAAGCTCCTCCTTAGATCGTGACGGTAAAGCAGGATTGTTCCGTGTCCAGAAACTGCCTGACCGTGTCCATGTCAAAGTCTGAAAGGGTTCCGTGGAAGCGGACCAGGCGGGGATGCTCACTCCCTGCCCAGAGGTGCCACAGCTCCACCGTTTCGCCGGGGGAGACATGCTGGGACAGATACCGCTTAAGGCTGTCCAGGTCCCGCTGGTCCGCTTCCAGGGACAATTCGTATCGATAGTGTTTCATGGGATAGCCCAGTTCATCCACGCTCCGGCGGTAGTATTGGTGGGGCTCCAGCTTGAACCCGGCGTCCATGCCGACTTCAACTTTGCGGATGGTTTTGGCGCGGAACTCCTGGCAGTTGACCAGGGGGAGCTCCCTGTCCGCCGCCAGCAGGTAGACGCAGCTCATAGGCGCTCCTTTCCCGCGAAAAGGGGGCGGGCGAAACCGCCCGCCCCAAGCCCTTTTACTTTTGGTCTGCTGTTGTCACGTAAACCCGGATGATTTTTTTGATCTCTTCTTTTGTATAAACCTCTTGGGATGGGTCCTCATCGATGATGTTGCACAGGTCAAACGCCATGGCTTTTCTGGTGTCCTGCCTCTCAGCTTCTGTTCCCATACCATACACTCCTTTCGACTCCCAGCCTGCTTATACCTCTATCTGCTCCATCTGGAAGGCCTCGATGATGTCGCCCTCCTTGATATCGCTGTACTTCTCGATCCCGATGCCGCACGCCCCACAAAATCTCCGATTTTGCAGGGGCCCCAAAGATTTTCATGCTCGGGCGAAATGAATTCGCCCTGCGCAAATCTCCGCCTGCGGCTTCGATTTTACGCGCCATTCGGCGCGCCCCGCTGCGCGGGGTACTCGTGCGGCATTATACCTCTATCTGCTCCATCTGGAAGGCCTCGATGATGTCGCCCTCCTTGATATCGCTGTACTTCTCGATCCCAATGCCGCACTCGTAGCCCCGGGCGACCTCCTTCACGCTGTCCTTGAAGCGCTGGAGGGAGTTCATCACGCCCTCGTGAATCACGATGCCGTCCCGGACCAGCCGGATCTGGGCGTTCCGGGCCACCTTGCCGTCGGTGACGTAGCAGCCGGCCACAAAGCCCACCCCGGTGATCTTGTACACCTGGCGCACCTCGGCCTGGCCCAGGGCCACCTCCTTGAACTTGGGAGCCAGCATACCCTTCATGGCGGACTCGATCTCGTTGATGCAGTCGTAGATCACCCGGTACATCCGCATATCCACCTTGTTGCGCCCGGCGGAGTCGGCGGCGTTCTTGTCCGGCCGGACATTGAAGCCCACGATGATGGCGTTGGAGGTGGTGGCCAGCATCACGTCAGACTCGTTGATGGCGCCCACGGCGCAGTGGATCACCCGCACCCGGACCTCCTCGTTGGAGATCTTCTCCAGGCTGGCCTTGACCGCCTCGGCGGAGCCCTGCACGTCGGCCTTGACGATGATGTTCAGGTCCTTCATCTCGCCCGCCTGGATCTGGCTGAACAGCTCCTCCAGGGACACCTTCTGCTTGGCCGCGCCGGTGGTGGCGTTCTTCATCTCGCTCTTGCGCTGCTCCACCAGCTCCCGGGCCATGCGCTCGTCGGCCACGGCGTGGAAGTCGTCGCCCGCGCCGGGCACCTCGCCCATGCCGATGATCTCCACGGGGACAGAGGGCCCCGCCTCCATGACCTTGTTGCCCTTGTAGTCGGTCATGGCCCGGACGCGGCCCACCGCCATGCCGGCGATGATCACGTCCCCCTGCTTCAGGGTGCCGTTCTGCACCAGCAGGGTGGCCACCGGGCCCCGGCCCTTGTCCAGCCGGGCCTCGATCACCGCGCCGTGGGCGGTGCGGTTGGGGTTGGCCTTCAGCTCCCGCATCTCGGCGGTCAGCGTGACCATCTCCAGCAGGGTCTCAATGCCCATGCCGGTTTTGGCGGAGATGGGGCAGATCACCGTGTCGCCGCCCCACTCGTCGGGCACCAGCCCGTGCTCGGTGAGCTGCTGCTTGATCCGCTCGGGGTTGGCCTCGGGCTTATCCATCTTGTTAATGGCCACGATAATGGGGATGTCGGCAGCCTTGGCGTGGTTGATGGACTCGATGGTCTGGGGCATGATGCCGTCGTCGGCGGCCACCACCAGAATGGCCACGTCGGTGATCATGGCGCCCCGGGCCCGCATGGCGGTGAAGGCCTCGTGGCCCGGCGTGTCCAGGAAGGTGATGGGCTTGCCGTTTACCTCCACCTGGTAGGCGCCGATGTGCTGGGTGATGCCGCCGGCCTCGCCGGACACCACGTTGGCGTTCCGGATATGGTCCAGCAGGGAGGTCTTGCCGTGGTCCACGTGGCCCATGACCACCACCACCGGGGCCCGGGAGACCAGATCCTCCTCCTTGTCCTCGGCGGTGTCGATGAGCCGCTCCTCGATGGTGACGATGACTTCCTTCTCCACCTTGCAGCCCAGCTCCAGGGCCACCAGGGCGGCGGTGTCGTAGTCGATGATATCGCTGAGGGAGGCCATCACGCCGTTGCGGATGAGGCACTTGACCACCTCCGCGCCGGTCTTTTTCATCCGGGAGGCCAGCTCGCCCACCCCGATCTCGTCGGGGATCTTCACGGTGAGGGGGGTCTTTTTGGCGATCTCCAGCTGGAGGCGGCGCATCTTCTCCGCCTCTTCCTGCTTGCGCTTGCTGCCGAAGCTCTGGCCCCGGTTCCTGTTGTTCCGGTTCTGGAACTTCTGCTTGCCGGTCTGCATCCGGTTGGCCTTGTCGGGGGCCAGGTCCTCCAGGCGCTGGTCGTACTTCTCCAGGTTGACCCCGCCGCCCTTGCGGGTGTCCACCACCTTTTTCTCCGGGGTGCGGCTGGCGGGCTTGGCCGGGGCGGACGGCTTGGGCTGCTCCTTCTGGCCGGCGGCGGGGGCGGGCGCGGCGCCCTTGCCCTGGGGGTGAGCCGGGGCGTTCTTCTGGGCGGCGGGCCTGGGCTGCTCCTGGGCCTTGGGGGCGGGGGCAGGCGGCTGCTTGGGCTCGTGGTACACGTCGGCGTAGATGGACTCGATGGAATCCACCTGGTTGTGCTGGGTCAGATGCTCAAAAATGATGGACAGCTCCCGGTCGGTGAGGACCTTGGTGGGAGACACCGTCTCTTTGGTGTGCTCGGTGAGAATAGCGGTAATGGCTTTGGCTTGCATCCCAAAGTCTTTGGCCACATCCCGGGCGTTCAGTTTCGCAAGGCTCAAACAGGCCACCTCCTAAATTTCAGGCACAGCGGGCCTTTGAGCCCGCCCATTCTTTTTCTCGTTCAGCAGGGACGCGATGGGGTGCAGGTTTTCGTCCCGCCCGGCCAGCTTCTCCGCCAGCGCGGCGGCCAGCCCCCGGTCTGTGAGGGCGGCCATGGCGCACGCACTCCGTCCCAGAGCGCCCCCCAGGACCTCTTTGTCCCAGGGTACGCGGATCCAGGGCACGCCCCCCGCTTCCGCCCAGCGTCCGGCGCGGTCCACGCTGTTCTGGGCCGCGTCGGCGGCGGACACCACCAGCCAGGCCCGCCGGGTTTTGCAGGCCTCCTCCACCGGGGCCTCCCCCACCGCCAGGTTGTTCCCCCGCAGGGCCAGGCCCAGCAGGGATAGGGCGCTGTCAGTCACCAACCTCACCCGCCTTCATCTGCGCCTCCAGCGCCTCCCAGACCTCCGCGCCCACCTGGGTGGACAGCGCACGCTCAATGGCGCGGGCCTTTTTGGCCCGGGCCAGGCAGGCGGGGTCGGGGCAAAGGTAGGCCCCCCGGCCTGGCTTCTTTCCCCGGAAGTCCAGGGAGAGCTCTCCCTCAGGGGAGCGCACCACCCGGATCAGTTCGGGCTTGGGCTTCATCTCCCGGCAGCCAAGACATTGGCGCATGGGTATTTTTTTGGGCACTGCGTGTTCCCCCTTTGTTGTGGCGTGTAGGGGCGCACATTGTGCGCCCGTGTTTTATAGACATCGGAGGTACGGGCGGGCGCACGATGTGCGCCCCTACAAGGGTTATTCCTCCGCCGCCTCCATCTCGTCCCCGTCCGTCTCCGCGTCCGCGGGCTTCTCCTCCTCGGGAGGCTCGGGGGCGCTGGCGGGACGGATGTCGATTTTATAGCCGGTAAGCCGGGCGGCCAGCCGGGCGTTCTGCCCCTCCTTGCCGATGGCCAGGGAGAGCTGGTCGTCAGGCACCACCACCCGGCAGCTCTTACCCTGCTCCAGCTCGGTGACGCTGAGCACGTCGGCGGGGGCCAGGGCGGCGGCCACGTACTGACCGGGGTCGTCGGAGTACTTGATGATGTCCACCTTTTCCCCCCGCAGCTCCTCCACCACCGCATTCACCCGCTGGCCCCGGGGGCCCACGCAGGCGCCGATGGGGTCCACGTTTTCGTCGTCGCTCCACACGGCCAGCTTGGTGCGGCTGCCCGCCTCCCGGGCGATGGACATGACCTCCACGGTGCCGTCGTAGATCTCGGGCACCTCCAGCTCAAACAGCCGCTTGACCAGCCCCGGGTGGGTGCGGGAGATGAGCACCTGGGGCCCCCGGGTGGATTTGCGGACCTCCACCACGTACACCCGGACCCGGTCCCCCTCGCGGATGACCTCGCCCTTCACCTGCTCGCCGGAGGAGAGGAAGGCGTCGGTAAACTCCGAGCCGGAGGTGAGGCGGATGGCCACCGAGCCGTTGCGCTCGTCCACCCGGGTGACGGTGCCGGTGAGAATCTCGTGTTCCTTGGCGGAGAACTCGTCGAAGATCATGCTCCGCTCCGCCTCCCGCATTCCCTGGATGATGACCTGCCGGGCGGTCTGGGCGGCGATGCGCCCGAAATTCTTGGGCTTGATCTCAATGCGCAGCACGTCCCCCAGCTGGGCCCGGGGCAGGGCCCGCTGGGCCTCCGCCAGGCTGATCTCGGTGTGGGGATTGTCCACCGCCTCCACCACGTCCTTTTTGACGAACATGCGCACGGTTTCCAGCTCTTCGTTGGCGTCCACCACCACATTGTCGGTGATGCCCTCGTGATCCCGCTTGTAGGCCGCCACCAGGGCCTGGGTGATCTTCTCCAGCATGTAGGCCTTGGGAATGCTCTTTTCCTTTTCAATATCGGAGATGGCGGCGAAAAACTCCTTGGCGTCCAGCTCCGTGCTCTTTGCGGCGATTTTTTTCTTAGCCATGTCGTTTAACTCCTTCAAAACTCGACGTGCAGCCGCACCTGGGCCACGTCTTTCTTGTCAAAGCGGAGGCCGTCCAGCTCCACCGCCCCGTCGTCGCAGCCGGTGAGGACGCCGGAGACCTCTTTGCGTCCGCCCACAGGTCGGTAGAGCTTCACGTCCACCCGCTGCCCCATGCACTGGGCAAAGTGGGAGGGCTTTTTCAATGCCCGGTCCAGTCCGGCGGAGGACACCTCGAAAGTGTAGCTGCCCTGGATGGGGTCGGCCTGGTCCAGCGCGTCGGACAGGGGGCGGGACACAGCCTCGCAGCAGTCGATGTCCACGCCGCCCTCCCGGTCGATGTAAACCCGGAGAAACCACTCCCCGGCCTCCTTGACATATTCCACATCCCACAGGGAGCAGCCGGCCCGCTCCACGATGGGCTGGGCCAGCGCGGCCACCACGTCGGTTACCTTTGCCATTTGGTGTCAGCTCCTTTGTTCAAAAGAAAGAGTGAGGCGCTTGCCTCACTCTTAACCCTACCTTACATTCCTTGTTATTTTACCATGCCTTGGGACGGATTGCAACCCCTGGAAGAAAAATTTTTGTCTGCTCCACCAGGGCAGCCTCAGAAAAAGTCCCAATCACCTCAGCGCACCTGGGTATGCTTTGGCGATTGGGACCTTTCTCACATCTTGCTGGGCGCGGCCACGCCCAGCAGCCCCAGCCCGTTGGCCAGCACCAGCCGGACGCTGTCCGCCAGCTTCAGCCGGGCGGCCTGGACGCGGGCGTCGTCCACCATGCAGCGGCAGGCGTTGTAGAAGCGGTGGAAGTCCCCGGCCAGGGTGGTGAGGTAGCGGTTGATCCGGCTGGGGTCGTAGTCCCGGGCGGCCAGCCGGATCTCCTCCGGGTACTGGGCCAGGGTCTTGACCAGGGCCAGCTCCTCGGGCTCGGCAAGGGCGCGGGCGTCGATCTGTCCGGCGGGGCAGACCTGGGCCCCGCCCTCCCGCATGCGGGCGATCAGCGAGCAGATGCGGGCATGGGCGTACTGCACGTAGTACACCGGATTGTCGCTGTCCTGCCGGACCGCCAGGTCCAGGTCGAAGTCCAGGGGACTGGTGGCGGAGCGGTTGTTGAAGTAGTACCGGGCGGCGTCCACGCTGATCTCGTCCAGCAGGTCGTGGAGGGCGATGGCCTTGCCCGTCCGCTTGGACATGCGCACCGGCTTGCCGTCCTGGAGCAGGTTTACCAGCTGCATCAGCACGATGACCAGCCGGTTCGAGCCGTCCAGCCCCAGGCCGTCCAGCGCCGCCTGCAGGCGGGCCACGTGGCCATGGTGGTCCGCCCCCCACACGTTGATCACCAGGTCGAAGCCCCGGGCCTCAAACTTGTTGCGGTGGTAGGCGATGTCGGCGGCGAAATAGGTGTAGAACCCGTTGGCCCGGCGCAGCACGTCGTCCTTCAGGTCCAGCTTGTCCGCCTGCTCCCGGGTCTTGCCCTCCCGGATGTATTTCTCCTTCAGAAGCTCGGTGGTGTTCAGCCACAGGGCCCCTTCCTTCTCGTAGGTCCAGCCCTGCTTTGTCAGCAGCTCCACCGTCTCGGCCACATAGCCGCTGCTGTGGAGGGAGGACTCAAAAAACCACTGGTCGTACTCGATGCCGTACTTGCGCAGGTCGCTTTGCATCTTGGGGATGTTGCGCTCCAGGCCGAAGCGGCTCATGGCGTCCAGCCACTGCTCCTCGGGGGCGTCCTGGAAGGCGTCGCCGTGCTGGGCGTAGAAGGCCTGGGCCAGCTCCCGGATGTCGCCGCCCTGGTAGCCGTCCTCGGGGAAGGGGAAGTTCTCCTCCCCCAGCAAGAGCTGCATGTACCGGGCGTGGATGGACCGGGCGAACTTGTCCACCTGATTGCCTGCGTCGTTGACATAGAACTCCTTCCAGGCGCTCCAGCCCGCCCGGGAGAGCACGTTGGCCAGGGTGTCCCCCAGCACGCCGCCCCGGGCGTTTCCCATGTGCATGGGGCCGGTGGGGTTGGCGGAGACAAACTCCACCATCACCCTTTTGCCCTGGCCCTCGGCGCAGGCCCCGTAGCCCTCCGGGTCGGCCTCCACGGCCTTCAGCACCTCGCCGTACCACCGGGGGGCGTAGAAGAAGTTGAGGAACCCCGGCCCGGCGATCTCGGCCCGCTGGAACAGGGAGCCCTCCAGCTCCAGGCAGTCCAGAATGATCTGGGCAATCTGCCGGGGGGCCATGCGCAGGGCCTTGGCCCCCGCCATGGCGAAGGAGGAGGCGAAGTCCCCGTTTTTGCTGTCCTTGGGCACCTCCACCGTGCCCTGGATGGTCTGCCCAGCCGGGAGCAGCCCCTGGGCGGCGGCCTTTTCATAGGCGGCCTGGGTGAGCTGGGCCACCTGCTCTCGGGCGGCCTGGATCAGATTGGCCATAGTCAATACTCCTTTTCTCTCCCTCACTGCGGCAGTGAGGGGTTCTTTTTTACATTCATGCGGAACAGGTTCTGCCCCGCCAGCAGGTTGTCGATTTCAATGGCGTAGTCGATCTCCAGATCGCCCCCCGCCTCGTTCAGGGTGGAGCGCATCCGCCTGGTGTTCACCCCGATGGACAGAGCCCCGTAGGGGGTCTCGTACATGGACAGGTGCCGCCGGCCCTCCTCGAACACCATCTGGGAGTTGATGCTCCCCTCCCGCAGCAGGGTCACCCGGCCGCCGTCGATGTGGAGCTTGGTGGTGGTGCCCTCCAGACCGGTGAGCTCCGTCTCCTGGTAGGAGACCGTGCACCCCCCCTGGGCGTCCCAGTTCAGGGTGCCGGAGGTGACCAGCTCCATCTCGTCGGGGCTGCTCTCGGCGTACAGCTGCTTGCCCTTGATCGATATGATCACATTGTCTGTCATGGCTCTCCTCACGATCTGCCGCCTCCGCGCCGGGCGGCGCCTCTTTAGTAGGCTGTGATGTCGATCTGCTCCACCCCGCCCCGCACGTCCTCCCCCAGAAAGACGGAGGCCAGGGCGGAGAAATCCTCGGTGCTGTCGCTGACGAAGAAGCGCCGGCGCCCCGCGCCGGGGCGGCCGTTGCGCAGGCCGTCCAGCTCCAGCTGGCGCTTTACCCACCGGGCGCACTGCTCCCCCACGTCCACCAGGGCCGTATCCGGGCCCATGTACGCCCCCATAAGGGGCTTCATCAGGGGGTAGTGGGTGCAGCCCAGGATCAGCGTATCCACCCCCGCCGCCCTGACGGGGGCTAAGTACTCGGCCACCACCGTCTCCGCCACGCTGTCGCCGGGGCGGAAGCGGCCGTCCTCCACCAGGGGGACCAGCAGGGGGCAGGCCCGGGCGGTGACCTCCACCCCGGGGCGCAGGGCGGCCAGCGCCCGCTCATAGGCCCCCGAGCGGATGGAGGCCTTGGTGCCGATGAGGCCCACCCGCCCGTTCCGCGTCAGCTGGGCGGCGGCGTGGGCGGCGCTCTCCACCACGCCGAATATGGGGATATCGTTTTCCTCCCGCAGCACGTCCAGGGCGGTGGTGGACACGGTGCCACAGGCGATGACCACGGCCTTGGGCTGGAAGGAGCGCAGGAAGGCCACGTCCTGCCGGGCGTACCGCACCAGAATCTCCCGGGAGCGGCCGCCATAGGGCACCCGGCCCGTGTCGCCAAAGTAGACCAGATCCTCCTCCGGCATGATCCGGGCCAGCTCCCGCAGGGCGGTGAGCCCCCCCAGGCCGGAGTCGAACACGCCGATGGGCCGTGTATCCATAAAGCCCCTCCCCTCCGCCGCGATGCCGTCGCGCGCTGTATAGAAACTATGATATTATATGCTAATGCCGGCATAAAAACAAGAGCGGATTTCAAAACCTTCCACAGGGGGAAAAAGTAGCGGGTTTCCCCTATTTTCCCCTTGCGGTTTTGGCCCATAGATGATATACTACAAGTCCGCACCATGGAAAGGAGGCGGCCATATGGGAAAACAGTCGGTGAAGCAGGTCGCCTCCAACCGCAAGGCGTTCCACGACTATTTCATTGAGGACAAGTACGAGGCGGGCATTGAGCTGGCGGGCACGGAGGTCAAATCCATCCGGCTGGGGGCCGTCAACCTGCGGGACTCCTTCTGCTCGGTGAAGGACGGGGAGATGTTCCTGTACGGGATGCACATCTCCCCCTATGAGAAGGGCAATATTTTTAACAAGGACCCCCGGCGCACCCGGAAGCTGCTGCTTCACCGCCGGGAGATCCGCAAGCTCCAGGCCCGGGTGCAGCAGGACGGCTACTCGCTGATTCCCCTGTCGCTGTACTTCTCCGGCCCGCGGGTGAAGGTGGAGCTGGCGCTGGCCCGGGGCAAAAAGCTCTACGACAAGCGGGAGGCCGCCGCCCAGCGGGACGCCAAGCGGGAGATGGACCGGGCCTCCCGGGGCCGCTATTGAAGAGAGAAAGGGATGGTAACCATGAGCAATCCCATCGTCACCATTGAGATGGAGGACGGCGGCGTGATGAGGGCGGAGCTGTACCCCGAGGTCGCGCCCAACACGGTGAACAATTTCATCGCCCTGGTGAAGTCCGGCTTTTATGACGGGCTGATTTTTCACCGGGTGATCCCCGGCTTCATGATCCAGGGGGGCGACCCCGACGGCGCGGGCACCGGCGGACCGGGCTACGCCATCAAGGGTGAGTTTGCCCAGAACGGCGTCAAAAACGAGCTGCTCCACACCCGGGGCGTGCTGTCCATGGCCCGGGCAATGGACCCCAATTCGGCGGGCAGCCAGTTTTTCGTGATGGTGGCCGACGCCCCCCACCTGGACGGCGCCTATGCCGCGTTCGGTAAGGTAGTCGAGGGGATGGAGGCGGCGGACGCCATTGTCTCCGCCAAGCGGGACTGGAACGACCGGCCCAAGAAGGACCAGCGGATGAAGCGGGTCACAGTGGACACCCAGGGCGTGGATTATCCCGCGCCGGAGAAGGTGTAACAACGTTTTCACCCCGTCAGGCGAAGCCTGACGGATGAAAATAAATCAACTCCGCGGCGAAGCCGCCACAAAATTCTCCCGTAAGCAGCGGCGCAGCAGCTGCCCAACCGCGAGCCCAGCGCAGCGGGTCGCGGTTGGAGAGGAGGCGCAAGGGAATGAAGTGAGGGATGCCCGCGAGGGCGTCCCGAACGGAATGGACTTTGCGCCGACGAGGGGGCGTACTGGTTTCGACGGGGGTGCCGAAGCAGGAATAGCGAGCGGATGCGCCTGACATCCTAAAAACGGG
>ERZ808037.295-NODE-295-length-52830-cov-15.893864_pt1 | contig 52830 bp, 46 predicted proteins | sample MGYA00380190_ERZ808037 | MGnify/ENA primary metagenome ERZ808037 (study PRJEB31490, sample SAMN06133399) | mouse gut metagenome | isolation source: J9 | host: mice | place: China: Chengdu | collected 2015-05 ... | reverse complement strand
TCATGTGCATCGCTGATAAAAATAATCGCTTTCTCTGCTCCTAACGCTGTACTACTCATGTTCATTTCCTCCATTTCTTATTTTGTTTTGACCATAACAAAAGGACACTTCCCTAAAATTTTCTTTTAGAAAAATGTCCTTATCGTACAAAATATTGAATTGGATTTATGAGTACAACTATTCATTAACGCTCATTATTCTTCAATATGCGTTGTAAAATTGTTGTAAATTTGTTGTAGTTTACAAGTTCAAGTACCGCAAACCCTTGATTTTACTGGTCTTTTCCGCCAAGCGTTTTCATTGTCGGGAACAACAACACATCCCTGATCGCCGCCGAATCCGTGAGCAGCATCACCAGCCTGTCGATCCCATATCCGATTCCTCCGGTAGGCGGCATTCCGATTTCCAGCGCGTTCAGGAAATCCTCATCCGTATGGTTGGCTTCCTCATCCCCCTGGGCAAGCAGCGCTTCCTGTGCCCGAAAGCGCTCCCGCTGGTCAATGGGGTCATTCAGCTCTGAATAGGCGTTGCATACCTCGTGGCCTGTGATGAACAGCTCGAACCGCTCCACGTAATCCGGCTTGTCCAACTTTCTCTTGGTTAGAGGGGAGATCTCCACCGGATGATCCATGACAAAGGTGGGCTGCACCAAATGCTCCTCTACAAACTCCTCAAAAAACAGATTCAGAATATCGCCCTTGGTGTGGCGCTCTTCATAGTGGACTTCCTTTTCATCCGCCAGCTTCTTAGCTGCCGCGGTATCCGGAACCTGATCAAAATCAATCCCCGTATATTTCTTCACCGCATCAATCATGGTAATGCGCTTAAAGGGGCTTCCCAGATCAATCATGTCTCCCCCGTAGGGAATGGTGGTGGTGCCGCATACTTCCTGGGCCACACTGCGGAACATGTCCTCAGTGAGATCCATCATTCCATTATAGTCCGTATAGGCCTGATACAGCTCCATCAGCGTAAACTCCGGATTATGGCTGGTATCCAGTCCTTCGTTTCTGAACACACGGCCAATCTCGTAAACCCGCTCCAGGCCGCCTACGATCAGTCTCTTCAGATAAAGCTCCAGGGAAATCCGAAGCTTTACATCCTCGTCCAACGCGTTGAAATGAGTCTCGAAGGGCCTTGCCGCAGCGCCTCCCGCATTGCTCACCAGCATGGGCGTTTCCACTTCCATAAATCCCTGATTATCCAGGTATCTTCTGATTGCTGAAATGATCTTTGATCTCTTGATGAAGGTTTCCTTTACCTTCTCATTCATGATCAAATCCGTATATCTCTGACGGTAGCGCAGATCCGTGTTGGTCAGGCCATGATATTTTTCGGGTAAAATCTGGAGGCTCTTGGAAAGCAGGGTAATCTCTGCGGCATGGACGGAAATCTCCCCTGTTTTGGTTTTGAACACCTCGCCGGTGATTCCCACAATATCGCCCACATCATACTTTTTAAAATCGGCATAGACTTCCTCTCCCACGCTGTCTCTTGCCACGTAGGACTGGATATTTCCTTTCAGATCCTGAATATTGCAGAAGGACGCCTTTCCCATCACCCGCTTTTGCATGATACGGCCTGCCAGGGAAACTGTTTTGCCCTCCATCTGGGCGTAATTTTCCTTTATGTCCCCGCTGTGGGCTGTCACGTCAAATTTCGTAATCTGAAAAGGATCCTTCCCTGCTTCCTGGAGAGCCGCAAGCTTTTCTCTCTTGATCTTCAAAAGCTGTCCTAAATCCTGCTCCTTATTGCCATTGTTATTCTGTGGTTGATTCTTCTGCTGGTCTGCCACTTTTATCTTCTCCTTTTTAGCTCCTGTTCCTAATTCGATCTCTGAATCTCCAACACCTGATACTTAAGTGTTCCCGCCTGGGTCTCCACCTCTACAATATCTCCGCTCTTACACCCGATCAGGGCTTTGCCTACCGGTGATTCATTGGAAATTCTTCCTTTCAGGCTGTTTGCCTCTGTGGAGCCTACGATCTTATATTCTAAATCCTCATTGTACTCAATATCGCGGATCTTTACGCAGCAGCCGATGTTGATCTTGTCCAGATCCACCTCGTCCTCCACTACCACTTCCACGTTTTTGAGGATTTTTTCCAGTTCTTCAATTCTGGCCTCAATATCTCTCTGCTCGTCCTTGGCGGCATCATATTCGGCGTTTTCCGACAAGTCGCCCTGTTCTCTGGCTTCCTTAATCTTCTGTGCCACTTCCTGTCTCTTGACTACCTTAAGCTCATGAAGTTCATCCTCATATTTTTTCAATCCCTCATAAGTAAGTATGTTCTTTTTTTCTTCCATGATAATCATCGCCCTTCCATTTTTTTATTCCCGCGAGCAACGAGCCAAGTGGCTGCTTGCAGACATTTAGCGACTGCCGCGAAGGTCAAACCCCGCTGCTCTGCAGCGCTGCAAGTTTGATACCCCGTTGCTTGCAGCGGGGCCTTTGTTTTCAATAGGCTGCCGTATCCTATATATGGCTCTTAATTAACTTTCGTATTATAACCATTTTTAACCGCAGTGTCAAGGAATTTCAATACTTCCCGGCAATTTATGTGCCTGAAACTGTTCTTATTGGCAGACCTGTTTAATGCCTCCCCATGATCCTCCTGCCCTTTCTCCTCCCGCAGGTCCAGCCATGGCAAATCTGCCGTGGCCTTCTGTGCTCTTGTCATGATAATCCCGAATTCTTCATACATCCAGGTTTCCAGCAAAAGGGATACCGGGGTTTCCCCGCCCACATACGTAACCTGACGCATCCGGGGCAGATAGGGCCGCAGCAAATCAAGCGCCCGCCTAAGCCCATACTCTCCGTCTTCCTCCTCCAGGGAGACGCAAAGTCTGTCAAAGGGCCTGCATTGATACAGACAGGCTGCCAGAAGCTCCCTCGGTATCTCCTCTCTGTTTTCTCCAAGCTCAGGCGTCCAAAGCTGCTCCCGGCAGTCCCACCAGATCATTGCCGTTTCTCTGGCCTGCCCCATCAGCCTCGCGGCGCTCTCTTTTTTCCACTGCTTCGGCCTTGCCCTGAAAAAGGTTTTGCCGCAATATTGTGGCAGCAGAGTATGATAAATCTGCAGCCGGCCCATTTCCCGCCCCGGCCCTGAAAAATAAGGAAATTCCCTTTCCAGCTTTTTGATCTGCAGTCCGGTTTTGGCCAGCCGCATCCCCTTTTCCGGATAAGCCTCATATGCAATTCCCATATAAAATAATCTGCTATAATTTGTCTCCATGGAAAAGCATATGTAATTTACAGCTTTCCTATTCCCCGAAAATATCTGCAACCGCCTGCAGCAGTTCTTCAAAGGACTCCATCTCATTGACCCGCCTGCGCAAAGCCGCTGAATTGGGGTACCCCGCTGTGTACCAGGCCACATGCTTTCGCATCTCCCGTACCGCTGTGTACTCTCCCTTGACCTCCAAAAGCCTCTGTGCATGGCAGAGAATGGTCTGCTTTACTTCCTCCGCCCCAGGCCTTGGGAGGCTTTCTCCTGTTTCCAGATAAGCGGGGATTTCTCTGAATATCCACGGATTTCCCCGGGCGGCTCTGCCCACCATAATGCCGTCGCAGCCGGTGGCTTCCTGCATGGCCTTAGCAGAAGCGCCGTCGGTCACGTCTCCGTTTCCTATTACAGGAATTGACACTGCCTCCTTTACCCTGGCTATAATCTCCCAGTCAGCCTTTCCGGAATAATACTGTTCCCTGGTTCTGCCATGGACGGTGACAGCGGCGGCCCCGCACTCCTGGGCTATTTGGGCCATTTCCACCGCATTTACCCGATCGTCATTGAACCCCTTGCGGATCTTAACGGTGACCGGCTTTTGGATTGCCTTTACGGTTTTTGAAATAATCTCGGCGGCCAGCGCCGGATTCTTCATAAGGGCAGAGCCCTCCCCGTTATTCACCACCTTAGGAACCGGGCAGCCCATGTTAATGTCCAGCAGGGCAAAGGGCCTTTCTTCGATGCGCTTTGCCATCTCACTGATAATATCCGGGTCAGAGCCGAATAGCTGCAGAGAGACGGGCCCCTCTGCCGGATGGATTTTCATCAGCTCTTCCGTATTTTTATTGCAGAAATAAATGGCCTTGGCGCTTACCATTTCCATACAGACCAGTCCTGCTCCCAGCTCCCGGCACAGCAAACGAAATGGCAGGTCTGTCACACCTGCCATGGGAGCCAATATCAGAGGATTGTCCAAAACCACATTTCCGATCCGCAGCTTCTTTTTTGTACTCTCCACTTTCATTCAGCCTTCCTGTTTACTCACTTTCTTCCTCCAGCAGCATTCCCGGATCCTCATGAAGGATAAACACCCGGTAGTACAGACTCAGGGATTCAAATAATTCCTGGCGCCTGCGGCGCACCTCGCCGACCAAGAGCCCGCTTCCGATTTCATCATAAAGATAGTCTTCCCCGGAATACTCGGTGCGCATGGCTACATTGCCGCTTTCTTCAAATTCTATAGTAAAAACCCCGCCTACCTCCTCCGTAAAAAGGACGCAGATAATATGAAGCTCGTCCTTCACCGATTCCGGCAGGCCTGCAAACTGCTGATTAAAATAATACTTTTTTTCATAGGCATTGGCTCCGCAGAGTACCATACGCCCCTCTTGTCCGGATTCCTTCATGCTGATCTCCCAAAGGGATTGTAAGAACCTGCCGTGCAGTCTCTTACAAGGTAGCCGCCATCACAGCCTTTATGGTGTGCATCCGATTCTCCGCCTCCTGAAAAACCACCGAAGCCGGCGACTGAAAGACTTCATCTGTCACTTCCATCTCTGTGATGCCGAACCTTTGTCCCATTTCTTTGCCGATCTTTGTTTTAAAGTCATGGAAGGCAGGCAGGCAGTGCATGAAGATTGCCCCTTCCCCGGCGTTCTCCATTACTTTTTTATTTACCTGATAGGGAGTAAGCTCTCTGATCCGCTCTTCCCATATCTCATCCGGTTCTCCCATGGACACCCACACATCCGTATAGATTACATCCGCCCCCTTGGTTCCCTGCGCCACATCCTCAGTCAGTGTGATCGTGCCTCCAGTCTGCTCTGCTATCTCCCTGCACTGTTCCACAAGAGATTCCTCCGGAAAATATTTTGCAGTAGTACATGCGCTGAAGTGCATCCCCAGCTTTGCGCACACCACCATAAGGGAATTTCCCATATTGTAACGGGCATCTCCCATATAAGTCAGCTTCACACCCTTGATCCGTCCCAGTTTTTCCCTGATGGTCAGCACATCCGCCAGCATCTGGGTAGGGTGAAATTCATTGGTAAGCCCGTTCCAGACCGGAACGCCGGCATACTCTGCCAGTTCCTCCACAATCTCCTGCCCAAAGCCCCGGTACTCAATTCCGTCGTACATGCTGCCAAGCACCCTCGCCGTATCTGCAATACTTTCCTTTTTGCCGATCTGGGAGCCGGAAGGATCCAGATAAGTGGTTCCCATCCCCAGATCATGGGCAGCAATCTCAAAGGAGCAGCGGGTTCTGGTGCTGGTCTTTTCAAAAATCAGGGCCACATTTTTATCGGAATGCATTTCCTTAACGGAAATGCCCTTCTTTTTCTTGTCTTTCAGCTCTGCCGCCAAATCCACCAGATACAGAATTTCCTCCGGTGTAAAATCCAGCAGCTTTAAGAAGCTTCTGCCTTTTAAATTCATTCTCATACCTCCTGCTTACCGCAGTCCCTGCGTCTTATCTTTTGTTCTTATCGCTGTCGCCATTCTCGCTTACAATTTCCTTCAGGGAAGCGGCAAGCCCCGCAATTCCCTGAATATCAGAGGGAATAATCAGCTTGGTAGCCCTGCCGTCCGCTGCCTTCTCAAAGGCCTCCAGGCTCTTAATGCGCAGTACCGCCTCGTCTGCCCCGGCCTCACGGATCATCCTGATACCGTCTGCCGTAGCCTGCTGCACCTTAAGGATGGCTTCCGCCTCACCTTCCGCTTCCCGGATCATCTTTTCCTTCTGGGCCTCTGCACGAAGGATGGCCGACTGCTTCTCTGCCTCCGCCTCCAGGATAGCGGCCGCCTTTTTGCCTTCCGCAACGGTTACGCTGGCTTTCTTCTCACCTTCCGCCCGGGTAACTGCCTCTCTTCTTTCACGCTCCGCCTTCATCTGCTTTTCCATGGCGTTCTGTATCTCGGCAGGCGGAATAATGTTCTTAAGCTCTACACGGTTTACCTTGATTCCCCAGGGATCGGTGGCATCGTCCAGAGAAGCGCGCATTTTGGTATTAATCGTTTCTCTGGAGGTCAGGGTCTGATCCAGCTCCAAATCACCGATAATGTTACGGAGTGTGGTTGCCGTCAGGTTTTCAATTGCCATGATCGGGTTTTCCACTCCATAGGCAAACATCTTCGGGTCGGTAATCTGAAAAAATACGACCGTATCGATCCGCATAGTTACATTATCCTTGGTGATCACAGGCTGGGGCGCGAAATCCACTACCTGCTCCTTTAAATTGATCCTCTTGGCCACCTTATCAATCAGCGGCACTTTAATATGCAGTCCCACCGACCAGGTGCCCTGATAGGCTCCCAGACGTTCCACCACATAGGCATTGGCCTGCGGCACAATTTTAACGCAAGAGGCCAGCAATAAAAGTATTACAACAAAAACAACAACAATCAAAAGTTCCATATCCTTCTCCTTTTACCTGACTGCTGTAATCGTTCCCATCATCGAACCATCACAGCCCTAAAGTTCCTTCTCTTCCACCATCAGCTTTACGCCGCTGATGGCCCGTACCACTACCACCGTCCCCGCCTTAAGAACCATGCCTTCTTTGACGGTTCTGGCGCTCCATTCCTGTCCCCCGATAGTAACCTGCCCGATTCCCTGGAGATTATTGATTTCGCTGATCACGATAGCCTGTTTGCCCACAAGGCTTTCCGCATTGGTTTTTATCCTGTCTCTGTTAAAATACTTCACCGCCACAGGACGGGTAAAATACAAAAGCACCAGGGATACCGCGCCGAACAAAACGGCCTGGAGCCAAAGCGGGGCGCCAAAGGCGGCGCCGATTGCCGCAACCAGCGCCCCTCCGGCAAACCAGATCGTGGTAAGCCCCAGCGTAATCAGTTCAATTACAATACAAGCCACAAAAACAATCAGCCAAGCAGTCGTTAAATTCATATTTACACCCCATTATGCCTACCAAAATACATGATCCCCCAGCACATAGCCTTCTCTCTTCCCGGCCCGCTTAAAGTGGGTCGCGCCTCCTACGGTGGTTTCCCCGTTGATCGCCGCCTGGGCTGCCTGCATACAGGCGCTGGGAACATTTCCCTCATAGACCCTTGCCACTTTCCCTGTCATGGCCGGAGTAAACTGACCGGAAGCATAGATCACGGAGTGAATGGTATTAGGATAAGCGCCGCTCTTGACACGGTTCATAACCACTGCACCTACGCCCACCATTCCGTCATAAGACTGGTTCCCTGCCTCACAGTAAATCAGCGCTCCGAGAAGCCGAAGCTCATCTGCGTCTGCCGCCACAGCGCCCCTGTTTGCCTTGCGCTTTGCCTCTTCCGCCTTCTGCCTGCGCTCTTCCTCTTCCCGCTCTCTGGCCTTGATCACTTCGATGCTTTCCGCCTCATCAATATGAAACTTCACATTGACATAATCGGAATTGACATATCTCACCTCGTCGTTAAATTCCACGCTGATCCAGCCGTCCTTCACGGTGTCAATAAACTCCACGGAATCCTCATAGGCCAAAAGACCGCAGGTTTCTGCCTCTTCGCTTGGATCTGTCCTGACTCTGACTGCGTCCGTATCCAATGTCACGATCCAGTTTCCCACATCCTCTGCCATATCCTTGGCGTCTTCCCCAAATAACAGATATTCATCCTTGGCCCAGCCGGTCACGTTTCCGGACTTCAGCTTGGTCCAGCCCTCACTGCGCTCCAAAATCGTACCGCCGCAGTCCTTGTATAATACTCCTACTTTTTCGGAATCCTCATCTGCCTGAGCCCGGATGTTTAAAGCGTTGTCCACGTTTGCCATGGTCAGCTCCTGCTCCATGCGTTCCTTTTCTGCTTCAAATTTTTCGTCAAGGCCAAGCTCCTGAGGCTCCTGCTGTGTTTTCTCCTCCACGCTCTGTGCGGCGGGGGTTAATATTTCTGCCACGCCCACGCTCAAAAAGTCATGGCCGCCCTTTTCTTCACTTGCGCTGACAGTGATGCTCCCTGCCAGACTGAAAAAGAGAATGAGCGCAAGTCCTGCTGCCATCATTGACAGTTTTCTTCGTCCGTTCATTTTCTTACCTCCCATACGATGTTTTGCGTAAACAAAATATCGGTAGTTGTTTACAAAAGCATATATACTCTATATATTACAAAATTATTACAGCTTTTGTGAGTACATATTAACAAATCATCTTATGTTTGTCAAGAATTTACAAAACCGACCGGGGCAATAGTATTTTTTTTTCGTTTTTCACCAAATATGTTACGTTTCTTTTACAATTTCTGTGTTTTGACGACACAAGCTTCTATGGCTTTCATCACGGATGCGCGAAATCCCATTTCCTCAAGGGCCTGGACTCCTTCTATCGTAGTCCCCCCGGGAGAGCATACCATGTCCTTTAATTCCCCGGGATGCTTCCCGCTTTCCAGCATCAGCTTAGCGCTTCCAAAAACTGCCTGGGCCGCAAAATAGCAGGCGTCCTTTCTGGTCATACCCGCCTTGACTGCACCGTCGGCAAGCGCCTCTATGAACATGAACACAAAGGCGGGGGAGCTGCCGCTGACCGCTCCTACTGCGTCAATCAGCCTTTCCGGTATCTCCCGGGCCACCCCAAAGCTTCCGGCCAGGGCCATACACTGCTCCATCTCTTCCCCCGAAACCCTTTCATTCCTGCACACGCCGCTGCACCCCGCGCCCACCATGGCAGGGGTGTTCGGCATACAGCGTACCACCTTATAATTACCGCCCAAGGCCTCTTCTATCCATGCAATGGTTTTTCCGGCAGCAACGCTGAGAATCAATGTCTCCTTTGGGATACTGTCTCTGATCTCGCGGATCACCTCCCCAAGCATCTGAGGCTTGACTGCCAGAACCAGGATTTTGGCCTGAGCCGCAACCTCCCTGTTACTGGCGGACACCAAAATCCCGTATTCTTTCGAAACGACGTCCAGAGTTGCCTGGGTTCTGGCCGAACCCAGGATTTCCTCCGGCTGTGCAATTTTCTTTTCCAGCAAGCCGCCGATCATGGCTTTTGCCATATTTCCAAGTCCTATAAATCCTATTTTCAATCTTCTACCTCATTTCCTTTATGGCCCTGTGGACCTTTTACTTCTTCTGAAGCCGCCCGATGCCTGATACACCAAAAGCGCAGCGGCCACCGCTGCATTTAGGGACTCTACCTTTCCTTCCATAGGTATCTTCACCCAAATATCCGCCTGCTCTGCCGTCTCCTGCCGCAGGCCGTTTCCCTCGTTTCCTATCAAAAAAGCTCCGCCCTTCTCATAGGAAAGCTCATCAAAATATTGCCGTCCTTTCAGATGTGCCGCATACACCAAAATCTCCTGCTGCCTGAGCAAAGCTATGGCCTGCTCCAGTTCCTCCACATACACAAAGGGTTCCCGATACAGCGCTCCCATGGTGGAACGGATGGTTTTGGGATTGTAAATATCCACGGTTTTCCTGCTCATAATCAGTGCATCCACGCCTGCCCCCTCTCCTGTGCGCAGCATGGTTCCCAGATTTCCCGGATCCTGTATATCCTCCAGCAGCAAAAACAGGGGAGGCCTGCCCCCCGCCCTTTGTCTCTCCCGGGCCGTTTCGATCAGCGCCTTCAAAGAATAGGATAACTGTCTGCCCACAAACAAAATCCCCTGGGGGGTCTGTGTATCAGAGACCTTCCGGAAAACCTCCGGCGTCACCTGCTCTACCCCGATTCCGCTTTCGACACATTCCTCCAGTTTCTTCCATATTAAAGAATACCGCTCTTCCCTTTTTAATTGCTCCCACAAATCCCGGCTCAGGTAGATTTCCTTCAGATTGCGGACCGGCGCCTCCTCAAACATCTTAAGCCCTTCCGCCACAAAAAGTCCGCTTTTGTTTCTGGCACGGGGCTTGTCCCTGAGCAAAATCAGCTCTTTTATTTTTTGATTAGAGGGGCTCGTGATCATTCTTCTCTCCCTTCTTATGGTGATGCACAAATTTTTTGATCCCATAAGTCCGCCCTGATTTAAAAGAGTCTGCCTTTTGTGACAGACTCTTCCTTGCATAAGCTTATTGTGACAAAACCTTGCTTACTTTAAACTGATATTCCGAAATCTCTTTGTGCATATTCAGGGCCTCTTCGATGTCAAAGTCCTTAAACTCACCGTTTCTGTACCCCACTACTCTGTTGCTCTTGCCCTCGCAAAGAATATCAGCCGCATAGGAGCCCATGATGGACGCATAAAAACGGTCCTTACAGGTAGGATTGCCTCCCCTTTGCATGTATCCCAAAATCGTCGCCCTGGTTTCAATTCCTGTGGCCGCCTCGATTCTTCTGGCCATAGAGGTGGAGTGGCCGATTCCCTCCGCATTTACAATAATATGGTGGGTCTTGCCTCTCTTGCGGTTGGTGATAATATTGTTGATAATGTTCTGCTCGTTAAAGTCGTATTTTTCGGGAATCAGAATGTCCTCCGCGCCGTTTGCCACACCGCACCAAAGCGCAATATATCCTGCATTCCTGCCCATAACCTCAATAATATTGCAGCGCTCATGGGAGGAAGAGGTATCCCTTACCTTGTCGATGGCCTGCATTGCCGTATTGATGGCTGTGTCAAAGCCAATGGTATATTCCGAACATGCAATGTCAAGATCAATGGTTCCCGGAATACCGATGGTATTGATTCCGTGTCTTGCCAGTGCCTGAGCGCCTCTGTAGGAACCGTCGCCGCCGATGACAATAATGCCGTCAATGCCGTGCTTTCTGCAGATTTCCGCTCCCCGCGCCTGTACTTCCTCTTCCTTAAACTCCAGGCACCTTGCTGTACCTAGGATCGTGCCGCCTCTCTGAATGATGTCGGACACGTCCTTCTTTTCCATATCTACGATTTCTTCGTTTAAAAGACCCTGGTAACCCTTTTTAATTCCTTTTACATTTACACCGTTTCCGATAGCCTTACGCACAATCGCGCGGATTGCGGCATTCATGCCCGGTGCATCTCCGCCGCTGGTCAATACTCCAATGGTTTTAATCTCTTTCGCCATAAGTAGATACCATCCTTTCCTTGCTCTCTATTTTAACTCTATCCAGTGCCATTTTCAATCTTTTTTCACATCCCAGACAATTTTAATGTTGTCTTTTCCGTACCGCTCTCCCAGCTTTGCCGCCAGGGCTTCATCCGCACATACATTCCGGTTGGGCGGCAGCGTTTTCATAGCCTTTAAAGCCTCTATATAAATGACGACACTGTCGTTTCCGTCAGAGTCTGCAAGCAAAGAAAGCAGCTCCTTCTCGTCCTGCTGGTAATCCTCCTTATTTTTGAACTTAATCCACAGCCGCCGGGGAATTTCATCAAAAGCGGTGATCCTCTCACAGATCAGCTTTCCGTCTTTATCCTCCTCCAGGGATGCCCTCCCCCTTATAAAAACCTTGCTTTCCTCTGTCAGCTTCATGCTGTTTTTCTCATAGTCCCTGGGAAAGACCACCACTTCCACCGTGCCCAGCAAATCCTCCACCTGAAGAAACGCCATCACTTTATCGTTCTTCGTATACTTGATCCTTTTATCGGCGATCATGCCGCCGATGACCACCGTGGCATTGTCCTTGACAATCGGTTCGTCCGCCCCCTCCTCCAGCATAAAGTCCGCCGTAGTGTTGGTGATTTTCTTTTTCCAGAGCTCCTCCCACTCCTCCAGCGGATGCCCGCTGACATAAATGCCGAGCACCTCCTTTTCGAAGGAGAGCAGCATTTCCTTGGAATACTCTCCCACATCCGGCAGTTTTACGTCAAATTCCTCTTTTTGTTCCTCATCCACAATATCAAAGAGACTGATCTGCCCCGCCATATTGTTCTTTTTGTCATGGACGATGCCATCCATAATCTGGACATAGCCGCTCATAAACTGCTTGCGTGTCCCGGGAAGGGAATCAAAGGCTCCCGCCTTGATAAAATTCTCGATGGTCTTTTTGTTAATCTCCTTATCCGCCAGCCTGGTGATAAAATCCTTTAAGTTGGTGTAAGGCCCTCTTGCGCCTCTCTCCTCCACCACGGCGTCAATCACAGGCCTGCCGATACTTTTAATCGCAGTCAGGGCATAGCGGATCGAATCCCCATGCACGGAAAAGCCCCGCTCCCCCTCATTAATATCGGGAGGAAGAATGGTGATCCCCATGCTGCGGCAGGTCATAATATACTCCGCCACCTTCCTTGGATTATCGATCACCGAGGTCATAAGCGCCGCCATAAACTCTACCGGGTAGTAATATTTCAGGTATGCGGTCTGGTAAGCCACCACCGCATAGCAGACGGAATGGGCCTTCGGAAAGGCATATTTGGCGAAATCCATCATATCGTCAAAAATCTGAGATGCCGCCTCCTCTGAAATCCCATTGGCCAGACATCCCGGCACCCCCTCCTGCTCGTTTCCATAAATAAAATTGGCCCGCTCCTTTGCCATCACCGCCTGTTTTTTCTTACTCATGGCCCTGCGCACGAGGTCGCTGCGGCCGAGACTGTAGCCGCCTAAATCCCGCACGATCTGCATTACCTGCTCCTGATAAACGATACAGCCATAAGTGGTAGAAAGTATGGGCTCCAATTGGGGACAGACATAGGTCGTATCTCCCATGCTGTTTTTTCCCCTAACGTATTTGGGAATAAAATCCATAGGGCCCGGGCGGTAAAGGGCAATCCCGGCAATGACATCCTCTAAATTCTCCGGCTTCAGCTCCTTCATGAAGCTCTTCATCCCGCCGCTTTCAAGCTGGAACACTCCGTCCGTTCTTCCGGAACCGATGGAGGAAAGTACCTTTTTGTCATTAAAATCAAGATGGTCAAGATCGATATGAACCTTCTTATCCTTTTCCACCAAATCCACGGTATCACGCAGCACCGTCAACGTCCTAAGTCCCAAAAAATCCATTTTAAGAAGCCCCAGTTCTTCGATGGTGGTCATGATAAACTGGGTCGTTATAGAGCCGTCCGCCCCTCTCGATAAAGGAACAAGGGTTTCCGCCGCACTGGGACAAATCACAACTCCGGCGGCATGCATGGAGGTGTGTCTGGGAAGCCCCTCCAGGCGTTTACTCATATCGATCAATTCTTTCACCTGAGGATCCGTCTCGTACATCCTGCGCAGCTCCGGGTTGATCTGCAGCGCCTGGTCTATGGTGATATTCAGCGCATTGGGAATCCGGGGAATCATTTTTGCAAGGGAATCCACATAAGCATAGGGCAGATCCATGACTCTTCCCACATCCCGTATCACACCCTTGGCCGCCAGCGTACCGAAGGTGACAATCTGCACCACCTTGTCGGAGCCATATTTCCGGCTCACATACTCAATGACTTCCTGCCGTCTTTCATAACAGAAATCCACATCAATATCCGGCATGGAAACCCGTTCCGGATTCAAAAAACGTTCGAACACCAGATTATATTTAATAGGATCGATATTCGTGATCTTAAGGGCATAGGAAACAATACTTCCCGCCGCAGACCCCCGGCCCGGCCCCACCATAATCCCGTTTGATTTGGCGTAGTTGATAAAATCCCACACTATCAGGAAATAATCCACATAGCCCATAGTTTTGATTACGCCCAGCTCGTAGTCCAGACGCTCCTTTAGGGTCTGTCCCGTGTCCCCTGCAGGCGCGTTTTCATCAAAGATAAATCCGGCCCCGTCCAGGGAGCCGCTCTTTTCATTCTCCGTGTCCTCCCCCTGCCATTTTCCGTAACGCTCCCTGAGCCCGTCATAGCAAAGCTTGTTCAGATAGCTCCAGGAATCATACCCTTCGGGCACTTCAAAATGAGGGAGCTTGACCACCCCGAATTCGATCTCCACATTGCACCGGTCCGCGATCCGCTGGGTATTCTCCACCGCCTCCCAGGCATAAGGAAAAAGCCCTTTCATTTCCTCTTCGCTCTTTACAAAATACTGCCCGCCCTCATAGCGCATCCTGTCCTCATCCGCCAGCTTTTTGCCGGTCTGGATACACAGAAGAATATCATGGGGCTTCACGTCGTCGGCATAGGTATAGTGAACATCGTTGGTCACCACCAGCGGAATCCCCAGCTCTTTGCTCATCTGCAGCAGTGTGGTATTCACCAGCCTCTGCTCCGGAAGGCCGTGATCCTGCATTTCCAGGAAAAAATTTCCCTCCCCGAAGCAGTCCCTGTATTTCAGGGCCGTTTTTTTTGCCTCCTCCACCAGCCCCTTCTGGATGTAACGCTGCACCTCCCCGGCCAGACAGGCGGACAGGGCAATAATGCCCTCATGAAACTCATTCAGGATCTCCATATCCACCCTGGGCTTGTAATAATACCCTTCCGTAAAGCCCCGGCTTACGATCCGCATCAGGTTATCATATCCCGTATTATTCTCCGCCAGAAGCACCAGATGATAATACCGGTCCTCCCCTCCCGTCAGCTCCTTGTCAAAGCGGGAGTTGGGCGCCACATAAATCTCGCACCCCAGAATGGGCTTGATTCCCTCCGCCTTGCAGGCCTTGTAAAAGTCAATGACGCCGTACATTACGCCGTGATCTGTGATGGCGGCGCTGTCCATGCCAAGCTCCTTGACTCTTTTTACATATTCGGTAATTTTATTGGAACCATCCAACAGACTGTATTCCGTATGGACGTGCAGATGTGTAAATGCCATGGGCGCCTCCTGATGCAGCGTAACGGTCCGGCCCTCGGCCAAGCCGTTACGGAATCGTTTCTCTTTTTGTTACAGCCAAAAGAAATGAATTGGAATTTATCTTAACCTCTCTGTGTATCTACCGCTCTGCCCGCACCGGATTATTCAAAAAGTCCTGGTAGGAAATCCGAATCCCATCTTCAAGCTCCGTGCGGTAAGTCCAGCCCATAGCCGCCGCTTTGGATACGTCCAAAAGCTTTCTCGGCGTTCCGTTGGGCTTGCTTACATCCCACCGGATTTCCCCCTCATATCCTACCACCTTGGCCACCAGCTCCGCCAGCTCCCTGATGGTCAGTTCTTTTCCTGAGCCTGCGTTTACCGTCTCATTTCCGCTGTAGTTATTCATAAGGAATACACAGAGATTCGCCAAATCATCCACATACAAAAATTCCCTCAAGGGAGAACCGTCCCCCCAGCAGACTACCTCCTTAAGCCCTCCGACCTTTGCCTCGTGGAAGCGTCGGATCAGAGCAGGAAGCACATGGCTGTGATCCGGATGATAATTGTCATTGGGCCCGTAAAGATTGGTGGGCATCACGGAAATATAATCCGTACCGTATTGGCGGTTCAAAAACTCGCAGTACTTAAGGCCGGAAATCTTCGCCAGCGCATAGGCCTCGTTGGTCTTTTCCAGCTCCGAGGTCAGCAGCGCGCTTTCCTTCATGGGCTGGGGCGCCATGCGCGGATAAATACAGGAGGAACCCAGAAATTCAAGCTTCTTACAGCCATTCTGCCATGCGGCATGGATTACGTTCATCTCCAAAATCATATTGTCGTACATGAAATCCGCAAGGGCGCTCTGGTTGGCGTTGATGCCCCCTACCTTGGCCGCAGCCAGGAAAACATATTCCGGCTTTTCCTCTGCAAAGAACGCCTCCACCTGCTCCTGACGGCAAAGGTCAAGCTCCCTGTGGCTGCGGGTAATGATATTGTTATATCCCTGTCTCTCCAGCTCTCTTATAATAGCGGACCCCACCATTCCCTTATGGCCCGCCACAAAAATTTTTGCATTTTTTTCCATCATAGCACTCTCTCCATTTCTCGCACAATTCTGCCTCCCTGCCGGTCAGCATGGAGCAGCCCTTCGCTGCAGTGCGAATTTACCGAATCGTGACCATACAAATTTTAACCTAAATATTCTAAAAATTCAACTCCCGCTTCCTTATAGTTTAACGGCCCTTCCGAAAAAACTTCCGAAAGGGCCGCATCTTTATTTTCCTTTATTGTGCCTTTTATAAATACTTCTTAAGCGCCTCCGCCTTATCCAGCTTCTCCCAGGGCAGATCAAGGTCGTTACGTCCGAAATGTCCGTAAGCGGCTGTCTGCTTATAGATCGGGCGGCGTAAATCCAGCATCCTGATAATACCTGCCGGACGAAGGTCAAAGTTCTCTCTGATGATCTCAACCAGCTTTTCATCGGAAAGCTTTCCGGTTCCAAAGGTATCTACCATAATGGAGGTGGGCTGTGCCACGCCGATGGCGTAAGAGAGCTGAATCTCACACTTGTCTGCCAGTCCTGCGCCGACGATATTCTTGGCAACATAACGGGCCGCATAAGCCGCGCTTCTGTCCACCTTGGTGCAGTCCTTACCGGAAAAAGCGCCGCCGCCGTGACGGGCATATCCGCCGTAGGTGTCCACGATAATCTTACGCCCTGTAAGACCTGCATCCCCGTGAGGGCCTCCGATTACGAAACGGCCTGTAGGGTTAATAAAATATTTGGTGTTTTCATCCAAAAGCTCTTTAGGAAGGACCGGATCGAAAACATACTTCCTGATGTCCTCATGGATCTGCTCCTGGGTCACATCCTCGTCATGCTGGGTAGAAAGAACCACAGCCTCCAGACGGATGGGCTTGCCGGCCTCGTCGTACTCCACGGAAACCTGGCTCTTGCCGTCGGGTCTTAAATAAGAAAGGGTTCCGTCCTTGCGCACCTTGGTAAGCTGAAGCGCCAGCTTGTGGGCAAGGGAGATGGAATAGGGCATATATTCCTCTGTCTCATTGGTGGCATAGCCGAACATCATTCCCTGATCCCCTGCGCCGATCGCCTCGATCTCGGCATCGGTCATTTTGTTCTCAGCCGCCTCATGCTCCTGCTGTTTTGCCTCCAGGGCTTTGTCCACGCCCATGGCAATATCTGCCGACTGCTCGTCAATGGCAACCAACACCGCACAGGTATTTCCGTCAAAACCATATTCTGATTTGGTGTATCCGATTTCCTTCACGGTATCGCGCACGATCTTCTGAATATCCACGTAGGCCGTTGTGGTGATCTCTCCTGTCACCAGCACAAAGCCGGTACAGGTGGCAGTCTCACATGCCACACGGCTCATAGGATCCTTTTCCATGCATGCATCCAGAATTGCGTCGGAGATCGCATCGCAGACCTTGTCGGGATGTCCTTCGGTTACGGATTCCGAGGTAAATAAGTGTTTTTCCATTTCTTTCTCCTCCTTGGGTTAAAGCATTAAATGATTCAGGGTACTGAAAGCCGCCTGCTCATCCGGGCGGCTCTGCACAATAGAAAAATCCGCTTACAAGAAGCGGACCTGATAAACGATACTCAAATCCTCTTATTGTTCGATTGCCTTACGGCTGCTTATTCGCTCAGGTTGGCACCTTCCATATAGGGGTTGCCGTGGCTTCACAGGTCCTCTGTACCTCCACCACTCTGAATAAGAGATTCTGCACAATATTGAATTTTCATATCTGAATACAGAGTACACTATAAACAGAACTTTGTCAACGGCTTTTTCAGGCTCCTCTCAGCCTTCTTCTCTCAGCCTGTTTTCAGCCGGAACTTTTTCAGCTCCCTCTCCGTGCTGACCTTTTCGATCTGCGCCCCCAGGGTCTGGAGCTTGATGTGGAAGTCTTCATACCCTCTCTCTATGAAACGGATGTCATCAATCACCGTGGTCCCTTCCGCCGAAAGTCCCGCGATCACCAGGGCCGCGCCTGCCCGCAGATCCGGTGCGCTGATACTGGCGCCGGTATACCTGCTCACACCGTCTATAATGGCAGTGTTACCGCCCTCCACCTTAATGCTGGCTCCCATTCTGGTAAGCTCATCTACATATTTAAACCGATTTTCAAAAATACTCTCCGTCACAATACTGGTTCCTCTGGACAGGCCCAGAGCAACCGTAATCTGAGGCTGCATATCCGTGGGAAATCCCGGATAAGGAAGCGTTTTCACATGGGTATGGGTCAGCGGCTTGGCTGCCACTACCCTGACCGCGTCATCCGACTCCTCCACCTCGCAGCCGATCTCCGTGAGCTTGGCGCTGATGGATTCTAAGTGTTTGGGAATTACATTTTTTACCGTCACATCGCCCTTGGTCACCGCTGCCGCAAACATAAACGTACCGGCCTCAATCTGATCCGGGATAATTGCATACTCTGTGCCGTGAAGCCTCGGAACCCCTTTGATACGGATTACATCCGTACCGGCCCCTTTGATCACCGCCCCCATAGAGTTCAGAAAATTAGCCACGTCAACTACATGAGGCTCCTTTGCCGCATTTTCGATGATAGTCTGCCCTTCCGCCATTACTGCCGCTATCATCACATCGATTGTAGCCCCTACGGAAACCACATCCATATAAATGTGGCCGCCTTTAAGGCGCTGGGTATCGGCAATCACAAGGCCATGCTCAATCCTTACATCCGCCCCCAATGCCCGAAACCCTTTGATATGCTGGTCAATAGGGCGAAGTCCGATATTACAGCCTCCCGGCAAAGTCACCTGAGCCCTTTTGTATTTTCCCAGCAATGCTCCCAAAAAATAATAGGAAGCCCGAATCTTTTTCACACAATCATCATCAATGACCATATCTCTGATGGTCCTTCCGGATATTCTTACGGTATGCCTGTCAACCCGCTCCGCCTGGCCTCCTATGTTCTTAATAGCCTGAAGCATTACATTGGTATCCCGCACATCCGGCATATTCTCTATCAATACAGTCTCATCCGTCATGATAGAAGCCGCAAGAATAGCAAGAGCCGCATTTTTGGCCCCGCCAATCTCCACTTCTCCCACCAGTGGATTACCGCCTTTAATTGCATATTGTTCCATAGTATTCCTCTATATATATACCAAAATAAGTTAAAATTCAGCCATATTTCTAATATTCATTCCACAGCAGGTATCCCTCTTCCGGTCAAGCCAAGGGGCGATACCGCTTACTGCATACGTGTACATTATACCATATCGCCCATATTTGTAAATATAAAACATCAGTTCAGATAGCTGAGGGGGTTGACCTGGGAGCCGCCTATCAGGATTTCAAAGTGCAGATGCGGCCCGGTACTCACGCCGGTATTTCCGCTCAGGGCAATCTTTTGCCCCTGTGTGACACTCTGCCCCACAGATACCAGCACCTTGCTCAGATGGCCGTATCTGGTCTGTCTGCCGTCAGGATGGTTGATATAAACCACATATCCATAACCGCTGCCCCATCCGGCCCTTGCGACCGTGCCGCCGCAGGATGCATTCACGGCAGTTCCCGTAGGCGTCGCCCAGTCGATTCCCTTATGGTAACTGCTCGCGCCTCTGGTGGGCCTGCTCCTGCGTCCAAAGCCGGAGGAAAGACGCCCGCCTGCAATGGGCTTAATGTAAGTCGGCGGTATCTTAGTCCCTCTCTCTACAATCTTCGGAACCGCTTCGTAGGTAACCTCCTGTTTTATAATATCCTTGCCTATTTCCTTGTCATTTTCAAAGGTAACCACTGCAATGACTTTCCGGTGCCCCGCAGAAGGCTCCTGCAGAGTCTTTCTTTCCGTGGTGTACCAGTCGTCATTATCTACATAGATTACTTCTTCCTCATAATCCTCTTCATAATACATTTCTTCCTGGCGCACCACTGCCAGCTTTGGCTCCGGCACCGTAATAACCAGTTCTTCTCCTACCCTTATCATGGAGTTTTCATCCTCAAGGGACGCATTCATCTCTATAAGCTTGTCCATGGGGATATTGGTCTTGATGGCAATCTCCGAAAGAGTATCGCCGGAGACCACCTCATAAACATCGCTCTTTTCTTCATCCTGTGTCACTTCCCGGATCGCCGTATTTAAATCCGTAAGCTCTTCTTCCTTTAAATAGGCCTCCACCACCTCGATGGTGTCCCCATATTCCATTGAGATCAGCCCCAGCTCGTAATCCTCAAAATCCTTCTCGCCGGCAGGCTCCGCCTCCTCAAATACAGTGGTAAGCTCCGCCTGGATTCCCGCTTCCATGTTAACTACCTCCCGGGTTTCCTCCACAGCTTCCTCCCTGGTCCGGATTTGGGTGGTAAGCACCGGAAGCTCCCTGGAATTGTCAAGCTGCAGCTCCACCCTGTACCTGCTTTGGCTGTCATATTTATCCAGCGCAGCCTGCAGCAGAGAAACCACATCCTCCTTGGTGGAGAGATTAACCATAAATTCATTAATCTTAACCACGTAGGATCTGTACAGAGTTTCCTTCACACTGTCCCTGAGCACTTCCGCCATTTTTTGTGTGATTTCCTCCGGATCGTCTATCTTTCCCCAGAGAACCTCGCTTCCTATCACTTCCAGATCGCTTTCCATCAGCATAAGCTCCTCGCTGCCCAGAGCAATCTGCCTCCTTGCCTCACGCATCAGCCCTTCCGCCTCTTCCGGAAGGGAAATCATCCCCACCTCCTGATCATTCAAAATCACCGCAAATATATTATTACCCAATTTTTCAAAGGGTACAAAAGAAGGCAGAAAAAATATACTGGCAAATACTGCCAACAATCTCACTTTCAATGCTCTGACCCTTAATCTTCTATAATAGCCGGTAAATAACCTCATATATTTAAGCTCCCATGTCTGTTTTTGTTTTTTCCATTCATTTTAACAGTTATCATTTTACTTGTAAAGGGTAGGCTATCCTCACAAGTTCTGGTAAAATGGGAATAAAAAAACTTCGAGGTGCCCTGATGGATACAATCTTTTTTCATATAGATGTAAATTCCGCCTTTCTGAGCTGGAGCGCTCAGAAACGCCTTCTGGAGGGCGACGGCGTTGACCTGCGCACCATTCCCTCCATCGTCGGCGGCGACAGGCAGCGCCGCCACGGCGTTGTGCTTGCCAAATCCGTCCCAGCCAAAAAATACGGCATTGTAACGGGAGAGCCTGTTGTAAACGCCCTGCGCAAATGCCCCTGCCTTGTGATCGAAGCCCCCGACCATGCTCTTTACCATGCCAAAAGCAAAGCCCTTATGGAATTTCTCTCCGAAATCTGCCCGGAGCTGGAGCAGCTCAGCGTGGACGAATGCTTTATGGACTTTACCCCGGTCAGAAACCGCTTTTCTTCTCCCGAATCGGCGGCACAGGAAATCAAGAATCAGATTCAGGAAACCTTTGGCTTTACAGTCAATATCGGAATCTCCGACAAAAAGATTCTTGCCAAAATGGCCTCTGACTTTAAGAAGCCTAACCTTGTCCACACCCTTTATTCCTGGGAAATTAAAGAAAAAATGTGGCCTCTTCCGGTTTCCTCTTTATATATGTGCGGAAAATCAAGCGCCGATGTGCTGAAAAATCTGGAGATCCGCCGGATCGGCGACCTGGCCGCGACAGACAAGGCTGTTCTTGTCTCGCATCTGAAAAGCCACGGCCTTCTTCTCTGGGAGTACGCAAACGGGATCGACGACTCCCCTGTTATTTCCACCCGAACCGAAGCCAAGGGCATTGGCAATTCCACCACCCTGCCAAAGGATGTTTCCCATCGGGACGAAGCCTTTCACTGCCTTTTGTCTCTCTGCGACAGCGTATCGGGGCGTCTCAGAAAGGCAGGACAGCTCGCCGGGATGATCAGCGTGGAAATTAAATACAGCGACTTCAGCACGGTTTCCCACCAGGCTCTTCTCTCTGCTCCCACAAATACCTCCCGGGTCATCTATGAAGCCTCCTGCCGCCTGTTCGACGAACTATGGAACGGCTGTCCCATCCGCCTTCTCGGCGTGCGCTCCTCCAGGCTCTCCGATCTCTCGCAGCCCGTCCAGCTCTCCCTATTTGAGCCCCTCTCAGGCTCCCAGGCTGCCTCTTTGTCCCCTGCAGCCAACGAGGGCAGCCCCGTCTCTCCCTCCCGGGAAAAACTGGCTGCCCTTGACAAAACCTTAGACTCTATTCGGCAGAAATATGGGGAAAATGCCGTGGTACGGGGAAGCTTCCTTGACGCCTCCTCCCCTAAAACAGACCCAGAATCCTGGCAAAAGTAACTGCCAGATTGGCTATGGTGACTACCATAGTGACAATCACAAAAAACAACGTCATCTCGCTGTTTTTTGCCTGCTTGCCCTGCTCCTCCTTAAGCTGTGTGGTCTGCTTGTCAAGCTCTTCAATCATAGCCGCCTGTACGTTACGGTACACCTTCACGTTATCCGTATGAAGGTAATCCTCCAGGTTTTTGAACAACCCCTCCAGCTTGGACTGGATCTCGGACAGATCCTTTGTAAGCAGTTCTATACTGTCCGGATTTTCCTTGATTTCGGCAATCTTTGCAAGACTTTCATTCAGCGTCCTGTTAATGCCTGCGATAGAAAGATCCGTTGTCTCTTTAATTTTTGATACGGAGAGAGCCTCCACCTCCTCCGCCGTCCGGCCCAGCTTTTCGTTCGCCGTATCTGCCAGTTTATTTACCTCCTGGGCGCTCTCGATATTCTTCAGGTTCAGCCTGCGCATCTCCTGAAGACAATCGTCATATTTTACCATCTGTTCTTTAAATAAATTAACCTGTCTCTCCAGATTCTCAAGAGCTGCCGCATCGGCGGCTGCATTTGCCCGAATAATCTCCTGCGAATTTAATTTCTGTGAAATCTTGTCCATAAAATTATCCATTGTAGTTCCTCCGGATGTTTTCTTTCGACCTGTGCCTTTGCCTGAAAACAGGCAATCTGTCCTCTTGTATCCCGGCACATCTCATGCCTTTTCGTTCATTATACCATATTCTGTTGATTTTGCACGTTTTTTCTGGCTGTGCGTTTTTGTGCATTTTGTATGCTTTTTTTGTTCTTCTTTCTGCTTCATTGTAAAAATTAACGATATTTTCACATTGTGTTCATAATTTATTCATAAGTACGTGGTATATTATATTTAAATCAAGCAAGTAATTACACATTGTTTTTCATTATACGCATAGATAAATTTTTTCATAATAAGCCCGGGCACAGAAATGTGTCTGGGCACTCCTCATTTTAGGGAAAACTATGCACAGGCCGCTACGCCCTGTGTGTCCCCGGCATATTTTAAGGGGCCCTGGCTTTTCTTTCCATAACCGAACCCCTTTTTTGTTATTACCTGCCGGTTTTTATCGACGTTGATACCTCGTCATTGAGCAAAAGCATTTTTGCATCCAGATCCGAAATCATTTTTGCGCATTCGATCAATTCATTTTCAATGCCCTCCGGAACCTTCCCTTCGAATTTGTAATGAATCTTGTGCTCCAGGCTTGCCCAGAAATCCATGGCCACCGTGCGGATCTGAATCTCCACCTTGGTGTCCACAATTCTGTCAGATAAATATACCGGCACCGAGACCAGCATATGATAACTCTTATAGCCGCTGGGTTTGGGGTTCACCAGATAATCCTTGACAGAAATCACCTTGATGTCCCCCTGGTTGGTAATCATCTCCGCTATCCGGTAAATATCAGATGTAAAAGAGCAAATCACACGGATCCCCGCAATATCATTTACATACTGTACCATGTTGTGAATGGTAGATTCATGTCCCTGTCTTCTTAATTTTTTGACGATGCTTTCGGAGGTTTTGAGCCGGGATTTGATGTGTTCAATGGGATTATATCTATGTACATGTTGAAATTCATCGTTCAGTATTTCCAGTTTGGTTGCAATCTGTTTCAGTGCGGAACGATAAATCAGAATGACCTCTTCCCAGCTCTCCACCTCGCTGTCTCTTTCTTCTCTTAATTCCATTTTCTCACCCGCCTTACCTTTTTATTTAATTTCACACTAATATCATATCACACTTTGGCGAAATAATGTATATTATACACAACATTTTTACCCGGAAAATAACGTCATTCCCGATTTTTAAAAACCTTACTGCTGATTTTTCCAAAGGGCTGTGATATGATAAGGTGATCTTATGTGAATAAAAATACAATCAGAAAGGGCATGGGTACTTTTATGTTCAGAATGTGGGCAAAAATTTTTAAAAATAACAGAATGATCAAGGATACCCTGATCATTAACGAAAAAGACGATACGCGGACGCACAAGATCTTCGAGGCATTGGATCATATATGCTATGAATTTGACCTTGAAAAGCCAATCTGGCTGGATTCCACCATAGCCGAATTCAGGCGGCACGATAAGGTACGCTTTACTCAGGATAATTTTATAGAAGCCATTGATTTTGATTATCTGGAAATCCATGTGATCGAAGAAGACTGAGAATTTCTTTTCGTTTCGTCTCTTCTTTTTATGCATAAAGCCAATTGACATCAGAGACAATACGTAGTAGTATGTTGATACATCAAACATAGTTTTCAAAACTACGTATCAAATCTAAGATGTCAAGGAGGTACATTATGCAAATTACAATACGTGAACCCGGAAGCGCCATTACTCATTTTATCGGTATGATGATGGCCGTCTTTGCCGCCACTCCTCTTCTGATAAAGTCCGCACTCTCCTCAGACGGAAAAAGCCTGCTTGCCCTGAGCATCTTCTGTCTCAGTATGATATTGCTTTACGGAGCCAGCGCCACCTATCATTCCCTGAACATAAGCGGAAAGGCGCTGCGTATTTTCCGTAAGCTGGATCATATGATGATCTTTGTCCTGATTGCAGGCTCTTACACACCGGTATGCCTGATGGTTTTGGGAGGCCGCCTGGGATATACGCTTCTGGCTGTGGTATGGGCAATTGCCCTTTTCGGCATGACCTTAAAGGCCTGCTGGATCACCTGCCCCAAATGGTTTTCTTCCATCATTTATATTGCCATGGGCTGGGTCTGCCTGGGCGTATTCGGGCCTTTGTGGCATGTTCTTCCTCATGCCGCCTTCGGATGGCTTCTGGCAGGAGGAATCCTCTACACCGTCGGAGGTGTAATTTATGCCTTAAAGCTTCCGATTTTTAACGGAAAGCATGAGTTTTTCGGTTCCCATGAGATCTTTCATTTGTTTGTCATGGGCGGGAGCATCTGCCACTTCATTTTTATGTATTTCTATGTCGCTTAAAGCCTTTCAGAAAAAAGGCAGCCGCCGGTGTCAATCCACCAAACGGCTGCCTTTTATGATGCGCTTTTATTCTTCATATCCATTCGGATTATTACTCTGCCATCTCCACGAATCCGCACACATCTCTCTGATTCCGTACTGTGCCTCCCAGCCCAGCTCTCTCTTTGCCTTTGCGGCATCAGAGTAGCAGGTTGCAATATCTCCGGCACGTCTTTCTTTGATTACATAAGGAATTTTAACCCCTGTGGCTTCCTCAAAATTCTTCACAATATCCAAAACGCTGTATCCCACACCGGTTCCCAGATTGTAAATGCAAAGCCCTGCCTTTTCCTCAATCTTCTTAAGCGCCTTCACGTGTCCGGCTGCCAGGTCAACTACATGGATGTAATCCCTCACTCCCGTTCCGTCCGGCGTATCATAATCATTTCCGAACACGCCCAGCTCTTTGAGCTTTCCGACCGCTACCTGGGTGATATAAGGCATCAGGTTATTGGGAATGCCGTTGGGATTCTCCCCAATGGTGCCGCTCTTGTGTGCGCCGATAGGGTTGAAGTAGCGAAGCAGAATCACATTCCACTCCGGATCCGCCTTCTGCATATCTGACAAAACTTGCTCCAGCATGGACTTGGTCCAGCCGTAAGGGTTGGTACACTGTCCCTTGGGGCATTCCTCTGTGATGGGTATGATTGCCGGGTCGCCGTAAACGGTTGCCGAAGAGGAAAAGATGATGTTCTTCACTCCATGCTGTCTCATCACGTCCACCAGGGTCAGGGTTCCGGCTATATTATTTTCATAATATTCCCAGGGCTTCTGTACGGATTCCCCTACCGCCTTCAGGCCTGCGAAATGAATGCAGGAGTCAATTTTCTCTTTGTCAAAGACGGCGTTTAACGCCTCTCTGTCCAGTATATCCGCTTTATAAAAGGTAACCGGCTTGCCGGTGATCTTCTCCACCCTCTGTAAGCTCTTTTCGCTGGAATTACTCAGATTATCTAATACCACCACTTCATAACCTGCATTCTGCAGCTCTACTACCGTATGGCTGCCAATATATCCGGCTCCGCCTGTAACCAATATTGCCATTTTGTTACCTCCTCTTAAATCTGTTTCCTGCTCTTATGTTTCCAATTTCTTCTTTATTCTATCCTTTGACCCGCAAATGAAGCAAGATGGTAATGTTGCCCAAACCTGTCAAAATGTTATGACTGGACTATAACTCAATCCCGTTTTCTCTGCAGAGATCTCTTGCGCTCTCCACAGAATCAATGCCCGTCTTGTTTTTGATGGGCGCAAATTCCTTATTCCGCTCCACCTCAAAAGGAAGGCAACTATTCATCTCATGGATCATATCCAGCACCAGTTGTTCGAATTTGTATCCGTTGGGAGCCTCCGGCTTTACTTTTTGGCCTTCCCCATCCAGACACGGAATTTTCTTTTCGACAATATGAAGAGGCAGATTCCTTTCCCTGATCTTTTCAAGGGCGTCTATGCTGAACAGATAATTTAAAATAACGCCGAAATAGTATGCCGGGTCGCCCTTTGCGTCTTTGGCATTCATCAGCTCCTCGGTAAGCTCATAATACTCAACAATAGAGGGGCGGCCGTCCTCTAAGCACACAACACCGATCTTTTCGTCAGGCGCGCATTTGCGCACCACCTTTTCGCCCACCTCGCATTGATTGGCAATCACTGCCCCCACAAAGCAGGGGTCTGCGATCCTCTGCAGCACATTATCCACCGCAAAGACATTCAGCCATTCTACCCCGTCCTCCATGGCCTTCTGGGCAACCTGCCATTTATACATAGAGGAATACCAACCGCCGTTTCCGTTGGGGGAGGTTGAAATTTTCCATTTTTCTTCCAGGTAAACTTTGCCTTCATAGTCACAGGCCGGCGCCATTTCCTGCATAAAAAAGGTAACCGCTTCTTTTTTGTAGCCGAAGTAATCATGCTCCTTCAGGAACTTAACGGTTGCTTCATGATTCTTATCGCTGGTCATTATGTAAAGGGGAACAAAGCATCCTGCTTCTTTTACCACATCCATGAGATTTTCAATCAGTCTCTGGAAAATATATACCTCTTTGGTAAGCCCGATATTGTACATTCCCTTGGGGTCGTCTGAACCTAAGCGGGTTCCCATGCCTCCGGCAAGAAGCACTGCTCCCACCTTTCCCTTTTTGATGGCGTCAAGGCCGATCTCCCGAAACTCTGCCTCCCGCTCCTTAATCTGTGAAAGCTGCATAACCTCCAGGGGGGTAATGGCTCCCCTGATGTTTTCATGCTTTCCGCCCTCCAATGAGGCAATCATGGAAAAATCCGTGGCTTCGATCTGGGCAAGAAGCTGCTCCTTTTGTTCCTCCCCCAGCTCCCCGTAGTATTTCAGTACATGCTCCTGCCCTGCGCCTGCGAGCTTTTCTTTTGCCTGTTCATAGTTCATGATTCTTCCTCTCCTTCCGTTTCCTGGTTTTGCTGCCATTCGGGCCTGTCTACCTGACGCACCGCCCTGGGCATATGTCTTCTATCCACAAAATAACGGTTTCTTCCCGTTTGCTTCGCTACATACATTACATTGTCGGCCCTGTTAAAGAGGGCTTCGAAATCATCCTTAGAGGAAATCCGGGCGGTGATTCCCACACTGCAGTGCAGGGGCCAGTCCATCCCTGTAATCTCCTCCTTCATCCGTTCCATCAGCCTGCTGATCCGTCCTTCCACCTCTTCAAGGGATTCCTCTATCACAAACGCTATAAATTCGTCCCCGCCGAACCGGGAAAGAATGCTTTCCTTGGAGAAGCACTCCTTCATCAGGCCTGCCGACTCCCTTAAAACCACATCCCCGAAAGCATGGCCGTAGGTATCGTTGATGGCCTTAAAATCATCTAAATCCAGCATAATCATATAGGCCTTGCTGTCCGGATTTTCTTTTAACCAACAGGTAATCTTTTCTGTCGCCGTGCCCTTGTTGTACAAGCCTGTCAGGAAATCAATTTCCATTTTCCGGATCATGTCCTGTCTTTCTTTCACAGAAGCATTGATATTATGGATTCTGCCCACAACTGTGCCAACCTCACCCAATTTGTCCGCGACACTGGAATAGCAGGCCTTATACCACTGGTATTCTCCGTCTGAATCCTTTCTCAAATATTCGATCTCATCCCTCACCGGATTGGCCGACGCCCGTTCAAGAGCATAGCTGAGCCTGCTCTTAAAGTCCGGATGCACCTGCTCGTTATCACCCGCATACTCATGATAATGTTCGATCTCTCTGTGAGATTTGTTATCAGGATAATTAAAAATAAATACCATCCTATCTTCCCGGGGATGATATTCAAAAAGCAGAGCCGCAGTTGTCTCCATTAATATATGGCAACGTTCCTCCATCAGCTTTAGCTGGCTCTCTAGTTCCCTGATCTGCTCTTCATACTCAAATCTGTCCATTCGCATCCCCCTTAAGCTACACCGCTTTTGTTACTTTTCTTGCTTCTATTATAAAAGGATTCAGAGTAATATGCAACCAATACCGTTTAAATTTACAATCTCTTCTCTTTCTTATACCGTGTTAAAAAAATGTTAGGATAACGTTAAGCTATTGTTAAAAACCCTTCTGTTCCCTTCAATTTATTGCTTTTCTCATGTTACAATCAGCCTGAAATCGGTGGAAGCTTCTTTTCCCCATTTATCTGTTAACAAAATTACTAACGGGAGGTACTTGTATCATATGAATATCGGCATTTTATTAATCACTATCGTGGGAGGAGCCGCCGGCATTTTCTCTACCTTATATCTGACTATATCCTTACCCGCCGTCCTGATATGGAAGGTTTACCGCAGGATGCATCTGGGAATTCCCATGACCAAATAGCAGATACCGCGCGGCTTCCTTTAACCCAAAATAAATATTCTCTGCATATATTCTATCAAGAGTATGCAGAGAATATTTATAAAAATTTATGTAGCAGCGTCTGGGAGAATGCCTCTGAAATAATTCAGGAAGCTGCCTCCCATGATTTTTTTCACACTTTCCTCATCCATTCCTCTCTGAAGCAGGGCCGCGCTGACCAGAGGTACCTGGCCGTGGTTTAAAAGGCAGTCATTTCTCTCGACATGCTTTATTCCTTTCAGGGCCGCACTTGCCTGATCGTAGGAGTCGCACAGATCAAAGCCGTAACCCACATGCTCCGCCCCCAGCTCTGCCGTTTCATATTCTATGTGACGGCAGAGCATTTCCAGGTGATTTCCCAGAAGAGAGCCCGCAATACACTGACAGCCGTTCATCCCCATCACGCCCCCCTGGGAAGATAAGCGTTTCATCTGTTCGTCTGTGAGATTCCGGTAGCTGTCAAAAATATGCCTGCTGCCGGAATGGGTGGCAATAAAGCTTCTTTCGGCTATCCGGCACAGCTCGTCAAAGCCATCGTCATTTAAATGGCTCACATCCACAAACATGGACAGCTCCTCCAGCCTCTTTACAGCCCTCACCCCGGCCTTTGTCAGGGAGCCGGAAATCTGCCTGTGTTCTGCCGCCTTACAGCATCCCACCGCCAGGGCGTTGGGCCTGCTCCAGGTAAGGGATGCGCCTCTCACCCCCAGCCCAAAGAGCTCATTTATCTTATCAACATCCTCGCCGATACAGTCCAGACCTTCCATATAAAGAAGAACTCCAATCCTCTCACCACCCTTTAAAAGCCCTTCCAAATCCCCGCTGTTCTCAATCAAGGTGAGCTCTTCCAGCTCTTCGACTTCTTTCTTTAAGGCTGCAATCTGCTTCAGTGCATTCTGCCATCCGTCCCCCAGATTTTTATTTTCAACAAAGACAGAGGAAACTACCAGCCTGATTCCCGCCTTTCTGAAATCAGGCAGATAATGACGGAGGATCACATCCTCCTCCCCTGCCTGATGGCGCAAAAGGATTTCTCCCGCCAAATCCAGGTGGGCGTCCACTGCCGGATTTTCTCTGTGCAGAGCCAGCGCCCTCTCCAGATAATTTTCTGTTACCTTAATATCCATATTTTTATTTTTCCAGTTCTACCTCTTTGAGCAATTTTTGAATATCCTCCACGCCAAGCCACTCCTTATTGTTGCCGGAGCTGTAGGAGAAGCCTTCCTCCACCTTGCGGCCGCTTGTATTGATCTTCTGCTTGTCGTTCCATGTCACCTGCGGATAGACAATAAAATGCTTGTCGTACTCGTAAGTGGTATGGGAATCTTCCACCGTCACCATAATCTCATGCAGCTTTTCCCCGGGGCGGATCCCGATTTCGCGCATCTCACAGCCGGGCAGCATCGCCTCTGCCAAATCAGTCACCTTGAAGGAAGGAATCTTACTGATAAAGGTTTCCCCTCCGGTAGCCTCCTCCAATGCCTTGACCACCAGCTCCACACCCTGGGTTAAGCTGATCCAGAAGCGGGTCATGCGATAATCGGTAATGGGAAGCTCTCTGCCCCCATTCTTAATTATATTATGGAACAGGGGAATAATAGAACCCCTACTTCCCGCCACATTTCCATAGCGGACAATAGAAAAATTAATATCCTTATTACCTGCATAGGCATTGGCCGCAATAAAAAGCTTATCGGAAACCAGCTTGGTTCCGCCGTAAAGATTCACCGGATTCACCGCCTTGTCGGTAGAAAGCGCAACCACCTTTTTCACATCAGAGTCCAGAGCCGCATCAATCACATTCTGGGCCCCGTGAATGTTGGTTTTGATTGCCTCATTGGGATTGTACTCACAGGTGGGAACCTGCTTTAGGGCCGCCGCATGAATCACATAGTCCACTCCCTCAAAGGCTCTTTTGAGCCGATCCTTATCCCTCACATCTCCGATAAAAAATCTGAGCCTGTCCGCATACTCCCGAAATTCATTCTGCATATTAAACTGCTTGAATTCGTCCCTGGAATAGATAATCACTTTCTTTGGATTATAATGGGCAAACAGGTATTTGGTAAAGCATTTGCCGAAAGACCCCGTGCCCCCGGTAATAAGAATTGTTTTGTTATCCAATAACATGAAAATGCCTCCATAAAATAATATTCAAACGAAATTTGTCCTTTTTCTCCTAAAGATTTTACCATGAATTCAGGGGAACGGCAAATCCTTTTCGTTGCTTTTCTGCCTCTTTACCAGAGAACACCCGGGCAGGTGTAAAGTCCTGCGTCGCCGCGCTTTCGCTCCACAAAAACGCAGCAGACGCTAAGCTCGAAAAAACCTCGCTAAGCGCTGGCGTTTTTGAAGGGGCTCCTTAAGCACTTTACACCTGTCCGGGCTGTTTCCCAGCAAACCGTCAGAAAAGCAGCCTGAAAATTACTGTCTTTAGCAGGCGGCTATTATAATGCTCTGAATTGTTACTTGTTGCAGGCACGAAAGAAGCACAGCCCGGATCCATGATCCGGGCGTTCTCCTGCGTCCATAAAAAAGTAACTCAAAGTAAGTTCTACTCCTCCCCGTCTCTGGAGAGCGCGACCGCCACGATCCCGCACAGTATTCCTCCAACTGCATAGACTATCCAGGCTCTCTCCCATAAATTATAAACAAATCCCGAAATCATATACACAATAGTCGCAACAAGCATAATGCAGCCGCACAGCTTCCCGATCAGCGCTCCCCGCCTTTTCCGCTCAGGAGACGGGTTCGCTTCCTTATTATATTGCGCAATATTGTATTTCGCCTTCTGCATCCCGCCATATGTGAGAAGACAAACCGCCCCGCAAACGGCCAGCAGGAAAAATCCTCCTGTCATATCGTCCAGTCTCTTTGCCTGAGCCCCATCCATTATTCCGGCCCCCACCCAATCATCCGCCACGATAACAAAAAGCAGCGCCACCAGGATAATCCCCACTCCCAGGGCTATCCTCACCGTATACCTCCTGTAAGCCTGTTCCTTTTCCTCTTCTGTATAAAAGTCCTCAAGATAGGGGTTCTTCTCCGTAAAGTGATGATACTGCATGCCTGTCACGATCATAACCAGCACAGCAACGATCAAAAAAACAAAAAATATGGCGCCGCACAGATTTTCATCCAATCCGATCCCTTCGAGCAGCGCTGCAATTCCGAAGCCAAAGATAATCAATCCAACTCCTGCCGTAATCCATCTGCTGAACCGGTTATAAGTCCTGTCATAGCCGCAGCTATCCTGTGCGAACTCCCTGCTCACATCCCCCTGGGTCAGGGCATCCATGCTGCAGTGAAACAGACTGCAAATCTGAAGAAGCTTTTCCATCTCCGGATAGCTCTGGGCTGACTCCCATTTGGATACGGACTGTCTGGAAACCTCAAGCTGTTCCGCTAGCTGCTCCTGTGTGATATTCTTCTGCCTTCTTAAGAACTGTAAATTTTCTGCCAAACTCATTTTTACTCTTCCTCGCCTTCCTGTTATTTTTGCCCCGCGAGCAGAGGCCTGCTGCCGGCTTTTTCTCCACAGGGCTTTATGCTTATCATACGGTTGCGCGAGGGCACTTTCCATCAATCCTGTGTTGCTTTTGAGTTTTCTTCTGTCTATTTTCAGTTGCAATGGCTTATTTTCGGGCTTTTTGCGTTGACGCTTCCCTCTGGGAGCACAATTTCCAAACGTCCCTCAGCTCAAGATATATAAGGTCCATAATCCCTTTTGAGCCACCGCCTGCCAGGAGCCAAGATGGGCATTCTCCTCCACAAGCCTTTCAAGACAGGCCTCCTGATCCTCATAATCCGCCACATAGGCCAGAATGCATTTACTCTCCAAAATCTCCTCATCCAAGAGAGGCTCTTCATTTCCCTGCGCGGCCAAATATACCCGGGGATATTCCATGAGCTCATCCGAAAGGCGCCAGATATTATCGGAGGAGGCTTCATTATAAAACACCACCACCGTCTCCCGGGCATGGGCTTTTACAAATTCCATCGTTTCCTTTTCTTCCTCATAAAGGAAAAAGACCTTGCCGCCTTTCAGCGAAAGCGTATCCGTCACAAGAAGCGTCAATGCCAGAGCGGCCGCCAGAATCCGCCTGCCCCTGAGAGCTCCCGGAATCAGCTTTAGCCTCTCAGCCAGCGTCCAGACTCCATAGATCAGCAAAAACACAAGCATTCCGTAGACAGGAAGCTGATAGCGGTTGGAGGTTTCGCCCAAAAGAAGGGCCGTCTTGGAAATAGTGAAAAAATACCCAAGACAGGCAAAAAGCATCAGAAAAACTAAAGGGTTTATATCCTGTTTCTGATTTTTTCCTCTTTTCCCTAAGTATCCCGCAGTTACAGCCAATAGGCAGAGAAGCAAAATCCATGCGCTTAAGGTTTTGTTCATCACATAATCGTCAAAAAGCCCGCAGAAAAACCGGAGTCTCCCCCAGGTATTCGACATATCCCCAAACTCACTGACCGCCTCCGCACCTCTGTATCCCCTGAAAATATGGGATAAGCTGGCCGGATAATAAAGGATCGCGCTTAAAAGCCCCAGAGCGCAGGCCGCCCCATAGGAAAGCAGCTCCCTTATCCTTTTTTTCTTCAAAAAATACAGACAAATGCCTGCCCCCAGAAAAAAATGGAAAACAATATAATAGTATTGGGTTAAGAATCCCAGGAAAACCGTAATGCCAAGAGGCAGCAGAAAATGCACAGGCCCAAAATCGTTCTTTTTAAGCGCCCGCAGGTGCAGCGCCATACATAAGAGCACAAACAAAGTGAGCCACTGGTACATACGGATAAACAAAACGCCAGAAATCACCGCCGCGCCAAAGCCCCAGAAAAGGCAGGTGAAAAACGCCAGAAATCTTCCTTTTTGCGCTTCCTTTCGCCCCGCAGCCGTATAGGCACAATAAGCCAAAAGCATATAACAAACTATATAGGCCGCCATATTCACACTAATCCCCAGCCACTTGTCAAATACTCCCGGAAACAGCGAACAGACTGTATGGAAAATATAATAATAAAGAGGCGGATGCACATCCCAGGACTGCATCTGCTTTACAACGCCATAGCGGAACTGCTCTCCCGGCAGCACCACAAAATCGTTGCGCAGCTCATCCCTCTCCATCCACGCTCTGTCACTCACAAAAAGTCCCGCCGTCTTGTTGGTGGAATAGTAAGTATACAGCTCATCCTCATGAAAGCCTGCCTTCCGCCCTCCATAATAAAAGAGCGCTGCAAGCTGCAAAAGAAGCACGATTCCCATGACAATGATAAAGACGGAATTTTCTTTCCTCCTGAAAGGATTTTTCATATTCTACCCCTTTTATTCAGATTTTTTTCAGCATCCTGTGAAACCTGCGTGCCAGCTTTGGCGCAGTTCCCAGCAGAAGCAAATATTCCTTATTTTTTCCGGTCAGATAAGCAGACTCCAGAATATCCTGCCTGTGCCCGCGCAAATACTCCCGGACCTGGCAGTAAAACCGGTTTTCCTTATTCATCTGGGAGATCGGGATATGGAGCATATAGTCCAGCCGCTGGAAAAGGCCAAACCGCATGGCCTCCGGCAAAAGCTCCGGATATTTTTCCTCCACAATAGCCTGCACCCTGTCTGCATTTTTCACAATATCCGTATAAACCTGAGGAAACTCCTCTTCATCCCTGGTTCTGGTATTGCTTCCATACCGGTAAAATACATGATAGTCCTGATGAGGCAAAACCGCCACTGCCGGCGTCCTTTGCAGAAGCCTTACCAACAGATAAAAGTCCTCGTTCAGCTCCCCTTCCGGAAAGCGCTCCCTTTCGAAAAGGGAGGCATGGGTCAGTTTGGTGCAAAAGGAAGAATCCCCCCGGTGAAGCAACAGCTCCCGCATAAACTGCTGGCTGTCAAGCACCTGAATTTCCTTTGGAGGCACGCACACATCCGGTAGCCGCTTTCCGTTCTCATCAATTTCATCCCTGGAGGTCTGCACCATCAGCAGATCGTCCTCCAAAGCCGCCTTCAAAAGCCTTTCATACATCCGGGGCTCCACATAGTCGTCGCTGTCCACAAATCCTATGTATTGTCCCCGGGCCCTGGACAGCCCCAGGTTTCTTGCCGAGGAGGTTCCCGCGTTTTCCTTGTGGAATACCCGGATCCGTCTGTCCTCCATGGCCAGCTTTTCCGCCAAAGCCCCGCTGTTGTCCGTGGAGCCGTCGTCCACCAAAATAATCTCCAGATTCCGATAGGTCTGCCTGCGCAGAGAATTCACACATCTTGGCAGATATTTCTTCACGTTATAAACAGGGACTATAACACTGATCAATTCCTTCTCCATCAATTTTGCGCCTCCTGGTATTTTGTCATGGTTTGTTCAGTGAACGGCCTTTCTCCATCCACTCAAACATCTTTCCCGGGGAGATAACCTCCGCCGGGCTTAAGGGCCCCTTCCTGGCAGGCTCTATTCTGCCCTCACCAAGGCCTTCTATCATTCGCAAAAGCTCCTTTGCCCCGTGCTCTGCGTTCCAAAACCGGCTGATGGTCTGATACGCCTTCATCCCCATCATTTCCCTCTCCCTGGGGTGCTGCAGGAGAAACTTTACGGCTTCTTCCATTTTTTCATAGCAATTGCAGGGATAGGCGATCCCATTTACCCCCTGCTCGATCAGGTAGGGCACCGCCCCCGCCTGGACATTGGCAACCACCGCACAGCCGCTGTTCATGGCCTCATTCACCACCGCGCCCCAGCCCTCTAAATGGCTGCTGGTAAACACAAAAATATGGCTTTTTTCCATAACAGAGCGCACCTTTTCCGGGCTCATAAAGCCATAAAAGGTGATAACCTCCTCCACCCCGTATTCTCTGGCAAGGCTTTTGAGCTCCTCCTCCATCTGCCCGCCGCCTGTCATATGGATATGAAAAGCGTCTTTCAACGCCTCCGCCTTGTTTTCCTTTAAAGCCTTTGCCAGCCGGAGCATATACTCCGGGTGCTTCAGGGGAATGAACCGTCCCGCCCAGCAAATCTCCACCCGGCGCCCCTTCCCCTTCTTCTGCAAAAGCTCCTCCCGGGTATAATACCGGGTCTGCGGAAAATAGCCCCACTTGAACATTTTCCCGGGATAGGACCGGATCAGATGAAAATCCGAAGGCACATAAGCCCCTGCGCAGAGAAGATATGCCGCTTTGTTCCTGAATCTGGTATGCTCCTTATATTTATGAATCAGCCCTCTGGGAGAGAGCGCCTTCCACTGGCCTTCCCGGTAGAGCCGCTCGCTGATGCGTATGGTAAGCCCTCCGGCCTCCATCCTTTCCTCAACCAGCTCTTCCTGGTTACTCCAGCCCGCCAGCAAGGCGTCGCACTCCCTGACCAGCCTGCGGCATTTCTCCTCTTCCTCATACAGACAGCTCACATAGGGAAGCTTCTCCCCCTCGCTGCTCCACCCCATGGAAAGCCGCTCCTTTTCCATAGGCTGTGTCTGTATAAAATGATAGTCCTGCCCCAGAAGCTCATAACAGGCGTTGGAAAAGGGAATCTGATGATGATTGATGTAATTGGACATAAATACGATCTTCATACTAAATTTCCCCATACACTTCTGTCAGTCTTTGATAATTCCTCTCCCCGTCATGGGCCTGTTTTGCCTTTATCCTTGCCTGCCCGGAAAGCCTCTCCGCCAGACAGAGCCCGTCTTCCCCCCTGGTTCTGTCCCAAAGGGCCTCTACCGCCCGGGCGATTGCCCTCTCATCCCCTGCAGGAAACAAAAGGCCGTCCCTGCCATGACTGACCATATCCGGGATCCCTCCGGCCTCAGAAGCCGCTACCGGCACCCCCAAAAGCTGCGCCTCTCCCACTGTGTTGGGTGAATTTTCCAAAACCGAGGGGCACAAAAATACACTGGCTTTTAAAAACCGCTCCTTCATTTCCAGAGCATTAAGCTTCCCCAGCATGATCACCTTATCCTGCAGGCCAAATTCTCTGATCAGGGACAGCAGATATTTTCCATAGGCGGAAAGCTTCAGCCTTTCCTTCAGGCTGCCGTGGGCAATCACGCTGTTTCCCGCCACATAAAGCTTCATATCCGGGTATTTGGCCCCAAGCAGGCTCATCGCCTTCAAAACAAAGTGCATCCCCTTTAGGGGGTAATCCCCCTGCCCCAGAAAAATACTGTGCTCCTCACAGCCCAAAAGACGCCACTGTCCTTCATAAAACTCCCTGCGCATGGTTTCGTTCATCGGAAAATACCTGGCCCCCGGGTTGAGCTTCGCCGTTTCCTCTCTGTCAAACCGGGTCCGTCCCGTGATATTTCCGCAGGCCTTAATTGCCAGCCTTTCATACTCTCCCCGGATAAGGAATTTCTTCTGCTGCTGCCGGATGGAATCCCTGCGCAGAAAATCACGCAGCGTCACCTGCCCCTGTACCCGTTTGGGCAGTCCCGCCATATAAACCTCTCCAATCCGGCCGCAAAGCCCCTGAATCCCGATCAGCGTTTTCTCCGGCCTGCCGAAGGCCTTCACGGCTCCCAGACAGTGAGGAAATTCCGTCCCGAAGATATGCAGCAGATCCGGTTGAAAGTCCCGGAAAATCTTCTGGAAATCCCCTTCCATTCTCTTATCATAAAGCTCCGGCGTTCTTAAGTTTTCCGCAAAGGCGTAGCAATCCCTTCCCTGTATTTTCAGCTTTTTGACACTCTCTCCAAGAGCCTCTCCCCGCACCCCCTCCAGCGCCTCTCTTTCAAGGGGAAAGCAGACCCCCAGCCGAAAAGAGGCGGCCTGCCGGCCCTGTGCCCGCTCAAAAATGCCGGAAAGCCATCCTTCCCGGTTACTGTAAGGTAAACCCAGCTCCTGCCCGATGACCGGAAGCATAATATTGCAAACCCATAAAACACGCTTCATTTATCTTCTCCTGTGGGCGTAAAATATTTCCTTCAGCCGATTATAAATCCCTGCCGTTTTTTTATTTTCCGCCAGCCTTGTGCGCAGCCCGGAAAGAGAGAGCGCCATAATCAGCCTAAACCTGATGAGCTCCCCCTTTTTTATATACTTTTGAGTAATTTCCCTGTGCTCTCTGGCAGAAATCCTTTTATTTTCTTTGGTTTCCGAAAAGCCGCCGCCTTCATAGTCGGCAACCAGAATATCCTTGCAGGCGAAATTCACCTTTTCTTTGCCTGCCTTCCGAAAAAAGCACCAAAGAAATTGCTCGTAATCTGCCCGCACCCTGTACCCTGTCTCAAAGGGATGCTCCTCTAAAAGCTCCCTGGAATAAAAACACGCCTGATGGCAGGGGACATTCCGAAAGCACCCGAAAGCATCTATCCGGGGATTGGAGGCAACCTTTCCTCCGGTAAGCCTCTCGAAAATATTCCCGTAATAAATCCCCGGCCTGTATCCGCCGCTTTCCTTCTCCTTAATAAAATCAGCCATCTCCTGCAGAACCCCTTCGGAATAAAACAAATCGCCGCAGTTTAAATAATAAACGTATCTGCCCCTGGCCTGTTCTGCGCCCTGATTCATGGCGTCATAAATGCCCGAATCCTTTTTTTGAATCACCTTAAGGCTTCGGCCGTTTCCTTTTCTCTTCCACTCATCCGAAAGCAGACAAGCCGCCTTTAGAGAGCCGTCCCGGGAGAGGCCGTCCTTTACAATCACCTCAAAATCAGAAAAGGTCTGTCTTTTGATGCTCTCTAAGGTACGCTTCAGCTTGTCCCCCGGATTCAGGCTGACTACTATAATCGAAAAAAAAGATTGTGCTCCCACAGCTTTGCCTCCAACGCTCAATTCACATCAGAAAGGATCGGAACCATGTCATGAAACATAAAGGTTTCATAAGGAAGAATCCTAAGTCCGTCGTTTCCCGCCTTCATCAATATAAAAACCGCAAAATAGGATACCCCGGCAAAAATCACGCCTGCCCTGACCAGCTTCCTATATTTCTCATTTTCAATTCCCGCAATCAGCGCCGGAAGAAAGAAAATGTGGGTGATGGTCAGATAATAGCCGATTCTTGAAATGATGGGTAAAAAGGAGCAGCACACATACATGACCAGGGCTCCCAGATTGCAGTAAAAATAAAACCGGTTCCGCCTGCTCTCCTTTACCGTCTTTTTGTAGCATAAAAGGGCCAAAATCAGGACTGCGCCGCACCGGGCAATATTTACCAGGCTGGTTCCGCCCTCCAGATATTCCGTATCTTCATAGGTGGGATAAAGCGCAATCACCGCCTTCAGATAAAAGTCCTGCATGAAAAAAAACGTAGAACAAAAAGCCGCCGCCAAAAAAAGCTGCCACTTCTTCCAGGGAAGAGAGGCCAGGATATATAAAGGAAAAATTACCAGAATGGATTTATGCATTGTTGCCCCAAAGCACACCAGCAAAAGGAACTTCATCCACTTTCTCTGAAGCACACAGGGAATCGCCAGCACCGCTATGGCCAGGGCCAGATAATACCGCACGGTATTGAAGGACTGAAAATAATAGCCCAAGGCCATAAACAGAAAAAAGCTAAAGGGAAAGGAGTCAGCCTGCCGGTAAATCCCATACAAAAAGAACAGAATCGTAAAGAAGGCAAAAAATGCAAAAACCAGCAGATAGTTTTCAAATCCGCTGATCCCGTAAAGAAGTTTTACTACCTGATTAAACCCGAATTCTGTGGGAACAAAGGCGTCGCAGTTGACCAGATGCATAAATTCCACGTATTTGGCGTAATCGTTCCCCACATTAAGCCGGCAGGCAGAAACGCCGAACAGCAGCAGAAAAACCGCTGACAGGCAAAGGCCGTTGAGCATCTGCTGTCTGGTTACGCAGTTTGGCTGTACTCGACAGCAATTATTCACCAAAAGCCCCAGAAGAACGGAGGCTGCCGCCACGAAAATATATAAAATCATATTATCTCCTGTTTTTTCCTTCCCGGATTCCCTGCCTCATCAGCCCATAAGCCTCTTTGCGGGAAAGCTCCCCGGTATCCTTTAGTCTCAGCAAAAATCTCAGGGAAAAGGCCTTTGCCATAACGCCGTAAAGGGAATGGTAAAGCACCCCTCTGTCCCTGAAAAATTTGGCGTTATATCCCTCAAACCAGGTGGACTTTCGGTAAACCTCTTCTCCGAGACGGGCCGTATCCGCATAAAGATGCAGCCCCTTTTTCAGACAGTCATGCAAAAACAGGCTGTCCTCCCCATTGCCGTGCCTTGCGCCTCCCCCGAACAGCAGAGAAAACCCAACGTTTGCCCGCCGCAGGGCTTCCAGCCTGGCCGCCACGGCATAGGTGGGATAACGGCCGTAATTATACCATCGTATTCTTTTTTTTGCATTGTTATAATAGGTTGCCCGCAAAGGATCCACCTTAAAATTAAAAGTAATCACATCCGCATCCGGATTTTGTTCAAAGGCATCCAGGACAATCTTCTCATAGCCCGGGGAAAACACAATATCCTCATCCGAAAACAGACAGATTTCCCCCTGGGCCTGCATAAGCGCCGTATTCCGGCTCAGCCCCACTCCCCGCTCCGCCATGGAAAAGCAACGTATCTGTCTGCCCTTATGTGTAAACTCCTCATAGCCAAAATGGTCACACTGGTTTACAATGACTGCCTCTGTCTCCAAATTCATTTTTTCTGCCAGCGCTTTTGCATCTTCATTTACCGCCGCCACCAGCACCTGTAATTTCATAACGCTCCCCCTAGGCATAATACCGGTTCAAAAATTCCTCATCGGCCTGGGCGATGACCATTCCGATTACAGGGCAGTCCTGATTCTTCAAAAGAGTTAAAATCCTGGAGGTTTTCCGCCCCACATCCACTGCGAAAGGAAGCAGCAGAATCACCCCGCCAATCTCACGGATCTGCCTGCATTCCTCCTCTGAGAGCACATTTTCCCCAAAGGCCGTGACCTTCCATTCTCCCGCTGCAGTCTCCTGCTCCTCCTTTGCAAAATTCCATCCAAAGTCCTCTTCTTCCCTGGTATGGCCGCCGCCAAAAACCTCCATCATTTCCCGGTTCAGAATCCTTTCCAGCTCACTGCCCCGAATATCTGCGTGATTGTCCATGTCCACTACCGCAAAAGCTTTCTTTTCTCCTACGGCATAACGGATATTTGCCTTCAGCTCTCTTGCATAGGGCTCTAAACCCTTCTGGCTGCGGGTGAGAACTCCAAGGGCCTTCACGCCGTATCTTTTTTCAATATCTGTCTGGACATACACCGCCTCGTCCAGGGCGTAATTAAACCCGATCACCAAAAGGGCGATCACCCCAAGAATCACGGCTCCCGTAATGCACGCGGCGCTGGTCCTATCATCCCAGTAAACTCTCTGGGGCACGCCGGAACGGATCACCTTAATCTGCTCCAGCTCTTCACTCTCCCTGCCAAACTCCTTCAGAGCGTTTTCCGTGGCTCGGGAGATTTCGCGCACGAACTTCTCCTCCTCCCCTCTCACCGTTATGGTAAGAAGCCGGATGTCTGAGAGGATCTCCGCCGTGGTGGCTTCCATCACCTGCTCCTTCTCATATCCCGGAAGGTATGTCATGACCAGATCCATGATCGGATCCGTATCCAGCAGATCATTCCAGGTATATCCGTTATAATACTGATAGACCTCCCCGCTTTCATCGTGGCCGAAGCTGATGTAGAGCTTGGATATTGCCTGATATTCCACCGGCATTTTCATGGAATGCAGCATCTGATAGATGATTCCTCCTGCCGTCGCTCCCAGGATTACAAGCATAATAACAAGCCACAGCTTCTTTTGAAAAAACAGCACCAGCCTCTTTAAATCCATTTCTCTGTTCCGATATTCCTCATTGCATTCCATTCTCATTCTAAAGGCTCCTTCATGGCCGTCACCTGGCTGGACTCAACTCCCTCTGTACTCTCCGGTTTTATGAGTATTTTCAGGGTTAAAAGCATCAGCTTTAAATCCAGCCACACAGAATAATTTTCTACATAGGTCAAATCCAGTTTCAGTTTGTCATAAGGAGTGGTATTGTATTTCCCATAAACCTGGGCATACCCTGCCAGCCCCGCCTTCACCTTCATCCGAAAGGCAAATTCCGGCATTTCCCTCATATATTGTTCGATAATTTCCGGCCTCTCCGGCCTTGGCCCGATAAAGGACATATCCCCTTTTAAAATATTGAAAAGCTGGGGCAGTTCATCGATACGCACCGCCCGGATAAACCTTCCTATGGGCGTAATCCTGCTATCATGCTTGGAGGCCAGTCTTGCCACCCCGTCCTTTTCCGCGTCCACCCGCATGCTTCTGAACTTTATGATAGGAAATTTCTTAGCATCCCTGGTGCAGCGCACCTGCTTATAAAATACCGGCCCCTTATCATAGCATTTGATGAATAGCGCCGTAAGCAGCATAAAAGGGGAGGCTATAATCAGAAGAATAATTGAGCAGACAATATCTATGGTTCTTTTCGCAGCCCGCTGGCCTACCGTCAGCGCATATTCCCTGGTTAGGAAAATCGGCGTGTCAAAAAGGTGAAGCTGGTCGGAGCCCTTAAGCAGAACATCCGGAATCTTCGGCATGGTGTAGACCCGCAGGGATCTGCTGTAAAAATACTTTAAAAGAAGATTCCGCTCCATGGTGGGAATATCCCACAGCACCACGGCGCCGTATCCCCTCATGGCCTCTTCCTCCAGCTTTTCAATCCCCTCCTTAATATCCATGCATTTGGTGACTTTGTACTTATCTCTGCGGGTTGCAAATTTCTGCAAAATACCGTCGATCTCCCGCTCTCCGTGGATCAGCAGCATTTCTCTGGGAGGAAATACCTTGCGGTAAACCAAATTGCTGATGTAGGTGCAAAGTGCGGCAATCACAAGCTGTACCGGCATGGCCTTTGCAAAGTACCGGGCCGGAACCAGCCAGTTATTCATCAGGGAAAGCTGAAAATATGTAATTACATTTACAAAAAGAAGGGAAAAAAATTGGGAGAGAAACACGTCCACAGGTTTCAGATAGCCAATCTTCATACCGCCGTAGGTATTATTAAAAAACAAAAGTAACACAATATAAAGACCTGCCACAACAATATGGCCGTTCCTCTCAAATTTAAGTCCCCGATTAAAATTATTGATGATCGGATAATAATATTCAAACCAAAGATAGATATAAACCGCAGCCTGAAACAGCACTCCTGCCATACTCAGCCACAGTACAATCACTCTTTTGACAGACTCCAAACGTTTCACTTTTGCTCCCATCTGCGTGCCCCGGCACGCGTACAAATCAGGGAGGGTGATTTCGCACCCCTATATCCTCCGAACCGTAGCCCTCACTGCCCAGAAAAACAGGTTATAGCCGCTTTTCCAGAGAGATAGGCTCTCCTGTCTGCGGTATAAATTCCAGATTCTTCTGACCGCCTCCAGTTTGTTTGAAGAGAGGGATTTGGACGGTCTTCTGTAAATAGTTAAAACCTCATCCAGCCCATAGGCCGTAAAGCCGCTTCTTAAAAGCTTCCACCAAGTGGCTGTGTCCTCGCTTTTTACCTCCGGCATACGGATGATCTTTCGCCCTGTTTTTTCGGTGTCCAGAAGAACCGTGCTGGTAAAGATCACCGTCCGCGATAAAGCTTTTTCATAAGGAAGAACCGAGGGCACATGCACCACCCTGCCGGTCCCCTGGGCCTTATCATCTCCAAATTCATACGCCGTAAACACAAATGCCGCCTGTTTCTGTTCCATAAATGCCAGCTCTCTTTCTAATTTTTCCGGCATCCACACATCATCCGCGTCCAAAAAAGCGATATACCTTCCCCGGGCTGCCTCAATTCCCGTATTTCTCGCCCGGGCCGCCCCTTCATTTACAGCTTTGGAAATAAGCCGGATCCTGTCCTTGTCCGGCTCTCTTTCTATCTTTTTTTTGCTCTCATCCCCGGAGCAGTCATCCACCAGAATCAGCTCCCAATTCTCATAGGTCTGAGCCTTCACCATGGCAATGGTTTGTTCTATATAATCCCCGGCGTTATACACCGGCACGATAATACTTACCAGCCTGTCCGCCTCTTTCATTTAAAGCTCCTCTTTTATTAAATAGATTGGCCTTCTTTTTACTTCCATATACGTTTTGGCAAGATATTGGCCTACGATTCCCAGGCAGAACAACTGTACGCCGCTGATCAGGGAAATGATACATACCAGCGACGGCCAGCCCGAGGTGGGATCCCCAAACAGAAGCTTTCGGACAATGATAAAAATAATAAACAGAAAAGCCGCCACACAAAAGAACACGCCCATAAAAGCGGCAAATCCAAGGGGCGCTGTGGAAAAGGCAGTTATTCCGTCTAAGGAATAAAGAAACAGCTTCCAAAAGGACCACTTGGTTTCTCCCTTTTTCCGCTCGATATTGTCGAATTCCAGCCATTTCGTCTCGAAGCCTACCCAGCCAAAAATCCCTTTGCTGAACCGGTTGTACTCCGGCATGGAGAGAATAGCGTCCGCCACCGCTCTGGTCATAAGCCGGTAATCCCTTGCCCCGTCCATGATCTCTGTTCTGGATATTTTCCGCATGACTCGGTAAAACATCCTTGCAAAAAAGGAGCGCACCGGGGGTTCCCCCTTCCGGGTCACCCGTCTGGTTGCAACGGAGTCGTAGCCCTGCTCCAGATACCCGTACATTTCCGGCAAAACAGAGGGGGGATCCTGCAAATCCGCGTCCAAAAACACCACGAAGTCCCCTTTCGCCTTCTTTAATCCTGCATAGATGGCGGCTTCCTTCCCGAAGTTTCTGGAAAAGGAAATCAGATGCACACGCCCATCCTGCTCAATCAGCTTTTTTACCTCCGCCGCTGTGCCGTCCTTAGATCCGTCATTGATAAACAAAAGCTCTATATCTATCTCCTTTTGCCGGAAAAAAGCTTCGTTCTTTATAAACTCCTGATAAAAATCTGCAATATTTTCCTGTTCGTTATAACAAGGAACGATTGCGCTGAGTAATTTCATTTTTAATTCCCCCTGGCCGACTCCGCAGTGCTCATTCGGGAAGCCTTTGGCTTCCCGAATCACGGGCTTCGCCCTATCAAAAGAAATATAAAAAAATCCTTACGTGCAAGCACGACGTATTTTCTTATATTTCTTTCGGCACCGCTCATTGCCTACGTGCATTTTATCACACTCGGGCGCATATCTCAATAAGAAGGATGTCCCGTCTTTTTAGAAATTTCTATCGGAACCAAATGGGGATAAGAAAATCCGGAATCTGCCAGTATATTTAAAAGAATAAGCTAAATGACTGATTAAGTCATGGCTCTATCTTGTCCGTTTGGTTCTGCCGTCATACTTAGGAATAACAGTTTGACTCCCGCCAAACTGTTATGTTGGGGACATCAGGCAAATCCTGTCTGCCTGAAGAAAGATGTGATAGTAGAATTGTCTCCCGACCCTTTTCTATTATAAATAGCTTTTTTCGAATCGAACCTTTTTGTAATAATTGATAGCACTTGCGGTAATTATTGGATATACCCTGCCATTTTTTCTGACATGCAAAAACCATATGGGTATGCTACAATTCCATGCAGAATTGTCTGACCCGGCTTCTTTTTTCCCGGCTGATAGAAAGGATTTTCCCGCCTTTCATTTTTACCTGGTCAGGGAAAAACTGCTCGATTTGCCGCTCATTTACCAGATAGGACTGATGAATTCGAAGAAAATGATGGTTGTAGGCAGACAGCTTCATTTCCAGCTCATCTAACTTGCCATAAAAAATCAGCTCTCTGCCGTCCTCCATCAGAATCCGGATTCTGCGCCTGTCGCTGACAAAATAGAGAACCTGGAAAAGGCTGATATTGTAGGTTCTGCGATTGTACCGGAAGCTGAAGCTCTCGTAGGAAAATCTCTGCTCCTCCAAAATTTTATCCAGGGCCTCGAATACCTTTTGTTCTGTTATCGGTTTTTCTATATACTGAAAAGGATAGACCCGGAACATCTCATGAAAGAATTCCCTGTACTCGGATACAAATACAATACTTACCTGCGGATTCTGCTCTCTGATTCTGGCGGCCGCCTCCATGCCATTCATCCCATAAAGGCGTACATCCATAAAAACAGCGGCAAAATCGCCTTCCGTTTCAAGATCAAATAATACCTCCTCCCCATTTTTGAAGGTTGTCAGCCGGGCCTGGATCCCCCTCTTTGCCGACCACCTTTTTATATGTCTCTTTAATTGCTCCACATAAACCGGAACGTCATCACATACTGCAATTCGCAACTATATTCCCCCGCCTTTCATTACTTCATTTCTCTTTTGCTGTTGTCTGTCTTCTTTTCCAATTATATGGGAAAAAAGTATTTTACTGGAGCTAAAGTACTAAACAGCAGGAATCCCATGCTAAGTAAACAGCCCGCCGGCCGCATTCTTTTATAGAATTTCCCTGGCAGGTATGATAAAATTTGTTATAATTCCGCCTGCATCAAAATATCCAAACAAGTTAGCGTATCTAAATTCACTTAAAAATACAGAGATATTTATTAAAGTATTTGATATATTCAGGCTATTTTAGCTATCGTATACATACCAAAAGCAACAGGAGGTCACCCCATATGAACGAGTCCACACTGCGCCGGCTTCTGAAAGATCAACGCCGTTTCTTTGCCTCCGGCGCCACTTTGCCCTGTCATACCCGAATACAGGCGCTTTCCATTCTTAAGGACGCCATCCTGCGCCATAAGCATGATCTGGCAAAAGCCCTTTATGCAGATCTTGGAAAAAGCGAAGCCGAAAGCTATATGTGTGAAACGGGCTTAGCCCTTTCGGAGCTTGACTGGATGCTCCGGCATATAAAAAAACTGACCCGGGAAAAAACGGTTCCGACTCCCCCGGCTCAATTTGCCGCCCGCAGCTTCCGCTCTCCTTCTCCTTATGGCACGGTACTGATCATGAGCCCCTGGAATTATCCGGTGCTTTTGACTCTGGATCCCCTGATTGATGCCCTTGCCGCCGGAAATACTGCCGTTGTCAAGCCCAGCGCCTACGCGCCTGCCGCCTCTCTTGCGTTAAAGCAAATGATCGAAGAATGCTTTCCGCCCGAATATGTGAGTGTTATTACCGGAGGAAGGGCTGAAAATCAGGCCCTCTTAAACCAGCGCTTTGACAAAATTTTCTTTACGGGAGGCAGCGCCGTGGGCCGCCAGGTACTCTACAGCGCCGCCAAATACTTAACTCCCGTCACCTTAGAGCTGGGCGGAAAAAGCCCCTGCATCGTGGACGAAAGCGCGCGCATCCCTCTGGCCGCCAGACGGATTGTTTTCGGCAAATATCTGAACTGCGGCCAAACCTGCGTTGCACCGGATTACATCCTTTGCCATGAGAATATAAAAGAAAAGCTGATTTCCGCTGTCAAAAAGGAGATTGTCCGTCAGTTCGGGAGACACCCTCTGGAAAATCCTTCCTATGGCAAGATCATCAACGAACGGCATTTTCACCGGCTCCTGGGACTGATTGATACCCAAAAGCTGGTCTGGGGCGGAGAATATGAGGAAGCCTCCCTGCGTATTGCCCCTGCCGTCATGGCAGATGTCACCTGGAAGGACACGGTCATGCAGGAGGAAATTTTCGGCCCCATTCTTCCCGTCCTGACCTACCGTTCACTGGAGCAGGCCATACGCTCCGTAGAAAACCATCCCCACCCTTTAGCCCTGTACCTTTTTAGCGAGAGGAAGTCCGTGGAGAAAAAAATATTGTCCCGCTGCCGTTTCGGGGGCGGATGCATCAACGACACCGTGATCCACCTTGCAAGCAGCTCCATGCCCTTTGGAGGTGTGGGTGAAAGCGGCATGGGGTGTTACCATGGAAAGGAAGGCTTTCTGGAATTCAGCCATGTCCGCAGTATTGTGGAAAAGAAAACCTGGATGGATCTGCCGGTGCGTTATCAGCCTTATGATAAATGGAAAACACAGATGCTGAAATTTTTCCTCAGATAAGTAAGGGCTGCCGCACCCGTGGCCTTTCAGACATGGATGCGGCAGCCCTTTATGTACGGGAATTCAGAGACATTCCCGTATCTTTTCGATCATCTCCTCATATTCCCCTTCACTTAAGTATTTCTTGTCGGGGTTCATCTGGAAAACGCCTCCCCATTCATCCTGCCCTTTGTATTTGGGAACCAGATGCATGTGCAGATGGCATCCTGTATCGCCATAAGCGCCGTAATTCACTTTGTCCGGCGAAAAGGCCTTATGAATTGCTTTCGCCGCTTTTGTAACGTCTGCAAAAAAGCGGTTTCTCTCCTCCTCGCTGATGTCCACAATTTCACTGACATGATCCTTGTATGCCACAATGCACCTTCCCGGCTTGCTCTGCTCCTTGAACAGAATCAACTGGCTTACATCCAGATCACAAATTTTAATCCCGAACTTGGCCAGCAGCTCACCGCCCTGGCAATACCCGCAATTCGAATCCTTCATACCTTACTACCTCCTTCTTGATTTCCACAGTGATACTCCTATTATAATGTGGCTCCGTCTGTTTGGCAATTTTAAAAACCCTGAAACAGACAAAAACATAAATTTAAAAAAATCAATGTGAAAAGTAACCAATTTACCCCCTTGAATTTCATTTAATTTTTTCTGCCCTGCGTAACCGGAGTCACTTGATTATTTTTGCGCACAGGGTATAATACTAAATATCTGCCCCCAAATCAGGGGGTAACACTATATATGGGTATTTTATGGAGGGTATAATGAATATTATCAAGCGCAGCGGCATGGAAGTGGTTTTTGATGCCATTAAAATAGAGGACGCCGTAAAGAAAGCCAATGGAAGCGTCCAGGAAAACGACAGACTCAGCAATGAGCAAATTCGCATAGTTGTCAAAAACGTCACCGATTTGTGCAAAAAAATGCAGCACAGCCCCAATGTGGAAGAAATTCAGGATCTGGTGGAAGAAGAAATTATGAAACAGCATTCCTATAAGCTTGCTTCAAATTATATCACCTACCGTTACAAAAGAGCGCTTGTCCGCAAATCCAACTCAACCGACGAACAGATTCTTTCTCTTCTGGAATGCAATAACGAGGAAGTTCTTCAGGAAAACTCCAACAAAAATCCCATTGTCAACAGTGTACAGCGGGACTATATGGCGGGAGAGGTCAGCAAGGATATTACCAAACGCTTTCTGCTTCCGGAGGATATTGTGGCCGCTCATGAAAAGGGACTGATCCATTTCCACGATTCGGATTATTTTGCCCAGCATATGCACAATTGCTGCCTGGTCAATCTGGAGGATATGCTCCAAAACGGCACCATCATCAGTGAGACCATGATCGAGACGCCCAAGAGCTTTTCTACCGCCTGCAATGTTGCCACACAGGCAATTGCCCAGATTGCCAGCTCCCAGTACGGCGGACAGAGCATTACGCTCTCCCACCTTGCCCCCTTTGTTCAGGTAAGCCGTGAAAAATTCCGCAGGGAGGTAAGAGAAGAGCTGGAATCCCAGGGCCTGAATGCAGACGAAGAGCTGGTATCCCAGATGGCGGAAATGCGTGTTAAGCGGGAGATCAAACAGGGGGTTCAGATGATCCAGTACCAGGTAATCACCCTGATGACCACCAACGGCCAGGCCCCCTTTGTGACGGTATTTATGTACTTGAGCGAAGTCCCGGAAGGGCAGCTTCGAAACGACCTGGCCATGATCATAAAAGAAATGCTCCTTCAGCGCATTCAGGGCGTTAAGAATGAGCAGGGCGTTTATATTACCCCGGCTTTCCCAAAACTGATCTACGTTTTGGAAGAAAGCAATATTGCCCCGGGCTCTCCCTATTGGGATTTAACCAGGCTGGCCGCGGAATGTACCGCCAAGCGTATGGTTCCCGATTATATTTCCGAAAAAATCATCAAAAAGCTTAAGGGCGGCAATTGCTATCCCTGCATGGGCTGCCGTTCCTTCCTTACGGTTTACAAAGATGAAAACGACAAATACAAATTTTACGGAAGATTTAACCAGGGTGTGGTAACCTTAAATCTGGTGGACGTGGCCTGCTCCTGCGGCGGCGACACGGACAAGTTCTGGAGCATTCTGGATGAGAGGCTTTCCCTGTGCAGACGCGCTCTTATGTGCAGGCATAACCGCCTGAAGGGCACTCCCTCCGATGTGGCGCCTATCCTGTGGCAGAACGGAGCGCTGGCACGGCTGAAAAAGGGGGAAACCATAGACAAGCTGCTTTTTGGCGGGTATTCCACCATTTCCCTGGGCTATGCCGGTTTGTGCGAATGTGTCCGCTACATGACCGGGAAATCCCATACCGACCCCGAGGCAACCCCTTTTGCCCTAAAGGTTATGAATTATCTAAATGACACCTGTAAAAAATGGGCAGAGGAAACCAACATTGCTTTCAGCCTTTACGGAACGCCCCTGGAGTCCACTACCTATAAGTTTTCAAAATGCCTTCAATCCCGGTTTGGAATCATCCCGGGTGTTACCGACAAAAACTATATTACCAACAGCTACCATATTCATGTGACCGAGCCCATCAATGCCTTTGATAAGCTTACCTTTGAAGCCCAGTTCCAGGAATTGTCGCCCGGAGGCGCCATCAGCTATGTGGAGGTGCCCAATATGCAGAATAATATCGATGCGGTGCTGGCCGTTATGCAGCATATCTATGATCATATTATGTATGCGGAATTAAACACCAAAAGCGATTATTGCCAGGTATGCGGATATAACGGCGAAATCCGCATTATCGAAGATGATCACAAAAAACTGCTCTGGGAATGCCCTAAGTGCGGGAATCGGGACCAAGACAAAATGAATGTTGCCAGACGCACCTGCGGTTACATCGGGACCCAGTTCTGGAATCAGGGACGCACCCAGGAAATCAAAGAACGGGTGATGCATTTGTAAAAACAGGCAGGGCCTGTTTGCAAATCATGGAAAGGGCAGGATGAGTATTATGAAATATGCTAATATAAAATATTATGATATTTCCAACGGGCTGGGCGTAAGAACCAGCCTGTTCGTTTCCGGCTGCTCCCACAGGTGCCGCGGATGCTTTAACGAGATGGCATGGGATTTTAATTATGGGGAGGATTTTACAGACGCTACGATAGAAACCATTTTAAGTTCTATAAAGCCCGGTTACATCAGCGGCCTAACCCTCTTAGGGGGAGAGCCTATGGAGCCCGTGAACCAGCGGGCTTTGCTGCCGCTGCTTCGCAGGTTCCGGGAGCGCTTTCCCCAAAAAAACATCTGGTGTTATACCGGCTATATCTATGAAGATGACCTTTTAAATCCGGAAGGAAATGCCCATTGTGAAGTGACAGATGAATTTTTAGGCTATATAGACATTCTGGTAGACGGGGAATTTGATCAGGACTTATATGACATCAGCCTGAAGTTTCGGGGCAGCAAAAACCAACGCATCCTCCAAATCCACGAGGAAGGATGCCCGTTGCTGTTTCCATAAGATATTAAATATCCTCTCCGGTCGGATGATTAAAACTGCCGGCTCTCCAATAAGCCGTAAGGCGCAGCCTCATTTCCCCCGGCAGGCTTTCCTTTTCGGGAAGGAGCAGGCTTTCCATATGCATACACAACAGCCTGGAGAGGGTATACAAATGATCTACAGAAGGCAGTATCTGCCCCTTAAACCAGCGATAGATGGGCTGGGGGCATGATAGGTGCAGCAGCTTCTGAAGATCCCTTACCTTATAACCCTTTTGGCGGGTCAATCGTTTCAGGTAGATGCCTGTTGCCTTTAGATGAATATTCGGATACAATGTTGCTTCTTGCATAGCGATACCCATGCTCCTTTCAAGTCCGGTATCTGTGTCTTCCTTATTCCGGATTATCACTTTTTGTCCTTTCCCAATAATAATCAATTGCCTTCAGATTAGAAAACAGGCTTCTGCAGAACAGCTCTCCGTCCTTCGGTTCTCTGTTAACACTCAGGATTCCGTAAATTCTCTCAATATACGGATCATCCATAATTCTGCAAAAGATCCGGTTCCAGATCTCCTCCCGAAGCAGAAGGCCGGCGGACATCTGTATCAGGTAATTTTCTCTTTCCGCCTTTTTCAGGCACCGAAACTCCTCAAAAGTCTGCTCTGTATAACTGTGAAGGGCGTGGAAATTTCTGATCAGATCCTCCTCCAGCGACGGCTTCATACGGCACCCCACCGCGAAACCGGCCAGCTCCCTGTAGGTATTTATTTCATATACCTCCTCTTTTGGCCGTTTGCTTTTTCCTCCGGCTCCTTCCGGCAGTCCCTGCCTGAACATACCGTCCGCATTGTCGTAAAGAATAGCCTGAATACTGTCCCTGCGGGCATTCGTCTCCTCTTCCTCTGTGATCAGACGGTCTATAAGGACATCAACATCCACCTTGCAATTATCCTCAAATACCTTTTTGCAGTCCTCCCTGATTTTTGAAAGAGGATAATAGGCATTCACATTTTTATTTTCAATGCCGGTAAGCATACCGAATATTCTGGCAGGTAGCTCCTCCTCCCTGTCATTCTCCTCCTGGTCCGCCCTTTCCCTGGCCGCTTTGGTAAAATCATAGGTTTCCTTTTCTCTGATATGAAGCTTCGATTCCAGTACCCGTTTCAAAAACTCCTCCGGCTCTGCCTGTACGCCCTTCGGATCCGTGACTGCAAGCCTGCATAGCTGTGGGAAGTCAAACCCCATCTCCAGATATTCCCTCATGACTCTGGCAAACCCTCTCTGTCCGGCCTGATAGGGCAAAAAACGCTGCCTGTAATAGTCATAAATCTCCTCCCGGGAAAATTCTCTTCTCAGAAAATCTCCCATTTGGATTCCTTTCATCTCGTCGGTGAGCTGATAAAAGGCATTCAGCAAATCCTTTTCAGGCAGGGCAGAACTTCCTAGTAGTATGTCCTTAAATTTATTGTGCAAATGAGCTAACTGTAGTATAATGAAAGCATCTAAGATTTTCGGAGGA
>ERZ808037.294-NODE-294-length-52940-cov-12.787432_pt1 | contig 52940 bp, 56 predicted proteins | sample MGYA00380190_ERZ808037 | MGnify/ENA primary metagenome ERZ808037 (study PRJEB31490, sample SAMN06133399) | mouse gut metagenome | isolation source: J9 | host: mice | place: China: Chengdu | collected 2015-05 ... | reverse complement strand
TTGCAGCATCATCCGCCTCTCGTCTCCTGCTTTTTCCTCCACTCGGCACTTTCCTATCTTTAACTGCGGGAGTAATATTTTGGTAGGAGGCATTTTTCTTGCGATCTATTTGAAGCAAGTGGCCGATTATAAGCACGCTGTAAGTGAAATTTCTATTGAAGAAATCAGCCTTTCGGATATTCCGAATGGGGTCTATATTGGCGAATGCGATGTTAATTTCATCCATGCTAAAGTAGAAGTTACAGTACATGGTGGAGCAATTACAAACATCCGTATTTTAGAACACAAAAATGAGCGTGGCCAAGCTGCGGAAGCAGTTGTTGAGAAAATTATTTCAGAACAGAGGATAGATGTTGATGCCGTAACAGGCGCAACCAATTCCAGTACAGTTTTGAAAAAGGCAGTTGAAAACGCCCTTAAGAACAATTAGCGAAAAGTTAAGGTGGTAAATGTTAATGGAATGGATACTTTGCCCTATATGCGGGAATAAGACCCGCGACAGAATACGAGAAGATACTGTCTTAAGAAATTATCCTCTTTTCTGTCCAAAATGCAAAAAGGAAACTATAATTGACGCAAAGAATTTGAAAATAACAGTTATCAAAGAGCCAGACGCATAGACGCAGGGCCGATAACACGCAGATGAAAAATGCGGTTATCGGCTTTTCTATCGAAAGGTACGGCAGCCGTTAGGAGGTTAATGCTGTGCCTTTCTATTTTATTCCCCCACCTGACTTGTCAAAAAAAGCCCTTTCCCCCTAAAGGGCAGCCCTGGCCGCAACCGCGAAAATTGTAATATCCCGTCGCCCAGACACGTCCATATAGCCTTGCGCTGTGCGGGCGTTTTTTTATCCCGGCGCTTCTGGTCACCGTGTCCAGAGGCTCGCTGCCGCTCCCCGCCCCTCCATTTCGATCTGTCCCTTTCCGCCAACATCGAAATGGAGGTTACTTATGACAACCATCAAATTAAACCGCTACTATCCCCACCTGACCGAAAATATCACCCTGGAAGTTTCCGACGAAATCGCCGTCGTTCTCTCCACCGGGGGCTGCCAGTGTGACAGCTACAAGCGCCGCAAGCGGGAGCATAACGAGTGTTCCCTGGACGTTGACCCCGGCTTTGAGCCGGATGTGATGTTCCCTCCCCTGACCCCGGAGGAAATCATTCTGGACGAGGAAAACCGTTCCGTCCTCTACGCCGCCCTTGACCGTCTCCCGCCCATCCAGGCCCGGAGAGTGTATGCCCACTACATTCTGGGCAAGAAAAAGTCCGAGATTGCCAGGGCTGAAAATGTGGTGGAAAGCTCTATTTGCAGCAGTATTCGCCGGGGCTTGAAAAATCTCTGTGAAATTTTGAAAAATTTTTACAGGTAGGGAGCAACAAACGGCCCTTTTCCCGCCTGATAGGTAGGGGGTACTCCGCAACCTCAAAGCCATTGCCCTGCAAGGGTTAGGAGGCAAAAATGGGAGTTTAAAGTGCAAGGTTTTTTGCAGAAAGTATCTCAAAACCCTTGCACTTGACAAATTGTCATCTCTATATGCGGGCAGGAATGGACCATGCTTTCCCCATATTTCCTTGTTTCGATAAGGCTATAAAGCCTGTTTTTGGCTCTTTTCCACGCTTTTGCCCTCAACTTCCTTTTGAACGGGGTTGCGGAGTACCCCCTAGGTAAGGAGGCTTATACACTGAGGACAACTGAATACACAGTATTCCAGGCACAAAACCTGTGTGAATAGCGACGAAAGGCGCGCCGCCAGGACAGCCCGCTTGAGGAGGTGAAGAAAGCGGGCCGAGCGATTAACGCAAGCCTTTGACCCGGCCCCGGCAAGCCGGGCGCGACGACAGCGCGGGGGATTATGAAACTTGCTCACGCCCTCCCATAGACTTGCGGGGGAGCTTCGCAATCCTGCGGAGCTATGACAGCCGGAGCCGCCGGCGGCCTGGGGTGCTCCCCTGTGCCGGGGTGCGTGGCAAATACGGCGCAATTATAGATCGAAATGGAATTATCCTCGCTGGGCTTCTGGTCACCGTGACCAGAGGTGGGGCAAGGTTGAAAGACAGCACTTTTCCGGGTGCTGTCTTTCTGCGTTTTCCCACATCCTTGTGCCTTGGGGCTGTCTTTGGTATAATATATTTGTAAAGGTTGACAGCTCCATTTCCCGACAGGAAAGGAGCTATCATGGAAAACCGTATCGACGCTATCTACGCCAGACAGTCCGTAGACCGCAAGGACAGTATCAGCATTGAAAGTCAAATCGAGTTCTGCAAATATGAGTTAAGGGGTGGGAACCACAAGGATTATCAAGATAAGGGCTACTCCGGGAAGAATACGGACAGGCCAAAATTCCAGGAGCTTTTAGCTGACATCAGGCAAGGCTTAATTCGCCGGGTTGTGGTTTACAAGTTGGACCGTATCAGCCGCTCTATTCTGGACTTCGCCACCATGATGGAGTTGTTCCAGGAATACAACGTGGAGTTCGTTTCCTCCACGGAAAAGTTTGATACCTCCACACCAATGGGCCGGGCCATGCTGAATATCTGCATTGTGTTTGCCCAACTGGAGCGCGAGACAATCCAGAAGCGGGTGACCGACGCTTACTATTCCCGGTGTCAAAGGGGCTTCCACATGAGTGGCGCGGCCCCGTTCGGCTTTAAGCTGGAGCCCACCACCATCCAAGGCATACGGACGAAAATGATGATCCCGGACCCTGCCACAGCAAACATCGCCCGGTTGATGTTCGAGATGTACGCCGAACCGTCCATGTCATTCGGAGATATTGCCCGGTACTTTGCTGAAAACAATATCCTGATTTACGGCAAGGAGTTGAAACGGGGCTTTATCTCCCAACTGCTCCGCAATCCGATTTACGCCCAGGCTGACTTGGAACTGTACGAGTTTTTCAAGGGCCAGGGTGCGGTGGTAGTCAATGACGCGGCGGACTTCGCCGGAACAAATGGCTGCTATCTCTACCAGGGCCGGGACGTGCAGGAACGAAAAAACAAGGACCTGCGGGGACAAATCCTTGTGCTGGCCCCCAGCGAGGGCATTGTCCCTGCTGATACCTGGCTGCGGTGCAGGAAAAAGCTGTTAGCAAATATCACGTTCCAGGGCGGGCGCAAGGCTCGGAATACCTGGCTGGCCGGAAAAATCAAGTGTGGGCGGTGCGGGTATGCCCTTATGAGCGTAGGCAATCCGACAGGAACGCAGTATCTTCGCTGCTCCAAGCGTGCCGACAACAAAAGCTGTGAGGGCTGCGGGACGCTTCGGACGGCGGAGTTTGAACAATTCGTCTATGGAGAAATGGTAAAGAAGCTCTCCGAATTTCAAACTCTGACCGCCAGGGCAACGACTGTCAACCCTAAGCTGACCGTTTTGAATGTGGAACTGGCTCAGGTGGAGGACGAAATTGAAAAACTGCTGAACACCCTGACCGGGGCCAATGCGGTTCTGCTGTCCTATGCCAACGGTAAAATCGAGGAGCTGGACGCCAACAGGCAACGGCTTATCAAGGAGATTGCGGCGCTGAACGCTGAAACGATCTCCCCGCAAAAGATTGAATTTCTGTCCGCCCATCTGCATAACTGGAACAACATCGACTTTGACGACCGGCGGCGAGTGACTGACATTATTTTGTCCCAGGTTCAGGCCACCAGCGACCGTGTTTCCTTTGAGTGGAAAATCTGAGCACCTTTTATAATCTGCGCCTTATACAACGGCCTGTGTGCCCTTGTTAAGCGTTGCTAAAGGATTGGATTTACAGAAAAATGCAGGTTGGATTGTCCGATCATATTTATATTGTATAAAAGATGTTTTAAAGACGCAATATGTTGAGAGCGAATTACTGAAACACAAAACGGCCATCGGTCTTTCCTTCCACGGCAAAGGAGAAGAAAGCGTTCTGGCTGATTGCCGCAGCATAACCGCCCTCATTCCAGTCGAAGCCGTCGTGTTCTTCCAGCTGCTTGAGAAGCTCCCGCAGCTGGAGCATGGCCGCAACGGTGTGTTTGCAGGGATAGCTGCAATAGCAGCTGCAGGTAAGGTTTTGGATTGCGCCGCTGCAGTAATCAAATTCAATTTCATAGGGGGAGGTGCCCTCCACGATTCCCCGGCCGTGGCCGTGGTCCAGACAGAGGTAGACCACCCGGTTCTCCCTGTAATAGTCGCAGCCCCGCTCTGCAATGGCACTGCTGGCCTTCATCCCGCTGAGGTCGTCCAGCGGAAACCCCTGGTCGTCGCTGCCGGACACATAGATATCCTCCTCTTTGTCAGGGGCCTTGAACCAGGTGATAATTTTCTCGTATGGGATTGTTTTCGGGTCGAAGGCCACCAGATGGGAGCCGACTATATGCAGCTCGCCGGTGATATGGGTATCTGCCACTGCGATTACCCGTTTGTAATCGGACAGTTTGATTCTGAAGCTGTGGCTTACGGCGGTCACATGCCCCCGCAGGCCCTCCAGCTTGCCATCTACATAGACGATATCCCCCACCTGGAGGTCGAACCGGTCGTTGTAGTAGGACAGAGTCATGTTCCGCTTGGGGAAATAGACCTGCACCAGAGATTTTTTGGGCGGTGAACTTGGTTTGGCGGCAGACTGGGCAGTACGGACGGAATCCTCCTGTGTTTCAGCCCAAAACCCGATTTTATGTTTCATAAAGCTCCTCCTTTTTACACAGCGGCCCTAAGCTTTGTTGACAGTATACAAAAAGAGATGTCCAATAAAACTCCCTTTTGTTTAAACGCAAGCCAACCGCATAAAACCGCCCTGTGCCAGGCGGCGCAGGGCGGTTGATTTACGGCAGAATTTCGATTTGACACATCTTCATTACATGCAGTGCGGCCCGGTGGTTTTGCGGCGTGGTGCCGGCGCAGCCGGAGGCAATCACCCGGATCGGCGTTTCGGGGAGAAAAGCCTTGAGGAGCAGCGCATTGGAGATGATGCAGATATCGGTGCAGAGGCCCACAATTGTAACCTCCAGCTCATCCGTTTTGGCCAGCGCCGCCACCTTTTCCGCCAGCTTCTTGGAGGCAAAGGTGGATTTGCCCATAATCGTCGCGCCGTTCAGGGCCGCCATGATCCTGGGGTGGAGGTTGCAGCCCAGGGTCCCCTTGATGCAGTGGGGGACAGGCAGCTTCCGGCCCTCCTGCGTCTCCAGATAGTCCTTGCCGTGGGTATCCCGCGTGGCGATGATGTCCTCCAGAGGGTATTTATAGATCATCTGGACAACCTTATCAATAATCCCTTCGGCCTCCAGGGTGCCGAGGGAGCCGTCAATAAAGTCGTTCTGCATATCAATGACCAGTAGAATTTTCCGCATCTTTCCATCTCCTTTTCGTTCTTCGTCTCAATGAGCCGCTGTCCCGCCCTGCTCTGGGCGGGCAGATATTTTTTACAGTATATCAGATTCCTTCAGAATTACAACTATATTTTTCCCTATTAACACAACGAACGCATAAAAGGAAAATCGGCAGGGAGGGCAAGACATCCCCAACGGCAGCGGGCCGAACCTACTGCGTGGCCACCGCCTCGGCCACCCGGATGCCGTCCACGGCGGCAGAGACGATGCCTCCGGCGTAGCCCGCCCCCTCGCCGCAGGGGTAGAGGCCCCGGAGGGCCGACTGAAAGCCCGCGTCCCGCAGGATGCGCACCGGCGAGGAGGACCGGGTCTCCACCCCGGTGAGTACGCCGTCCGGGCTGGCAAAGCCGTGGAGCTTCCGGTCCAGCAGGGGGAGGGACTGGGCCAGGGCCTCCCCCACATAGCCGGGCAGGCAGGGGGAGAGGTCGGTCCACGCCACCCCGGGCCGGTAGGTGGGGGCCACCGCCCCCGGGCCCTCCGAGGGACGGCCCCGCAGGAAGTCCTCCACCCGCTGGGCAGGAGCCCGGAAGTTTCCGCCCCCCAGGCGGAAGGCGGCCGCCTCCCACTGCTCCTGAAAGCGGACGCCGGCGAGCACATCCTCCCCGGGGAAGTCCTCGGGGCCCACCCCCACCAGCAGACCGCCGTTGATGTTCTCCCCGTCCCGGGCGCGGTGGCTCATCCCGTTGGTGACCACGCCCCCCTGCCGGGAGGAGGCCGCCACCACCTGCCCCCCGGGGCAGACGCAGAAGGTGAAGACCGACCGGCCGCCGGGCAGGTGGCAGGCCAGCTTGTAGTCGGAGGGGGGCAGCTGCGCCCAGGCGGGGCCGTACTGGCTCAGGCTGATGTCCCGCTGCCGGTGCTCCAGCCGCACGCCGACGGCAAAGCCCTTTCGCTCCATGGGCACTCCCACCTCCCGGAGCATGGCGAAGGTGTCCCGGGCGGAGTGGCCCGGGGCCAGAATCAGGGCGTTGGCCGCCAGAAGGTAGCTTTCCCCCTGGGGCCCCTCCACCTCCACGCCGGCCAGACAGCCGCCGCTCACCGTCAGGCCGGTGAGCTTATGGCCAAAACGGATATCACAGCCCAGGGCGGCCAGCTCCCTCCGGATGGCCTTCACCACCGCCCGGAGCACGTCGGTGCCCACATGGGGCCTGTGGGAGTATTTCACGTCGGCGGGAGCGCCCGCCTCCACCAGGGTATCCAGCACGGCGGAGATGCGCGCGTCGTGGGTGCCGGTGGTCAGCTTGCCATCGGAGAAGGCCCCCGCGCCTCCCTCGCCAAACTGGACGTTGGACGCCTCGTCCAAAACGCCGGTGGACCAGAAGTCCCCCACATCCAGGGTGCGCCTGTCAATGTCCCGGCCCCGCTCCAGAATGACGCAGGGCAGGCCGTTCCGGGCCAGAAACAGGGCGGCAAACAGCCCTGCCGGGCCCATCCCCACCACCACCGGGGGGGTGGCGGACCTCCGGGTCACCACCGGGAAGGCATAGGGGGTCCGCTCCACCAGGGTGACGCGGCCCCTGGGGGCCGTCCGCAGCAGCGCCGCCTCGTCGGGCATGGACACCTCCACCGTGTATACATAGTGGACATCCCGTTTATTCCGGGCGTCGATGGACTGCCGGACGATCTCCAGCTCTCCCAGCGCCCCGGGGCGCACCCCCAGCACCCGGGCCGCCCGCCCCCGCAGCTGCTCCATGCCGCCCCCGACGGGCAGCGGCAGATTTCCAATCCGAAGCACGCGCATCCCTCCTGTTTTTTCCTTATTGTACCATAGAAAGGCCCTCACTGGAAGCTTTTCGACAAAATTCGTCAATTTAGAACAATTTAGGCTTGTGCTTGGCCCAGTTATCCTCCATATTTTTTATCAGGGAGAATTTTCCACCAATTCCGGTGGAAACCTACCCTTAGATAAAAAAATTTGGAGGTAATCACTATGGCGAGAAAGACTGTGGAGCGTAACATCTCTTACGACGACGTCCGCAAGATCTATTACGTGAGCATGGACCTGGGCAAGGACAAGGAGGGCAAGCGGGTCAAGCGGTATCAGACCTACCGCACCCTCTACGCCGCCCGGATGGGGCTGCGGAATTTCCTCACCCACCGGGAGGAGGAGCTGCGCACCCCCAAGCACGACCTGACCCTGGCCGACTGGCTGGAGAGCTGGATGGAAAACATCGTCCGGCCCACCCGGGCGGAGACCACGGTCTACGGCTACCAGAAGATCATCAACAACCACGTTCTCCCCGCCCTGGGGCACATCCCCCTGCTGAAGCTCACCCCCATGGACATCCAGCAGTACTACATTCAGGTCCAGCAGACCGCCAATCTGTCCGGCAACACCCTGCGGCGGCACCATGACCTGCTGTCCTCCTCCCTGCGCTCGGCAGTGCGGCAGGACAAGCTGCTGGTCTCCCCCATGGACCGGGTGGAGCCCCCCCGGGCCAAGCAGAAGGAGGCCTCCTACTACCGGCCGGAGGAGCTGAAGCAGCTGTATGCCCTGCTGGAGGGTCACCCGTTGGAGCTGTGTGTCAAGCTGGCGGGCAGCCTGGGGATGCGCCGGGAGGAAATCTGCGGCCTGAAATGGGACTGCATCGACTACCAGCGCCAGCTGCTCTATATCCGGGAGGCCCGCACCGCCTTCGGGGCCACCATCGTCCAGAAGGAGACCAAGACCCGTTCCTCGGTGCGCACCCTGTTTTTGCCCGACGACGTGGCCCGGCTGCTCCAGCTGGAACAGGCGCGGCAGGAGGCCTGGCTGCGGGATGGCAAGCTGAAGGAGCCCAGCCAGTTCGTGGTGCTGGACCACAAGGGCTACCCCTACTCCCCCAACGCCCTGTCCCTGGCCTTCACCCGGTTTGTGCGGAAAAACGACCTGCCCCGAGTCACCCTCCACGGCCTGCGCCACTCCTTTGCCACTGTGGCCTCCTTCCAGGGGGTGCCTCTGTTCGACATCGGCAAGGCCCTGGGCCACGCCACCCCCGCCACCACCGGTAAAATCTACACCCACCTGGTGGACCACACCCACGAGGAGACCCTTATGAAAGTGTCGGACGCGCTGAAATAAGAAAACAGGGACCGCCCAGAGCGGTCCCACCTTATTTCCTTTCCAGACAGCGCGAAAGCACCCCTTTCAAGGGCGTGATATCATAGACAGATTCCTCCATTACTGCAAGCAGATGTTCCGGCTCAACCGCGTTCCACAGCACCCTATAGCCGTTACGGTCAAAGAGCAGGCGCATAAATTCCCGTATCGTGCGGCCGTTTCCCTCCCGAAAGGGATGAATATAGTTCAATTCCGCAAAATAATATGCGCCCCGGTCGATGATCTCCTCAAAGCAGCAGCCTGTCAGACAGTTTTCTTCCCGGAGCTTCGACAGCAGCACCTTCAGCCTGGGTGGAATCTCTCTCCAGGACAAAAACCGGGTTGCCCCCTTCATGATATCCTCCCGCCTGTAATGCCCGGCAAAAAAATAGACGTCGCCAAAGAGATACTGGTGTATACGGCAAAGCTGGCGGGCAGAAAAACGTCCCTCAATCGGGTGCAGCAGCAAATCATTCTGACGAATCGCCGTTAAATCTGTCTCAACCAGCTTCAGCTTGGCCCCATCACGCAGGCCGAAGCGATTTTTCAACACGCCGCTGTCCCGGTAGCAGTAAACCGATCCAGCCGTCGTGTATACCTCATACCTGTTAAACTCATCGTCCATAATCTTCCGTTTTCTTCAACCCATACCGGTTCAACACAGCCTGAATCGCACTATTTACATCGATTTCTCCCTGTGAAAGACGGCTGCAAAGGCGCAATGCCTCCCGGCTGGGAATAAGATTCTCTACAGCATGCGTTGCCAAGGTATATTCGACCTGTCCGCTGCGTTTTTCCACCATACCCCTCACGTCCCTTCCTGTTTAGTATACCTCATTTTTTCAAAAATGCAAGCCATTCCCCCGGTTCAACTCGTCCCTTAAATTGGGAAAGCCTCCGGAAATGCCAGCCGGTACGTCATGTAGGGCAAGGGCTCTGCCCTTGCCTGCCCTTACCCGGCCCTGCCTCATTCCGATTCCGTTTTATCCCCTTGCGGGGATAGGCAGGGGTAGAACCCCTGCCCTACATGACGTACCATCCGGTATTTCTGAGGCTTTCTGAATTTATGAGACGGGCGTAACTTGAAGCCAGTTACCTATTGCGGAACCCGGGCAAACGTAGTATGATGTATCAGACAACAACTCGCCCCTCCGGGCGAAAGGAGAGATCATTATGTGGTTTGACGAGGCAGTCATTTATCAAATCTACCCCCTGGGCCTGTGCGGCGCTCCGGCGGACAACGACGGCAGCACCCAGCCCCGCATCCTGCGTCTGCTGGACTGGGTGGAGCATATCAAGAAGACGGGGGCGAATACCGTCCTGCTCAATCCGGTGTTCGACAGCGACCGCCACGGCTACGACACCCGGGACTACTTCCACACCGACCCCCGCCTGGGCACCGACGACGACCTGGCCAAGGTCTGCCAGGCCTTCCACGACGCCGGCATCCGGGTGATGCTGGACGGAGTCTTTAACCACGTGGGCCGGGGCTTCTGGGCCTTCAAGGACGTGCAGGAGAAACGCTGGGACAGCCCTTACAAGGACTGGTTCCACATCAATTTCGACGGCAATACCAACTATAACGACGGCTTCTGGTACGAGGGCTGGGAGGGCCACAACGAGCTGGTGAAGCTGAACCTGTTCAACCCGGCGGTGGTCCAGCACCAGTTCGACGCCATCCGCTCCTGGGTGGACCACTTCGGCATCGACGGCCTGCGGCTGGACGTGGCCTACTGCCTGCCCCCGGAGTACCTCAAGCAGCTGCGCGCCTTCACCAACTCCCTCAAGCCTGACTTTGCCCTCATGGGCGAGACCCTCCACGGGGACTACAACCGCTGGATGGCCGACGACATGTGCCACTCGGTGACCAACTACGAATGCTACAAGGGGCTGTGGTCCGCCTTCAACTCCATGAACATGTTCGAGATCGGCCACTCCCTGGCCCGGCAGTTCGGCCCGGAGCAGTGGACCCTGTACAAGGGCAAACACCTGCTGTCCTTCCTGGACAACCACGACGTCAACCGCATCGCCTCCCAGCTCACCAACCCCGACCACCTGGTCCCCGCCTGGGCTATGGCCTTCGGGATGCCCGGGGTGCCCGCCGTTTACTATGGCAGCGAGTGGGCGATGAAGGGGGCCAAGGGCCACGGCAGCGACGCGGAACTCCGCCCCGCCCTGGAGAAGCCGGAGTGGAACGACCTTACCACCTGGATTTCCCAGCTGGCCGAGGCCAAGAAGGGCAGCCGCGCCCTGTGCTACGGGGCCTACCGCAATGTGGTGCTCACCAACAAGCAGATTATTTTTGAGCGGGCCTGCGACGGCGAGCGGGTGCTGGTGGCCATCAACGCCGATTCCTCCCCCTACACCGCCCACTTCGATGCCGGCTGCGGCCTGGCGGTGGACCTGATTTCCGGAGAGAAGCACGACTTCGGCGGCGGCTCCGAGCTGCCCCCCTACAGCGCGTTTTTCTGGAAATGTGAGCGGTAATTTGAATGGACCGGGTGCCGTGTGTAGGGCAAGGGCTCTGCCCTTGCCTTTCCACCGAGGCGGTAACCCGATCAGGCAAGGGCAGAGCCCTTGCCCTACATCACGCAGCCTCGCAGCCACGCTAACAGGAGAGGTGACACTATGAAGGACTATACGCTGACCCCGCTGGAGCGGGATGTCTTTGCCGAGATGGCCCGGCTCAACAACACCGAGCCGGAGATAATCTACAAAACCTCTACCCACAGCGACCGGCGGTATATTTTCCACTACTTTGGCTACAAAACCCGTCCGCCCCTGACGGACATCTCCCCCCTGGCCAGGCTGCGGGAGCTGGACGAGGTGACCCTTTACGACTGCCAGGTGCGGGACATCTCCCCCCTGGCGGAGCTCACTGGTTTACGGCACCTTACCATCAGCGGCGGGCCGGAATTTCTCCCCTGCGACCTGACGCCGCTGAAAGAATTGCAGACCCTGAGCCTTCACACCACACCCCGCTGCAATATGCCAAAGCTGCCCGGCAAACTTTCCTCCCTCTCTGTGACCGAGATCGACGATCTGGAGTGTCTGCGGGGCATGGAGTCCCTTGCGTGGCTCTATCTCAATAACAACCCAGGCCTCAGCGACCTGTCCCCCCTGGCGTCGTGTCCCAATCTGACAGAGCTGTCCGTCGTGGATACCGCCGTCTCCGACCTGTCCCCTCTGGCGGGGCACCCCAGCCTGAAGGAAATCACGTTAAGCTGCACCAAGGTGACCGACGTGTCCCCGCTGGCAACCATCCCCACCCTGGAGATGGTCTGGCTGTATGGCACGGCGGTGGAGGACGTGTCCTGTCTGGCTTCCCTGCCCAGGCTGAACGACCTGAACCTGCGCAAGACCCAGGTGGTGGACCTGTCCGCATTCAAAGGCCGGGAGCACATCCTGGGCATCGAGCGGAAGAAGCTGGGGCTGAAAAAGGCGGGCAAGTCCGCCGAGGAGATCAAAACCGCCATAGAGGAGGTCCGGGCGCGGCTGGAGAAGCTGGGGATTACCCCCCGACCGCCCCTGAAGCGGACAGAGGTCACCGCCTTTCAGGAGAAAACCGGCGTGAAGCTGCCCAAGGAATACACGGCCTTCCTCACGAAGATCGGGGACGGCTTCCAGGTAAAGTTTGACGCCTTCCTCTATAAGTTCCCGCCCCTGTCGGAGGTGCTTTACGACCCGGAGGGGATCAAAAAGCGCTTCTCCCACCGGGAAAGTTGGTGCTGGGAGGACGACGACTCCGCCACCGGCCGGAAAATCGCCGCCGCTACCACCAACGGGCAGATTGAGCTGGTGGACCGGGGCTGCGGCCAGTCCTTCCGGCTTATCGTCTGCGGCGGGGCCAAGGGTGAGGTGTGGGACATGGCCGACGTGGGCATCGCCCCCTACGGCAACGGCCTGGATTTTCTGGACTGGCTCAAGGACTTTTTGGATGGAAAAGCAGTTTGAAGGCACAAACAGGCCCCGCCGGTTGGCGGGGCCTCAGACTGTCAAAAAGCCCCCTCTCAGAGGGGGGTGGCACGGCGGAGCCGTGACGGGGGGAGTTTTAAAGCAAAAAAGTGATATTAATTCGTTGTTTTACTCCCTCAGTCACCGCCTTCGGCGGCGACAGCTCCCTCAAAGAGGGAGCCTTAGAGAACGGGAGAGCGTTTTTCGACAAGCTGTTATCCCCCGGCTGTTATGCCGGGGGATATTTCGATTTTATAGATTTTTCTATACAAGCCCCACAGTTTTCGCTAAAATAAACTGATATTCCACAAATTTTTCTTAGGAGGAAAACAGGAATGTCAGGAAGAACATACGGGTATGTCCGCGTATCCACCAAGGCCCAGAAAGAGGATCGGCAGCTGATTGCCATGCGGCAGTTTGGCATCCCGGAGGAGCGCATCATAATCGAGCGGCAGTCCGGCAAGGATTTTGAACGCCCGGTTTACCTCCGGCTGACCCAGGCGCTGCGGAGCGGCGACGTGCTGGTGGTCAAAAGCATCGACCGCCTGGGGCGCAACTACAAGGAGATTCTGGAGCAGTGGGCCGGCCTGACCAAAGAGCGCGGGGTGGCCATCGTGGTGCTGGACATGCCCCTGCTGGACACCAGAACCGACCGGGACCTCACCGGCGTGCTCATTGCCGACATTGTGCTTCAGCTCCTCAGCTACGTGGCCCAGACCGAGCGGGAGTACATCCGCCAGCGGCAGGCTGAGGGGATCGCCGCCGCCAGGGAACGGGGCGTCCGGTTCGGACGGAAGCCCATCCCCATGCCGGAGCAGTTCACCGGGCTGGCTGAGGCCTGGTGGCATGGCCGCGTTACCGCCGTCCAGGCGGGAAAGGCGCTGGGCGTCTCCCGCACCACCTTCAAGCACCGGGCTGAGGAGTGGTGCGCCGCCGCCGGACTGGGCAAACGAGCGGCCCCCTGCCGGGCAGAGGGCCGCATACGGATAGGCAAATGAACGGTTGAGGCAGGACGAAGCGCATAGGCGGCTCAGCCATGCGGGGGCTATTTCTTCCGCTTCTTCTTGTCAAAGAGCCCCTTCAGCCCCCCCTCGGGGACCTCCTCGCCCATAGCGGCGGCGAAGGCGTGCAGGGCAGCCTTCTGTTCCGCGTTAAGGGAGGTGGGCACCTGCACCTTCACGGTGACGTACTGGTCCCCCCGGCGGCTGCTGCGCAGCTCGGGGATGCCCTTCCCCCGCAGGCGGAAGGTGGTGCCTGTCTGTGTGCCGGCGGGCAGGCTGTACTTCACCTTGCCGTCGATGGTGGGAATCTCCAGCTCGGCCCCCAGGGCGGCCTGGCAGAAGCTCACCGGGCACTCATACAGCACGGTGGTGCCCTCCCGCTGGAACTGGGGGTGGGGCTTCACCTGCACCCGCACCAGCAGGTCGCCGGCGGGGCCGCCGTTGGTCCCCGCGTTGCCCTGGCCCCGCATGGAGACGGCCTGGCCGTCGTCAATGCCTGCCGGGATGGTTACAGAGAGGCGCTGCTTCTTTCTCTCGCTCCCCGCCCCGCCGCACTTCTTGCAGGGGGTGTGGATCAGCTTGCCCGTACCCCGGCACTTGGAGCAGGTGGTGGTGGTGGAGAAGGCGAAGCCGCCCGCCCCACGCTGGATGCGCACCTGGCCGGCCCCCCGGCAGTCGGGGCAGGTCTCGGCGGTGGTGCCCGCTGCGCAGCCGGACCCTTTGCACTCCTCGCAGGTCTCGGTGCGGCTGAGCTCAATCTCCTTGGTGCAGCCAAAAGCCGCCTCCTCGAAGGTGAGGACCAGGTTGACCCGCAGGCTCTCCCCCTTCTGAGGACCGTTCCGCCGGCCTCCGCCGCCGAAGCCGCCCCCAAAGCCCCCGCCGAAGAAGGAGCCGAAGATGTCGCCCAGGTCGATGTCCCCCATGTCGAAGCCGAAGCCGCCGCCCCCGCCGCCATAGCTGGGGTCCACCCCGGCAAAGCCGAACTGGTCATAACGGGCCTTCTTCTCCTTGTCGGACAGGATGCCGTAGGCCTCGTTGATCTCCTTGAATTTGGCCTCGGCGTCCTTGTCGCCGGGGTTCACGTCGGGGTGGTACTGCTTGGCCAGCTTGCGGTAGGCCTTTTTCAGCTCCTCGTCGGACGCCCCCTTGGACAGGCCCAGGACCTCGTAATAATCTCGTTTTTGTTCCGCCATATGTTATCACCTCTTGGCTTAAAAGGCTCCCTCTCTGAGGGAGCTGTCGCCGCCGAAGGCGGTGACTGAGGGAGTTTCCCGTTTGCGGACTCCCTCCGTCACGGCTTCGCCGTGCCACCTCCCTCTGGGAGGGAGGCTTTTTAACAAACCACACCTTCCCCCCGGAGGGGGAAGGCTGGTTTTGTCTTATTTCTGATCGTCGTCGATGACCTCATAGTCGGCATCCACCACGCCGTCGCCGGCGGGGCCGGACTGCTGCTGACCACCAGTAAAGCCTGCGCCGCCCATGTCGTGACCGGGGCCGGCCTGACCGCCCGCCTGGCCGTAGATCTTGGAGCCCACCTCGGCAAACTCCTTGTTGACGGCCTCGGTGGCGTCCTTGATGGCGTTGATGTCGGCCCCCTTCAGGGTCTCCTTCAGGTGGTCCAGGGCGGCCTGGACCTTGGCCTTGTCCTCGGCGGGAATCTTGTCGCCCACCTCGCCCAGGGTCTTTTCCACCTGATAGGCGGTCTGGTCGCCGGCGTTGCGGATGTCGGCGGCCTCACGGGCCTTCTTGTCCTCGGCGGCGAACTGCTCGGCCTCCCGCATGGCCTTGTCGATCTCCTCCTTGCTCATATTGGTGGAGGAGGTGATGGTGATGTGCTGCTCCCGGCCGGTGCCCTGGTCCTTGGCGGACACGTTGACGATGCCGTTGGCGTCGATATCGAAGGTGACCTCGATCTTGGGGTCGCCCCGGCGGGCGGGCAGGATGCCGTCCAGCATGAACACACCCAGCTGCTTGTTGTACTGGGCCATCTCACGCTCACCCTGGAGGACCTTGACCTCTACGGAGGTCTGGTTATCGGAGTAGGTGGTGAACACCTGGCTGCCGTGGGCGGGGATGGTGGTGTTGCGGTCGATGATCTTGGTCATCACGCCGCCGGCGGTCTCGATACCCAGAGACAGGGGGGTGACGTCCAGCAGCAGCAGGTCCTTCACGTCGCCGGTGAACACGCCGCCCTGGAGGGCCGCGCCCATGGCCACACACTCGTCGGGGTTGATGCCCTTGAAGCCGTCCCGGCCGGTGATGTTCTTCACCGCGTCCTGAACCGCGGGGATGCGGCTGGAGCCGCCCACAAGGAGGACCTTGTGCAGGTCGCCGGCGGAGAGCTTGGCATCCCCCATGGCCTGGCGCACGGGGCCCATGGTGGCCTCCACCAGGTGGTGGGTCAACTCGTTGAACTTGGCCCGGCTGAGGGTCAAGTCCAGGTGCTTGGGGCCGGTGGCGTCGGCGGTGATATAGGGCAGATTGATGGCGGTGGTGGTCACGCCGGACAGCTCAATCTTGGCCTTCTCGGCGGCCTCCTTCAGCCGCTGCATGGCGACTTTGTCGCCGGACAGGTCCACGCCCTCGGCCTTCTTGAACTCGGCCACCATCCAGTCCATCACGCACTTGTCGAAGTCGTCGCCGCCCAGGCGGTTGTTGCCGGCGGTGGCCAACACCTCGATGACGCCGTCGTCAATGTCCAGGATGGACACGTCGAAGGTGCCGCCGCCCAGGTCGTAGACCATGATCTTCTGGGCTTCTTCCTTGTCCACGCCGTAGGCCAGAGCGGCGGCGGTGGGCTCGTTGATGATGCGCTTGACCTCCAGGCCGGCGATCTTGCCCGCGTCCTTGGTGGCCTGGCGCTGGGCGTCGGTGAAGTAGGCGGGGACGGTGATCACCGCCTCGGTGACAGGCTGGCCCAGGTAGCCCTCGGCGTCGGCCTTCAGCTTCTGGAGAATCATGGCGCTGATCTCCTGGGGGGTGTACTTCTTGCCGTCCACCTCCACCCGGTAGTCGGAGCCCATCTCACGCTTGATGGAGGCGATGGTCCGGTCGGGGTTGGTGATGGCCTGGCGCTTGGCCACCTGACCCACCATGCGCTCGCCGTCCTTGGAGAAGGCCACGACGGAGGGGGTGGTGCGGTTGCCCTCGGCGTTGGCGATGACGACGGCGTCGCCGCCCTCCATCACCGCCACGCAGCTATTGGTAGTACCTAAGTCGATGCCAATGATTTTTCCCATAATGTTTTTCCTCCTAAATATATGAAAGATTGGTGTTAACGGATTGTAGGGGCGCACATTGTGCGCCCGCTCTGGAAATCGCGGGGGACGCGGGCGGACAATGTCCGCCCCTACAGCTCTAACGCAGGAGTATCGCTCCCACAGAAAACAGAGCGGACAGCCAGACCAGCAGCCCGGCGCTGAGCATCAGGGTATAGGTGATGTTTTTACAGGCGGTACACATGTTGGTCTGACCTCCTCTTTTGTCAATTTGCAACCTGCACCATGGCGAACCGGATGACCTTCTCCCCCAGCATAAAGCCGGCCTGGAAGACCTGGGCCACGGTGTTCTCCTCCAGATTCTCGTCCTCAATGTGCATCACGGCGTTGTGGAGGTTGGGATCGAAGGGTTTTCCCTGCGCTTCGATCTCGGTGATGCCCAGCTTGGCGAAGACCTCCTTCAGCTGGCTCATAATCATCTCCACGCCCTTCTTATAGGCCTCGTCTGCGGTCTCCTGCTTCAGGGCCCGCTCCAGATTGTCGTAGACGGGGAGAAAGGCCTGAACGGTGTCCGCCTTGGCGTCGGTCCAGAGATTTTCCTTCTCCTTGGCGGTGCGCTTGCGGTAATTGTCGTACTCGGCGGCCAGGCGGAGGAACTGCTCCTTGGGGATCAGCTGCTCCTGAGCAGGGGCCTCGGCCTCCTCCGGCTCCTCGCCGGGGGTATCGGCCTGGGGCTCGGCTTCCGGCTCCACAGCCTCCGCTTCCCCGGCCTGCTCCTCCAGGACCTCCTCCGGGGTCTCCTGAATGGGAAGCTCTTTCTTTTCTTTCTTCTTACTCACGATTCATGCTCCTTCACGGCTCATAATAATGTTACGGAATCGACAGCGGACACATCATGAAGCGTCCGAAACTTCACTCCTCCGAATCCCCGGCGGGCAGCTCCTTGCCGAACATCCGGGTGAGGCTGTCGGCAAAGTAGGACAGCCGGGCTGTCACTTTGGCGTAATCCATCCGGGTGGGGCCAACCACCCCAATCACGCCCCGCATATTGTCCCCGATGTCGTAGCTGGCCATCACCACGCTGGTGTCCTTTAGCGCGTCGTTCACGTTCTCCGGCCCGATGAGGATATTCATATTCTTGCCGCTGTCCAGGGTGGCGGGCAGGCGGGGGACGTCGCTCTCCTCGCTGAGGTAGGCCATCAGGGGTTTCGCTTTGTCCAGGCTGCGGTACTCCGGGTGCTCCAGCAGGTGGGTGATGCCGGCGGTGCGGAACTTCTGCTGTCCCTGGTCGGCCAGCACCTCCATGGCGAACTCCACCACCAAGGCGATGAGCTGAAAGGCCCCCGGCGCGGTATGGGTCTCCATCTTGTCCAGGGTATCCTCCATCTCCTCCCGGGACAGGCCCACAAAGGAGGAGTTGAGGACGGCGGACAGCATTTGCAGCTGGGGGTCGGACAGTCCGTCCGGAATGTGAATCAGCTTGTTTTTCACCACGCTGCTGTCGGTCATGACCACGGCGATAAAGGCGTTTTCCTCCACCATCAGCAGGTCGAACCGCTTGACGGTGACCCGCTCCTTGGCGGCGGCCATGGTGAACACGGGGTAGTCGCTGAGCTGGGAGAGCACCTTGCCCGCCCGGTCGATCACCCGGTCCAGCTCCTCCATTTTCAGGTTGAGGGCGTCGTTGATGCGCTGGGTCTCCTGAATGGTGAGCTGCTGCCGGTCCATCAGCTCGTTGACGTAGAGCCGGTAGCCGGCGGCGGAGGGGATGCGTCCGGCGGAGGTGTGGGGCTGCTCCAGGTAGCCCTGGTCGGTGAGGTCGGCCATCTCGTTGCGGATGGTGGCGGTGGAGACGTCCAGCCCGGCCAGCTGGGCCACGGCCTTGGAGCCCACCGGCTCGGCGGTGGCGATGTAGGTCTCGACAATGGCGCGGAGTATGCGCTTTTTCCGGTCCGACAGTGCCACGGCACTCACCGCCTCTCGTTTTTATCAGTTTAGCACTCATATTCCCCGAGTGCTAAAGATAATGTACCACTCCCCCCGGAAATTGTCAATAGCCACTTTATGAATTTATTATAAACAAATCGTCCCCGGCCATTCCTTGCAGAATAGCCGGGGTTGTGCTAATTATTCTCTTCTTCCTCCGCCGCAAGATACATCTCCTCACATTTCCGCTGAGCATCAATTAAGATATTCATTGCTTTCTCGCTGGCTCGGACCATTGTCTCATACATTTCTTTATAATCTGGAATCGGCATGTTTAATCACCTCATTTTCAGTATACATTAAACTACAAAGAATTACAATAGCAAGTTTGCAAATGTAAGCTAATGTATTTAAAATTATTACGAGGTGATACAATGGGTGTTGAAAGAAAAGTATATAGCTTCCGGCTAAGCGAAGAAGTGGCCGAAAAAATTCGGAAGTATGGTCAGTTGGAAAACCGCAACTTTGCCAACATGATTGAAACAATTCTGATAAATTACGTCGCCGAACGTGAAAAAGAAAACTGACCGCCTGTCGAAATTGACAGGCGGTCAGTTTTTATGTCTGGTTTGCGGTCTCAACATATACATCAATCAGCTTTTTGATTTCCTCTTTGGTATAGGTCTCCTGAGTGGGGTCTCGATCTATAATCTTGTGAAGATCGTAGGCCATCGCCTTACGTGTTTCTCTCCGTTCTGATTCGGTGCCCATACTTTCGACCTCCTTTAGTCTTCCAATGTGGTTTGCAGGTCAGCCAAAAGGACTTCAATTTTCTCACGCAGCTTTGCCGGGTCATCCTCTGCAAGACCTTCTTTTAAATCCCTGATAACCATTCGCAGAAAACCGTTGAATTGCTTGTCAGTCTGGCCCATACAGCTACCTCCTATTATAAATTATGGGTTCATTATACCGCAAATTCAGGCTCTTTGCAACCGTTTTTTAAAAATTCAGCACCTGTCCCGTAGCCAAAGCGTGACAGCCAGGGCCGAAGCGCTCCTGGAGGAGGCTCAAAGCCATCTCCCCGGTACAGTGGCCGGTGTAGATCTCCTCTACCCCCAGCTCTTTCAGGGCGTCGGCCACCCGGAAAACGTATTCGGGGGTGCAGTTCATGCCGCTCTTGCCCCGGCTGAACATGTGAAAGCCGCCCACCGCAGCGAAGACTCTTTTCCCGGGAAACTGCTCCAGCACACTCTGTACGATATTGACGATCCCCCCATGGCTGCACGAGTTAAAGACCACCAGGCCCCGCTCCCCTTCCAGCACCAGGGACTGCTCGTGGCGGTAGTCGTCGGGGACAAAATCGTCCTCCCCCCGTTTCACCAGCAGGTCGGCGGCCTGGCCGGCAAAGGCGGGGTCGTGGACAGTCTCCGGCACCAGCCAGGCCCCCTCCAGCAGGGGATACACCCCCTCCACCTCCACAAAGCGGTCCCGGGTGTTCTCCCAGATGTCCCGGCCGATGCCGATAAACCGGTAGGCGTCCGGGTCTTTGGCGAAGTAGGGCCCCGCCGCCCCGGGGCGGACATACACCTTGGCCCGGTCGTTGACCTGGAAAAACCGGCGCAGGCCGTCGGCGTGGTCGTAGTGGCCGTGGGACAGGGCGGCCAGCTCCACTCCGGACAGGTCCACCCCCAGGGCCTGGGCGTTGTCAGCAAATTTCCCCGAGGAGCCGGCGTCCAGCAGCAGCTTTTTCCCCCGGTACTGGATGTACAGGGACAGGCCGTGCTCCGGCGTCAGGCCGCAGCCCTCCAGAGCGGTGTTTTCCATCAGAACGGTGATTTTCACAGGGGTCCCTCCTTCTTTACAATCTCGTCAGGTCCCGGACCCAGCGCCCGGAGCGCAGACGGTGGATACCGATGAAGAATTTCACGGCCTGCTCCAGGGGGAAGGCCAGATAGACCCACAGCACGGTGGTTTTCAGCACTAAACCGCACAGGGCGGCGTAGGGGATGGCCACTCCCCACAGGGGACCGATGTCGATGAGCGTGGCCGCCTTCACGTCGCCGCCGCCCCGAAGGACGCCCACGATGTTCACCGTATTGAAGTCTTTCAGCGGCATAGCCAGAGCCATCATCGTCATCATCATGGAGGCCACCGAGGCCGCCCCAGGGGACAGCTTAAACAGAGGATACACCCAGGCCGGGGCGGCAAACCAGACAAAGGCCAGCAGCAGGCCGCCCAGAATGGCCCCGCAGACCACCGACAGGGTATTCAGCGCCTTACCCACGTCCAGCAGCCTGTTCTGCCGGCCTGCGCCGATCTCCCGGCCGATGATAATAGCTGCCGTGGAGGACAGTCCGAAGGAGGCCACCATTACGATTTTTTCCATGTTGCCAGCGATGGTGTAGGCGGCCAGGATCTCGGTGCTGCCCGCCATATGGCCCATAATAGTGGGGAAGACGGAGGTGCCCAGCCCCCACATGGTCTCGTTGCACACCACCAGTCCGCCGTATTTCAGGAACCGCCGGGTCATGTCCAGCCCGGGCCGGAGCAGCAGGTGGAGATGGACCCGGAAAAACCGGTTTTTCATCATGTGGAGGATGACAATGGTGACCTCCAGCAGCCGGGCGATGAGGGTGGCCGTCGCCGCCCCCCGCACTCCCATGGCGGGAGCCCCCAGCTTGCCGAAGATGAGCACCCAGTTGAGGAAGGTGTTGGTGGCCATGGAAGCCACCAGGATGTACAGCCCCAGCTGGGGCCGCTCCATGCTGCGGTAGGCGGCCACATACATCATGGTGAAGGCGTTGCACACATAGGAGAAGCCCACGATGGAGCCGTACTGGGCGGCCAGGGCAATCACTTCCGGCTCGTTGCCGAACAGGCTGAGGAATTCCACCGGACACACCAGCAGCACCCCGGCAAAGAGGGCGGACACCACCAGCACCACCCACAGGGCCACCCCCAGCACCCGGTTGATGGACTCCATCTCCTGCTTGCCCCAGTACTGGCTCACCAGCACGGAGGAGCCGCTCTGCACGCCGAAGATGAACATCTGCAAAGCGAACAGGGGGATGTTGGCCAGCGTTACCGCCGCCATGGGGACCTCCCCCAGCATCCCCACCATAAAGGTGTCCGCCATGCCCAGGGCGCTGGTGATGAGGTTTTGCAGCACAATGGGCAGGGCCAGCAGGACCACCTGCTTGTAAAATCCCGGTTTTTGCTTCATGTACGCGAACATTGGAAAATTGCTCCTTTTATGATAACGTAGTAAAAAGCTGCTCCTTTGCCCCCTTCAGGCCGTCCATGAGGGCGTCCACGTCCTCCCGGGACGTATCATAGGAGAAGCTGACCCGCAGAGCGCCGTCCAGCAGGGCTTTGGGCAGCTTCAGGGCGGCGAAGACGTGGCTGGGCCTGCCCCGGTGGCAGGCGGAGCCGGAGGAGAGGTACACCCCCCGGTCGCTCAGGAAGCGGACCACCACCTCGCTCTTGTAACCGGGCAGGGAGATGGGCAGGATGTGGGGCGCGCCGTCGGGGACCAGCACCTCCGCTTCGGGTATCTCCCGGGCCAGACGGTCCAGGGTATAGGCTTTCAGCTCCGCCATGCGGGCGGCGTCCTTCTGAAAGGAGGCGGCTCCCAGCCGGGCGGCGGCGGCGAAGGCGGCAATCTGACTGGTGGCCTCGGTGCCGGACCGGTAGCCGCCCTCCTGTCCCCCGCCCCGGATGAGGGGGGGCAGCCGCACACCCTTCCGCACATACAGCGCCCCCACCCCCTTGGGGGCGTGAATTTTATGGCCGCTGACCGACAGCAGGTCCACCCCCAGCTCTCGGGGGGTAAAGGGCACCTTTAAAAAGCCCTGGACCGCGTCGCAATGGAGCAGGGCGGGACAGCCCGCCCTTTTGATGGCTTGGGCCACCTCTTTTACAGGCAGGACGGCACCCAGCTCGTTGTTCACCAGCATCATGGACACCAGGACCGTGTCCGGCCGGAGGGCGGCCGCCGCCTGGGCGGGGTCGATGCTCCCCCGGCGGTCGGGCTGGAGGTAAGTTACCTCGTACCCCTGACGCTCCAGCGCTTTGAGGGGCTCCAGCACGGCGGCGTGCTCGATGGCGGTGGTGATGATGTGCTTCCCCGCCCGGCGGTTGCACTCCAGCGCCCCGGAGATGGCCCAGTTGTCGCTCTCCGAGCCGCAGGAGGTGAAATAGACCTCCTCCGGCCCGCAGCCCAGGACTCCGGCCAGGTCGGCCCGCCAGAGCTTCATCCGGTCCGCCGCCTGTTTTCCCAGGGCGTATTGAGACGAGGGGTTGCCCCAGCCCTCGGTCATGGCCTCCAGCGCCGCCTGGGCGGCCTCGGGCCGCACCGGCGTGGTAGCGGCGTTGTCCAAATAGTGAAACATGGCGTCCACCTCCCGAAATTGTAGTCAGTATCGGCTATTCTATGCCCTTCCCGGGGGAAAGTCAATCCCTTTTTGCCCATCTTTCACATTGTCGTACAGCCCGGCCACGGGTGTGTCCTATTCGCAGATTTTATGTAGGGGCGGACATTGTCCGCCCGCGGGCGCACACTGTGCGCCCCTACAAATCGTGCCAATTCCCCTGACTGTGATAAAATGCGCGGTAGGACACCCCCCCAGCCACAAAACACTTGCCAGGGTCGAAAAAAGACAGTATAATATCCCCGCGAAAAAAATTTTTCAAACCTGGGAACCTTTTTCGTTTTTGCTCGTCAAACCTCACAGAACCCAAACAAGGGTCAATTATAACCCCAACAGAAAAGGAGTTTACTTACTATGAAAAGACGTATCTTTGCGGCGGTGCTTGCCACCGCTATGGCTCTGTCCCTGGCCGCCTGCGGCGGCGGAAACGGCGGCGGCAGCTCCTCCTCCAACCCGGGGAGCGGCTCCGATGTGAGCACCATCGCCCCCGGCGGCAGCTCCAGCCAGCCCGACGGCTCTAACCCCGACGGCTCTCAGCCCGACGCATCCACCCCCGACAGCTCCAACCCCAGCGGCTCGGGCAGCAACGGAGACCTCCAGCCCCTCCCCACCGTCACCATCACCCTGAATAAGACGGAGGTCAAGCTGACCAAGGCCGGGGCCGCCTTCCAGCTGCGCTACACCACCGAGCCCGACACCGACGGCATCGCCACCTTTACCTCCAGCAATCCCAAGGTGGCCACCATCGACGAGAGCGGCAATATCAAGGCCGTGGCCCCCGGCAAGGCCACCATCACCGTGGAATACGACGGCGCAAAGGCCACCTGTTCCGTCACCTGCGACTGGAAAGAGGAGACCAAGCCTGAGCAGAAGCCCGACCCCAAGCCTGAGCAGAAGCCCGACCCCAAGCCTGATCCCAAGCCCGACGGCAGCGGCAGCGGTTCCTCCTCCGGTTCCGGCAGTTCCAGCAGCACCCCCTCCACCAATGTGGACCTGTCCGCCTTCTACAGCACCATCACCGGCAAGTATGAATTTGGCTTCCTGGAGCTGGCCGACAGCGGCCTGCTGGATCAGTACTATGCCGGTCTCACCGGCGTCAGCTCCGAGCAGATGCTGGTATACATCTGCATGATGTCCATGAATAACGGCGAGTTCGGCCTGGTTCAGGTGAAGGACAGCAAGGACGTGGACACCGTGAAGGCCATCTTCCAGGCCCGCATCAGCTACATGGTGGGCGACGGCAACGGCCCCGGCGGCGCCTGGTATCCCGGTCCCACCGAGCAGTGGCAGAACAACTCCCGCGTGGTCTCCAACGGCAACTATGTGATGATGGTGGTTCACGAGAACTGCGACGATATCGTCAATGAATTTAATGCTCTGTTTTAAGGTATCCTAATTAATTGTGGGGCCTGCCCCCCTGGGCGGGCCCTGCGGCGGTTATTTCCCTGTAGGGGCGGCCTGTGGCCGCCCGCCGTTTATTTGCTGTATCTCCACGGGCGGCCACAGGCCGCCCCTACATTCCGCCCAGGATAATGAGGTGTCCGCTATGGTCTTTTCCACCCCCATTTTCATGTTTTATTTCCTGGTCCTCACCCTGTTCCTGTACTATATCGTCCCCCGCGGGGGGCGCAATGTGGTGCTGCTGTGCGCCTCCCTGTTCTTCTACTGGTGGGGGGAGCGGGCCTATGTGTCTATCATGTTCCTGTCCACCGCCATCGACTACACCCACGGCCTGCTGGTGGAGCGGTGCAAGGCCAGAGGGAACGACAAAGGCGCAAAAATGGCGGTGGCCTCCTCTATCGTGTTCAACCTGGCCCTGCTGTGCTTCTTCAAATACTGGGACTTCATCGCCGGCTCCCTCCAGTCGGTGGGACTCACCTTTATGCCGGTGCTGGGGGTCCATCTCCCCATCGGCATCTCCTTCTACACCTTCCAGACCATGAGCTACACCATCGACGTCTATCGGGGCGATGCCCGGGCCCAGCGGAACATCCTCAACTTCGGCACTTTTGTCACCCTGTTCCCCCAGCTTATCGCCGGCCCCATTATCAAGTACAAGGACCTGGGGGACCAGATCGACCGACGGGATTATTCCGCAGATAAATTTTCCTCCGGGGTGCAGATCTTCATGGTGGGTCTGGCCAAAAAGCTGCTCATTGCCAACAACGTGGGCATGCTTTGGGACAGCTACAAGGCCATGGCCCCCGCCGAGCTGACGGTGGCCGGGGCCTGGCTGGGAGTGCTGGCCTTCACCTTCCAGATTTACTTCGACTTCTCCGGCTACTCCGATATGGCCGTGGGCCTGGGGCGGATGCTGGGCTTTGAGTTTCTGCCCAATTTCAACTACCCCTATATCTCCAAAAGCATCACCGAGTTCTGGCGGCGGTGGCACATCTCTTTGAGCACCTGGTTCCGGGAGTACCTCTATATCCCCCTGGGGGGCAACCGCCGGGGAAAGGGTCGGCAGATGTTCAACCTGCTGGTGGTCTGGGCCGCTACCGGCATCTGGCACGGGGCCAACTGGACCTTCCTGTTCTGGGGGCTGTACTTCTTCGTCCTGCTGATGGTGGAGAAGTTCCTCCTGCTCAAACCCCTGGAAAAGGCCCCCGCCATCGTTGGCCATATCTACACCATGTTTTTCGTCATGGTGAGCTGGGCCATCTTCGCCATTGAGGACCTGCCCCATCTGGTCGACTATCTGAAGGTCATGTTCGGCCTGGGGGGCGTGCCTCTGGTAGACGGAGCCTTCGGCTACTACCTGACCGGCTACCTGCCCACCCTGTTTGTGGCCGCCCTGGCCTCCACCCCCCTGGGGGCGGCCGTCTACCGCCGCCTGGGGACAAGGGCACAGCAGCCGGTCTGCACCGTCCTGGTGGCGGCGGGACTGGTGGTGTGCACCGCCTATCTGGTGGCCGGCACCTACAACCCCTTCCTGTACTTTAACTTCTAAGGAGGCGCGAGCATGTCGAAAAAGTTTAACATTTTCCTCTCCGCCCTGTTCTGCGCCTTTATCGGGGGCGTCTGCGTCATCAGTCTGTTGCTGCCCGACAGGGGGTTCTCTCCTCTGGAGAACCGCTACCTGCAAAAGCCCCCCAAGCTGTCGGTGGAAAACCTGGGCAGCGGCAAGTTCATGGAGGACGCGGAGGACTACGTCTCCGACCACATCGTGGGCCGGGATTTCTGGGTGGCGGCCAAGGCCTGGAGCGAGCGGCTGTCCGGCAAGCAGGAGAATGAGGGGGTCTATTTCGCCGCCCAGGACACCCTTATCAACCGGGTGGACACTCCCGCCTGGGAGGATACCCCTGCTCAGCAGGGTGTTCCCGCCAAGCAGGGACTTTCGACCCGCCTGGGCTTTGTGGACGCCCTGGTGGGCAACCTGTCCGTCCCGGTGTACTTCGGCCTGATCCCCTCCGCCGCGGAAATCTGGAAGGACCGGCTCCCGGAGGGCGCTCCCACCGCCGACGAGAAGGCGGCCATTGACCGGCTGTACTTCTCCACCGGAGCCTCCACCATCGACCTGTACGCCGCCCTGGCCCCCCACAGCGGAGAGGACATCTACTATCGCACCGACCACCACTGGACCAGCCTGGGGGCCTTCTACGGGGCCAACGCCATCTTTGAGGCCCTGGGCCTGGAGCCCATCGACCTGGCGGACTACCAGAAAACCACCGTCACCGATCAGTTCAACGGCACACTGTTCTCCACCTCCGGGGTGCGCTGGCTGCCCCCCGACACCATTGACGCCTATGTCCCCAATGAGGGGATTAAGGTGACCTCCTACTTCAAGGGCACCCCCGAGGAGGGCAGCCTCTATGTGGACAGCTACCTGGCGGAAAAGGACAAATATTCCTATTTCCTGGGGGGCCGTCAGCCCCTGTGCGTGGTGGAGAAGGAGGGGAGCACCGGCCCCAGGGTCCTCGTTGTCCGGGACTCCTATTCCGACTCCCTCACCCCCTTCCTCACCCAGCGGTTTTCTGAGGTCCACCTCATCGACCCCCGGGACAACCGGACCAGCATCAAGAGCTACGTGGAGAACAACAGCATCGACCTGGTAATCGTGCTGTACAGCTTCGCCAATTTCACCACCGACGCAAATCTGTTCCTGCTGGGCAGATAAAGTAAGGACAGGAATCCTCAGGGATTCCTGTCCCATTTTTTTATGATTTTCAGCTATTTTCTCAGGAATACTGGTAAAACAGAGAGGCAAACCCACCGGAATGGACCACGCAGGCCCCCTCACTTTTTACCGCGCCGCTTTTCAGCAGGTCGCACATCCCCCAGACCGTCTTACTGGTGTAGACGCGCTCCAGGAAAATCCCCTCCGTCTGGGCCAGGTGCTCCACCATCCCGTCGGATTGGGAGGTGGATATCCCCCAGCCGCCGCCCCGGTAGTCCCCGTGGACCGTCATGGCCCGCTGGACGGGGACCTCTGGTTGTAAACCGGTCAGTTCCGTTATCCCCTGGAACAGTCCGTTTAAAATGCTTTCCAGTTCCTCCACCGGATTCTCCACGGTAATCACATGGACGTGAAAGGGCGCGCCCAGCAGGGCAGTCCCAAACACCACCCCGGCCGCCAATCCGCCATTGCCGCCGGGCACAAAGAGGTCGGTTATGGGCCGCTCCTCCATGTGCCTGTACAGCTCCAGAGGGAGGTGGATATACCCCACGGCCCCTCGTGGCGTGGTGGCGCCGTTCTCAATGACCCAGGGGGAGGCCCCCTGCGCCCTCAGCTCCTCTGCCAGCCGGTCCACATAGGCGCTCCGCTCCGCCGCGGAAACCGAGCCGATGTAGTGCTCCTCCACATGGGCCAGCTGGTTGAGCACCATGTTCCCCCTCCGCGCCTGCGGCTCCGGGTTATTGTGGACCAGAAGACAGCGCAGGCCCAGCCGGCAGCAGGCGGCCGCCGCGATAGAACAGAGGTTTGAGTTCTCCATTCCGGAGGCAATGATCGTGTCACATCGGCGCTCCATAGCCTCGCCCAGCAGATATTCCAGTGGGCGCACCTTGTTGCCGCCGGGACCCAGACCGTTCAGGTCATCCCGCTTTATGTACACGGGACCGGCATTCAGCTCCTCCTCCAGCCGGTACAGCCGCTCCACCGGTGTCTCGAAGGAACAAAGAAGCTTCCTGGGCAGCCTGGCCAGTGCCCGCTCAATTTCTGCAATGGTCATATGCGCTCATTCCCTTTCTTCTTTGTTGTACTTTTGTATACAGTTTTCCTTCACATTAAAAACACGGCGGTACCTTGCCGGAATTTCCCGGGACGGTCACGGCTCCCCGTCCACCGCCTTCTTTGCGGCCTCCAAGTCGTTGGCCACCACCATCAGGACGGTGCTGCCCTTTACGTCTATGTAGGCGTCCTTCAGCTTGGGGACCTCCGCCAGACGGTATCCATAGTCCTCATTGGCGTCGATCTGGCCCTGGACGTAGTCCTCCAGCGCCTTTTGGGCGTCTTTGGCATGGGCCTCGCTGTCCAGCACCAGCACCGCGCCCTCCTCGCAGGTGGCCCCGGCGGAGCGCAGCACGGCGCAGTCCTTCAGGTCCTCCCGGGCCAGTCCGTAGCTCTCCAGCCGGTACAGGGCGGAAAAGGCGGTGTCGGCGTCCAGCTCCTCCAGGGTCTCGGAGAAGGCGCCGGCCTCCGCCATGGCCTGGACGTCCGCCGGCTTGTAATCGCCGGAGCCTTTTCCGCCGCAGGCCGTCATGCCCAGGCTCAGCGCCAGAGCCAGCGCAATCGTCAAGAGCTTTTTCATCCTTGTCCACTCCCATCCGCAGTTGATGTGTCCGGCCCGGCCGGCTGGGGGACCTCCACCGGGGGAGGCCCGTCGGGGTACAGGGTGTCGAACTCCACCGTGTGGGTCCTCAGATACTCCAGCCACCGCTGGCAGGACTCCTTGTAGAGATGTACGCCGTCCCGGCTGTCCACCTCGGGCAGGGAGCCGTTTTCGTCCGCGAAGGCCTCGTACACGTTTACGTAGGCCACCTTTTTCTCCTCCGCCACCTGCTGCATCAGCTGGTTGTAGATGCGCAGGTGGTCGTTGGTCAGGTAGTCGTGGCCGGTGGCGGCCAGGTACTGCGCCTCATTCACCGGAATCAGGCCCTGGATGTAGATAACCGCGTTGGGCTGGACCCGGCGGACCTCGTCGATGGCGGCGCAGAATTTTTCATAATAGCCCTTGTCGTTGTTGTAGCCCAGCTCGTTGACCCCCAGGGCGATGTAGACCTTGCCGTACTGCTTCAGGGCCAAGGCCTCCAGGGGGGTGTATTTCTCCCCGTCGATGGTCAGGGATTTCCGCTCGGCCAGCTTGAAGATGGACACGCCGTTGGCGGCCAGATTTTCGCCGGTGCCAATGCCGCTGTAGAGCATAAAACCGTCGGTGCGGGAGTCGCCCACAAAGGCGGCGTCGTCAAAGTAGCTGTTTTCCACCGGCTCCCCCTCGGGGACGGGCTGGGAGAAGTCGTAGAGCGGGGCCTTGGGCTCGGCGGGAACCTCGGGCGGGTCCTGAGATGTGCTCACATCCGGCTCGCTGGCGCTCCCCCCGCCGGACCCGCTACCAACGTGGGCGGCGCCCGGATTTTTTTCTGCTCCGTCGTAGTATTTCAGAAAGAAAATTGCCGCCGCGGCGGCCGCGGCTACCACTGCCGCAATCACAATCATGGCAATTTTGTGGGACCGGGCAACCCGTTTTCCCTGATAATTACCGGGCATTTATTTACACCTCCAAGCTGGAGACAAACAGAAGTCTGTTTAAACCGTTCTTAATCAGGATATCATATTTTCGACAAATTGCAAGTGACAAAACCGTTACAAATATTCCCTTTTTCTGGAACAAAAGACCCGGCCCCGCCGGGGGCCGGGGAAAGCCTGTTTCCGGGGCTAAACCGCCCGGCGGATCAGTCCAACGCCGATGGGGGTGGGGCCGGTGTGCACCCCGATGGTCACGCCGATCTGGTAAGGGTGCTTCACCTCGGGCCGGTCGGCGCCCAGCTCCAGAAGGCCGTTGTAGATGGTCTGGGCAAAGGCCGCGTGCTCCTCCCGGTCCAGGCCGAAGCCGGTGGCCAAGCGGTAATGGTCCAGGTCGATCTCCTCCTGCTTCAGGTGGCGGAAAAAGAGCTCCCGCACCCGGACCAGCGACTTCTTCCGCCCCTGGGCGATGCCGTCGGAGACAAGGCCCGCGTCCTTATAGCCGATGAGGGGCTTCACCTTCAGCAGGGCGCCGGTGGCGGCAGCCGCCCGGCCGATGCGTCCGCCGTGGCGGAGGTAGTCCAGGTCGCTGGTGGTGAAAAAGATGCGTCCGGTGGCGGGCAGGGGCTTCAGCGCCTCCACCGCCTCCTCCAGCGTATAGCCCGCGTCCCGGAGGGCGGCCGCCTCCTCCACAAACATGCCCTGGAGAACGGTGGCCAGGGTGGAGTCCACCACCTGCACCCGGGCCTGGGGGAACTCCTCCCGCAGCTCCTCCGCCGCGTTGCAGGCCGACTGGTAGGAGCCGCTGAAGGCGGCGTTCAGGCAGATGCACAGGATGGGCATGTCCTGGGCCGCCAGAGGCCGGAAGGCCTCCAGATAGTCCTCCATAGTGGGCATGGAGGTCTTGGGGAACACCCCGGGGTGGTCCGCCATCATCTGATAAAACCGGTGGGTGGGGATGTCCCGTTCTTCGCGGTAATAGGGCTCGTCCTCAAAGCCCACGTAGTAGGACACCATCCCCACACCCAGCTGCTCCAGCCGTTCCCGTCCCAGGTCGCAGGAGCTGTCGCTGACAATATGGAACTTCATATTGCTCTCCTTTATTTTCGTGGCCCGCCTCTCCCGGCGGGCCGTGACCGGGTCCGCTGCCCGGTGGGTAATAGTGTAATTATAGCGCAAACGGCGGGAAAACTCAACCACAATTTTACACCCCGGAGGGGCAGCCCGCAGCCGAGGCCGTCTTTTCCATAAAATACGAATAAATATCAGAAAATCAGGAAAAAACTGTTGCGTCCCCCGGGGAAGTGTGGTATACTACCAAGGCATTATGCGTGGGAGTGCGGATTTTCCGCCCGGTGCCCGGGTGTTCCGGGTTGGCGGAGGACATGATGCCCCCAGAAGATCAACTGAAAAACAGGAGGAAACAAACTATGGCAGTCGTATCTATGAAGCAGCTGCTGGAGGCCGGCGTACACTTCGGCCACCAGACCCGCCGGTGGAACCCCAAGATGGCCACCTACATCTACACCGAGCGCAACGGGATCTATATTATTGATCTCCAGAAGACGGTGAAGAAGCTGGAGGAGGCCTACAACTTCGTCCGCTCCCTGGGCGAGAAGGGCGAGACTCTGCTCTTTGTGGGCACCAAGAAGCAGGCCCAGGAGGCCATCCGCGAGGAGGCCAGCCGCGTGGGCATGTACTGGGTGAACGCCCGCTGGCTGGGCGGTATGCTCACCAACTTCAAGACCATGCGGGGCCGCGTGGACCGTCTGGCCCAGCTGAAGAAGATGCAGGAGGACGGCACCTTCGACATGCTGCCCAAGAAGGAAGTTATCAAGCACATGGGCGAGATCGCCAAGCTGGAAAAGTACCTGGGCGGCGTTACCGAGATGCGCAAGCTCCCCGGCGCCCTGTTTGTGGTGGACCCCCGCAAGGAGCGCAACGCCATCAACGAGGCCCGCAAGCTCCACATCCCCATCGTGGCCATCGTGGACACCAACTGCGACCCCGACGAGATCGACTACGTGATTCCCGGCAACGACGACGCCATCCGCGCCATCAAGCTGATCTCCTCCGTCATGGCCAACGCCATCCAGGAGGGCAAGCAGGGCCAGGACGCCGCCCCCGCTGAGGAGGCCGCTCCCGCCGCCGCTGAGTAAGAGCTATTTGTGTAGGGCGTGACGACCCCGGCACGCCGCCCGGACGAACGACGGCGTGCGGCGCGCCGAGTCGTCGCGCCCTGCATCAATTCTGATATTCACCCATCAATGATTTGGAGGTAATTTATTATGGCAATTTCCGCAAAAGACGTGCAGAAGCTGCGCGAGATGACCGGTGTAGGCATCATGAACTGTAAGAACGCCCTGGTGGAGGCCGACGGCGACTTTGACAAGGCCATCGAGCTGCTGCGTGAGAAGGGCCTGGCCGCTCAGGTGAAGAAGGCCGGCAAGGTGGCCGCCGAGGGCGTGTCCTTCGCCATCGTGGCCGACAACGGCGTGGGCGTGATTATTGAGGTCAACTCTCAGAGCGACTTCGTGGCCAAGAACGCCGTCTTCCAGGGCTTCGTCAAGGACGTGGCCACCGCCGTCGCCACCCAGGACCCCGCCGACGTGGAGGCCCTGAAGAACTGCACCTACCCCGGCACCGACCGCACCATCGCCGACGTTACCGCCGACAAGGTGCTGGCCATCGGCGAGAACATTCAGCTCCGCCGCTTCGTCCGTTACGCTGAGGGGGTCAACGTGCCCTATATCCACATGAACGGCAAGGTGGCCGTGCTGGTCAATCTGGCCGTGGAGGGCATCGACGCCGATAAGGTGGTGGAGCTGGGCAAGGACGTGGCCATGCAGATCTGCGCCATGAACCCCACCTATCTGGACAAGTCCGACGTGAGCCAGGAGGTTCTGGACAAGGAGAAGGAAATCCAGCTGGCTCAGCTGGCCAACGACCCCAAGATGGCTTCCAAGCCCGAGAAGGTGAAGGAAGGCATCGTCATGGGCAAGATGGGCAAGTACTTCGAGGAGAACTGCCTGCTCCAGCAGGCCTTCGTCAAGGAGAACAAGATCTCCGTGGAGAAGCACGTGGCTGCCGTGGCCAAGGAGCTGGGCGGCACCATCACCGTGAAAGCCTTTACCCGCTTCGCCACCGGCGAGGGCATTGAGAAGGCTGAGGACGACTTCGCCGCCGAGGTCGCCTCTATGATCAAGTAAAAGCGGTTACAGGACTCAAAAGCCCGGTGCTTACGCAACGCACCGGGCTTTGCTCATGCCGTCTCAATCAGCGCCACCGCATGGGCGGCCATGCCCTCACCGGAACCGGTGAAGCCCAGGCCCTCCTCGGTGGTGGCCTTCACATTGACCTGCCCAGGGTCCACCCCCATGGCCCGGGCCAGGTTGTCCCGCATTTGCGGGATGTGGGGGGCCAGCTTGGGCCGCTGGGCCAGGACGGTGGCGTCCACGTTGCCCACGGTAAACCCCCGCTCCCCCAGCAGTGCCGTCACATGGGCCAGCAGCCTCAGGCTGTCCGCTCCGGTGTAGGCGGGGTCGGTGTCGGGGAAGTGCCTTCCGATGTCCCCCAGGCCCGCCGCACCCAGCAGGGCATCCATCACCGCGTGGGTGAGGACGTCGGCGTCGGAGTGGCCCAGCAGGCCCCGCTCCCAGGGGATGCCCACCCCGCCTAAAATCAGCCGCCGCCCCTCCACAAGGCGGTGAACGTCGTAGCCGTGGCCGATTCTCACTCCCTGCATCGCCACTCCCCCTCCTCCACTCTGGCCTGAAGGATGGCCTCCCCCAGAATCAGGTCCAGGGGGGTGGTAATCTTGATGTTCTCCCGGCTGCCGCTGGTGAGGGTCACCCGCATGCCCAGCCGCTCCACCGCGCCGCAGTCGTCGGTGAGCAGCTCGCCGTCCTCGATGGCCTTCTGGATGGCGCCCCGGATAAGGCCGGCCTCAAAGACCTGGGGGGTCTGCACCGCCCACAGCTGGGAGCGGTCCACCGTCTCCACCACCAGGCCGTCCTCGGTGCGCTTGACAGTGTCGGTGAGGGGGATGGCCGGGGCGGCCGCCCCGGTGAGGGCGGCCCGGGCCACCGTGTCCCGGATGATCTCCTGGGTCACCAGGGGGCGAGCCCCGTCATGGATGGCAATCAGGACGGCCTCCGGGTCCACCTCCCCCAGCCCGGCCTGGACCGAGTGGATGCGCTCCTGTCCGCCCACAATCACCTTGCGCACCTTGTCCAGGTTGAACTCCCTGCACAGCCGGCCCACATCCACCACCAGGTCCTCCCGGGCCACTACAACGATCTCGTCAATCACCGGGCAGTCCTGAAAGGCGTAGAGGGTGTGTACCAGCACAGGCAGCTCCCCCAGGGGGGCCAGCACCTTGTCAATGCCCCCCATCCGCCGGGCCAGCCCTGCGGAGACAATTACCGCTGAACACCTGGGCTCCTCGGGCTTCTTCTTTTTGAACAGAGACAGCAGACCTGCCATGCCCCTCACTCCTTATCCGTCAATTTTTTCCTGCGCACCGCGTCCAGAATTTTTTCCTGGGGCACCAGTTCTTCCGTCCGGCCGGTGTCCGTGGCGCTGGTACACTCGAAGCACGTCCAGCCCCGGACGTTCCAGTTTATCATATCAATGTCGTCAAAGAGGTCGTAATCCGGGTCCATAATTTCGTGCATCTCCACCCAGCAGCCGCAGTCCTGCTCTGACAGCGGGTCGGAGAAGTCCAGAAAAACCATGGAGTTGGGGCAGGCCCAGTAGCAGCCCCAGACGGCCAGCAGATTGGTGGCCGCGTCGTAGGCCGCGTTAGTCCAGATGAAGGTCTCCTGCCCTATCCCGCCGTCCAGCGGCCAGGACTTCTCCGGGATGTAGTGCAGCGTCTCTCCGGTCTCAATCTCCAGCACGCTGTAGCCGTACAGGTCCTCCCGGAAGACCAGATAGCGCCTCCCGTTGGCGTGGGAGATCAGCTTGCAGAACTCCCCGTCAAAGTCCAGATTGTCCCAAGTATACACCACCTGTCCCCCGCTGTCCAGCAGCCGGTGCCGGGCGGCGTGGAGCTGATGCCTTCCCTGGCCGGTGTAATAGTCCGTGCGGACGGAATAGCCCTCCGAAAGCAGCTCGGTCTTCCCGGGCAGACTGGAGCGGTGCTCCTCGGAAAACACAAAGGCGCACTCCTGGCGGTACGCCTGATATTGCGGCGTGTGGTAGACGTTCATGGGCTCCTCCTCAGGTCTGCCGGTGGTGCATGGAGACCACCCGGCAGTCGGGGCAAATCTCAATGTACAGGGTGCCCTCCATAAAGTCCAGCGCTCCCCACTTGACCTGGGCCAGATACTTCATGGTCCTGCCGCAGTCGGGGCAGGGGTAATACTGGGCGTCCTGAATCCAGAAGGGAAACCCGCCCACGGTACAGGTGTCGTCAAACTCCGCCCCATAGAACAGGGGGACGGGCTCCGTCCCCAGGACATAGGGGTTGTTGGCGTACTCCTCATAGGTCCCGTCCTCCGGGTCGTACTCGCTGCCATACTGGTAGGGCAGAACGGCCTCGCTGCCGCCGTCCAAGGTAAAGCGGGAGTAGGCCGGCTCCTCCCAGGGGACGCAGTTGGGACAGCAGGTGGCGGTAATCACGCCGTCCAGCCCCAGGAAGCTCAGCCGGGCATCCTGGCCGTCCAGGGTCAGGATATCCACCAACGCACCCCCGCAGTTAGGACAGCGGTCCTCCCTGGGGCGGAAGACCTGGGCGGCCTTGTCTCTGCTCCGGTCCCCCTTGATGAGGGGGTAGCAGGTGCCAAAGTTGAGCTGCCGCCGGTTCCCCGCCTTGTCGAAGGTCCAGCCGCCGGTATGGGCGTAGACCGAGGGGTCCACATACAGCTTCTCCCGCCAGGGGCGGGGGTGCTCCTCCAGCTCCCGGAAGACCTCCAAAACCTGACTGTCCCCCTGCATAGCCAGACAGCACAGCAGATGGCCGGCTATATTGGGGTCCTTTGTCTCCAGCAGAGCCTGAATCAGTCCGTCCCGCACGTCCTCCGGGGCACGGTAATACAGCTCCGCCGGATCATAAATCTCCGCCTTCAGGGCGGCCCTGGCCAGCTCCGGGGAGCAAATCCCATGACAGTGCAGCAGATTCAAAAAATCCCCGTCCCAAGAGTTCTCCTCCAGCCGTTCCACATGCTGAATCAGACCGTTCAGCTTCTCCTGAATCTGTTCCGGCGTCCAGGCCATTACCTCCCGGCGCTCCTGCTCCGCCTTGCAGCTCCAGCACAGCCCCTTGTAGCGCAGCTCCCGGCCGCATTCCGGACAGTGGTACATCTCGCCCATATTTTTCTCATCCTTTCTCAGTATACAAAATATGGCGGCCTTTTCATTCCCATTCGGAACAAAAAAGCCGCCCTGATTCTTCAATCATGTTCATGCCAGCGCGGTGTTCAGCTCCTCCTCCACCGACTCGTAGCTGACGCTTTTGGACAGCACGATCTCGGAGATAAGAATCTGCCTGGCAGAGTGGAGCATCTTCCGCTCCCCGGTGGACAGCCCCCGCTTCTGGTCACGGATGGTCAGGCCCTTGATGACCCGGGCCACCTCAAACAGGTCGCCGCTTTTCATCCGCTCCATATTTTCCCGATAGCGGTGATTCCAGTTCGCCGTCATCTCCACCTGTATCTCGGAGATGGCGGCCAGCACACGGTCGGCCTGCGCCTCGTCCACCACCGGACGCACGCCGATCTCCTCGCAGTTCTCCGTGGGGACCATCACCACCATGGACCGGTTGGGCAGCTGAAGGATGTAATAATCCCGCACCACGCTGTCCACCGTCTTCTGGACGATGCTCTCCACCACGCCCGCCCCATACATGGGGTGAACCACCTTATCTCCGATCTGGTACACCTGCTACCTCACTTTCTCTCATCCGACGTTCGGCCTTTTCCAGTTCGATCCGATTTAAACTATCTGTATTATAACAATTTTATCCTATTTTTGCAAGGGAAAATCCAGCCGAAGAAAAATTTTTCTCCGAAATTTTCCAAGTTTTTTCCCGCCGGGCACAAAAAACTGCGGAGGACTCATGCCCCCGCAGTTTTTTGTATGGATGATTATTCCTCCGCGTCCAGATAGGCGTCAAAGATTCTGACTTGCGGAGTCGTCGAACCGTGCTCCTCCCAGACCGATGTCGGCGATACCCCAAACTTAAGTTCATTGGTTTTAAACAGCGGGACCGTGACGGTCTTGGGGACCGCACCTCCGGTGATGGCGAATTTGCCCAGGAGAGCGCCGTCGTCCCCTTTGACCCACAAGTAGCCATCCTCTTTGGAGTAGTAGCTGAACGTCAGCGTGTCATGTTTGCCCAACAAATTGTACGAAATCTCGTTTACTCCCCACCAGACGCAGTCCAGATAGATCCAATGGTTTTGGGTAACACCCCCAATAGTCTCGGTTTTATTATCCGCGGTGGTGACTTGCCCCCCAAAGGCACTGTCCGCCACCAGCCTATGATAAATGCTGTAGTTCTCAATCAGGTCGATGCCGCTGGGCTGCTTACCCAGCAGGACGGACTGAGTGGCCTGATCCCAGCCCACGTCCACGCCCAGCAGGCCGGCGATGGAGCGAACAGGCAGATAGGTAGTGCCGTTGTAGGTGATGGGGTAGGTGCGCACGCCGCTGGCGTCGGTCAGGACCTGGGCCTCGCCGTCCAGCTTGAGGGTGATGTCAGCGTTGAGAAAGGCTTTGATCTCCTGGAGACCGCCGGCCGCCGCCGCTCCGGCGGTAAAGCTGATCACAGCGGTCACGGTCATGCACAGGGTCAGGATGAGAGCCAGGGTTTTCTTTTTCATGTTGATTCCTCCTGTTTTTACTGTTTCGAACGCCCTTACCTTTTGCTTGCAAAAGGTAAGGAGAGCGCTCTCCTTACCTTTTGCTTGCAAAAGGTAAGGAGAGCGCTCTCCTGGGATTATTGTACAACATTCCTCCAGAGATTGCAACCGTAAAGTTACAAAAACGGCCGCCCGATCAGGCGGCCGTTCTGCTTATTCTGATTACTCCTCCTCGGCGGACTCCTCATCCTCCTCGACGGGAGCCTCCAGCAGGGCGCGGATGGACAGGGAAATCTTCTTGTTGTCCATGTCCACGTCGGTGATCTTCACGTCCACCTTGTCGCCCTCGGCCACCACGTCGCCGGGCTTCTCCACCCGGTGATCGGCCAGCTGGGAGATGTGGATCAGGCCGTCCACGCCGGGCACCACCTCGGCAAAGGCGCCGAAGGTCATCAGCTTGACGATGCGCACGTTGGCGGTGTCGCCCACCTGATAGGTGGTGGTGAACACGGTCCAGGGGTCCTGGCTGTGGTCCTTCATGCCCAGGGAAATCTTCTTCTTCTCCTTGTCGGCGGAGATGACGTACACGTCCACGGTGTCGCCCACCTTCACCACCTCGGAGGGGTGCTTGATGCGGCTCCAGGACAGCTCGGAGATGTGGACCATGCCGTCCACACCGCCGATGTCCACGAAGGCGCCGTAGGAAGTGAGGGACTTCACGGTGCCGGTGTAGCGCTTGCCGTCCTCGATCTCGGCCCAGACCTTCTCGGCGGCGGCGGCCCGCTCGGCGCGGGTGACGCGGCTGATGGAACCGACGACCCGGCGGCGGGCGCGGTTCACCTCAGTGATGACCAGACGGACCTTCTGCTTGAGCAGCGCGTTCATGGGAGTCTCCCGGGGCAGACCGGTCTGGGAGGCGGGGACGAACACCCGCACGCCCTTGACGGAGACCACCACGCCGCCCTTGTTGTCCTCGGTGACAAAGCCCTCGACCACGGTCTCGTTCTCCCGGGCGGCCTCAATCTCCTCCCAGCCCTTGTTGATGTCCAGGCGGCGCTTGGACAGCTTCACCAAGCAGTCCCGGTCGCTGACCTGCATGACGATGGACTCGATCTCGTCGCCCACCTTCACGATGTCCTCCACCTTCACGGTGGGGTCGTCGCTCAGCTCGGTGAGGGCGATGTAGCCAGGGTACTTGATGCCCAGTTCCACCTGGACTTCGGTGGGCGTGATGGCCACAACGGTGCCGGTAACCTTATCTCCATTATTCAAAATTTTGAAGGACTCCTCCAGCATCTCCTGGAAGGATTTGTCCATCTCTAAGATTTCTTCGCTCATTTTGTCAATGACCTCCTTTATTATCCACGCGGGCGTCGATGCGCCCGCCGTGATGCCGACCATATCCACTTGGGGCAGTTGGCTCAGGTCCAGGTCCTCCGCCCGTTCGATCAAACGGACGTGGGAACAGGACTCCCGGCAGATCTCCGCCAGCCGCCTGGTATTAGAGCTCTGCCTGTCGCCCACCACCACCATCAGACCGCATTGGGCGGCCAGCTGGCGGGCCTCCTCCTGGCGTTTGGACGTCGCTCCGCATATTGTATCAAAAAATTCCGCGTTTGTACATAGTTTTTTTGCTTTTTTCACGCAATTTTCCCAAATTTTCTTGGTGGAGGTAGTTTGGGAAACAAACGTGAGGGGCAGATTGTTGCGGTTTTCCCCAGTTTCCAGCCATTTTTCCAAATCTTTTTCCCCGGAAACCACCACCGGAGCCCTGCACCATCCCGCAATGGCCAGCACCTCGGGATGGTCGGGGGTTCCCACAATCACAGGCTGCCGGCCCCGATTTTCTGCCTCCGCTACAATTTTATGGATGTGGGTCACGTTGGGGCAGGTGGCATCCAGCACTTCCACCCCCCGCCGGGCGAACTCCTCGTGGACGGCCCGGCTCTCCCCGTGGGAGCGGATGATCACCGCCGCCCCGTCGGGCACCTCCTCCGGTCTGTCCACCACCTGGAGCCCCTGGGCGGCCAACCGCCGGGTCACGTCCCGGTTGTGGATCAGGGAGCCCAGCATGACGCAGGACACGCCCCGGGCGGCCTGCTCCTCGGCCAGCTCCACCGCACGGCGCACGCCGTAGCAGAAGCCGGCCGATTTGGCCAGTACCACCTTCATCCCACGCCCTCCCCCAGGGCCTGCACCCGGTCCATCAGGTCCCGGGCCATAACCTGCAAATCCTCGCTGGTGGGCTTGCGGCCCTCATACTCTGGATAATAGGGTTTCCCAATTACCACGGTATTACGCCGGAACCGCTTTTTTTTCCGCTGTATGTACACCGGCAGCAGGGGCACCCCCGTCCGGGTGGCAAAGAGGGCGGCCCCCACCTTGGCCTGGACGTCCTCCCCCTCGTGGACCCGGGTGCCCTCGGGGAACATGAGCAGCTTGTCGCCCTCCTTGAGGAACTTCATAGCGGTGCGCACCGCCCGCACATCGGTGGTGTCCCGGTCCACGCCGAAGACGCCGGCCTTGCTCAAAATCCAGCCGATAAAGGGCAGGCGCATAATCTGCACCTTGGCCATGGCCCGCATGGGACAGCGGTATCCGAAGGCGAAGACCACATAGAAGGGGTCGCCGGCGGTGGTGTGGTTGGGACAAATCACCGCCGGGCCCTCAGGGATGTTCTCCCGGCCCACCGCGTGGACCGGGTGGATCAGCCGGAAATAGGGCCACACGATGCAGTACAGCAGGTGAAAAAACCAGTCCATCCGCTTTTTCCGCTGCTCCGGCGTCTCCTTGGGCTTCTTGTCTGTTTTGACAGCTGTTTCTTCCATCACGGGCCGATCTTCTCCTTTACCAGGGCCAGCAGGCGGCTCATGCTCTGCCCCAAATCTACGTCGGTGGTGTCCAGCAGGACGGCGTCCGCCGCCTGTTTCAGGGGGGCGATGGGGCGGTGCTCGTCCTGGTAGTCCCGCGCCTTGATGTCCTGAAGAATGGTGTTAAAGTCCGCCGCCTCCCCCCGCTGCTCCAGCTCCAGAAGCCGGCGCCGGGCCCGGGCCTCCGGGGCAGCGGTGAGGAAAATCTTTACGTCGGCATTGGGGAGCACCACCGTACCGATGTCCCGGCCGTCCATGACCACGCTGCTCTCCCGGGCCAGCTTGCGCTGGAACTCCAGCAGGAAGGAGCGCACCTCCGGGATGGCGGAGACCTGGGAGGCCGCCCCGGACACCTTGTGCCGCCGGATGGCCCCGCTCACGTCCTCCCCCTCCAGGTACATCTTCTGCACCCCGTCCTCGTAGCCCATGTGGATCTCCAGCCCCTCCAGCAGAGGGATAACCTGGGCCGGATCGGCAGGGTCCGCCTTTTCCCACAGCACTTTCAGGGCCACCGTGCGGTAGATGGCCCCGGTGTCCACATAGATATAGCCTAGCTGCTCCGCCAGCTTCCGGGCCAGGGTGCTTTTTCCCGCCCCGGCCGGGCCGTCGATGGCAATGCTTTTATGGTTCATCTTACTGTCTCCTTCCCTCGTCCCCCGCAGGGAAAAGGCTCCTTTTGAAAGGAGCTGTCAGCCGCAGGCTGACTGAGGATTGCGTTCGCGAAGCGAACATATGAAGTAAACAAGGGTTTGCAAACCTGGGTTTATTTCATACATTTTGGCTTCGCCAAAATACAATCCTCCGCCCCAGTGTGCGCACTGGGGCACCTCCTTTCAAAAGGAGGCTTTAATGCTCTCTGCCCAGTAGATAATCCGCCGTCACGCCGAAGTAGTCGGCAAAGAAGTTCAAAGTCGTCGCGGGTACGTTTATATCTCCATATTCATATCGCTGGTAATTGCGCATAGTTATTCCCATCATGTCAGCCATATTTTGCTGCGTCAAGCCTTTTTCCTTACGCAGTTTCTTTAGCCGGTTTCCAAAGCCAATCAACAAATTTTTTTCCATAAAAATTTCCTTAACCCCTTGACGTATCAAAATATGTCATATATAATGAATGTATCATTTTTTGTCATGACAGGAGATATCATTATGACAGACTTCATGCGTTGGATGTACGACCATTATATCAAACCCAACATCGAAAGCCAACCCATAGACGAAGGCGAGGCCTTGCAGATCGACCTGCTAAACAACGTGCTCAATCCTCAGATGCAAAAAACCCTTCAGGAAGTCCTGGCCATATACGCCACACAGAGCTTCCGCCTGGGGGTGCGCACCGGGATTGCGCTGGACAGCGACCTGGGCTAGGAGACGAAGTATTTCGGCTCCACATGCTCACACAGCCACACGCCGTTTTCCGAGCGGTAGAACTCCACCCCATCCCGGGCCATGGCCGCCGCGTCGATGGTGATGACCACCGGGATACCGTGGCGCTTGCCCACCGCCATAGCCGTCTCAAAATCCCCCGACAGGTGGACATACTGCCGGCTCATCCTTCGGATGCCCTCCGCCTGAATGGCGGGAAGAAACCGGGACGCAGTGCCGTGGTAGAGGTACTTGGGCGGCTCTGCCGCTTTCAACTCCACATCCACCTGCACCGAATGGCCCTGATTGGCCCGAATTTTGGTGTGGTCTTCATTAAAAGCGTATCGCTGTTTGCTGTTTTCCCGGACAATGCGCTCCAGCGTGTCCATATTGATTTTCCGCCCCGTGCGGTTCACCCCGGCCAGCAGGGCATCCACGTCGGCCCAGCCGTGTTCGTCCAGGGTAATCCCCGCCGCGTGGGGGTCGTGGCGCAGGACCAGGCTCAAAAACCGGCCCAGCTTTACGTCAGAATTGCTTTGATTCATCGCTTTCTCCCAAATATGCCGCGGCGCCCTCTCCCGCCGCCCGGCCGGTGGCCCAGGCGATTTGCAGGTTAAACCCGCCGGTGTAGGCGTCCACGTCCAGCATCTCCCCGGCGAAAAACAGGCCGGGGATTTTCTTGCTCATCATGGTTTTCGGGTCCACCTCAGAGACCTTCACCCCTCCGGAGGTGACGATGGCCTCGTCGATGGGCCGGGGGCCGGACACCGCCACGGGGAAGCATTTGAACAGCTCCAGCAGCCGGCGGCGCTCCTGCTTGGTCAGGTCGTGGGCCTTTTTGTCCCCGGGGATGGCGGCCCGCTCCAGCAGGACGGGCACCAGCAGCCGGGGGGCCAGGGCTCCCAGCAGGTTGTCCATGTCCTTGTTGGCCCCGGCGGACAACTCCCGCACCAGGCGGGCGTCCAGAGTAGCCTCGTCCAGGGCGGGCTTTAAGTCGATGGCGCAGGTGTACTGGTCCCTGTGAAAGTCCCGCATGTGGGCGCTGGCCGACAGCACCAGCGGCCCGGACAGGCCGAAGTGGGTGAACAGCAGCTCCCCCTGCTCCTGGTAGACCGTCTTTTTTTTGCCGTTTTTTACCGTCAGAGTGACGTTTTTCAGGGCCAGGCCCTGCATTTGAGCACAGAAGGGGTCGGGGGACTCCAGAGGCACCAGGGATGGTTTTATGTCAACCAGAGTGTGACCCAGCTCCTCCGCCATCCAGAGGCCGTCGCCGGTGGAGCCGGTGGCGGGGTAGGACAGCCCGCCGGTGGCCAGGATCACAGCCTTGCAGGGCTCTCTCCAGCCCCATTTGTCCCCGGCTGTACCAATTTCCACACCGGATACCGCGCCATCCTTCAAGGTCACACTGGACACGCGCTGCCAGGTGGTCATGGTCACGTTCAGCCGCTTCAACTCGAAAAACAGGGCGTGGATGATGTCGATGGACTTGTCGGAGGCGGGAAAGACCCGGTTGCCCCGCTCCACCTTTAAGGGTACGCCCAGCGCCTCAAAAAATTCCTCCACCCAGGCGGGCGGGGTGTGCTCCAGGGCGCTGTAGAGAAACTTTCCGTTCCGGGGGATGGCGGCGCGCACCTCCTCGGGGGAACAGTGATTGGTCACGTTGCACCGGCCCTTGCCGGTGATGTACAGCTTCCGGCCCACCTTCTGGTTGCGCTCGATCAGCGTCACGGCAGCCCCCTGCCGGGCGGCGCAGATGGCCGCCATCATGCCGGCGGCCCCGCCGCCCACTACCACGATATCAGGCCACTTCATTCGGGCACCTTCTCGTAGACGTTGTACTCCTCCCAAATCTCCTCCAGGGTGTGGAAGATGTGGGCCAGGTCCTCATTTTTCCGCTGGCTTACCGCCACCAGCAGGGCATTCACCAGGGACAGCGGGGCCACCAGGGAGTCCACAAAGGAGGCCATATCGCTGCGGGCCGTGAGGGTATACCGGGAGATGGGGGCCAGGGGGGAGGTCTCGCTGTCGGTGATGGCAATGGCGGTGGCCCCCCGGTCCCGAGCGAAGCTGAGGGCCTGAACCGTGCGGCTGGAGTACCGGGGGAAGCTGATGCCGATTACCGCGTCCCCCTCGCCCACCCGGAGCAGGCTCTCAAAGGTCTCGCTGGCGGTGTTGGCCGACACCAGCACCACATTGTCGAAAATCAGATTAAAATAGAAATGGAGGAAGGAGGCAATGGCCGCCGAGGAGCGTACGCCGATGATGTAAATTTTCCGGGCCGCCACAATGGCGTCCACCGCCCGGTAAAAGCTGTCCCGGTCCAGCTCCTCCAGGGTCTGGCGGATTTTCTCCACATCCGACTGGAGCACCATGGACAGCAGGTCCTGGTCCCCCAGGCGGTCGTTGGTCACCTCAATGCGCTGCACGGTGGTCAGCCGGTTGCGGATCATCTTCTGGAGGGACCGCTGCATATCCGGGTAGCCGTCGTAGCCCAGTTCAAAGGCGAAGCGGACCACGGTGGACTCGCTCACCCCCACCCGTTGGCCCAGGCGGCTGGCCGTCATAAAGGCGGCCTTGTCGTAGGACTCCAGAATGAAATTGGCAATCTTCCGCTGGCCCTTGGAAAAGGTATGCACGCTGTCCTGAATCACAGTTAAAATATCCCGGTTCATGGCTCCTGTCCTCCCGATCAAATCAACATCTTCCATCATACTCGTTTTCTGGGAGAAACGCAAGAGATTTTTGTGGGGGCTTCGCGCTTTTCCCACAAAAATCTCTTAACAGTCGCTTAACGGCCCTGTCAGCTCCAGCAGTTCCCGGTCGGTGAGATTTCGCCACTGGCCCGCTTTCAGGCTCCGGTCCAGGGCCAGCGGCCCCTCCCGCACCCGTTTGAGCCGCAGCACCTCCAGCCCGGCCTGGGCGCACATCCGCCGCACCTGGCGGTTTTTCCCCTGGTGGATGGTGATGGAAAGCTGATGCACCCCTCCGCTGTCCCTCCCCCGGCGCACCCGGGCGGGGGAGAGGAGCTCCCCATCCAGCGTCATGGGGGCGGACAGGACGGGCAGAGCCTTCTGGACGTTCCCCGTTACCCACACCAGATACTCCTTGTCCACCTCGTGACTGGGGTGGAGGAGCTGGTGGGTGAGGGCACCGTCGTCGGTGAGGATGAGCAGGCCCTCGGAGTCCATATCCAGCCGGCCCACCGGCCACACCCGGACCCCACACCCGGCCACCAGGTCGGAGACGGTTTTCCGCCCCTTCTCGTCGGACAGGGTGGTCACACAGCCCCGGGGCTTGTTCAGCATGAGATAGGTCCGCCCGCCCCCAGGGGTCAGGGGCTTCCCGTCCACCAGGACGGTATCCCGGTCCAGGTCCGCCCGGTCCCCCAGGTGGGCCTTCTCCCCGTTGACGGTCACCCGCCCGGCGATGATCCACCCCTCCGCCGCCCGCCTGGAGGCCAGCCCGCAGGCGGATATCAATTTTTGAAGACGTTCCTCCACAACCGGCCCCCTCCCTTCGGCGCTGAAATATCGGAAACACTCCGGCCAGTGATCAGCGGCACTCTGGCCAGTTCATTGGAGTTGACATAATACACAATTTCCCCCACCTGGGTCCCGGCAGACACCGGGGCGGTGAGCACCGCTTCAGACAGCTCCCAGGCGGTCTCCACGGTCTCGCCGGGGGCCAGGGCTGCGGTGAGGTCTGCCCCCAGCTCCACAGGGCAGACGGGGGACAATCCCCCAGACACAGGCAGATGTCCCGCCCGCGCTCCGGCCTTGGATAGGGGGCGGGCCTGATAATTGGCAAAGCCCCAGTCAAACAGGGCGGCGTGGTCCGCCCAGTCGCTGGGGGCGTTGAGGGTGACACAAATCAGCGTCATTCCGTCCCGTTTCGCGGCGCTGACCAAGGTGCGGCCCGCCTTCTCGGTGTAGCCCGTTTTCAGGCCCACGCAGCCCTCATACCGCCACAGCAGTTTGTTGTGGTTTGTAAAGGTGCGGGTGCCCAGGGTGATGGATTTGGTGGCGGCAATTTTGGCCAGCGTCTCATTCTCCAGACAGGCCCGGGCGAGAATGGCCATGTCCCGGGCGCTGGAGCAGTGGCCCTCGGCGTCCAGGCCGTTGGGGTTGGCAAAGCCGGTGTCGGTCATGCCCAGTGCCCGGGCTTTTTCATTCATTTGGGAGACAAACTCCTCCACCGTGCCCCCGCAGTGGCCGGCGATGGCCAGGGCGGCGTCGTTGCCCGAGCGGAGGAGCAGACCATAGAGCAGGGCCTCCAGGGTGATCTCCTCCCCCGGGCGCAGGTAGATGGAGGAGCCCTCCACCCCCGCCCACTCCGGGGCCACGGTGACCACCTCCTCCAGCCTGTGCCCCGACTCCAGGGCCACCAGGGCAGTCATCAGCTTGGTGGTGCTGGCAATGAGCCGGGGAGTGCGGCCGTCCTTCTCATAGAGCACCCGGCCGGTGCCGGCGTCCATCAGCACCGCACTGGCGGCGGAAATTTGGGGAGGGGCGGCCCCCTCCGCCCGGACGGCGGGCGGGGTGCACCACAGCAGCGCCCCGGCCAGGACCGCAGAAAAAAACCGCTTCATGTTGCCACCTTCTTTTCAGTCGATGGTGTTAGTATGGAGCGGTCTTTCTCCATTTTTTCCAGGAAATTTTTTATTCCGCAAAGTCTCCGTCGGCCGCCTTCTGCGCCTTTTTCTCCTGCTGCTTCTCAAAGAACCCGGTCACCTTGTCCACCACTTCGGGCACCGTCTCAATCACCCGGTCCACGGTGGTGGCGGGGGGCGGGGCCACGGGGAGCAGCTTCACGCTGCCGTCCTCCCGGACGATCAGGAAGGCCACCGGCTCCAGCTTGGCGCTGGCGGCGGAGCCGCCGCCAAAGCCCTCCTTGGGGGCTCCGGACTTGGTGGTGAACTCCGTGCCGCCGCCGCCCATGCCGAAGGACATCCGGGACACCGGGATCAGGGTGACCCCCTCCGCGTGGATGGGGGTGCCGATGATGGTGTTGGCGTCGGCCATCGTTTTGATATGCTCCATAGTAATCTGCATCAGCTCACCGAGGGAGTTCTTTTTCTCCTGTTCCATAGGTCATGCCGCCTTTCTCCGTTTTCGTTTCAGCCGCTTTCGCGCGGCGAGTGCTCTAAACAGGGCCTTCCAGCCCGCCCGCAGGCCGATCCACACCACCGTCCCAATTTTGATGGACAGGGCGGCCTGGCCGTATACCGTCGTTCCCGGGGCGTCGAAGTCCAGCTTCACCCGTGCCGTGCCGTCCTTCACATGGAAGGCCTTGGTCAAGGGGTGCCACAGCGCCCCCAGGGCGGCGTTGGCCTGGCCGTAGAGCATGGCCGTGTCCGCCGGGTCGCTGCCGCCGGCGGTGAGCTCCAGCTCCAGCACGTCCACCCGCAGACCCCGCCACATGCCCTTTGCCGCCTCCAGCACCACGGGGAGCAGGGCCTGGGCGTACTCCAGCGCCCCGCCGATTTTTTCCGGGAGCGGAGTGGGGGGCTTCTCCTTCTTGGGCTTCTTCGGCTCTTTTCCCTTTTTTGGTTTCTTGGGCTTCCCGATTTTTTCTTCCTTCGGCCCAGCAGGGAGAATTTTCAGCTTAAATCTGCCCAGCCGTATCCAGAGGAAAAAGCCCTTCTCGTTGAACTCCGCCCGGCCGCCCACCCGGACCTGCCCCAGCAGAAGCAGGATCAGGACAAGCACGGCCAGGACAAACAGGGCCTTCACGGCCCCTCCGCCGGGGGCTCCGGCGGCGCTTCGGACTCCTCCAGCACCTCGGCCTCCCGAAGGCGGGCCAGGCTGGCCTCCAGCTCCAGGGTCATCTGGCTGCCCTCCTGGGACTGGTTGGGCAGCTCGGGCAGCTCCTCCAAGCTGGACAGGCCAAAGGAGCGCAGGAAGTTTTTGGTGGTTTTAAACTGCACCGGCCGGCCGGGGACAGCCAGACGGCCCGCCTCCTCGATGAGCTCCCGCTCCAGCAGCAGGCCCATGGTGTAGGAGCTGTCCACCCCCCGCACCTGGTCCACATAGGCCCGGGTGACGGGCTGGTAGTAGGCGATGATGGCCAGCACCTCCAGCGCCGGCTGGGACAGCCGGGCCGGCTTGCGGCTCTCCAGGGTCTTGCGGATGTAGCCGGCGAACTCCGGGGCGGAGCACAGCTGGTAGCTGGTGTCCAGCTTTACCAGGCGGATGCCCCGGCGGTCGTAGCTGTATTTGTCCATCAGCCGCTGGGCCACCGCGTCCAGGGTGGGCCGGTCCACCTCCAGCCCCAGGCACAGCCGCTCCACCGCCACCGGCTCCCCGGCGGCAAACAGCACCCCCTCCAGGGCGGATTCTAACTCTTTTACTTCCATTTGGGGGCACCCTCTTTCATCAATAGTTCTCCGACGTAAACTCCACCGCGCCCTCCTCCCGGGTGCAGGTGACGGTGCAGTCCGACTCGGTGCCCGCCAGCAACAGGCGGCGGGCCTTGCACAGCTCCAGCACGGCCAGGAAGGTGGCCACCACCTCCGACCGGCTGCGGCTGCCCTTGAACAGGGCCCGGAAGCGGGTAACGCCGAAGGTAATCAACCGCTTGATGATCTCCCCCGCCTTGTCGGCCACGGGGTAGGGCTCCCGGCCCACGATGCCCTGGAAGGCGGACACCGGCGGCGGCAGCTTGTTGTCCAGCCGGCTCAGCACCGCCGTCATGGCGTGGAGCAGGTCCTTTCTGTCGTGGACGTAGCGGTATATCTTATCGGGCTGGACCGCCTCGGGCACCTTGGTCAGGTAGTCCCGGCCGATCTGATAGCGGCTGTCCAGGGCGGGGACCACCGCTTTGACCTTCAAATAATTTTCGTTGCGCTGGTGGGCCTCCAGGGTGGCAATGAGCTGTTCCATCTCGCTCATGGCCTCCTCGTCGTGGATGGACAGCAGCATCCGGGTTTTGATGTACACCAGGTGGGAGGCCATGGTGACAAAGTCGCTGGCAACCTCCAGGTCCAGCTCCCGCCGCTGGTTCATCCACTCCATGTACTGGTCCAGGATCAGGGAAATTTGGATGTCCTTGATTTCCAGCTTGTTCTTGCTCAGCAGGTGGAGGATCAGGTCCAGAGGGCCCACAAAGTCCTCCATGTTCTCCTCTTTTGCCTTCACCACCCCTTCCAGGTGGTAAATGGGAGCCTCCAAGGGCCCACCTCCCCATTTTAGGATTATCTTTTTGCTTATTATACCAGTTTGTGGAGCAAAAGACAAGCAGATTTCAAATAAGTCTTGACAAGTTCATAAAACGTACCTATAATGTACTTAGGAGGTGAGATTCTTGTCCCCAAAGCAAAAGGCCTACACAGAGCGAGTCAGCACGTTCCTCTCTGTACAGCAGTTAGAATCCTTGAAGCAGGAGGCTGAACAGAAAGGAACCAACGTCAGCGCGTTGATTCGTATGATTATTCTGGAGCATCTGGCCGAAAAATAAGAGTTCCGGCGACCAAGACAAGTCAACACCGAAACTCTTAAACCAACACCCGGAGGTCTGGCAAATCTATTATGCCACACTTCCTGGTGAAAATCAACAGGAGGTTTTAAAATTGAAGCCGAAAAAAGAATTACTGTTCCCCATTCCCTCTGAGATTTTGGAAAATACCATCGAATACTCCCGTGATTACACCCTCCGCCTGCAAATCGAAGCCGCCGCGCTGGCAGGGCTGGACAGTCCCCAGGCAAAAGCCCTGGCCCAGGAGCGGCTGAAGCAGGCGGAGGACGTCTGGGCAATGTTTGAGCATTACGTGTCCTTATAGAAACAAATGTTCCCTGACCGATTGACATAGCTTCGTTCCTCTGGTAAAATAAAAATAGCCCCGAAAGGGGCTGGGTGTCACAGTATTAGTTTCGTCTTCATGGCGGTCAGCCACACCATCCGAAAGGGGGTGTGCATATGCCCCTTACCATTACCTGGCATTGGCATGGTTTTACCATTACCATCAAGGTAAAAAGGGACAACCGCCACCCTGGCCGGTGACGGTTGTTTCTTAAAGCAACCTCTCACATAAAGGGCTGACCGCTTATACTGTGGCACCCTTTTATGTGTTTATTTTACCACTCCGCCGCCTCCCTGTCAAGGGCGAGGCGGTCATTTTTCTATCCCCGTAAAGATGGCCGACAGCAGTTCCTCCCGGCCAGTGCCCTTTTCGGCGGAGAAGGGGATCAGCCGGTCCTCCTCGTCCAGCTCCAGGGTGTCCCGGATGCGCTGGAGGTTGGGCTCTATCTCGCTCTTTTTCAGCTTATCCAGCTTGTTAGCCACGATAATCAGGGGACAGCCCGTCTCCCGGAACCACTGGAACATGGTGCAGTCGTCCGCGGTGGGCTTGTGGCGGGAATCCACAATCATCACCCCCAGGGTGAGCAGGTCGGGCCGGGCGAAATAGTCCTCCATCAGCCGGCCCCACCGGTCCCGCTCCGCCTTGGACACCTTGGCGTAGCCGTAGCCCGGCAGGTCTACCAGGTAGAAGGCTCCGTCGATGTTGAAATAGTTCACGTGGACGGTCTTCCCCGGCGCGGCCCCCACCCGGGCGAAGTTCTTCCGGTTGAGCAGCCGGTTGATTACCGACGACTTGCCCACGTTGGACCGTCCGGCGAAGGCCACCTGGGGCCGGCCGTCCTGAATGAAGGTTTTCGGGGAGACGGCGGAGAGGACGAACTCCGCTTTTTGTAAGTTGACTGGCATAGCGGCCTCCTCACTGGCTCAGCCGGGAGCTGCCCTCCCCCTTGGGGGCGGGGGGCAGGTCGGGCAGGGCCTCGTTCTTACTGGAACGGCCCCGGCGGCGGGGCGCGGGGACCTCCAGAGGACGGTTCAGCGCCTGGGCCAGCACCTGGTCGGCCCGCTCCACCAGCACAAACTGGAGGGCCTTTCGCACCGTCTGGTCGATCTCCTCCAGGTCCTTGGCGTTGTCAGCGGGAATGATAACGGTTTTGATGCCGTTGCGGAAGGCAGCCATAGTCTTCTCCTTCAGCCCGCCGATGGGCAGCACCCGGCCCCGGAGGGTGACCTCTCCGGTCATGGCAATCCCCCGGCGCACAGACACCCCGGTGAGGGCAGACACCATAGCTGTTGTGATAGCGATACCGGCGGAGGGGCCGTCCTTGGGGACCGCCCCCTCGGGGAAGTGGACGTGGATGTCCTTCTCCTTGTAGAAATCGGCGGGGAGGTTCAATCGCCCGGCCTGGCTGCGGATAAAGCTGAGGGCGGCGTGGGCCGACTCCTTCATCACGTCCCCCAGGTTACCGGTGAGCTCCACCTTGCCGGAGCCGGGGACCACGTTGACCTCCACCTCCAGCAGCTCGCCGCCTACGGAGGTCCAGGCCAGGCCGTTGACCACTCCCACACGCTCCTCCAGGGCCTGGCGCTCGGGGTGGTACTTGGGCACACCCAGGTACTCCTCCAGGTCCTTCTCTGTCACCTTGATGGCCTTCTCCCCATCGGACACCACCTTCATGGCGGTCTTGCGGCAGACGGCGGCCAGCCGGCGCTCCAGCACACGGACCCCCGACTCCCGGGTGTAGGCGGCGATAATCTCCCGCAGGGCGCCGTCGGACACCTTCAGTTGGGCCTTTGTCAGGCCGTGGCGCTTCAGCTCCTTGGGCAACAGGTGCTTTTTGGAGATCTGCACCTTCTCCTCGTCGGTGTAGCTTGACAGCTCAATCACTTCCATCCGGTCCAGCAGGGGGCGGGGGATGGTGTCGGTGGAGTTGGCGGTGGTGATGAACATGACCTGGGACAGGTCGAAGGGGATTTCAAGAAAATTGTCCCGGAAGGTGGCGTTCTGCTCCCCGTCCAGCACCTCCAGCAGGGCGGAGGAGGGGTCCCCCCGGTGGTCCCGGCCCAGCTTGTCGATCTCGTCCAGCAGGATGAGGGGGTTGCAGCTCTGTGCCTGATTGATGGCGGAGATAATCCGGCCGGGCATGGCCCCCACGTAGGTCTTACGGTGGCCGCGAATTTCCGCCTCGTCGCTGACGCCGCCCAGGGAGATGCGGGCCAGCTTCCGGTTCATGGCCCGGGCCATGGACATGGCGATGGAGGTCTTGCCCACCCCCGGCGGGCCCACCAGACAGATGATCTGCCCCTTCAGGTCGGGAGCCAGCTGGCGGACGGCCACAAACTCCAGCACCCTCCGCTTCACTTTGTCCAGGCCGAAGTGGTCCTGGTCCAGCGCCTTCTGGACGGCGGAGACATTCACCTTTTCCTTGGTGGTCCTGCCCCAGGGCAGCTCCAGGCAGATGTCCAGATAGTTGCGCAGGACGGTGCTCTCTGAGGAGCTGTAGGACTGCTTGGCCAGCCGGCCCAGCTCCTTGTTCAGCTTCTCCCGCACCGGGTCGGGGAGCTTGGCCCGGGCGATTTTCTCCCGGTACTCCTCAATTTCGTCGGCCTCCTCTCCCAGCTCGGCCTGGATGGCCTTCATCTGCTCCCGCAGGTAGTAGTCCCGCTGGTGGTCGTTCATCTGCTCCCGGGCCCGCTCCTGAATCTCCTGGTCCAGGGCGAGAATCTCCACCTCCCGCTCCAGCAGGCGGTAGAGCTTCTCCAGGCGTCTGGCAGGGCGCAGCTCCTCCAGGATGGACTGCTTGTCGCTGTTGCGCATGGGGATGTTCTGTGCGATATAGTCGGCGATGTGCCCCGGGTCCTGGCTGGCCAGCACGTGGATCATCAGGTCGGGGGACAGCTTAGGGGAGAGCTCGGCATAGTTCTGGAACATCTCATAGGAGGCCCGGATGAGGGCCTCCGTCCGGGCGCTCCCTCTGGCCGGAACCTGGGGGACCTCGATCTCCTCCACCTCCGCCTCCAGGTGGGGGGTGGTGCGCAGCAGCTGGAGGAGACGGCCCCGGGCCTGGCCCTCCACCATCACCCGCACGTTGTCCCCGGGCATCCGGAGTATTTGACGGATGTTGGAGATGGTGCCCACCTGATACAGGTCGTCCAGCTCAGGCTCCTCCACCGAAATGTCCTTCTGGCCCACCAGAAACACGGGGCTGCCGGCCGTCATGGCCGCCTCCAGCGCCCGGACCGAGGCCTCCCGGGACACCTCAAAGTGGATCAGCACGTTGGGGAAGACCGTCAGCCCCCGCAGGGCGATCACGGGCATGGTGCTGGTGTGGAGAATATCCCATTCTTTCGACATAATATTTCAATTCCTCTCTGGGAAATTTAAGGCTCCCTCAAAGAGGGAGCTGTCACCGCCAGCGGCGGTGACTGAGGGAGTATTCCGTCGAAGTACTCCCTC
>ERZ808037.293-NODE-293-length-53073-cov-14.238301_pt1 | contig 53073 bp, 44 predicted proteins | sample MGYA00380190_ERZ808037 | MGnify/ENA primary metagenome ERZ808037 (study PRJEB31490, sample SAMN06133399) | mouse gut metagenome | isolation source: J9 | host: mice | place: China: Chengdu | collected 2015-05 ... | reverse complement strand
TTGCCCGACTAAAGCCCGACCCGTCCGGCAGTCAGCCGGACAGGGAACGGCAAAATTTTTTACACTTCTTTTACTTCTTTATCTCACATGAACAAAGTCGCAGGGCATGAAACAGCTCATGGCCGGGGGCGGCGTGGTGTTGGTGGGCATGAAGCTGGTGCCCTTACTGGCCAACCTGTTCAGCTGAGCCGGGGGGCAGTGAGCCATGCTGAACATCCTCGACACGATCCAGGAGTGGATCATGGGCATCCTGAAAGACTGCATCATGGGCAATCTCAACGGAATGTTCGACCAGATCAACACCGAGGTCGGGGAGGTGGCGGCAAACGTAGGGACGACCCCAGCGGCATGGAACGCCGGGGTTTTCTCTATGATCCGCAATCTGAGCGATAACGTGGTGGTGCCCGTTGCGGGCATGGTGCTCACCTTCGTGATGTGCTATGAGCTGATCAGCATGATTATCGACCGGAACAACCTTCACGATTTTGAGACCTTCGCCATCTATAAATGGATCGTCAAGACCTTTGTGGCCGTCTATCTGGTGTCCCACACCTTTGACATCACCATGGCTATTTTCGAGATGGCCCAGACGGTGGTTCAGCGCAGCGCGGGTATCATCACCGGCAGCACCAGCGTAGACTTTGCCGCCGCGCTGGGAGACGTGTCCACCCAGCTTGACGCCATGGGCATCGGGGAACTGTTTGGCCTGCTGGTGGAAACCATGCTGCTGAAAATCACCATGCCCATCCTGTCCCTGTGTGTCATGCTGGTGCTGGTGGGCCGCATGATCGAGATTTACATCTACTGCTCCGTGGGAGCCATCCCCTTCGCCACCATGACCAACCGGGAGTGGGGCCAGATGGGTCAAAACTATCTGCGCGGTCTTGTGGCCCTGGGGCTGCAAGGCTTTTTCATTATGATCTGTGTGGCAATCTACGCCGTACTCATCAGCCAGATCGGGAGCGGGGCCAACCTGCACATGGCTATCTGGCAGTGCGCCGGGTACACGGTGCTGCTGTGCTTCTCCCTGTTTAAGACCGGCGCGGTAAGCAAAGCAATTCTCAATGCCCATTAAATTCACTCAAAGAGGAGGATCCTATTTCAATGAACGAAAACAGAGACCCGGGCACCGGCGCACCCGCGCCGATGCTGCCCAATATGAGCGCCAAGGTTCATCCTACGAACGATCCCAAACAAGAGAAGGGCAGCGTTTTGGCCTATGCCAGCGTTGACCTGGGCGGCTGTTTCGCCGTCACCGGCATCAAGATCGTGGAGGGCAAAGACGGGCCGTTCGTCGCCATGCCCCAGAGGCTGGGAAAGGACAGACAGCACAGGGATATCTGCTTCCCGACCACGGCGGCAATGCGTGAGGCGTTGAACACCATCGTCATGGACGCCTACCGAGGCGAGCTGGAGCAGCAGGCCGTCCGTGCGGCGCAGGCGGTGGAGCGGCTCACCGAACGGAGCGCAGCGAAGCCCTCTGTGCGGGATGCCCTTCAGAACGCAGCCAAGGAAGCTGCGGCGCGGCCCGCCCCGGCTGTGACCAGGAGTATGAACCAGGGCGCGCGATAATGCGGCTGGTTTCCATACCTCAGAAAGGAGATTTTCATGGACGCTGAACAGTTAAACCAGGCGCTTTATGACAAAATGGCGGCAGAGCAGGATGCCCTTCGCGCTGACCTGCTGGGCAAAAAGCCGGAGGAGATCCTTGAGCACGCCTACGAGTACGCCATGCGCGAGGATATTTTGGTGGAGATGGAGGCGCTGGATCTCTCCGCCGACCAAGCGGCGGCACTGCTGGCCTCGCCCACCCCGCTGGCGGATGTGTACGAAAAGTGGAGCAATGCGGAACCCCGCTACATGGAGGATATCCGAGACGTGATTGAGGAACTGGCGGACACACGGGTGAAGGATCGGGATCCCACCCGCTCCATTCCGCTTTACCGGCACTCCGGTGAATATGCAATGATACACGGGGAGCTGGACGCTTTTCGGACTTCATATCAGGCGAATGTGGCCTGCAAAGAGGCCATAGAAGCAACAATTCGGGCGGGCTTTGATGGGAGCCACCTCACCGCTGACCCCAAGGGAGTGCTGGCCGAGTTTGGCCCGGAGCGTGTGACCTATGTGTTGGCCGCTACCATCCAGTGCAAAGGATGGGACGAACGCTTTTCCCGAGACAATAAAATATGGGCGGCGGCTGTCCCCATATATGATGAGGCGGACGGCTGTCGTCCCTATATGATCCATATCCATTCTACGGTTGTGGATGGCTTTGTCGGCCTGGTGCGGAGGGAACTGGACGCTATGCGGGAGCAGCAGGCAAATCGCTCTGATGGAGAATTGTCCGGCCTGATGGCAAATCCCCATTTGTACTCAACGCTCCGTTCTGGTCTGGCAGACCCCAAGACAGGTGAAGTGATCGAAACGCTGTACGATGATGCGGGCCAATATCAGGAAGCGATTTCCCGCAGCATGGCGTCCCTCCACACCCCGGAGCATCCCAGCAATGACTTAATGCAGTATTTCAAGCTGCCTGACGATCCCCAGATGGAGCGGTCGATCAAAAGCAAGGTCCATTCTGCCGTTGTCACGGTTGAGGCGTCAGGGGCAAAGCTCTATACCCGGCTGGATCTGTCAATGACCGCTGATCTGACCAGGGATGAGCTGGAAGCGTTCACAACCCAAATTGAATCCCAATACCGCGATGGATGGGGCGCGGAGCTGGAGCTTTTGACGATCCCGGTGGGGAAAGAGGCTGTCTGCCTGCGGCTGTGGCATGACGAGATATCCTTTTTCAGTGGTGCGGAAGCTGGCCGTTTTGAGCAGCAGACTGGGGACAGACAGGATGGCCCCCTGCCCAAAGCCTCCATCAGAGCGCAGCTGGCAGCGAAGCCCATTCCCGGTGAAAAGCCCGCCAAGCCCAGGGACAGGGAGGCGCGATAATGGATCTTGAAAAATCCTATCAGCAGCTTGTGGACCGCGTAACGGAGAACTACGCCGATTACCGCACAGACCTGCTGCTGAAAGACCGTCAGGAGCTGATCGACGGTGCTGACCGGATTGCCAAAACTGCGGAGGTGTTTGAATATTTCACCAAGAAACCACTGACGGAGGCGGAAGTAGCCTATTTCTTGAACTTCCAAAATCCATTGGGGGTCGCCGCCGACCATTGGGGGAGCTATGAGCTGGAGCCGGACACTTTGGGCGCGATGATCGCAGACACAGTGAATAAGGCGGATGATCTGACCCTTTATCCGCTGGCGGCAGACGCCCCGGAGCACAAGCCGGACGGCCTGCAAAAATTTATGGATGTGGATCTGGAAACCATTCTCCCGCAGATCATGGCGCAGAAAACTGCATTTAACCAAACCGATTTAAACTACGCACTGAATACAATGCGCCAGGGCGCTGCCACGGCGAACCCGGCCAAGCGCAATTTCGTGGTGATCTTCCAGCAAGGCGGCGTGGACTGTCTGAATGAGCGGGATATGTTCATCTCCGGAACACGCAGTTATGACATCTGCCAATATTACCACCGCCATACCAGAGAGCCGGTTTTGGTCTATTCGGTGGAGCTGACTGGAGATGGAAAGGACGGGCTGCGGGGCAATCTCTACCAGCAGGATCAGCACCAGATGGCTGTGTTCGCGGAGCGGGCCGCTTCTCCCTATACCGATGTGACAGTCACATTTTTTGGTGGGAAGACAGTCCGAATCCCGGAAAGAGAGTATAACTATGAGACGATCCCCGACCTAAAGCATCGCTATGGCGACATTCTGGACACACGAAACGAGGCGGACGATGAGAGCGTGGTGCAGGGGGCGCTCCACCGTGAGCATAGGCGGCGGGAACAGATGCCCAAAGGCCATATCGCAGCCCATGTGCAGGAGCTGGAGGAATCCCGCATCCAGACGGAGGCGGATCGTCTTGCATCCGTGCTGCAAAGGCTGACCAAGCCAAACACACCAGATAAGACCCACTACATGGAAAAGGTGTCCCCCTATTTTCTGCCGTTGGCCTCCCAGGATGATATGTACCGGCTTTTTGAAAAAGTGCAGGCCCAGGTGAAACAGCCCATGTACATTGCCACGGTGGAGGGCGCAAGCGGCCAATATTTTTTTATGAGGCGGCAGGAGCGCACCCAGGGGCAGCCGTCCAAACCCTCCATCAAGGATCAGTTGGCGGTGAAGCCCGTCCCCGGAGATCGGCCCGCTACAAAAACGAAAAATCGTGAGGTGAGATAATTGCCCTTTGTCCCAGTCCCCAAAGATCTGACCCGTGTGAAATCCAAGGTGGTGTTCAACCTGACCAAGCGCCAGCTTATATGCTTTGGCTCGGGCGCTCTGGCCGGAGTGCCCACCTACGTCCTCACCCGGGGTATCATCGGCAGCGACACGGCGGTGCTGCTGATGATCGGCCTCATGCTGCCCTTCTTCCTGTTCGGCATCTATGAGAAGGACGGCCAGCCCCTGGAGAAGGTGCTGGGCCACTTCATCCGGGCGCGGTTTCTGGCCCCCCGAACCCGGCCCTACCGCACCGAAAACCTGTACGCCGCCCTGGAGCGGCAAAAGCGAAACGAAATGGAGGCGAAAGCGGTTGCAAACAACGCAGCGAAAAACACAGGCAAAAAAGCGGCACGGAACAGATAAGTCCGGCCTGCGGGACGCCATCCAGCTTATCCCAGGGGCCAAGCTGTCCGGCCCGGACAAGCGGCGGCTGGTATCCGCCGTGAAAAAGGCCAAGCTGGACGGCAGGCTTCCCCAGACCGCCCAGCAGACCATCCCCTACCGGCGGATGTGTCGGGACGGGATCTGTGTGGTGACGGATCGTTACTACACCAAGCAGATCCGCTTCTATGACATCAACTATCAGTTAGCCCAGAACGAGGACAAGAACCGAATTTTTGAGGATTACTGTGACTTCCTCAACTATTTCGACAGCTCCATCCATGTCCAGTTCTCCTTCCTCAATCAGCGCACAGACCTGGAGGAATACCAACGGGCCATTTGCATCCCGGAGCAGATCGACGCCTACAACGGCATCCGGGAGGAATACTCGGATATGCTCAAGGATCAGCTCGCCAAGGGTAACAACGGCCTGACCAAGACCAAGTACATCACCTTCGGCGTGGAGGCGGAGAGCCTGAAAGCGGCCAAGCCCCGGCTGGAGCGGGTGGAGGCGGATATCCTGGCTAATTTCAAGGTGCTGGGTGTCCGAGCACACTCGCTGAGCGGCTATGAGCGGCTGGCAGTTCTGCACCAGATGTTCCACCCCTCGGGCGGACAGAAGTTCCGCTTCGCCTGGGACGCCATCTGGAAAACCGGGCTGTCCAGCAAGGATTTCATCGCCCCGGACAGCTTTACCTTCCAGGATGGCCGGGTGTTCCAGATCGGCAGAACCTACGGCGCGGCCTCCTTCCTGCAAATTCTGGCCCCGGAGCTGACGGACAAAATGCTGAAGGACTTCTTGGACTTGGAGAACAGCCAGGTGGTGACGCTGCACATCCAGTCTATCGACCAGAACGCCGCCATCAAAAATATCAAGCGGAAGCTCACCGACCTGGATCGCATGAAGATCGAGGAGCAGAAGAAGGCGGTTCGCGCCGGGTATGACATGGACATCATCCCCAGCGACCTGAACACCTATGGGGCCGAGGCCAAGACGCTGCTGGAGGATCTGCAAAGCCGGAACGAGCGGATGTTTCTGGTGACGGTGCTGGTGCTGAATCTGGCGGACAGGAGGCGGCGGCTGAAAACCGATGTATTTCAGGCGGCTGGGGTAGCCCAGAAGTACAACTGCGCCCTGCGGCGGCTGGACTGGCAGCAGGAGCAGGGCCTCATGTCCTCCCTCCCCCTGGGGCTGAACCAGATCGACATTCAGCGGGGCCTCACCACCTCCAGCACCGCCATTTTCGTCCCATTTACTACCCAGGAGCTGTTCATGGGCGGCGAGGCGCTGTACTACGGCCTCAACGCCCTGTCCAACAATCTCATTATGGCGGATCGTAAGCAGCTCAAAGCCCCCAACGGCCTGATCCTGGGCACACCCGGCGGCGGCAAGTCCTTCTCCGCCAAGCGGGAGATTGTCAACGTTTTCCTCGTCACCCGGGACGATATCGCCATCATCGACCCGGAGGATGAGTATTCGCCCCTGGTGCGGCGGCTGGGCGGTCAGGTGATCGACATTTCCCCCACGTCCAATCAGTACGTCAACCCCATGGACTTAAACCTCAACTACAGCGAGGACGACAACCCCCTGACGCTGAAAAGCGATTTCATTCTGTCCCTCATGGAGCTGATCGTGGGGGGCAAGGCGGGGCTGGAACCCATCGAAAAAACGGTGATAGACCGCTGCGTCCACATGGTGTACCGGGACTATTTGCAGGATCCCCGGCCCGAGAAAATGCCCGTGCTGGGGGATCTCCACCAGCTTTTGTGCCGGCAGCCCGAGCCGGAGGCCCAACGGCTGGCTACGGCGCTGGAGATCTACGTCACTGGCTCCCTCAACGTGTTCAACCACCGCACCAACGTGGAGATCAACAGCCGGATCGTGTGCTACATCATCAAAAACTTGGGCAAGCAGCTCAAAAAGTTCGGGATGCAGGTGGTGCAGGACCAGGTGTGGGGCCGGGTCAGTGAGAACCGGGACGCCCACAAGTCCACCCGGCTCTACATTGACGAGATGCACCTGCTGCTCCGGGATGAGCAGACGGCGGCGTACACGGTGGAAATTTGGAAGCGGTTCCGCAAGTGGGGCGGCATCCCCACTGGGATCACTCAGAATGTGAAGGACCTGCTCTCCTCCGCCGAGATCGAGAATATCTTTGAAAACTCGGACTTCATTTATATGCTCAATCAGGCCGCCGGGGATCGCCAGATCCTGGCGAAACAGCTCAATATCTCCCCTCACCAGCTCTCCTATGTGACCAACAGCGGGCCGGGTGAGGGGCTTTTGTTCTTTGGAAATGTCATCATCCCCTTCGTGGATCATTTCCCCAAGGACACGGAGCTCTATAAGCTGCTCACCACCCGCCCGGAAGATCTGGCGGGTCAGGGCTGACAGGGGGTGATCGGCTGTGGATATGGAAAAGGCCCCCTCATTCCAGGAGTTTTTGAAGCTGCTGGAGGAGAACGGGAGGTCTGTCCAGGGACAGGATCTGTCCCTGATGGCCTGGTATCTGGAGGGCATGGAGCGGCAGTTTGACGCCGTTCTGCAAGAGCTGGCGGCGGTGAAAGCCGAGCTTGCACACATGACGGAACAGCAGGCTTCATCCAAGCCCCTCCTCGCCGGTATGGTGGAGGCGCTGGAGGGGAAGGCCGAGCGGGCGCGGGAGCGGCTGGTATCGTTCCGGGACAGGATCATGGAGTGCGTGAAGGACGGGTTGGAGCGGTTCAAGGACGTGGGCGTGTCGGCGCTGGACAGCGCAATTTCCGCCATGGGCGTGAAAAAGGGGCTGGAGCATCTGCAAGAGGGCCTGCAAAGCTCCCTTTCCAGGATGAAGGACGCCCTGAGCAAAGCGGAGGACATGGGCCGCGAACTGCGCAGCGCGGGCGCTCATTTGAAAAACGCCGGACGGGCCATGACCGGCGAAGAAATGCAGATCGTGGACGGTGGGCAGGAGGGCCGGTTTCAATCGGCTGTGCTTGCCCCCATGCGGGGCGCACATAAGCTGCTGTCCAACATCAACAACAGCACCCTCGCCGCCATCGGCGCGGTGGAGGATTTGGAGCAGTCCGCCGATATGGCGCGGAGCCGTCAGGCGGAGCGGGCGGCGGAGAAGCCGGGGAAACGTCTGGAGAAGAAACCCTCCATCCGCAGAGATTTGGCAGAGAAGCGGGCAAAAGCCAGCGCCATGGCAGCAGCCTCGCCGGATCGGGCTCATAAGCCCCCGGAGGCGGCACTGTGAGCCGGGAACTGTACCGGGCGAAGTCCAAGCGGGTTCAGAAGCTGGGCCGGGACGGGCTGGTGGAACGGGATCAGGCCACCGGGGAGGAGCGCCGGGTCAGCCAGCGCACGGCGGATGTGTCTTTTGGGCCGAACCGCGCCCCGGAGCCGGGATTGGCACAGCGCACCCCGGCCAAGGGAAAGAAACGCCGCCAGCCCCCGCCGCCCCCGGAGGGCCATCCCATCAATGAAGCCGATCCGTCCCCCGCCATGCGGGAGGCGGACGATGTTCCTGTAGTGGCCCCGACCCCGGATGTGGACGACGGCCAATCGCGGAAACGGCGGCAGCGGAAGCAGACCCAGCGGTTCCGGGAGGACGTGGCCCCTCCTGTCCAGGCTGACGCCCAGGACGGCGGGCGGCTGCACTTTGAGATGGAGGGGACACCCGCCGCCCAGGATCATGCCACCGGGCAGGAGCGGCCCCATCTCCGCTTTGAGGATGAGGAGGCCAGCGCCCCGGATATGGACGGTGGGTCAGACGCCCCCCCGCCCTCCCGCTGTCAGCAGAAACAGTATGAGCGGGTGGAGCGGAAGGTGGAGCAGTCCGGGCGGCGGCTGGAACGGGCCCAGGCCAAGCTGCCCGTAAAGCGCCGCGCCCGTCTGGAGCAGGAGTATGACGCCGGTTCGGGCAAGACCCGCCGCCGTCTGCGGTTTGAGGGGGAGGTTCAGCCCGAGCAGGCATCCTCATCCCTCCCGGCTCAGGCAGGCCATACGCTGAAAATGATGGCGGTGATGAAGCTCCACGGGAAAATTCGGGAGGTGGAGCACCAGAATGCGGCGGTGGAGGCGGCACACAAGGGCGAATTTGCCGCTGAACGGGCCGCAGGTCGCTTTTTGCGCTGGAACAAACGCCGCCTGCGCTCCAAGCCCTACCGGGCAGTGCGTCAGGCGGAGCGCCGCCTGGCCCAAAACCGGGTGGAGCTGGCATGGCAGACCGCCCTTCGGGATCACCCCGAGCTGCGGCGGCAAAACATCCTGTCCAAGTGGATGCAGAAGCAGAAGATCAAACGCAGATACGCCCAGGCCGCGCGAGAGGCCCAAAAGGCCGCCCACCACACCCATCAGACCGCCACCGTTGTGGGGAAGATCGCCCGGGCAGTGCAGCAGTACGCGGCGGCGCACAAGAGCGCCCTGCTGATCGTGGCGCTGCTGGCGTTGGTGATCGCCTTCTTCTCGGCGGGGCTGGCTTCCTGCACCGCTATGCTGTCCGGCGCTCAGTCCTCCTACCTCTCCGCCACCTATCTGTCGGATGAGCAGGACATCTGCAACGCTGAACTGTACTTCACCGAGCTGGAAACCGACCTTCAGCTCAACATCAACGGCACCGCCGCCAGCTTCCCCGGCTATGACGAATACCGCTATAGCGTGGGTGAGATCAGCCATAATCCCTATGAACTGATGGCCTATCTCGCCGCCCTGTATGACCCCTTCACTTTTGAACAGGTGAAACCGGAGCTGGATCGGCTGTTTTCTGGAAAATACCAGCTCACCCGGACGCCCATTGTGGAAACCCGCTACGATGAGAATGACCAGCCCTATCAGTGGAAGGTGCTGAAAACCACCCTCACCGTGCGCCGGTGGGCGGATCTAATGGCCGAAGCCCTTACCCCAGGGGAGCAGACCGAGCGCTATGGTGTTTATATGCATACCTATGGCAACCGGCAGGCGTTTGCCAACCCCTTTGACTTCCCCTGGCTGGGTTATGTGTCCAGTCCCTACGGCTGGCGCATCCATCCCGCCACCGGGGGCAAGGATCTGCACCGGGGCGTGGACATTGCCGCCGCCCAGGGTACACCCGTTGCGGCTATTCACGACGGGAGAGTGGTTTCCGCTGAAGATACGGGCAGCTACGGCCTGTGCGTGGTGATCGAGGACGATAAGGGCTATCAGTCCCGGTATGCCCACTGTTCCACTCTGAGCGTCAGTGCGGGCCAGGAGGTCAGACGCGGGGACGTGATCGGCGCGGTGGGCAGTACCGGGGACAGCACCGGGCCCCATCTCCACCTGGAGGTCATGCTGAATGGGGAATATCTGAACCCCCACTATTTCGTGGACACGGGCGGCATCGGTGAGCCCACCGGGCCGATCATCCCGGACTACTCCGGGGAACCTGTGGGCGATGACCGCTTCCAGGCTATGTTGGCCGTGGCGGAGCAATACCTGGGCTACCCCTATGTCTGGGGCGGCACAAATCCCACCACGTCCTTTGACTGCTCCGGCTATGTATCCTGGGTCATCAATCACAGCGGCTGGAACTACGGGCGGCTGGGGGTGATGGGCCTGGAGGATATCTGCACCCCGGTGTCCGCCGACGACGCGAAGCCCGGTGAGCTGGTGTTCTTCATCGGCACCTATGACGCGCCCTATCCCAACAGGCCCACCCATGTGGGCATTTATGTGGGCGGCGGGCGAATGATCCACTGCGGCGACCCCATTTCCTACGCAAACCTGAACACGCCCTATTGGCAGGGTCATCTCTATGGATTTGGCCGTCTGCCTGCACCCTAAGATGATTGGAGGAAGAGTATGCGGGATGCTTTTGAAGCCAAACGGGAGCGGATCAGGGCTGACTTGGCCAACGCTCGGGAGAAGGCCAGCCAGTGGCAGGCCCGCGCCCGAGATTTTGAGCGGCAGCTCACCGAACTGGAAAACACGGAGATTCTGCGTATCGTCCACGGCGTGGCGTCGTCCCCGGAGGAACTGCGGGGACTGTTGGATCTGATCCGGGCGGCGCAGGAGCCGCCCCAGGCAAACTTGGCTGACTCAAAGGAGGTTTGAGAGAACTTGAACAGAAAATTTCGGCATATTTTTTGCGTGCTGCTGTGTCTGGTACTGACGCTGTCCCTGACGGGCACCGCCCTGGCCTATGACAGCAGTGAGGACGAACAGGATATCACTATCCGCATTACCCCGCCCAGCGGCTGGGCCACCCAGCGGGCGGAGGTAGAGGTGCGCGTTACCGACAACGCCGGAGGCGGCTTTCGGAGCGCCCAAGTCCAGGTGGGCGGCGGAACGTGGAAGGACGTGACCGCTGACTTAGAGCAGACGGAAAACCGCTGGTACACCGTGGTGGAGGTTACGGAAAACTGTACCGTCTACGTCCGGGTGACGGGCAAGGACGGCACCATCTATGAGAAATCCCAGTTCGTCCGCTGTTTCGACACCACCAACGACTATCAAAGTCCGACCCTCATCACACCCGGCGGTACCGATACCGCCGCCACGCCCAGCGCAGTGCCCCAGCCCTCGGCGGGGCTGACCACACCGCCCGGGGGCCAAGGCACGGTGATCGACCATGCTTCCGGCACCTCGGAGGAGAGCGGGCGGGAGTTTTTCACCATATCTACCCCGGATGAAAACGTGTTCTATCTGGTGATCGACCGGCAGCGGGATAACGAGAACGTGTACTTCCTCAACGCTGTCACGGAATCCGACCTGATGGCGTTGGCGGCGAAGGACGCCGAGGGATCGTCCCAGTCCGCCGTTCCCGACCCGGAGCCGGTGTGCACCTGCACCCAGAAATGCGTCCCCGGCGCGGTGAACGCCGCCTGTCCTGTCTGCGTCCTGTCCTGGCAGGGCTGTGCCGGCACGGCGGAAGCCCCCGGCCAGACGGATCCGGAGCCGGAGAAACGGTCTGACGGCGGATCCGGGACGGTCATTGTCATGCTCCTGGCGGCGCTGGCGGTGGGGGCCGCTGGCTGGTACATCAAAATCTACAAGCCCAGGCACGATCTGGCCGATGCGGAGGACCTGGATGAGCTGACGGGCGACGCGGATGAGCAGACCGTGAATGAGGATGACCTGCCTGCGGCGGGGCCGGACGCATACCCGGAGCCGGATGAGCCGGACTACCCGGACGGCTATGGGGACGATGTGTGATGCGGTTCACCGACAGCCCCTATGAAAGGATCATGACACAGATCCCCGATGGGAAGCGGGCGGCGGCAGCAAACCTGCCGCCGCCCGCTTTTCTGCCTGGGCACCCCTGTCACGGCTGCCCCTATGTCCAATGTGCACCCTGCCTGGGTATCTGTTATCGAAAAATGATGCGGAAAAGGAGTGATACCAACGCAATTAGTGATCGCTGAAAAACCGTCCGTGGCCCGCGCCATTGCCCAGGTGCTGGGAGCCTCGGAGAAACGGGACGGCTATCTGGAGGGAAGCGGCTGGCTGGTGAGCTGGTGCATCGGCCATTTGGTGGAGCTGGCCCCCGCCGACGCCTACGACCCCAAGTATTCCAAGTGGAACTATGCCGACCTGCCCATTGTGCCCAGCAAGTGGCAGTACCGGGTGCTGCCGGACACCAAAAAGCAGTTCGACATTCTGGACGGGCTGATGAAGGACAGCCGGGTGGAATCCATCGTATGCGCCACCGACGCGGGCCGGGAGGGTGAGCTGATCTTCCGGCTGGTCTATCATCGGTGCGGCTGTACGAAGCCGGTCAAGCGGCTGTGGATCTCCTCCATGGAGGAACCCGCCATCCGCAAAGGCTTTGACCATCTGCTGGACAGCGCCAACTACGACAACCTTTACGCCGCCGCTCTGTGCCGCGCCAAAGCGGACTGGCTGGTGGGCATCAACGGAACCCGGCTGTTCACTACACTCTACAAGGGGAAAACGCTGAATGTGGGCCGGGTTCAGACCCCCACGCTGGCCCTCCTGATGGAGCGGGAAACGTCCATTGCCAGCTTCAAGAAGGAGAAATTCTACACGGTGGAGCTGAAGCTGGAGGGGCTGACGGCGATGAGCGGACGGATCAAGTCCAAGACGGAGGCGGAGAAGCTGCGGCGGGCCTGCCTGGGCACATCCGTCACGGTGGCGGGTGTGAAACAGGCGGAGCGGACGGAACGGCCCCCCAAGCTCTATGACCTGACCACCCTCCAGAGGGAGGCCAATCGGCTGTTTGGCTACACCGCCCAGGAGACCCTGGACTATTTGCAGAGCCTTTACGAGAAGCGGCTGACCACCTATCCCCGGACGGACAGCCGCTATCTGACGGAGGATACGGCGGACAGTCTGCCCGCGCTGTGCCAAACTGTGGCCGGGGCGCTGCCCTGCATGGAGGGGCGGACTTTCCCGGTGAACGCCGCCCAGGTGTCGGACAGCTCCAAGGTGACCGACCACCACGCCGTCATCCCCACGGCGGAGATCGCCGGGGCCGACCTCACCGCCCTGCCCACCGGGGAGCGGAACGTCCTCAATATGATCGCCGTCCGCCTGCTGTGCGCTGTGGGGGAACCCCATATCTATGCCGAAACCGCCGTCACGCTGGAATGTGGCGGCGGTTCTTTTACCGCTGGGGGCCGAACAGAGACGGTCCTGGGCTGGAGGGAAACGGAGCGGGCCTATCTCGATTCTCTGAAAAAGGCCCCAAAGGAAGCGCTTTCCACTCCGCCGGAGCTGGCCGAGGGCCAAACGCTGGCAGGCGGGGACGCGCTGCTGAAATCGGGCGCGACCACACCCCCGCTGCGTTTCACGGAGGACACTCTGCTCTCCGCCATGGAACACGCCAGCGCGGAGGACTTTGCCAAGTTAGAGGATGTAGAGCGGAAAGGGTTGGGCACACCCGCTACCCGTGCCGGCGTGATCGAAAAGCTGGTGCGCTCCGGTTATGTGGAACGAAACGGCAGGCAGTTGATCACCACCGAAAAGGGTATGGCCCTGTGCTGGGCCATACCGGATCAGCTCAAATCCGCCAAGCTGACAGCTGAGTGGGAGGAACGGCTGGGCGCGGTGGAACGGGGCGAGCTGGCCCCGGAGGACTTCATGGCCGGGATCGTGGATATGCTCACCAACCTGGTCAGGAGCTATGCCAATGTGGCCGTGGCCTCCTCCGCCCTGTCCCGTTCCGGGCGGACGGTGGTGGGCAAGTGCCCCCGGTGCGGAAAAAACGTGGTGGAAGGCAAAAAGAGCTTTTTCTGCGAGGGCTACTACGACACGCCGCCCTGCGGCTTTGCCCTGTGGAAAAACAACCGCTTTTTTGCCAGCAAGCGCAAGGAGCTGACGCGGAAGATCGCCGCTTCGCTCTTGAGCAATGGGCGTGCCGCTGTGTCCGGCCTGCTCTCCGAGCGGAAGGGCGTTTTCTATGACGCCACGGTTGTAATGGTGGATGACGGCAGGAAATATGTCCACTTTGAACTGGAATTTAACGACAGGAGGAAAGAGCCATGAGTATGGAATGTACCAGAAAGTTTGACCGCCGCTTGCAGAACCTGCTGGCACTCAGCGGCGTCGCGCGGGTGGAGTTTGCCCGTCATCTGGGCGTAACCATATCGGTGCTGAACCGTTGGCTGAACGGGATCACTATGCCGGATGTATACCAATTTCGGGCCATCGCTCAATTCTTTAGAATTCCCTATGAATGGTTTTTGGACGATGATTTTCCCAACGCGGCAGAACTGGCGGCACGGCTGGGACTGAGCGAGGACACTGTGGACGGGCTGATGGCTTTGGCTGAACGCGAGAACACCGATGTACTGGATTCGCTGGACGATGCAATCTACGCCATGGTGTCTGCCGTCAACGCCGCGCAGGAGAGCGTAGAATGAAGCTGACCAAGATCGAGCAGGAAACCATCATTAACTTCAACGAGGCCGAGCGCACCGCCAGCGTCTACACCCACAACGAGGCCTTGAAGGGGCGGCTTTTGGCGCTGTGCCAGACCCACCCGGAGCAGGTGCGCCAGACCGACGCCAACCGCTGGGGCGGGCTGACCTTTGAGCTGCCCAAGAAGTGGCTGAAGGTATCGCCGCCCCGCGTCCTCTCTCCGGCCCAGCGGGCGGTGCTGGACAGGATGAATCAAGGGCGGCAGGGCGGTAACTCGTTGTAATAAAAACTCCGCTGTGCTATACTGTTCAAAATACTGCTTGAAAAGATGTGCTTGAATATGAAAAGAATTTTGATAAGTGCCGCCGCCAGTGCCGTGGCTGGCACTGTGGTAAGTGCTGTTTTGTACCATGTTTTTCATACGCCTTGGCTGCTGACGGCGGCCATCACACTGGGGACAATTTCCTATCATCTGGGCATACGGCTCCTGGTTGGCGTCATCGTGGCCATCACGATGCACAACCATGCGGACTACCATAAAAAGTGGTTTCAGCTTTCTCACTTTGAACAACGCCTATATAGCGGCTTGAAGGTGAAACGCTGGAAGAATCGCCTCCCCACCTACGCACCGGAATCGTTTTCCCAAGAAAAACATACCTTTGATGAGATCGCACAGGCTATGTGCCAATCTGAGATCGTACACGAGATCAATATAGCACTAAGTTTTCTGCCGTTGCTTGCGCCCCTGTGGTTTGGCTCATTTGCCGTTTTTTGTATTACATCCATTGCCGCGGCTTGCTTTGATCTGCTGTTCGTTATTGTGCAGCGGTATAACCGCCCACGCATTGTGAAAATTGCGGAAAAGCAGAGAGAGCGGAGGCGGCATAGCGGTTGACCGCTGTCAACGCTGGGCATTGACAGAATTTAGTCCCGTAGGCTATAATTGCTTTGTAAGAAGCAGCCTGCAACGTATCGAAGGGAGGCACCACTATGAAGCGAATATTTGCCAGCGCGGACGAATTTGTCAGGGAGAGCGACTGGAAGGACTTGGCCGTCCTGAAATTTTGCCTGCTGTCTTTAGGACTGCTGGCCGGGATGCAGATAGCGGAACGCTGTAAAAAGGGTGTGAGAATTGCCGCCTCCATAGTGTTCACGCTCACATACATTCCTTTGATGGTCAAGTATTTGAGGATTCTCATAGGAAAAGGCGAAAAAGCCTGATCGCATTACTCATAAAGCCCGGAAGGAAACAGCCTGACCGCTGATCTCCTTCCGGGCTTTTTATCTTGGAAAAAGGAGGATTTCATGGCGAATAAGTTACAGCTTGTATCTGAGCTGGCAAATCAGACCGCCCATACCGTCACACACAGCGTAGACGGCTGGAAGCGGTATTTGTCTACCAGCAGCCGTTTATACAAATATCCCTTCGATGAACAGCTTCTGATCTATGCCCAGCGCCCGGACGCCGCCGCCTGCGCCAGCATGGAGCTGTGGAACGAAACCATGCGGCGGTGGGTGAAACCCGGTTCCAGGGGGATCGCCCTCATCCGCAAGGACAGGCGGGGCAGGCCCTCGCTGGAGTACGTCTTTGACATGTCGGACACCCGCCCGGTGAAAGGGGCTAAAACGCCCTATCTGTGGGAAATGCGGGAGGATCACCATGCCGCCGTGCTGGATGTGCTGGAACGGCGGTATGGCCCCGCCGGGGATGCGGACATTGGGGAGCAGCTCATGGAGCTGACGGCGAAAGCTGTAAACGAGGTCTACCAGGATCACTTGACCGATTTGGCCTACGATGTGCAGAACAGTTTGCTGGAGGAGCTGGATGACCTCAATCTGGAGGTTCGCTTTCGGGACGTGCTCACCGCCAGCGTCCAGTACGCCGTCCTCACCCGCTGTGGCCTGGATCCCGCCGAGTTCATGGAGGACAGCGATTTGGCAGGGATCACCGAGTTCTCCACCCCCGCAGTCCTTCACCACCTGGGCAATGCCGCCAGCACGGTGTCCACGGATCTGCTCAATGAGATTGGCAGGGCGGTCAAGACCTATGACCGGGAGCGAGCGAAAGAAAACAAGAAAAATTTGGAAAACCCTCTTGCAATTTCACAGGAAATCGGCTATACTGAGGATGCAAGGGGATTTAGTGATGTAAATCGTGAAAGCAAAGAAAGGAGCGGTGAACATGGAACTGACTTACACGAAAGCGGGCGATTACCTGATCCCCGACCTGATGATGGACGGGCAGGAAGCCGGGGAGGAGCTGCCCCTGGGCAAGTACGGGATGCTGCGGCAGACCTTCCTGATGGATCACCATCCGGGGACGTACACGTCGATGCTACTGACCGGGCGGCTGGAGCCCCACCTGCGGGAGATCGACCGGCAGGCACAGGAGCAGGTGGACAGGATGGTGGCCGATCTGAAGAAGCAGAACGGCGTGAACGAGGCGATGAAAGCGCGGGATCAAATGGGCTGGGTGCAGGCGGTGAACGGCTTCACCCGGCAGGCGGAGGAGATCGTGCTGAACGAGATCGTGTACAGGTAAATCAGGATGAGGAACAGACGGCGGGCGGGCAGCCCGCCGTTTCTGCGTCTGAGGAGCCAGCCCCTCCCCTGTTCCGCCTGTTCCCCCCGGTGGAGGAGCAAGTGGAGCACATTGCCCAGGCTCAAGCGGAGGAAACGCGGCAGGCGGAGATCGAGCTGCCCACCTTCCGCGTGCCGGATGAGGTGGTAGACCGTGCCCTGACCTGCGGCGGCAACGGACAGCACACCATTGAGCACATTGTGGTGTTTTTCCAGAAGAATCCCCGGAACGAGGAAGCTGCCGCCTTTTTGGAGAAGGAATACGGTGAGGGTGGCAAGGGCATTGTGGACGCCGGGGAAAAATACGCCGTATGGTTCGATAAAAAGGGCTTCCGTGTCCGCCTCGGAATCAGTACCCGTGAATCTGTTGGTGTCTATCTTCCCTGGCCCGTTGCCGCCGCCCGCATTTCCCGGCTTTTGCAGGAGGGGAGGTTTGCCAGCCAGGAGAAGATCGCCGCCGCCGAGGGCAACGAATACCGGGAACTGGCGGAAAAGCTGTGGTATCTCCGCCAGGATTTCAGCGACAGTGCACGGGAGCGGAACTTCCTGCCCACGGTGTCCCAGCATTTTTTGGGCAAGGGCTTCCCGGAGGATACGCAGGAGATCGCCGAGCTGCTGAAGGATCCGGCCAGCCGCCAGCAGATCGTGCGGGAGCTGGCCGAGTTCACAGGGGCCTATGAACGCAACGCCGATCTCCTGCGTTCCAGGCACCACCCAGACCCCCGGGCATTATTTACCGATGTGACAAATCTGTCCACGCCCCGCCAGGAATTCCATGCGGCGGAAGGCTTTGTCCCCGGCAGGGCCAGCTTTATCACCGAAGATGAAATTGACCGTCTGCTCCTGGGCGGCGGCAGCTATGAGGGTGGAAAATTCAGCATTTATTCTTACTTTGTGCAGGGCCACAACGCCCAGGAGTGCGCCCAATTTCTGCGGGAGGCATACGGCGACGGCGGCTCCACTTATACCGGCTATGATGAGTGGCATGACAGCAAGGGGATCAGATTCACCCGGCAGGACGATGAATCCGGCTTTAAGGGGTACGATACCGTCCGGCTGAACTGGAACCAGGTGCAAAAGCGTGTCCGGGCGCTGATTGACGGCGGGCAGTATCTCAACGAGCAGGAAAAATCGTATCTTTCGGCTTATGATAAGCTGGCGCTTGCCCGGAAGATTTACGCTTTTCACTACTACAAGCCGGACCCGAACCGGGCCTATCCCCACGAGTGGGACTTTGACGCAGCGAAGCGGGATGTTCTGCCCCTGCTGGACAGCCCGGAACAGGTGGAGAAACTTTTCAACCGGATGTTGAGCGACTTCGCGCCCCTTTCGCCTGATACGCCTCATTATGCCGAAATGCAGCTTGCCCTCCGGGATGTGGGAATGTATCAGCGGGGGGAATCTCCCCTGTTCACTCCACTGCCGGAAGATGTCTTGGAAGCGGAGCGGCAGAAGAAGCAGGCAGAGAGAGAGGCCCGGAAAGCCGAGAGGGAGGCTCAAAAAGCTGAACTGGCGCAGGACGGCACCCAAGCTCCGGAGGAGCCGGAGGGCAAGCTGGCGGCTGCGGCCCGCGCCCTGGGACAAAAGATGCGGCCACAGGCGGTGGAGGATGATGACGGGCAGATTTCTTTTGACCTGTTTTCTGTCCCGCCCCAGCAGGAACATGGGCAGACCGAAGCGGCTGCGTCAACATACACGGCGGCTGCACCTAAAAAGGCAGGACGCTCCAGGTCGGAGCTCAATTACCGCGCCCTGGCAAAGCTGTTCCCCGAGGTGGCCGGCGGCGAATACCGCTATCTGCGGCTGGAAGCCGGAGCGGGCATGATGCCCTTGCACCTGGAGCGGATCGGCAAGGATGAGCTTGCCATCAGCCACACCTATGTCCAAAACGGCGACTTGATGCGCGACCCGGAGATGACCTTTCGGGTGGATCGGAGCAAGGGAACGCTGGAACCGCTGACCTTTCGGCAGGATGGCTCCATTCCAATCTATCAGGAGGTATACCCGGAACCCGGCAGGTGGATCCCGAAATTGGGCCGTGATCTGAGCGCCTTTGCCCAGCAATGGTTCAAAAATATTGGCGGGCAGGGGTACATCAAAAAGGAGGCCGTCATAGAGCGGAGCGGCGAAGATGTGCGGCTGTCTTTTGATGTGGACGGGAAAGCCGTACAGCTTGCCGCAGATGTGCCGGATGGTTTGGATGCGCCGGTGCGCCACGCCAGCGACCCGGACGCACCGAACTGGCTGAAAGAGGCGCTCTCCGTTCCCGGCGCGGGCCGTTCGGAGCCGGGACAGGACGGGGCAAATACCCCAGCACCCCCAGCGCCGGAGGCGGTGCCCCAACCCACCGGGGCGGGTGCGCCGGAGCGTGAAGGAACCGCCCCCGGCACCGATGCTGAACCGAACCTTGGCCCCAATGCGGAGGAGTATTGGGATCTGAAAGCCCGGCACCCGGACAAACTGGTGGGCGTCCAGGTGGGGGAGTTCATGATGTTCTACGGCAAGGACGCGGAGGAGGCGTCCTCCGCGCTGGGGACAAAAGCCCCGGTGCTGGACATCCCCGGCGTAGGGCAAACGCCCGCCACCGGGAGCCGGGAGGCGTGGCAGGCGGTGCACAAAAAGCTGCTGGAGCATGGGAAAAGCGTAGTGCTGGCCCGCCCCAGCCCGGAGAGCGATCCCAGTGCGCCCTATGAGATCATCCAAGAGAGCGATGCCGCCGACTATATTCCTATCGGTATGGAGCTGATGATGGACGGGCGGCGCATGAAGATCGACAGCGTGGACTATGCCAACAACGAGGTCAAGCTGCTGGATCTGGAGCTGCGGGGCTGGTTCCCTGTTTTCCAGTCAGCGCCTGTCCCCTATGTGCGGGAGTCTGTGGAGGAAGCGTTAACCAGCGAAGAATACATCGCCGCTGAGATGGCGCGCCAGCTCAGGCAGGAGGAAGCGGAGCGGGCCGCTGCTCGTGGCGCAGAGGTTCCCGCACAGCCCGCACCGGAGCCGGAACAGGTGGAGTTCGACGGCGGGCAGATCGGCCAGCCGAAACCGCCAGCCCCCCGGCCCGCCCAGGAGCGGCACAACTTCCACATCACCGATGATAACCTGGGGGCTGGCGGTGAGAAAACCAAATATCAGTACAATGTGACGGCCATCCGCACCTTGAAGCAGATCGAGGGGGAGGGCCGTCTTGCTACGCCAGAAGAACAGGAGATACTGTCCCGCTATGTAGGCTGGGGCGGCATCGCCAAGGCGTTTGACCCGGATGACCCCAAGTGGGCCAAGGAGTATGCCGAGCTGAAGGAGCTGCTCACCCCGGAGGAGTACAATTCCGCCCGCTCTACCGTCCTCAATGCCCACTATACATCGCCCACCGTTATTAAAGCCATATATCAGGCGGTGGAGAACATGGGCTATCAGCCGGGGACGGTGCTGGAGCCCTCCATGGGTATCGGGAACTTCTTTGGCCTTCTGCCGGAGTCCCTAACCGGGGCCAAGCTGTACGGCGTGGAGTTGGACAGCCTCACCGGGCGCATTGCCCGCCAGCTCTACCAGAACGCTGACATCACCGTGGACGGCTTTGAAAAGACGGACAGGCGGGATTTCTACGATTTAGCGGTGGGTAACGTGCCCTTTGGACAGTACCACATCAACGACCCGGCCTATAACAGGCTGGGCTTCAACGTCCACAACTATTTCTTTGCCAAGTCGCTGGATCAGGTGTGTCCCGGCGGGATCGTGGCCTTTGTCACCAGCCGATACACCATGGACGGCAAGGACACCTCAGTGCGTAAATATCTGGCGGAGCGGGCCGACCTGCTGGGGGCCATTCGCCTGCCCAACAACGCTTTTAAGGCCAACGCGGGAACGGAAGTGGTATCCGACATCATTTTCCTGCAAAAGCGGGATCGGCCCGCCGTGGAATTGCCCAGTTGGGTGGGAACAGGCGAAAATGACGACGGCTTTCACATCAACAATTATTTTCTGGAACACCCGGACATGGTGCTGGGGATCCCCACCTCGGACAGCACCCAGTACGGCAAACAGGACTACACCGTGGCCCCCATTGAGGGAGCGAATCTTTCCGAGCAGCTTGCCGGAGCCGTCCAAAATCTTGCCTTGCCTGACAAGGAGCTGCTGGAGCTGAACGCGGCGGATGAGCAGACCGGCGAAGTGCCGGAATCCATACCTGCCGACCCCTCCGTTCGCAATTTCAGCTATACGCTGCATGAGGGTAAACTGTATTTCCGCGAGAATTCCCGCATGACGCGGGTGGAGCTGGGTAAGACCCCCGCTGAGCGCGTCAAAGGCATGATTGCCATTCGGGACAGTGCCCGGAAGCTCATCGACCTCCAACTGCAAAACGCCGGGGACGATGAAGTAAAAGCGGAGCAGGCCGAGCTCAATCGCCTCTATGACCAATTCACCGAAAAACACGGCCTGCTGAACGGTTTGGGCAATAAGATGGCCTTTGAACAGGACTCCGCCTATCCCCTGCTGTGTTCGCTGGAGGTGCTGGATGAGGACGGCAATCTGGAGCGCAAGGCGGATATGTTCACCAAACGCACCATCCAGAACCGCCGCGCCGTCACCAGCGTGGACACGGCGGTGGAGGCCCTGGCGGTGTCCATCGGGGAGAAGGCCCGGGTGGACCTGGAATACATGGCCGATCTGATGGGCGGGCCCGATAAAATCCCCCAGATCGTGGCCGATTTGGAGGGCGTCATTTTCAAGGATCCCGCCACCGGCCCCTTTGATCTGGACGGGGACAGGGAGGGCGCCCTGCGGGGCTGGCAGGCGGCGGACGAATACCTGTCCGGCGATGTGCGCTGGAAGCTGGCCCAGGCCCGCCTCTCGGCGGAGGACAACCCCGAGTTCGCGGTCAACGTGGAGAAGCTGGAACAGGTGCAGCCCAAGGACCTCGCCGCCTCGGAGATCAGCGTCCGCGTGGGCGCGTCCTGGATCGACCCCGAATATTACCAGCAGTTCATGTATGAGCTGTGCCAGACCCCGGAAAGGCTGCGGGACGACAAGATCAAGCTGATGTACTCCGATTCCTCCGGCGAGTGGCGGGTGCTGAACAAGAGCGCCGACAGCAGGGATAACGTCAGGGTCTACACCACCTACGGCACCAAGCGAATCAACGCCTACGAGATTTTTGAGGCAACGCTGAATCAGCGGGATGTGCGTGTTTTTGACAAGCGGTGGGTGGATGGCAAAGAGACCCGCGTCCTCAATGAGAAGCAGACCGCCATTGCCCAGCAAAAGCAGGAGGCCATCGGTGAGGCGTTCAAAGACTGGATTTTCAAAGACCCGGAGCGCCGGGAGGCACTATGCCGGAAGTATAACGATACGTTCAACAACATCCGGCCCCGCGAGTATGACGGTTCTCACATCAATTTTGTAGGCATGAACCCGGAGATCAGCCTGCGGCCCCATCAGCGCAACGCTGTGGCCCATATTCTCTACGGCAAAAACACGCTGCTGGCCCACTGTGTGGGCGCGGGCAAGACCTATGAGATGGTCGCCGCCGCCATGGAGAGCAAGCGCCTGGGCCTGTGCCAGAAATCCCTTTTCGTTGTCCCTAACCATTTGACGGAACAGTGGGGCGGCGATTTTTTGCGCCTTTATCCTGGCGCGAAGGTACTGGTGGCTACCAAAAAGGACTTTGAGCCCAAGCGCCGCCGCAAGTTCTGCGCCCGGATCGCCACCGGGGACTATGACGCGGTCATCATCGGGCACAGCCAGTTTGAGAAGATCCCCTTGTCCCCGGAGCGCCAAAAGGCCGTCATTCAAGACCAGATCGACGAGATCATGGAGGCCATCCAGGAGGCCAAGGAGGAGGACGGCGACAGGTTCACCATCAAACAGATGGAAAGAACCAAGAAAAACCTGGAGACCAAGCTGAAGCGGCTGGTCGAGGGTAAGAAAAAAGACAATGTGGTGACGTTTGAGGAGCTGGGCGTGGATCGGCTGTTTGTGGATGAGGCCCATGCGTTCAAAAATTTGTTCCTCCACACGAAAATGAGCCGTGTGGCGGGCATCGCCCAGACGGACGCCCAGAAATCCAGCGATATGTTTGGCAAATGCCGTTACATGGATGAGATCACCGGCGGGCGTGGGATCACCTTTGCCACGGGTACGCCCATCAGCAATTCAATGGTTGAACTCTACACCATGATGCGCTATCTTCAGTTTGACACGCTGGTGAAGAATGGCCACCGCCATTTTGACAACTGGGCGGCGGACTTCGGCGAGAAGGTGACAGCCATGGAACTGAAGCCGGAGGGGACGGGGTTCCGTTCCAAGACCCGGTTCGCCAGGTTCTACAATCTGCCGGAGCTTATCAGCATCTGGAAGGAAGCCGCCGATATCCAGACGGCGGATATGCTGAAGCTGCCTGTGCCGGAGGCCGAGTACATCACCGCTACCACCGAGTCCAGTATGTTTCAGCAGGAGATGGTGGCGGAGCTGGGAGAGCGGGCCGAGGCTGTGCGTGACAGAACGGTGGAACCGTCCGTGGACAATATGCTGCGGATCACCTCGGATGGGCGCAAACTGGCGCTGGATCAGCGGTTGCAGAATCCCCTCCTGCCCGATGACCCCGACAGCAAGGTCAATACCTGTGTCCGCAATATTGTCAAGGAGTGGCGGGACAGCACGGAGATCCGGGGGACACAATTGGTGTTCTGCGATTTGAGCACACCGAAAGGCGACGGTAAATTCAACGTCTATGACAATATCAAGGAAAAGCTCATCGCCCAGGGCATCCCCCGGGAGGAGATCGCGTTTATCCATGATGCCAACACCGAGGCCCAAAAGGCGGAGCTGTTCGCCAAGGTACGCCGGGGGCAGGTGCGGGTGCTCATCGGAAGCACCCAGAAGATGGGCGCCGGCACCAACGTCCAGGATCGCATTGTGGCCTCCCATGACCTTGACTGCCCCTGGCGGCCCGCTGATTTGGAGCAGCGGGCGGGCCGCTCTCTGCGCCAGGGCAACATGAATCAAAAGGTACGGATGTATAAGTACGTCACCAAGGGCACCTTTGACGCCTACAACTGGGGGCTGGTGGAAAACAAGCAGAAATTCATCGGCCAGATCATGACCAGCAAATCCCCCGCCCGATCCGCCGAGGACGTGGATGCCACCGCACTGTCCTATGCCGAGGTCAAGGCCCTTGCTACCGGGGATGATCGAATTCGGGAGAAGATGGATCTGGATGTGCAGGTGGCAAAGCTAAAAATGCTGAAAGCCAACCACACCGCCATGCAGTATGAGATGCAGGATAAGGCGCTGAAGTACTATCCCCAGCAGATGGCTGAAACAAGGCTGCTCATTGAGGCGCTGGGAAAGGATCTTCCCATTGCACAGGCCCACCCGGTCAAGGACGACGCTTTTACTATGACCGTTATGGGTCAGGTTTTTACCGAGCGTAAGGAAGCGGGCGAAGCCATCATCAAGGCGTGTATGCTGATGAGCGACCCGGAGAAGCCTGTTGACCTGGGCGAATACCGGGGCTTTCCCATGCAGCTCCATTGTGATGGCTCCAAGTTCAAGGTGAAGATGAAGCGGCATCTGACCTATACGGCGGAGCTGTCCGATGATCCGGTCGGCAGTGTGATCCGTATCAACAATGTGCTGGAGAGTATGGCCGAGAATTTGAAAAAAAGCGAAACCCGGCTGACCCGGTTGGAGGGTGAGCTGAAGAATGCCCAAGAGGAGGCCGAGCGGCCCTTCCCCAAGGAGGAGGAACTGCAAACCAAATCGATCCGGCTGGCCCAGCTTAACCGGGAGCTGGAGAAACCCAAAAAGAAGGATGCTGAGCAGATGCAGGATGATGATAAGCCGGATTCTGATGACGGCAGCCCACCCCCACGGGATTCGTCCGCACTCTCCGTAGTGGAGGGCGGTAAACCGTCCATCCGGCAGGCGATACGGGACTTTAGCCCGCCTGCCCCGGTGCGCCCCGTCGTGGAACATGGACAGCGGAGGGAGGCGGCGCTGTGAGGTATCGCGAAGGTCGGACGGTGGGCCTGTATACAAAGGTGTCCCCGGAAGAAAAGGAAGTGATCGATCAGAAGATGGCGGCGCTGGGCACCACTAATCTGCGGGCCTATCTGCGGAAGATGGCGGTGGACGGGTATGTGGTTCAGCTGGATATGTCCAGCGTGGTGGAACTGGTGAAGCTGCTGCGCTCCATCTCCAATAATGTGAACCAGATCGCCCGCCGGTGCAATGAGACCAGGAACCTTTACGCCCAGGACGTGGAAGATCTGCGGCGGGGCTATGCTCAGGTTTGGGCGGAAATCAATGCGTTGCTGAAAAAATTTGAGAAGCTGTGACGATGGAGGCGGCGGGGTATCTCTTGTGAGTGCCCCGCCGTTTTTCTATATATAGACGTTAGGAAGCAGAAACGCCCGCACGATCCACACAAGGGCAGCGAAATTTTCATTGCAGGAGGTGGTTTTTTGCCCGGAGTGACCAAAGAACAGATTGAAAAAGCAAAGAAATGGGATCTTCTCTCCTATCTCCAAACCTATGATCCCTATGAACTAAAACGAAGCGGCCCTCGCGAATACTGCACCCGCGCCCATGACAGCCTCAAAATCTCCAATGGGAAATGGTGTTGGCATAGCCGGGGCATCGGGGGGCGGACGGCGTTGGATTATCTCATCAAGGTGCGGGATATGACCTTTGTGGAAGCGGTAGAGACCCTGTGCGGTTCCCGTGCCCCTCCGCCCCAGGAGCGGCCAAAGCCAAGACCGCCCAAGCCCTTCCAGCTTCCGGAGGCCAGCCGGTTCCCCTCCGCCATGCTGGCCTATCTGCAAGGCCGGGGTATCCATCCGGAGCTGCTGCAAGCGTGTATCCAGGCCGGTACACTCTACGAGAGCCGGAAATACCGGAACTGCGTTTTTGTGGGCAAAGATCCGGCAGGCCGTGCCCGCTTTGCCTGCCTGCGGGGGACGCGGGACAACTTTCGGATGGATGTAGAGGGCAGCGACAAGCGGTACAGCTTTTCCCTGCTGGCCGCTGACCCGGCGTGTCCCCGGCTGGCCGTGGCGGAGAGCCCCATTGACGCCCTTTCCCTGGCTATGCTGGTAAAGCTGTTTGGGGGCGACTGGCGGGACAGCCACTATATTTCCCTGGGTGGAACCGCGCCCCGCGCCATGCTCCAATTCTTGCGCGATCATCCGCGCATTACCCAGGTCAGCTTGTGCCTGGACAATGACAAAGGCGGGGTGGAGGGCATGGAGCGGCTGGAGCGGGCCATCCGGGAGGAGCCGGAATTGTCCCAGCGGATAAAGCTGATCTACCACAACCCGCCGCCTGTGGAGCATGGGAAGGATTATGGGAAGGATTATAACGAATTTCTCTGTGCACAGGTGGCAGCGGCGCGTGGCCATCAGCGCCAACAGGATTGGGCACGGTGACTGTATGGCAATTTCCAAGATTCTTCCCCGGAAAACTATGCGAAACCGCACCCGGCAGCAATCCATGACGGATCGCCTGGACTATGACCAGAAGCCGGAAAAAACGATAGATGGTGAATTGGTGTCCGCCTATATGTGCACCCCGGAAACCGCCGCCGAAGAGTTTGAGATCAGCAAACGGCTTTATTATCAGATCACCGGGCGGAGCCAGCCGAAAGAGCGGGATGTTATCATGTACCGCGTCATTCAGTCCTTCAAGCCGGGGGAGGTCAGCCCGGAAGAAGCCAACCGCATCGGCTATGAGCTGGCAATGAGATTCACCGGGGGACAGCATCAGTTTGTTGTGTCCACCCACGTGGACAAGGCCCATGTCCATTCTCACATCGAATTCAACAGCACCAATCTCAACTGCGACGGAAAATTCGCCAATGTTAAAAACTCATATCTTGTCCTGCGGCGGCTTAACGATGAGCTGTGCCGCACCCATGGCCTGTCTGTTATTGAAGAACCGGGGCAGAGGGCAAAGCAGCCCGGTGAGGCGGCGGCAATAAAATATGGATCCAGTTGGAAGGAACGTCTGCGCCAGACCATTGATCGGCTGTTTCCTGATTGCCGAGACTATGAGGATTTTCTGGCAAAAATGAGGGCCGAGGGTTATGAGATTAAAGAGGGCAAGCAGTTGTCTTTTCGTGCCCCCGGCCAGGATCGTTTCACCCGTTCCCGCTGCCTGGGGGACAACTACTCCAGGGAAGCGCTGCGAGACCGCCTTATTGTCCGGGGCGGGGCCTCCGCTGGGGCAAAGAAGCCGTTCCAGCGAGATGGCCGGAAGGTCAATCTGCTCATTGATATCCAGGCAAAGCTCGCCGCTGGAAAGGGTGCCGGGTATAAACATTGGGCAAAGATTTTTAATCTGAAAGAGGCTGCTAAGACGCTAAACTTTTTGGTTGATAACGGCCTGACCAACTATGATGAACTGGCGGCGCGGGCGGTACAGACCGGGGACAACTTCGATGTCGCTTCCCGCCGCATCAAACAGTTGGAGGCGCGAATGGCCGAGATCGCCCAGTTAAAGACCCACATCATCAATTACTCCAAGACGCGGGAGGTCTACGCTGCCTATAAAAAGTCCTGCCACAAGAAGGAGTTCCGCGCCGAACATGAAATTCAGATTGCCCAGCATGAGGCGGCAAAAAAAGCCTTTGACGCTTTGGGCGGCAAACCAATCCCCAAGGTGGCCCAGTTATCCGAACAGTACACCGCGCTGCTGATCGAAAAACAGAAGCAGTATGTGGAATATCAGACGGCGCGGCGGGATATGATTGCCTACCGCACAGCAAAAGCCAACGTTGATAAAATTTTGGGCTTAGAGATGGCAGAACCGGGCGCAAAGGAACAGCAGCGTGAAAAAGACCGTTGAGCGAGAGTCCTCCCATGCCCGCACGGGCATGGGAGGACTTTTTATATTTGTCCAGCCATGGCGCTGTCCACTATTCACCTTTGAAGCAGATCACCGGGCACCTTTCTCCTTATTCTGAAATTCTCTCGTATGCATACACCGCTTTTTCAGCTCCCACTTATTGGCAGGGTTCTCCGCTTTTTTGGCTCCCACTCATTGGCAGGGTTCTCCGCTTTTTCGAGTATCACTACCCGACAGCATTATTATACGCAACGCTGTCCAATCTGTCAATCACTTTGTAGTAGTGGCAGGAAAAAGTTAAAGAGGCCGCTTATCTGCTTTGCTTTTCTTTCAATTTCTGAAGTTCTATATATTCCACGACTGACAGTCTCCCACGCGCCCCGTGCTTCCCGCGCGGATGTGCAGAAATGAGCGACCAACGGGAGCAAAAAGCCACGCCGTCAGGCGTGTTCGACTGGACACGGAGCGGCCAGTCCGGGGTTTGGGGGAACCCCAACAAGGCGTTTCGGGATAGCCAAAAGGATATCCCGAAACATTGCCTTGCGGACGCTCCAATTAATTCCGAAAGATTTCCTTGTATCAACAGCTATATGTGATCAAATTTGCAGGGGAACATAATGATAAAGCGCTGTTGTATAAAAGCATGAAACACACAAATTACTTGTGGACAGGTGCGAGGTGATGCATATGTTTCAATTCTATGCGGACAAAAACACGCTTCAAGTCCGCAAAACCGAGCCGATTACGGAAGGAGGTGTGGATGTGTTACAGGCACGGTTTGAGTTCTCCCCGGAATGGGACGGCATGAGCCGGACAGCAGTATTCAAGGCGGGCAGCGTGTCCATATCTGTCGCGCTGGATGCTAACGGGGAGTGCACCATACCGTGGGAGGTGCTGAAAGAACCTAACATTCTATTGATGGCCGGGGTATACGGAAATGATGGTGGTTGCAAATTTCAAGCCACCCAATGGGCCTGTTTGGGTGTGGTTCGAAAGGGCGCGAAGGCCGGCAAGAATGCAAAAGCTGCGCCGACACCGGAACTTTGGGTGCAGGAACTGGCTGCAAAAGGTGACGAGTTGGCATTGGAAGGCTGGAATTTGCAGTTGAGATCTAACGGAAAAGCTCTGGTGACCGTGCCGCTGCCTGAGATCCACGGGCCTAAAGGCGACAAGGGGGAGCCCGGTCCTATGGGGCCCAAAGGTGATTCCGGTGAGACTGGAAAGCAGGGACCGCAAGGTGAGAGGGGCGATCCGGGGCCAGCCGGCGCGAAAGGAGATGCTGGACCACAAGGGCCTCCGGGTGAGCGGGGGCCGCAGGGCGAAAGGGGCGACACAGGACCCGTCGGCCCGAATGGGAAAACCGGGCCAGAAGGACCGCAAGGCCCCCCTGGTGAACAAGGCCTCCAGGGCGAAAAGGGCGATCCAGGTGAACGGGGCCCTCAAGGTGAAAAAGGCGAACCTGGCCCCGCCGGAGCGGTTGGCCCGATGGGGCCTCAGGGAATCCAAGGCCCCCAAGGGGTGGAAGGGCCGCGCGGGTACCCGGCAAGCGTCAACGGTATATCGCCTGACAGCACCGGGAACATCATTCTGACGCCAGCCGTAATCGGCGCGGCAAGCAGCTCCAACCTGCTGGATAACTGGTGTTTTAAGGATCCGGTGAATCAGAGAGGACAGACGGAGTATTCAGGTGCAAACTACTCAATTGACCGATGGAAAGGAACCGCAAATATCTCTATTGAGGTAAGCAATGATGGCATCACGTTGTCAATTCCGGCAAACACCAGCAATTATAATCAGCTTGTCCAGATATTGCCCGATCACCTATGGACTGGATGCCCCTATACGGTTAGTATGCTGTATACCAGCACTGTTCCGATTGGCATTTTCCTGCAATCCGATGGAGGTATCCATACCTCAATAGACAAATACTTTCCTGCAAGCGAAACCGTGGCCCTTGCATCGGGTACGGCAGTAATTTCAGGCTTCCATACAGATATCAACTATTTTCGCATCAATCTTGGAAAAGCGGCCGGAACAGCGAGGGTCATCGCCGCAAAGCTTGAGCTCGGCTCCCAGCAGACCCTCGCCCACCAAGACGCAAACGGCAACTGGGCACTCAACGGCCCGCCCCCGGATAAGACGCTGGAGCTGCTGAAATGCCAGCGGTACTTCCAGGTGTTCTCGGAGGAAAGTCTGCGGCCCGCAAAAGCCATAGATTTCCGGCCTGTGATGGCAAAGGAGCCGACTCTTGGTACTATTGAGATTAACGGTACCACCTATTATTCGGCAAGCGCTGAACTATAGGAAAGTTTTCAAGGAAATTACCTGAACGGCAGCATTGGAGGTATACCATTTTTCTCCCGATTCTGATAGGATTTTTAATATTTGGGCAACCTGTATTAGAAATCTGTAGGAGAAGGGACAGCGTATGGAACATCTGAGAACAATCGGCCAGGAGCAAGTCAAAAACTATTTGAACCATCTGCACGAGGGAGAACACAGTGAACTCACTGTGCAGAAATACAGCCGGGATATCGCCCGGTTTCTCGCCTTTGCCGGGGGGCAGCTGGACAAGCCCTCCCTGATGGCGTGGAAGGCCCATCTGGTAACAGAAGGCTATGCGCCCCAGACGGTCAACTCCATGCTGGCGGCAGTCAACGGGTTTCTGGATTTTCTGGGTCATGCGGATCAAAAAGTGAAGCCCTTAAAGTGCCAGCGGATCATCTTTCGTGAAAAGGAGCGGGAGCTCACCAAAGCGGAATATCTGCGCCTGCTGGACACAGCCCGGCGGCAGGGGAAGCGCCGCCTGTTCCTGATTATGGAGACTGTGTGCGCCACGGGTATCCGAATCTCGGAACTCAAATATATCACTGTCCAAGCGATTCAGGCTGGACAGGCGGTGGTAAATTGCAAGGGCAAGTGCCGGGTCATTTTGATCCCACGGAAGCTGTGTGGGCAGCTTTCCAAGTGGGCAAGACACAAAAAAATCACCGCCGGCCCGGTATTCCAAACCAGCGGCGGGAAACCCTTGGATCGCTCCAATATCTGGCGGGAGATGAAGGGGCTGTGCGGCACGGCGGGGGTGGATCCCCGAAAGGTGTTTCCGCATAACCTGCGCCACCTGTTTGCGGTGGTGTTCTACAAGGCGGAAAAGGACATCGCCAAACTGGCCGACGTGCTGGGCCACTCCAGCATCAGCACAACCCGGATCTATATCATGGAAACCGGGGCGGAACACGAGCGACAACTGTCACGGCTGGGATTGGTCGTTTAACGCAGAAAAAAATACAACAAAAGGGCGCTTTTGTTGTTTCCCATACATGATACCATTTCATATTGAAAAATGCAACATAAAATTTCCGCTATAACTTCAGTGCGGCAACAACTTTAAAGTGCACCAAAAAGCATCGAAAAGCGTGGAAGGCCAGCCGAAGGGAGATATTATTTTCCCTTCGGCTGACCTTCCACGCTTCTTACTGCCTTACGGCTGTCAGGATAACTGCCTGCGGCGCTTGTCCTTTGTTGTTTCAGCGGCGGCTCAGCTTGCCGCAACAACAAAAGCGCCCTTTTGTTGTACGCTGCTCGGCGAGCCCATAGGGCCGAAAGGAGGGAGCGGCATGGTCATCGACTTTCACAGCCATGTTCTGCCAAAAATGGATGACGGCAGCAAAAGCGTGGAGATGTCCTTGGAAATGCTCCGCTCCGCCCGGGATATGGGCGTGGGCGCCATGGTGGCCACGCCCCATTTTTACGGCTTCCGGGAGTCCGCTGCCGCTTTTGGGGAGCGGCGGGAGCGCTCCTTCCAGCGGCTGTCCAGGGCGTTGGAGGATGACCTGCCCGCCATACTTTTGGGGGCGGAGGTGGCTTTCTTTTCCGGCATTACGGAATTGGAAAATCTGGACTGCCTGTGTGCCAACGGCACCAAAACCCTGCTTTTGGAAATGCCCTTCGCCCCCTGGACGGGATATGAGCTGGATGTGGTGTCCACTCTCTGCCTGGACAGGGGCTATCATGTGGTGCTGGCCCATCTGGAGCGGTTTGTGCCGCTGCAAAAGGACATGGAGGTGCTGGAACGTATTTTATCCCTGCCGCTTTGGGTGCAGATCAACGCCGAAGCGTTGCTGCACATCACCAAACGAGGCCGCTGGGTGGAGCTGTTCCGGGAAGGCCGCGCCCATCTGCTGGGCAGCGACTGCCACAACCTTACCAGCCGCCCTCCCAACCTGGACGCGGCCCGGAGGGTGCTGGGCCGGAAGGTGCCCCAGGCGCTGGCGGATATGGACAGCTTGGGCCCCAGGCTGCTGGGGCTGGACGGGAGGCAGCTATGAAAGGTGCCAAAAGGAAATTTATACTGCCTGCTGTGATTGTCGTCGTGGTCGTGGCTGTTCTGGCGGTGGGTGGATACCTTTTGGAGCGCACCGCCCGCAAGCCTGAGCCGGAAAAACCGGATCGGGGCAAGACCGTGGAGGAAATCCTGGGCTTGGGCGAGGACGAGGAAGCGCCGATCAATTTTGACGGCAAGTGGTATATACGCCGGCCTGATGTGGAGTCCTATCTGCTGATCGGGGTGGATCGGGAGGGAGAGGCCCAGGACAGCGGCAGCTACAACGGCGGCGGACAGGCGGATGTGCTGCTCCTGCTGGTGGTGGATAATGCCGCGTCATCCTTCCGGGTTTTGCAGCTCAACCGGGACACCATGACGGATGTGGAGGTGCTGGGCGTCCGGGGGGATGTGACGGGTACGGAGTACCAGCAGCTGGCACTGGCCCACCACTATGGGAACGGCCTGGAAAAGAGCTGCGAGAATACGGTGCGGGCGGTGTCCAGGCTGCTGTACGGCATGAAGATTGACGGCTATGCCGCCATCCAGTTTGAGGCGCTTCCCAGCCTCAACGACAGGGTGGGCGGCGTCACAGTCACGGTGGAGGATGACTTTTCCGCCGTGGATCCCACCCTGGTTCAGGGGGAGACGGTCACCCTCAAGGGGGAGCAGGCCCTGCACTTTATCCGGATTCGCCATCAGGTGGGGGACGGTTCCAATCTGGAACGGATGGGGCGGCACCGGGCCTATCTGAGCGGGTTTGACACGGCTTTTACCGCCGCCATGGAACAGGATCAGGAGCTGCCACTGAAGCTGTACGCGGCGGTGTCGGACTATCTGGTGACGGACATGGGAAGCGGCACGGTGGCTGAACTCGCCAGGCGGTGCCAGGGCTATGAGAACGGCGGGGTGATCACCGTGGACGGCGAGGCAAAGCTGGGTGAGCGCTACATGGAGTTTTACCCGGACGAGGACAGTCTGCGGCGGGCGGTGCTGGAGCTGTTCTACCAGGAGAAGGCCGTGGATTGAACAAACAAATGATGGAGGAATGGACTGTGACCGTAGAGAAACCAGAGCTGCGCCAGGTAGACGAGGATCTGGGCATCGACCTGTACGACTTGTTTTACCTGTTCCGGCAGAAGCTGCCGGGTATCCTGATCTCCCTGGTGCTGGGCGGGCTAATCGTGGGGCTGATCACGTTCTTCTTTATCGCGCCCAAGTATGAGGCCACGGCCAAGCTATACATTGTGTCCTCGTCCAGCGACTCGGTGGTGAACCTCACCGATTTGCAGATCGGCACATCTCTGACGGCGGACTACGAGGAACTGGTGCTCAGCCGGCCTATGCTGGAGAGCGTCATCAACAACCTGAACCTGGATGTGGAGGACGTTGAGGAGTTGGAAAAGATGATCACCATCTCCAACCCCAACAACACCCGCATCCTAAAGATCTCCGCCCTGAGCACCGATCCCAAGGAGGCCATGGACATTGCCAACGAGCTGGCCCGGCTGGCGGTGGATTGGCTGCCGGAGATGATGCGGTCTAACACGCCCAGCGTTCCCGAGGAAGCGGTGCTGCCCGAGGAGAAGGCCAGCCCCAGCTACATTTTAAATACCCTGATTGGCGCGGTGGCATTTATGGCAGTGTATTACGGCATTTCTGTGCTGCGCTACGTCCACGACGATACCATCCGCACCGCCGAGGATCTGGAGCGGTATTTTGACATTGCGCCGCTGACCTCCATCCCGGAGGAGAAGGGCGTTACGGACTTGGCCGATGAGCACGCCTCCAAGAAGCGGAAAAAGAAGGGAGGCAGGAAAAAATGAAGACAATCCTGCTGAACAATCTTGACAAGCTGCCCTACGGGGCGGAGGAGGCACTGAACCGCCTGCGGGTCAATGTGGGCTTCTGCGGGGACAGGTTCCGAAAGATCACCATCACCAGCAGCACCCCCAACGAGGGTAAGAGCTTTGTGTCCACCAACCTGTGGCGGATGTTGTCCGAGGCCGGGTTCCGGACGGTGCTGCTGGACGCGGATATGCGAAAGTCGGTCATGCGAAGCCGGTACCAGATTGCCACCGGGGACAAGGGCCTGCTGGGGCTGGTGCATTACCTGGCGGGACAGGTGGAGCTGGAGGATGTGCTCTATAAAACCAATATCGACAACGGCTTTTTGCTTCCGACATCGTACACCGTATCTAATCCTGCTATCCTGCTCCAAACGGATCGGTTTACCAGCCTGCTCAACTGTCTGGCCGGGGAGTTTGACTACGTGCTGGTGGACACGCCGCCGCTGAGTAATGTAGCAGACGGTGATCTGATCGCGTCCCAGTGCAATGGGGCGCTGCTGGTGGTTCGCAGCGGGGTGACGCCCCGGGCGCTGATCTCGGCCTCGCTGAAGCAGATCGAGCGGGCGGGGTGTGCGCTGATGGGCGTGGTGCTCAACCGGGTGGAGGCCAAGAGCAACCCCTACTATTACAAATACAGCAAGTACGGCTATTACAGCGATTATTACGGCTCGGAAAAGGAGGGGCGGAGGTGAGCGGCGGACAGCGGCGGCACTTTTGGGCAGCACTGGCATTTTTAAGTGTGGTGATGGTGTGCCTGCTGCTGGTGTTGCTGCCCTCCTGCGGGGGGGAAGCGGAGACTACCGATCCACCTAAACAGAGTACGGCGTCAGAAACCCAAACGCCCACACCAATCCCGACCCCCGGCCAGCCGGAGGAGACAGTGGCGCCGGTAGAGATCCCAGTGGACTTTTCTGAGCTCCAGGCGGGAAACCCGGACATCTACGCTTGGCTGAGCCTGCCGGATGCCGGGATTGATTACCCGGTAGTACAGCGGTTTGGGGACGATAGCTACTACCTGCGGCGGGATGTGGACGGGAAATACGCCATAGGCGGCAGTTTGTTCACAGAGTTTCGCTATAACGTCACCGATTTCTCCGACCCAGTCACCGTGATTTACGGCCACGCCATGGATAATGGCACCATGTTCGGACAGCTCCAGAGCTGGAGCCAGACTGCGGATTTGGGAGAGAACGCGGGGTTCACCATCTACCAGCCGGGACGGCGGTTGACCTACCGGGTGTTCGCCGCTGTGCCCTATGACAGCAGCCATGTGCTGTATTACCACAATTTCCATGAGGAACAGGTCTACACAGAGTTCTTCGATGATGTGTTCGCCACAAGAGACCTCCATGCGGTGCTTGACCCGGAGGGCAGGCCGGAATACGGCGATAAGGTGGTTATTCTGGCCACCTGCCTGCGCGGGAACAGCTCCCGGCGGTTTTTAGTGATGGGCGTCCTCACGGAGGACACAACAGCTTTGTCATAACGGTTCTGCCATGACTCGAGGGTGGCAGCAGCCTTTATGAAATAGATTTAAAAGGAGGAAAACCCGCAATGAAACGCAAAATCCTGACTATGGCGTTAGGACTCACCATGGCTTTCGCCCTGATGGTCAACGCCAGCGCGGCTGCTCCCAGCGTGACCGGTCCGACGGCTCCGCCCGTCACCGGCGCTGTGTCCGACAGCGGCGTAGCAATCCCCGCGGGCGATCTGACGGTCACTTCCGTTCAGAACGCGACGCAGCTGCCTGCGGCAGCGCGCGCCGAGCTCCAGACGGCGTACCAGCAGATCGTCAGCGCTCCCAGCACCAGCTCGTTCCTGCAAAGCGCCGGCTTGACTACCGCCGTGAACCAGGCGCTGGCCAACACCAGCGTGAAGGCCAATGACCTGGCCCCCACGTCCGTCTTTGACGTGAGCGCCACCGGTACGGCCGCCCAGGTGCTGGCCCAGAACGGTAGTGTGACCCTGACCTTCGCGATCCCTGCTGTCAAGGCCAATACCGCCGTGGTGGTGCTCCACTACACCGGCAGCGGCTGGGAGGTCGTCCCCAGCACTGTGAGCAACGGTGCCGTCAGCGCCACCTTCACCAGCCTGTCTCCTGTGGTTGTGCTGACCCAGAGCACTACCACTCCTGGAACTGGCACCGTTACCTCTCCTCAGACCAGCGACGTCAACCTTGAGGGCGTCATGATCTGCGGCGCGGTTCTGGGTCTGGCTATCATCGCGCTGTGCGTGAAGCACGGCAAAGCGGTGTAAGCCGGTACGAAGAATTGTCTGCCGGGGGGCGGCACAGCCGCTCCCCGGCAGGATCCTTGCGCTTTCCAGAATGGGCCGGAATGACGGCCCGGTCTGGAAAGGGTAAGGATCTGTACCTTGCAAAAGACATGAGAAAGAATGGAGCGAGAGAACTTGAAGATTGCGGTGGCCGGAATGGGCTATGTGGGGTTGAGCATTGCCACGCTGCTGGCACAAAAAGAAACGGTGTACGCAGTGGACGTGGTGCCGGAAAAAGTGGAACTGATCAATCGAAGGGAAGCCCCTTTCGAGGATCGGGAGATTGCGTGCTATCTGGCGGAAAAACCGTTGGATCTCACTGCTACGCTAAATGTGGAGAAAGCGTATACCGGCGCGGATTATGTGGTTATCGCGGTGCCGACCAACTACGACTGCGAGAAAAATTACTTTGACACCCTCTTGATCGAGTCTGTGCTGACTCAAGTGACGCGGTATGCCCCGGATGCGTTTGTGGTGATCAAGTCTACCATCCCGGTGGGCTATACCCAGGATATCCGGAAGAAGACAGGGAATCGGAACATCATGTTCAGCCCGGAATTTCTGCGGGAAGGCAGGGCCTTGTACGACAACCTCTATCCCAGCAGGATTATTGTGGGGGCAGATATGGGGGATAGGCGGCTTGCGGCAGCGGCCCATACCTTTGCGGGGCTGTTGCAGGACTGTGCTCTGAAGAAGAACGTAGAAACGCTGTTTATGGGCTCCACCGAGGCGGAGGCGGTGAAGCTGTTTTCCAATACATATCTGGCCCTCCGCGTGGCCTATTTTAACGAACTGGATACCTACGCCGAGGCCGCGGGCCTTGACGCCCGCTCCATTATTAGCGGGATGTGCGCGGATCCCCGGATTGGGGTGTACTATAACAACCCTTCTTTTGGATATGGGGGATACTGCCTGCCCAAGGATACCAGGCAGCTGCTGGCCAATTACCGGGGCGTGCCCCAGAACCTGATCTCCGCTGTGGTGGCATCGAACGATACCAGGATGGATTTTGTGGCGAAGCAGGTACTGAGGCAGGAGCCCAATGTGGTTGGGCTCTACCGCCTGACCATGAAATCGGGGTCGGACAATTTCCGCCAGAGCGCCATACAGGGCATTATGCGCCGCCTGAAAGAGCGTGGAACGGCCATGGTGATCTACGAGCCGGCATTGGGTTGTGAGGCATTCGCAGGCTGTCCTGTCGCCGCGACGCTGGAGCAGTTCAAAGAGGAAAGCGATATCATCCTTGCCAACCGGATGGATGCCTGCCTGGATGATGTCCGGGAAAAGGTGTACACACGAGATCTTTACGCGACAGATTAAACTGGGGGGACGGACAATGGAAAAGCGGATCCTGGTGACAGGCGGCGCGGGATTTGTGGGCAGCAACCTGTGTGAGAGGCTTGTCCAAGACCCGGACAACGAAGTGATCGCATTGGACGACCTCTCCACTGGGCGGGAGGAAAACCTGATTCGATGCAAAACGTACAGTAATTTCCGGTTTATCCGGGAGAATATACAGAACAGGATCGATATTCCTGTGGATCAGATCTATAATGCGGCCTGTCCGGCCAGTCCCCCGGCATATCAGGCCAGCCCCACGAGCACCACGAAAACCTGCGTGTTGGGTGTGCTCAATATGCTGGAGCTGGCAAAAAAGTATGGCGCGGTGATGATGCAGTTTTCTACCAGTGAGGTGTATGGGGAGCCGGAGCGGCATCCCCAGGCGGAGAGCTACCGGGGAAACGTGAACCCCATCGGCATCCGCAGCTGTTATGACGAGGGGAAGCGAGTTGCGGAATCGCTGTGCTTCGACTACCACCGGGAGTTTGGAACGAAGATTAAGGTAATCCGGATTTTTAACACCTACGGGCCGAATATGGATCCGAAGGACGGGCGGGTGGTGTCCAACTTCATCATGCAGGCGTTGAAAAACGAGCCCCTTACCATTTACGGTGATGGCAGCCAGACCCGCAGCTTCCAGTATGTGGACGATCTGGTGGAGGGCATCGTGCGGATGATGAACGATAGCCGGGAGGATTTTCTCGGGCCGGTGAACCTGGGCAATCCGGGGGAGTTCACGGTGCTGGAGCTGGCGGAAAAGGTGCTCGCCATGACCGAGAGCAAAAGTGCCCTGAGTTATCATCCCCTGCCGGGAGACGATCCCACCAGGAGACGGGCGGATATCACACTGGCTGGGAAGGAACTGGGCGGCTGGGCGCCGAAAGTTGCGCTGGATGAGGGACTAAGGCGGACGATTCCCTATTTTAAGAAGTTTATTGAGGGGTGAGCTGGAGTGGAGGCTGTTGAGAGGACGGCGGGCAAAGAGCGGCAGGACGCTGGGATACAGGTTCAGGCAGGTCAGAAAAGCTATGCGGAGCTGGCGGCGGAAAAGAGCCTGACGTATCGCTTTTGGAAGCGGTTTTTTGATGTGATGCTGTCTATTTTTGCGTTAGTGGTGCTGTCTCCGGTGCTGCTGGTTGTGGCGGTTCTGATTAAGCTGGAGGATGGGGGGCCGGTGTTCTTTACCCAGGAGCGAAATGGGCTGGATGGGAAAGTATTTCGGATGTTCAAATTCCGGACGATGTGCCCTGACGCGCCAAAACTTCATCAGCAGCTTTTGAAAAACAATGAGCTGGATGGCCCTGCTTTTAAGATGAAGGATGACCCGCGGATTACACGGGTGGGCAAATTCTTGAGAAAGACCAGCATGGATGAACTGCCTCAGCTGCTCAACATTATACGTGGTGAGATGAGTATTGTAGGGCCCCGCCCCTTACCTACCTATGAAACGGAACAGTGCAGCGCCTACCAGAACCAGCGCCTGCTGGTAAAGCCAGGGCTGACCTGCTATTGGCAGTGCAGCGGCAGGAGCGATGTGGCGTTTGATGAGTGGATTGAGATGGATTTGCGGTACATCCGGGATGCAAGCCTTTGGGCAGATTTTAAGCTGATTTGCAAAACCTTTGTATGCGTATTAAATCTGGAAGGGGCTTATTAGGCAGGGAGGGCAGTATGAAGGTATTGATTACAGGGGGCGCGGGATATATCGGAAGCCATGTAAATCGCCTGCTGAACCGGCAGGGTGTGGACACCGTTATCTTAGACGATCTCAGAGATGGACACGCTGAGGCAGTAGTGGCCGGGCGGCTTGTCCAGGGTGATATTGGGGACAGGGCACTGCTGGACGGACTGATGGCTGAGGAGCGCTTCGATGCAGTGATGCACTTTGCCGCCTATGCCAGTGTGCCGGAATCCGTTCAAAATCCCTCAAAGTATTATAACAACAATGTGGTCAACATGGTGGCCCTGCTGGATGCCTGCGTGGCCCATGGGGTGAAATACTTTATCTATTCTTCCTCTGCGGCGTCCTTTGGAAATCCAGAGTACTCCCCCATAGATGAAAAGCACCCCCAGAGGCCCATCAATCCTTATGGTGCCACAAAACTCATTGGGGAACGGATTTTGGCGGACTATGAGCAAGCATACGGCCTGCGCTGGTGTGCGCTGCGGTATTTTTGCGCGGCAGGAGATTCGCAGGACGGGGTGCTTGGCGAAGCCCACTGCCCTGAAAACCATTTGATTCCCGTGATGATCCGGGCCGCCCTAAGCGGTAAGCCATTCCGGGTCTGTGGAACCGATTATGACACCCGGGATGGAAGCTGTGTCAGGGACTTTATCCATGTGGAGGATCTGGCCCAAGCTCACTGGCTGGGGCTGAAATACATCATGGAACACGACTGTTCCGACGCGTTCAATTTGGGAAGCGGCACTGATTTTACAGTGTTGGAAATGATCCATGAGTTGGAAAGGGTCTGCGGAAGGCCGGTTCCTTATGAATTGGCTGGACGCCGGGAAGGTGATCCGGCGGCGTTGGTGGCATCTCATGACAAAGCTGCCAGCGTGCTGGGGTGGAGGCCGAAGCATAGCGATATCGGGACGATTCTCCGGGATGCCTGGAACTGGGAGGAAAACAGGCGGTATGGTAAATAGGTAGTTTTGTTTACAGGGCGGTAAATGTGTAATAGAAGGGAAACAGCGCAATATGTATGATTTTCTGATCGTAGGCGCGGGTCTGTTTGGCGCCGTATGTGCCCGGGAATTGACGGACAGGGGCAAACGCTGCCTTGTCATGGAAAGGCGCGGCCATATTGCGGGCAATTGCTATACCAAAGATATTGAGGGCATCCAAGTCCACTGGTATGGCGGGCATATTTTTCATACAGCTAATCAAGCGGTTTGGGACTATGCAAACAGGTTCAGCGAATTCAAACCATTTGTCTATTCACCCATTGCAAATTACAAAGGCCAGCTCTATAATCTGCCCTTCAATATGAATACGTTTTACCAAATGTGGGGTACGACAACCCCGGCCCAGGCAAAAGAAATGATACGGATGCAGGTGGAACGCGCCGGGATCCAAAAACCAAAAAATCTGGAGGAGCAGGCTGTCTCGTTGGTCGGGTGGGACATTTATGAAAAGCTCGTCAAAGGGTATACCGAAAAACAATGGGGTAAGGCTTGTTCAGAATTGCCATCCTTTATCATCCGGCGCCTCCCAGTGCGTTTCCGCTACGACAACAACTATTTTAACGATCCATGGCAGGGTATTCCGGCGGGTGGATATACCGCTATGGTAGAACAAATGCTGACAGGTATTGAGGTTCAATTGAATACAGAGTTTCTGCCACATAAAAGAGAATTGGGCCAGATGGCAAGGCACACGATCTACACAGGGCCTATCGACCAATTCTTTTCCTATCAGTACGGGGCGTTGGAATGGCGCAGTCTTCGCTTTGAGACTGAGATTTTAGATGTGGAGAATTATCAGGGTGTTGCGGCAGTCAATTACACTGATGTGGACACCCCGTACACCAGGATTTGGGAACACAAGCACTTCACTCTGGGAAGCCAGCCAAAAACAGTGATTACCCACGAATACCCCGCCGAGTGGACGCCAGGCCAAGAACCCTACTACCCGCTGAACGATGAAAAGAACAAGCAGCTTTATGCAAAGTACGGAGAACTTGCAAAAGCGGAACAAAAGATTATCTTTGGGGGGCGGCTGGGCTCCTATCAATACTACGATATGGATAAGACAATTGAAGCGGCACTGAAATTAGTTTCCAAATTGCTCAGTTGAGGAACCTGCAATACTCTGGCATTGGGGGAATGGGTATGGATGTCAAAATAATTGTTGCAACGCATAAAAAATATCCAATGCCAGACGATCCGATATATCTTCCCGTTCATTGCGGGAGAGAGGGAAAGGACGATATTGGGTATCAGGGCGATGATACGGGGAACAATATTTCGGCAAAAAATCCGTACTTCGCGGAACTGACGGGACTTTACTGGGCGTGGAAAAATCTCCGATCCGACTATATTGGCCTTGTGCATTACCGGCGGCATTTTGGACATCGCGCACGGAGAGGAGCTCCGTTTTCAAACGTGCTCAGTCATGGTGATATTGCGCTGCTTTTGGGGCGGATTAAAGTATTTTTACCTCAAAAACGACGGTACTATATTGAAACGCTTTATAGCCATTACGCACATATTGCTTTTGCAGAGCATCTTGACATAACCCGTGAAATCATCAGCGAGTTGTATCCAGAATACATTGAAAGTTTTAATGAGGTTGTCTGCCGGCGCTGGGGCTATATGTTTAACATGATGATCATGCAGGAGAAGCTGGTGGACGAGTATTGTACATGGCTGTTTGACATCTTATTTGAACTGAAAAACAGAGTAGATAGTTCGCAGATGTCTGATTTTCACCTCAGATTCTGCGCCAGAGTCGGGGAGATTCTTCTGAATGTTTGGTTGGAGTGCCAAGTGGAGCAGGGCCGGATAAAGCGCAGCGAGATCCGGGAGCTTCCGTATGTACATATGGAGAAAGTTGATTGGATCAAAAAGGGCGGCGCATTCTTGAAGGCCAAATTCTTGCATCAGAAGTACGAGAGAAGTTTTTGACGAAAAGAGGGATAGGATACCCGATGAAACAGCCGCTAATATCGGTCGTAATTCCGGTTTATAATGTTGAAAAATATCTTCCAAGGTGCATAGAGTCTGTGGTGGCGCAGACGTATAAAAACCTTGAAATTATAGTTGTGGACGATGGCTCGAAAAAGGTGTGCGCTGATTTGTGTGATACATATGCTGATGCTGATAGCAGGATCTCTGTCTTCCACAAAGAAAACGGAGGACTTTCTGATGCCAGAAATTATGGAATTGAACGCGCAAAAGGGGAGTATATAACGTTTATTGATTCAGATGACTACGTTGATAATGACTATGTTGAATATTTGTATGCTGTTTTAAAGAAATATCGGTGCAAACTGTCTGTTTGCCAACACCGGATGAAATATGGCAATGGCTCAACCAAGGATTATGGCGACAAGGGGGATGAAGCGCTCAATGCTAAACAATGCATTGAACGGATGCTATACGATAATGGAGTAGGTATATATGCTTGGGCAAAACTATATCACTGCTCCCTTTTTAAAAGAATTAAATTTCCCAAAGGGAAATTGTTTGAAGACAACGGAACAACCTATGCCTTGATGATGCTCAGTGAAAGAATTGCTTTAGGCAATGGATCTAAATATTCCTATGTGCTTCGCAGCAACTCAATCACACAGTGTGATTTTTCCCCGGCAAAATTTGATTTGCTTGAGATGACGGACAAGATGGCCACTGATGTGCTATGCCAATATCCTGGACTTAAAAGCGCGGTATGCAGGCGCCAGGTTTACGCACGGTTCAGCACCCTGAATCAGATGTTAAAGGTTTCCGGATATGAGGGGGAGCGCCAGGCGCTTATCGACTATATCAAGCGATATAGAAAAGAGGTTTTTTTCGACCCCAAAACGCCGCGTCGCGACAGAGCCGCAATACTGTTACTGTCCATTAGCTATAGGTTATATCGAGCGTGCTGGTTAGGGTATCTAAAGCATCGGAACGGAAGCGGGAATCAATCATGAAACCAAAGATCAGTGTGATTGTGCCAATTTATAATGTAGAGCCGCATTTTGAGCAGTGCGTGAACAGTATACGCAATCAAACCATGGGGGACATTGAGATCATCCTGGTTGACGATGGAAGCCCTGACCGCTGTCCACAGATGTGCGATGAGTTTGCCGCGCAGGACAGCCGCATTCGCGTGGTTCATCAGGAAAACGCCGGGGTTTCCTCCGCCCGGAACAGGGGGATGGAACTGGCACAGGCGGATTGGATTATGTTTGTCGATCCAGATGATTGGCTGGAAAACCGCGCGGCAGAGGTGCTGTACCAAAAAGCGGTTGAAACTGGGTGCGAAATAGTTTGTGGTTCATTTTACAAGAACTTTCCCAACAATCAAGTTTTAATTCCAGTTACGCTGGGAGGGGAAAAGGAGTACCCTGTTGAACAAAATTTAGCCCTTCTTATTGGAAACATTATCGGATATAGCTCCCAACGAAACGCAAGCGTATTGACAACTCCATGGGGGAAAATATATAGGTTGAGCTATCTCAAGAACCATGGAATTTGCTTTCCGGCAGGGGTTAGGCAGGGGCAGGATCTTGTGTATAATCTTTATGCCGTCCGATATGCAAAACGGATATATATTGCTGATTTCCCTGTTTACCATTATCGCATTTGGAGTGACGCAGTCAGCAGCAAGCCCTTACCGGATCAGGAGGCTGTTTTCTGCCGCTTACACAAGGAATTTTGCACCTTCACAGAAAAGTGCCTATGTGCGGATGAACTTTGGCCGTATCGTGATTATATGGCGTTTAGGAACTGTACCATGTTTTCCCGAGTGCTTGGGAAGAATATAAACAGTGTTGGCGAATTTTTCCGCTCGGCGCAGCGCTTGAAGCGGTTTGCGCGCGGGGAGGACTGTAAAAAGGCGATTGCCGATTTGAAGATATCGTTTATGCCAACACGAGGTCAGGCTGTACAGCTTTTGCTTCTAAAGTGTCATATGTATCGGTCGATCTTGCTGATACGAATAATTTACGGAAAGCTATTTCCAAATAAATAAGCAAGGAATTTCATCCTTTAACGGGATAAATAAAATTTGTATAGGATGGAGCAAGCATTATGCCAAAAAGAAGTCTGAGATTTGCTATAAAGGATGCTATAGCATCAAAATTCGACAAAAAAGTATGCACTATATTAGCTAAAACAACCCCGAATGCAGGGCTATCATTTAATGTTGAGCTGGCTGAGCACTGCAACTTAAATTGTGCCGGGTGCGACCATTTTTCTCCCATCGCAGAACCAGCATTAGTAAATGTTGATGATTTGACCCGGGATTTCAGCCGTATGGCGGAGCTGTTCGGCAATCGAATTTTTCAGGTCCTTTTAATGGGCGGAGAGCCTCTGCTCCACCCTGAATTAATTGATATTTTAAGAATATCAAGGTCAGCGTTCCCCAGAGCGGTAATCAATATTGTGACGAATGGTTTAAAATTGCCAACTATGCCTGAAGAATTTTGGGTTGCGTGCAGACAAAACCACATTGCAATTCGTCCTACCAAATACCCAATTTCATTGAACTATGCGGAGATCGAATTGCTTGCACAGCGTCATCAGGTTGAATACTGTTATTATGATGGGGGAGATACAGTTAAGACCCTTTATTATCGACCCTTGGATCCGAAGGGCGAGCATTTCCCGAACCAAAGCTTTCTTATGTGCTTAACAGCAAATAGGTGTATTTCATTAAGACAGGGCAGGCTGTATACGTGCACTACTGCAGCTAATATACATAAGTTCAACCAACACTTTAATACAAAGCTGGAGCTGCTGCCCGAAGATTCGATAGATATCTATAGTGCGGCTTCTGCTGAGGAAATCTTGGAATTCTTGGCCAAACCAATTCCTTTTTGCCGATATTGTGCCTCGGAGCAAGTAAAGAAAGGTATACCTTGGCATCAATCGAAAAGAGATATCAATGAATGGACATAATGAGCCCAACTTACTACCTGCGAGGTGATGGCCGCCTATGAAACCTAAAGTCAGCGTAATCGTGCCCATCTATAATGTGGAGCCTTACCTGAAGCAGTGTGTTGACAGTATCCGCAATCAGACATTAAAGGATATCGAAATTATTCTTGTCGATGACGGAAGCCCGGATCGATGCCCCGAGATGTGCGATCAGTTTGCCAAGGAGGACAACCGCATTCGTGTCATTCACCAAGAAAACCAGGGCGTTTCTGTGGCTCGAAACAACGGGGTAAAGGCCGCTGTTGGTGAGTGGCTCTCTTTTTGCGATCCGGATGACTGGATGGATGAAGCCCAGCTTTCAGCGCTATACGCTCAGGCGGAACAGGAGGCTGCCGATATTGCAATATGCGGCTGCTATAGGATCAATGAAGACAGCCAGATGATAGTCTATAACATAATTGATGATGCGGTGCCAACCTGTGTGTTTTGTGGAAAATCCGTCATGGAATTGGCGTATGAATGTTTGCTCCCTGGATATCTTCGAGAACAAGGATATACGAATTTCTGTATAAATGTCCCGTGGGGGCGCATCTATCGTGCAGAGCTTGTACGTGATATAGAATTTCCTAAAGGTATACATCCGGCAGAGGATGATATCTATAATTACACAGTTTTTGCTAAAGCTCAAAAGGTTTTGATTGTGCAGAAATGCTTGCACTATAATCGCACTTATAGTGGAGTAATGGGCAATTTTCAGAAAAATTGTGCTCGAAATGCCCAAAAAGCGATAAGGATAGAAAAAGATTGCTTAGAGAGAATCTGCGATCGGAAAGAATTTGAAGCGCTGGCCGACAGAATAGAAACAGGTAAACTGTCATTTGTCTTAAAGTCTTATTTTTTCAACCCGAGCAACCCGGACAGTTATGGAATACGAAAACAAGAACTGCGGCAATACCTTGCTGGCAATACCGTGTATCTAAAATATCCAAAGAATAAGCCTTACTACACACTGAAGCAGAAAATCACGTATTATTTACTGCGCTTTCATGTTTATTGGCCCTTTGAGCTTCAAAGGCTGCTTAGAAAGCGACACGCCGTGAAGCAGGGGAAATGATTTGAATAGCTTAGGGAAAAACGCGTTTTACAGCATTCTAAAGTCTGTCACCTCCATTGCCTTTCCGCTGGTTACCTTCTCCTACGCTTCCCGCGTCCTGCTGCCGGACGGGATGGGACAAATAGAGTTTTCCCAGTCCTATGTAGCGTATTTTACCTTTCTGGCCATGCTGGGCATTGTCAATTATGGCACACGGGAAGGGGCGAAGGTGCGGGAAAGCAGGGCGGAACTGAGCCGTTTAGCGCGGGAGCTGCTGGCCATCAACCTGGCGGCGGTGCTGATTTCCTGTGGCATCCTCGGGATCACGGTTCTGTGCATCCCGAAGCTTTCCGACTACACAGTACTCCTGCTGATCTACAGCCTGACGGTTCCCCTGACCGCAATCGGGCTGGAGTGGCTCTATAACGCGGTGGAAGATTATCGGTACATAGCCGTCAGGACGGCGGCTGTCCAGCTTGTGTCCCTGCTCCTGATGGTTGTGCTTGTTAAGCGGCGGGAGGATCTTTGGAAGTATGCCGCGATCCAGGTGCTTGCAACAACGGGCAGCAACATCCTGAATTTTTTCCATGCCCGGAAGTACGTCAGCCTGAAGCCTGCCGGCGGAATCAGACGGCTCTCTCCACAAAGGCATATGAAGCCGGTGTTTCTCCTGTTTGGGATGTCGGTGTTTATCCAGGTTTTTACCCACATGGATTCGACCATGCTCGGTTTTATGGCGGGCGACAAGTATGTTGGCCTGTATGCCGCGTCCCTGAAAATGACGAGGGCGGTTTCCTCGCTGATTACGGCATTGAGCCTGGTGGCAATGCCGCGGATCGCTTACTATGTGGAGCAAAAACGTGTTGGGGAGATTCGGAAGCTGTCCGTGCGGATGATCAACCTGATTCTGATGCTGGGTATTCCGGCTATGGTGGGCATGATCATGCTCAGCGGGGATTTGATCCGCCTGTTTTGCGGCCCTGGCTATATGGAGGCGGACATGGCGGCCAAGGTCATGTCTCTGCGGGTCTTGCTGGTGCCGCTGAACAGTTTTATTGTACTGCACCTGTTTATCCCGCTGGGGTGGGAACAGCATAACATGGTGTCCACAGGTTCAGCGGCGCTTTTGAACCTAATTGTAAATGCGATTCTGATTCCCCAATTCTATCATTTGGGGGCTGGCGTAGCCACGGTGCTGGCAGAGGGCATCGAACTGGTTGTGAACCTGTACTTTTTGGCCGCATTTTTGAACGTCAGAAAGGTCTTTGCTCTCACCTGGGAATATGTTGCAGCCAGCGTGCCAATTGTGTTTCTTTGTTGGATGATCGGATCCGCTGTGCCTTCGGCCTGGCTTGCTACGACTTTATCTGTGGCGGCGTCTGTGCCGGCGTATTTTCTCGTGTTGCTCCTGCTCCGCAACAGGTTTTTGGTAGATGGATTCAATCAACTGGTTACAAAAAGAGGTAAGCAATGAACTGGTTTGTTTTTTTCCTGATGCTCCCCCATTTGAAGCCGGATTCCTTGGAATATCTTTGGCCGGTGGTGGAGACAGCGTTTAATGTAGGGCGGCTGTTCAGCGCATTGATCGTCCTGTATCTGTATGTTCTAAAAAAACGAGTGCCCTCCGCGCCTGTGTGGGTGCTTTTTGTGTTTCAACTTTGGCTGTGCATTACGACATTGATAAATGGGGGTGAGCTTTATCCCGTGTTGCTTTCCACTGCGTCCATTCTGGCAGTGGCCCTGCTGATTGATTTATATGCCACCCAGATGAAGATGCTGGTAACCAGTATTTTGCTCAACTTTGAAATTCTTATCTACGCAAATTTGCTGTCTGTTCTTATGTATTTTCCGGCGGGAATGTACATAAGTGCCAACCATAGTTATCGTTGCTATTTTCTTGGATATCATAATGGATTTATCATGTTTGTTTTGCCACTGATTTTAGTTGGAATTATGTATTGGAGAATAATTGGGAATCTGTTGCGGCCCGCTCTTGCAATAACGGCGGGTGTCCTTTCAATTATCATTACTTGGTCAGCAACATCGGTATGCTTTTTAATGGTGCTGGCTGCCATGCTTCTGATAGGAATCACGCCTCTAAAGCGAGTAATTTCCTTTCCGGTTATATTTGGCATAACTATTGCGACAGATTTGGCCATTTCTGTTTTTCGTGTTATGGATCGGGTTATGTGGATTACATGGTATATTGAGACCTTCTTAAAAAAACAGATTACATTAACGGGACGTACCTATATCTGGGACGAATTTTACGGGTTATTTGAGCGTTCACCATGGATTGGCTATGGATCCACATATCGTGATATTGCAAACAATACTTTTTTGGCTTCCCATGCCCATAATCAATGGTTTCAAATGTTGCTCATGGGCGGGATTGTTGCTTTAACGCTCTTTTTACTGCTTAACTATTTCGTGGCCAAACGGTTGATGTTATTTGCAAAGCATCCATACAGTTATATTTTTTTAAGTGTGTTTACTGCACTCTATGTTGCTTTTATTGCTGAGGCATACACAAGCGCTCTTGTGTATATCTTGTATATTTTAGCGTATCACATTGACAAATTCCCGGTCTGCGAGCAAACTGCTGGGATTCGTTCCGCGCATCTGATTGGAAGAAAACGAATACCATGAATAAAAAAGCACTTTTACTACTAATTGTTACACTTGCCTGGATTTGTTTTATTTTTTGCCGCTCCCTAAAACCAGAGGACGCCTCTGCCTGGGAGAGCAGATGGGTGCTGGAACTTATCCAGCGGCTGATCCCCTTTGAACTGTCTGAGCATCTGATCCGTAAGCTGGCCCACTTTGCCGAATTTTCCGTGCTGGGCATACTGGCCGGACTGCTGTTTAGGGGACGATGCACACGTATGTGGACAGGATTGCTGTTCGCCGCCTTAACAGGCGTAGTCACCGCTCTTTGTGATGAAACCATTCAGCTCTTTGTGTCCGGACGCACCGGGCAAATTCCAGATGTGTGGCTCGATGTGTCTGGAGCGTTCACCGGCGCGCTTTTAACCCTGTCCGGACGCGCCATTGTAAAGCAAAGACAACAACGCAGCCCATCGGGCAGAGACAAATGAATTTCAAGACGGCATGACCGGTACGTTTGGCCGACTTCCCAGCCGCAGGCCCATTTCAGGGGCTTGCGGCTGTTTTTTTTGGATCTGATCCTATTTTCTAAAAATTTTTTATTTTAAATGCCAAGCTCCCCTTGGCATTTACCTGTTACGATGGCCCCAGAGAGCGATGAAAGGGGGTGAGCGCATGAGCCCCGCTGACCGACGGCGGCAGGAACTGCTGGAGTTGTTATGCCAAAGACGGCATGATACCTGCGGTAATCTGGCCAATGAATTTGGTGTATCCAGAGAGACCATCCGTCAGGATGTCGCGGAACTCATGTGCTCTTATCCCATTGAGACCACCCGGGGCCGTTATGGCGGAGGGGTCAGGATTGCGGATGGATACTATCTGCGCCGCAGATCTCTCACACTCAAACAAGCGGTTCTGCTCAGGAAGCTGAGCGGACAGCTTGAGGGTGATGACCTGGACACGCTCAACAGCATCCTCGTTCAGTTTGCTCCCTGAAAATCCCCAGCACCTTGACAAACAGCGGGACAAGCTCCCGCTCATAATCAGTATGTAAGTGCTGCATCCTGCATCAGCCGCACAATTGCCAAGACTGCCTGCGGGCCGGGGACGGACGAAAGGGGGTGGATCCTCGTTCCCTGCCCGTCAAAACGATAACATCAAAGGTACGAGCGACACCTGGACGGCTGTCCGGCGCTGGCAACGCCGCAGACGCGGGATGCACCGCAAACACCCGTATCGCAGGGTAAAAGGGAGATGCTGGGGGAACGGCCTGGGCAGCTTAGTCACCTGCCGCCACCGTCTGCTGGCACCGCGCCGCCGCGCCATGGCGGGCTTACATACTCCCGTGCCGGGGGTGAGCAGCAGGGCGGTCATGCCGCCTGATAATACGGCACACATTCTTCAGAAAGGGTACACAGGGAAACCCGCGCCGGTCACGATTCCTCACAGAATGAGGACACAGCCAGGACCGGCGCGGTTCTTCCCGCCCACCAGTTGGATGAAAGACCTGATGCCATAAGCAACTGTGGCTTTAGGTGTTCCATCCGGCGAGAATGAACGATAACACGGCCCATGGCCGGGGAGGTGAGGACGTTGCTTATTCCAATCAGTGAGATCACGGTAAATCCTGGGCGGCGGGAGGCCCTGCCGGGAGATGTGAAGGAGCTGGCCGACAGTATTGCCGAAGTGGGGCTGATTAACCCTATCATGGTAGATCAAGCCCACACGCTGATTGCCGGACTTCACCGGCTGGAGGCCATGAAGCTGCTGGGCAGGACGGAAATTGAGTGTACTGTCAGCGATTTGGACGGTCTGCAAATGGCGCTGGCGGAGATAGACGAGAATTTTGTCCGCAAGGATTTATCTGACAATGAATTTCGGGAGCTGCTTTTGCGGCGGAAAGAGATCTACGAAAGCCTGCACCCGGAGACAAAGGCAACCTATGACGGCGGTGCGTTTCGTGGTAATCAGCATCAGACGGTGGTGGCGGACAAAATGTCCGCCACCATAAAGTCTTTCGTTGATGATACCGCCGACAAATTAGGCGTTGACCCTCGGACTGTGCGCCGGGAGCTTCAGACAGCAAAAAACCTGACGCCGGAGGCAAAGGAAATTATCAAGGGCACCAAGGTCACAAAATTGGATGCGCTGAAGCTGTCCCGGCTGACCCCGGAGCAACAGACCGAAGCGGCCAGCCGGTTAGTATCGGGCGATATTCATTCTATGGACGAATACCAGCCGCTCCCGGCAGGCCCGGAACCGGCAGAACTGGAACCACCAGCGGAGGCCCCGCCGCCCTCCGTCCCCTACTCATCCAGTGGGAGACACTTCGCCACATTTGAGGAATCCATAGCCGATCTGAAAAATCCTGATAAGGATTGCAGCTATACCCCGGATTCCCTCTTGGCAGAGTTGGATTCGTTCATCGAAAAATTTCACCGGGAATTTGAATGGTACAGCGATCCCTTCTGCGCGGTCACTTTCCCTGACATATCCCAAGTGCAGCTTGATTACCTGCAAAAGCGGTTTGACACGATCTCCACCGCTATCCACGATTTACTACAACAAATGAAAAGGAGCATGAGGAAATGAACAGCCGAAGAAAACAGGCCCCGCCCAAAACGGAGCAGCAAACCCTTTTTCCGCCCGCCGAAGTGTCTTACAGCAATCCCGGCGCTATCCGTACCCTCTCCACCAGCCAGTTGACTTCCGGTCTGCCCTATCAGCGAACAGTAAAGCAGCAGCGGGTGGATGAGATCGTCCGGGAGTGGAACGACCGGAAGCTCACCCCGGTGGTGGTCAGTTTCCGGGATGGCAAACTTAATGTAGTGGACGGACAGAACCGGATCGCCGCTATGCGCCAGATGGCGGGCGGCGGGGATGTGATCGTCCCCTGCATCATCCATACCGGCATGACCTATGAGGAAGAAGCGGATATGTATGCCAAGCTGGACACGGACAAGGCCCCGCTGACCCCGCGCCAGCATACCAAGGCTCTGGTGGAGGCCGGTACGGACGCGACGGTTACGGAGGTCAAGCGTCTGGTGGAGGAAGTCGGCTTTACCTGGGCGCTGGGGGAGCCGACCGGCGAACCCTTTGAGATCGCCCCCATCCGCGCCCTTATCAACGCTCACCAGCTTCTCGGCGGCGAGGCGTTTGCCCGAATGCTCTCCCTGCTGGCTGGAGCGTGGCAGGGTACGCCCAATTCCCTTAAAGCCTCCATGCTCTCCGGTATGGCGCTGTTCGTCAAGACCTATGAGACGGAACTGCACGACCGGACCTTTATCCGGCGAATGTCCATCGTCAGCCCGGAGGAAATCATTCGCCTGGGCCGCATTGAGACGGATGTTGGCCTGCGCTTCGCCCGTATCATTCTGGACAAGTACAACGGCGGGGGCGCGGAGCTGCCCTATCGCTTCAAACGCTGAAAGGGGGCGGCGATATGGAACGCACTACTCCTTCTCCTGCTGGTATTCCCCTGGCCGATATTCGGGATGTATCCGTGGACCCGAAACTCCCCAAGGAGGAACGGATTGCCGAATTTCTCCGGCAGATCAAAAATCCCTACTGCTTCAAGTGCGGAAAATTCACCGTTCGGGCGCAGTTTACCGACAACGGCGTGTCCCTGGAGGACTGTCTGAAGCAGATTTTAATTTAGCACTTTAATGTGTTGACTTGCCCGCCAGGGTATGTTATACTTATGACTGGAAAAAGAATAAAAAAGGGATAATCCAGCCACTCGTTACATCGCGGGGTAAGTCCGTGATGTAAAGGAGTGGTTTTTTCATGGCTAAGTACAAGGGTGACGCATACCTGCGCTTGTCCTACTCCGCTGACCACAGCGTGGAGAGTGACAGCATTGCCAATCAGAAGACGCTCATTGAGGACTTTGTGGCGGCTCACCCGGACATTGAACTGGTGTCGGAGCGGGTGGACGATGGTTACAGCGGTGTTCTGTTTGACCGTCCGGCGTTCCAGGAAATGATGAACGACATTGTTTCCGGCAAGATCAACTGCGTGATCGTCAAGGACCTGTCCCGCCTGGGCCGGGAGTACATCGAGACTGGCCGCTATCTCCG
>ERZ808037.292-NODE-292-length-53269-cov-15.923992_pt1 | contig 53269 bp, 41 predicted proteins | sample MGYA00380190_ERZ808037 | MGnify/ENA primary metagenome ERZ808037 (study PRJEB31490, sample SAMN06133399) | mouse gut metagenome | isolation source: J9 | host: mice | place: China: Chengdu | collected 2015-05 ... | reverse complement strand
CCTCCGAAAATCTTAGATGCTTTCATTATACTACAGTTAGCTCATTTGCACAATAAATTTAAGGACATACTACTAGTGTATACCCGATAATATCATCATACTGTTTAAAATAGCCCATTGCAAAGCCGATGACATTTCCCTCATTTTCTAAAATCAAAGAATAGGCATCTTCCATGCAGACTACCTGGTTTATCCGTCTTTGGGCCTTTTCGATCGTCCAACATCCATCTTCGCAGTTGTTATAGTAATCTAAATAAATAGGAATAACGGATGCAATATCTGTTTTACGCATTTCCCTGATTTCCATACCATATCTCCCTTTCAAATTTCAGTTGTGTAAGCACATGGTTTAAGGGTTCTGTTACCTGTTATAATTTATTATTAAATTTTCGGCAAACCTTTATAAATACTAACTTTTCTGTAAGTGAGCTTTCCCTTATGTATTCTAAAGACCACACCTAATTCAGAGTGTGCGATATTAGAAATCTCGGTTGTATTGCGTAAATCCTTAATAGGCATAATAAGTGGCATAATGCTTCACTCCTTTCTTTAACACAATTATAGCATACAGAAATTTTATTATCAAAATCCTATACAAATATAATGCCTTATTATTCAAAGATATGGCTTTCCACGCTCCGGCTTTTTTGATATTATACTGTGTATATCTTTGGAATGTAATTGAAAACTAAAGCGACAGCTTTTTTAAGGAGCTCAAATGAATCGAAAATTCTGTCAACTTTTTATCAAGCGGCTTTATAAATGGCTGTTTCTGTTGTTCTGTCTGATTGGAATGCTTATTCCCGTGATCCATGTCTCTAAATCCTACATTCGTAGTATTGTAGAACAAAACCTGGTCTGGGATATTCAGGAAAGCATTGATATGATGGAACACGACTTCAACAAGGCGCATCAAATGATGAACATCCTCTCCTGCGAGGAATCCTTCCAGAAGCTCATCAAAAATCACGGGGAAATCCCGGTGGATCAGTATGTCTATCTTTCCAGGCTGCAGACAAAGATCGCGCAGCTAAGCATCATCTTTGACCTGGATACGATGTCCTATCTGGTATTCCGGGACACGCCTGTTTTTGTCTCAAACCGCGGGTGTACAGACAACTACGCCAAATTAATGCCTTTTCCCTTAAAGTTTGCGGAAGAAGGCGCAAAAGCCTGGCATGACGCCCTGTTTGATAACGGTTCCAGCTACCAGCTTCTCCCCAATACGGAATTTGTAAACCCGGATTTTACCTACAGCGGAACCGGCGTCGTCTTTATCATCAACAGCATGTATAACAGAATACCCAACGACAAATGCCGGCTGGTCACTATGATCGACTGTACACAGATCATTGACAAGCTGCTTAAAGCGGATCTGGTGGAGGATACCTTTGTCTTTATCACAGATCAAAATGACCGGATTTTGTATCAATATAACCTCCCTGCAGATTTGGCTCCGACGCTTACGCAGGGCGCGCAGGATATTGCGCTTGACGGAAAGCATTTCCAGCTTTTTGAAAGCAGCAGCGAATTGTGGGAATTGCGGATAGTCTGCGGAATGTCCGATTCCGTCATCGAACAGCACGTCCAGAAAACCATGGTGGGATGGGTTTCTCTCTATATCGGAGCGGGACTGTGTTTCATTATCCTCCTGTCCCTGGTATTTTCCCTCAGAGAGACCAAGTCCATCGCCCCCATTATCGAGGCGGCCACCCTGTCCACGGATACAGAGTACACCAGGGACGAATATTCCTTCATCAATCATGCCTTTGAAAAGCTAAATCAGAGCAATCTGGAAAAGCAGGAACAGATCAATGTTCTGAGCCATCAGATTGAGGCGGGTATTCTGGAAAGCCTGATCATACGCGGCAGCTATTGCGTAAAGGAGCAGTCGGATTTTCTGGAAAATTTAAACGGGCATTTCCAATTCTTCTGCGTAACCCTCTTTTCGTTTCATACCACGGGCGGAAGCTTAAGCCCGATGGAACGGCAGCAGCTTTATGTCATGACAGAAGAAATCATGTGCAGAGAAGCCCTTCTGCCCTATTACTACAACTGTTTCCTGGTCATAACCCCAACCGAGCTTGCCTGCGTCCTTTCCCTGCAGCCGGACGAGCCGGTGGCGTTAAACCGGGTGCGCAGCCGCCTGCTTAACGCAATGAAGACGCTCAATGACCAGCTTGAACAGGAAGAGTGGAATACCAGCGTCTGTGCAGGGATCAGTAAACCGGCGCACAATCTCGCCAATATCCGTACCGCCTATCTGCAGGCCAAAAATGCCCTCTCACTGGAAAATCAGATCCATTCGGGAGAGGTTTACCAATATGCGCCCCCGCAGACGGCGGCGCTGAAAAATTCCATTGAGAGCATCAAATATCAGTATTGCTACGATCATTTGATTCGCGGGAGCAAAAACCAGATTATGGAATTTTTTGACGATCTGGAGAAAGAGCTATGCCATCTGCCGCAGAACGATCAGGAAACGATGCAGTTCTTTTTCGCTCTGCGCGGGCCCATTTACAGCGCCTATATTTTGATACTTTCCAACGAGGATACCGATGAGGAAAATGCTCCCTTCCCGCAATATATTCCCGGTTACACGGCAGAGCAGATATGCAGGGATTACAGATTCCTCTGCCTGCACCTGTGCGAAATTGTGGAAAAGAACCGCAAAAGCTACAATGATGCCAACGTCCGGAAAATCATCGGCTACATTGACGAGCATTTTACAGATCCTGCCATGACCTCCATTTCGGTTGCGGAGACCTTCCTTGTATCGGAAAAATACCTTTACAATGTAATAAAAAGCGCCTTTGGGATGACCTTCGGCAAATACGTGGAAAGCCTGCGCATACGCAAGGCCGAGTCACTCCTTCTCTCCACCGAGCTGACCAATGTTCAGATTTACCAGCAATGCGGATTTGGCAGCGAAAATACTTTCTACCGGAACTTTTTAAAATCCCACGGAATGACTCCCACCGCCTGGAAGGCCAAAAAACAGGCGGAAACAGGGTCTTTGTCCTGATTTGACAGTCCGGCAGAAAATGGAAGCCTCACAGAAACGGGAGTTGGAAGTCCCGGCAGAGATTGCCAGTTGAAGATGATTTCTCCTTTTGATATACCGATAGCAGACCCAATCAAAGTTCCGATTCGGATGGGGTTTCACCGAATCAAGAAAGGAGTATATCATGAAAAGGAGAATTATGAAAACCGGAGGAAAATGGCTGGCCTGTGCATTGTCCGTCCTGTTGGCGTGGGGAGCCATGGGATGCGGCAACACAAATGAAGGCAGCGGCAAAAGCCCGGCCGCTTCTGCAAAGGCCGACTCTTCAACTGACACATCTTCCTCCGATGAAGGCGGCAGCAAAGAAGCTGCCAGGACACTTTCTATCGCCATCCCTCAAAATGCAAACGTGGAGGATTATGAAACAAACGGCCTGACCCAATGGCTGGAGGAGGAAATGGACGTTGATATTGAGTTCGTCCTTCTGCCTGCCACAGCGGAGGATGCCAACACCAAGGTTTCCCTCTGGGTCAGCTCCAATGCGGAGCTTCCGGACGTTCTGTGTATGAGTCTGTCAGACACAGTCGCCCAGGATTATGCCTCTAAAGGAATTTTTGCGGATCTCACCGATTATTATGCGGATCCGGAAATTGCCGTCAACATCAGTTCTTCCCGGTTCGACGAAGAACGGGATACCATTATGAACTCTATCCGCTTCGCCGACGGAAAATACTACAGCCTGTTTGCCTATAACCCCTTCCCGTGGAATGAAGCAAGCTACCGCGCCTGGGTCAATCAGGAGTGGCTTGACAATCTGGGGATGGAAGCGCCCAAGACAACAGAGGAATTCCGCGAAATGCTGGAGGCCTTTAAAAACAGCGACCCCAACGGCAACGGGAAGCCTGATGAAATTCCGATGATGTCGGCCAAAGCCGGCTACGGTATTGACCCCACAACCTTCCTTATGAACGCTTTCATTCAGACTACGCCCGGCGCAGATTACATGGTTGTTGAGAACGGGAAGCTCTCGCCCGCCTTTACCACAGACCAGTGGAAAGCAGGTCTTAGTTATATCCATGATCTTGTGCAGGACGGACTTCTTTCACCGCTCAGCTTCACACAGGACAGTACCCAGCTCAAAACCCAATTGACTGCCGGGGAGGCCGTGGTGGGAGTCACCTGTGCCGGCAGTACCAGTATGTTCGGTTCCGATCCGGAGGTAGCGGGACGCATGGCTTTGTTGGAGCCGCTGAGCGGCCCTGAGGGCGTCTGCGGGGTTTCCTATAGTCCCAGCACCGCAGGCTGCATCTGGTATATCACAAAGGACTGTGAAGATCCGGAACTGGCTTTCAGAGTCGGCGACTGGTTCTTTGGTGAAGAGCAGTCCTGGACCGCACGCTACGGACAGAAGGATGTTCACTGGACAGATGACCCTGAAATCACAAAGGATTATCTTCCCATGTTTGAACAGTACTCTCCGGCCAAATATGTGGGTACCATTTATGGCTCCACAGACATCTGGGGACAGCCGCAAAACGAACACTGGCAGGGTTCCCATCCTTACTCAACCCCTTTAAGCGAGGCTCTTTACCAGTCCTTCGCCTATAAGGATGATCCGGATTTGGACAGCAAGACCAATTACAATACCACACATCTGGATATTTACTACAATAAAATCCCGGATGAATATGTAACCAAGTTCCTCCACACTGACGAAGAGCTTGACCAGCTTACGGATTATTCGGATATGATCGAATATGTGACCTCCTCTATGGCGGAATTTATCACAGGGAATCGTTCTTTGGACGAATGGGACAACTATCTGCAGACATTGGATGAGATGGGTCTGAATGAATATGTCGCACTGCGGCAAAGCGGATTTGACCGTGCAAATGCAGAGTAGGCTTTTCAGGGAACGGTATCGCCGTTCCCTGTTTTTCAGCAGAAAGGAATGATAAAAATATGCAAAAAAAATCGGCCTTTGCCAAATTTAAAAAATACTATCTTTCCAAATGGCGCTTATATCTTTTTCTGGCAATCCCTGTCACTTATATTATCATTTTTGCCTATATCCCTATGGTGGGCGCACAGATCTCATTCAGAGATTATGACTTCCGATACGGGATCTGGGGCAGCGAGTGGGTTGGATTTGATAATTTTTTAAAATTTTTCAAGTATCACGACTTTAAACGGATTCTCTGGAATACCCTCTCCGTGTCCGTCTATTCGCTGATTGCGAGCTTTCCCCTTCCGATCATCCTGGCGCTGCTGCTCCATTCCTTCCCGGGAAAGCGGTTCACGAAGACCGTACAGACAGTGCTTTATATGCCGCATTTCATCTCCGTTGTGGTCATGATCGGAATGGTCATGCAGATTTTCAATCCCCTTTCCGGGGTTTTCGGCCTGGCCTACCGGGCCGTTACGGGAGAAATCATGCCTGACATTTTTGGCAATCCAAATGCCTTCAGGCATATCTACGTCTGGACCGGAGTCTGGCAGGGACTGGGCTGGGGAAGCATCATTTATACCGCCGCCCTTTCCGGAGTCGATATGGAGCTGCACGAATCCGCACAGATCGACGGGGCAAGCCGGTTCCAGCGGGTACGCTATATCGATCTTCCGGCTATTTTGCCCACGGTAAGCATTATGCTGATCATGAATGCGGGAAACGTCATGAATATCGGCTTTGAGAAGGTACTGCTTCTGCAGAATGACCTAAACCGCGCCAGCAGCGAAGTTATTTCAACCTATGTCTATAAGGTTGGTCTGATGAGCGGGGGAGATTTCTCTTATGCAACGGCGGTGGGGCTGTTTAACTCGGTAATCAATTTCACCCTGCTGGTAACTGTAAACTATATCGCCAAAAAGCTTGGGGAAACCAGCCTGTGGTAAGGAGGAACTCTATGAAACATACTGCTATTGCTAAAAACCGTATATCCGCTTCATTGGATGATTCTCTCTATTACAGCATCTCCGGCATCATCATGTCTGTTTTGCTGGTCATTGCGTTATATCCGATGGTTTTTGTACTTTCCGCCTCCTTCTCCTCGGGAGACGCCGTTTCCTCCGGAAAGGTGATCCTGTGGCCGGTGGAGCTTAATCTGGAAGGATACAAAACTGTTTTCCGAAACAATGACATCCTGCGGGCCTACTGGAACACCCTGTTATACACGGCTGTAGGGACACTGATCAACGTTACTATGGCCCTGACCACCGCCTATCCCCTGTCCCGGAGGGATCTGAAGGGAAGAGGATTTCTCATGCTGATATTCACCTTTACCATGTTCTTTTCCGGAGGCATGATCCCTTCCTATATTAACATCAGCAATCTGCATTTGATGAATACCTTCTGGGTCATGGTCATTCCCGGGGCTCTCTCGGTATACAACATGATCATCACCAGGACCTTTATCCAGTCAAGCATTCCCTACGAAATGCTTGAGGCGGCCAGCATCGACGGATGTAATGACACGAAATACTTCTTTTCCTTTGTCCTGCCGCTTTCCAAGGCAATCATCGCGGTCAACGCACTGTTCTCTGCGGTTAACCACTGGAACGCCTATTTCAATGCAATGATCTATCTGAACGACCGGGATAAGCTCCCTCTTCAAAACATTATGCGGGAGCTGCTTGTGCTGAATGAAATGAATCTGTCGGATCTTGTGGATCCCGAACAGGCTCTTTTGATGCTCAATTCCGTCGCCGTACTCAAATACGCTTTGATCGTGGTAGCAACCCTGCCCATATTATGCGCTTACCCCTTTGCCCAGAAATATTTTGTCAAAGGAGTAATGATCGGTTCTATCAAAGGATGAGAGGAGACAAGACATGAAAAAAACGAAGCAGGCCATTTTCATCAAAGAAAAACAGGGCATTTTGAAGCTTTCGGTTCCAGGCCAGGGCATCATGCGGATCCAGCGGCAGATGGACACTCAGACAGCGCCGGAAGAACTGATTTTGACAAACACGCTGCCTCCATATGACGATTGGTGGGTTAAAGAAACAAACGGCTTTATCACTGTAGAAACGCCGACGCTCCGCGCTGTTTATTCCCGTGCAGACTCTACGCTGCAGTTCTGCAGCCGCGAATCCGGCGAAGTAATCCTGCGTGAAAAGGAGGCCCGTTTTACCAGGACTTCAGACGAAAACGGATGGACCGGCAATGTGGAGCAGACCTTTTGGACTGCGGAGGATGAGCTTCTGGGCGGCTTAGGGCAGCAGGCAGACGGCGCCTGCAACTACAGGGGGCGTTTTGTCCATCTAAGCCAGTTCAACATTATCAGCGCGGTGCCGGTTCTGCTCTCCAGCAGGGGCTACGGCCTTCTCTGGAACAACCCTTCCCTGACGGAAATCAACCGCCGGAAAACGCCGCTTAAATTAGCATTTAATCCTTATGCCAAAACCTTCGGAGCTGTTTTTGTCCCGGAGCAGACCGGCCGGTATATCTGGATTATCGAGAAGCTAACCAAAAACATGGGATATGAAAACCTGCTGGTCCGGGTGGGCAGCACTGATGTGATTGAACGGGGCACCTCCTGGCATGCCAACTACTACACCGGAGCCGTTGATCTGGAGGCCGGCCGGGAGTACCCCATTTTTGTCAACGGAGCTCTCAACCTGTATTATCAGACCCCGGATCAGCAGAAAGAAACCTCCCTCTGGTCGGAGGTGGCAGGCGGCATCGACTACTGTGTGCTTTACGGGCCAGAGCCGGATCAGATTATTCAAAAATACCGCGATCTCACAGGCGACGCACCGCTTTTTCCGAAATGGGCCTACGGTTACTGGCAGAGCAAGGAGTGCTACCGCACGGCCCAGGAGGTGCTGGATGTGGCTGCCGAGCACCAAAAACGTTCCCATCCCATTGACGCAGTTGTCCAGGACTGGCAGTACTGGGGAGATTTCGGATGGAATGCTCTTAAATTTTCACCGGAATACGCGCAGGACATCGAAAAGGTCACCGACGCCCTTCACAAACAGAACGTGCATTTTATGGTGAGCGTATGGCCTAACTTCGGCGAAAGCGAGAAAAATGAGGCCTATCAGGAATTCAAAAGAGAAGGCTTTCTGATGGATGACAGCCCGTCCGCAAATCTGGGCGATTACACGGTCGCGCTGCAGGGCTTTCGCCGGAATTACTATGACGTCTGGAACTCCCGGGCCCGGGATGCCCTCTGGCGCCATATGGAGCAGGATCTTTTTCAAAAAGGAGTGGATGCCTGGTGGCTGGACGCAACCGAGCCGAACCTGTGGAGTATTCAGGGCGCCTATCATATGTATCAGACCTGCCGAGGCCCTGCGGCCCGGTGGCTTAACGCCTATACCCTTGCCCACTCAAAGGGGATTTACGAGCATCAGCGCCGGTTCTGCGAATCCAAACGGGTATTTATCCTCTCACGGACAGGCTTTGCCGGAATCCAAAAATATGCCACAGCCGTATGGTCAGGCGATACCTGGTATTCATGGCAGACCCTCCAAAGACAAATCGCGGACGGGCTTCAGTACTCCCTTTCCGGCCTCCCCTACTGGACGTCGGACATCGGCGGGTTTATGGGGGATGACTGCGATTCCCCAGATTATCGGGAATTATATGTCCGCTGGTTTCAGTTCGGCGCTTTCTGCCCTATTTTCCGCGCCCACGGAACCAAATGCCCCCGGGAGGTCTGGCGTTTCGGTGAAGAAGCGGAAAAAATTTTACATCAGTACCTGATGCTGCGCTACCGGCTTATGCCCTACATCTATTCGCTGGCATGGCAGGTTACCCGGTATCAATATACCATCATGCGGAGCCTGTGGATGGACTTTCGCGGGGATTACCGCTGCCGGGAAATCGGGGATCAATATCTTTTCGGCAACAGCCTGATGGTCTGCCCGGTGACAGAGAAGGGGGCAGTCAGCCGAAGGGTCTATCTCCCCAGGGAAAGCGGCTGGTATGATTTTTGGAGCAGCCTGTATTACGAAGGCGGCGCATCCATCACTGCGAACGCGCCGCTGGAAACCCTACCGCTCTTTGCCAGAGCCGGCTCCATCCTTCTCCTGGGACCGGAATCCATGCATACCTGTGAGGAAAATCCGGTTGAGATCCGAATCTACAGCGGAAATAACGCGGCCTTTATCTGGTATCGGGACAGAGGCGATGGCTACGCCTATGAGACAGGAGAATATGCCGAGGTGCGGCTTATATGGGAGGAGCAAAGCCGGACGCTGACTATATCCCCCCAGGAAGGATCCTATAAACAAAAAAATCAGCAGTTCTCTGTAACCGTTATTAACCCCGACGGGCATCTGCAGAGCAGGGAACCCTCTCTGCTTCCTGAGGAAGGATGTCAGCTTACCTTTTGACGAATCAGGCCAAATAAGAAAACATCCGCGAGGCGCCAAGAGCAATGTTTCCTGCTCTTGGCGCCTCGCGGATTGCTATCGTTTCTTTGTCCGCTGCTTTTTGTTTCCCTGAATGCGGTCAGATCCTGGCAACGCCGCTCTTTCGTCCTGCCTCGGCAACGGCCTTCGCCACAGCGTCCTTCACTCTCGGATCAAATGCCGCCGGAAGGATGTAATCGGCGTTTAATTCCTCATCGCTTACCAGAGAAGCAATGGCATGGGCCGCCGCCACCTTCATCTCATCATTGATGTCGTTTGCCCGGATGTCAAGGGCTCCGCGGAATATTCCCGGGAAGCACAGCACATTGTTCACCTGATTCGGATAATCAGAGCGGCCTGTGCTCACAACCGCCGCTCCGGCCTCCTTGGCATCCTGGGGATAGATCTCCGGAACCGGGTTGGCACAGGCAAAAATGATCGGGTCTTCTGCCATGGTCCTTACCATGTCTCCGGTTAAAGTTCCCGGCGCAGACACGCCGATAAAAATATCCGCTCCCTTTATCACATCGGCAAGGGAGCCTTTTTCATGCCCGAAATTGGTGATGCGGGCCATTTCTTCCTTGATGGCGTTCAAATTCCCGCGCCCTTCATAGATTGCCCCCTGGCGGTCTGTCATAATTACATTGCGCAGCCCCATGGACATCAGAAGACGGATAATGGCAATCCCCGCAGCCCCGGCTCCGGAGGTAACGATCTTAACCTCCTCCAGCTTCTTTCCCACAAGCTTCAATGCATTGATAATTCCTGCCAGCGTGATCACTGCCGTTCCATGCTGATCGTCATGGAAAATCGGAATATCACAGCACTCCTTTAACCTGCGCTCAATCTCAAAGCACCGGGGTGCAGAGATGTCCTCTAAGTTTACCCCGCCAAAGCTTCCCGCCAGCAGCCGGACCGTATTTACGATCTCGTCCACGTCCTTACTGCGCACACAAAGAGGGATGGCGTCCACGCCTCCAAACTCTTTGAACAGCACACATTTTCCTTCCATAACCGGCATCCCGGCCTCCGGTCCTATATCTCCCAGACCGAGCACCGCCGTCCCGTCCGTAACCACTGCCACGGTATTCCATCGTCTTGTGAGCTCATAGCTCTTGTTTATGTCCTTCTGAATCTCCAGGCAGGGAGTGGCCACTCCCGGCGTATAGGCCAGGCTCAGCGCTTCCTTGGAATCCACCCTGGCCCGTGAAACCATCTCGATTTTACCCTTCAGCTCATAATGCATTTTCAGTGACTCTTTTGCGTAATCCATCTTCTCCTCCTCCATGCTCGGTAACATACAAAAATCATTCCGCTTTATGTTCGCTTTAGTATAGCGCATTTGGCCTGCTTTTCCAAGTAAATTTTTGCAGTGCCTTTTCGGCTCCTTTTCTTCCCAAAAAACAACCCAAGTACCGCCCTGCGGCCTTGGGTTGTTGGCAGAAACTACTTATCTCTTAATATCGTAATTCATATTCATCAGATTGCGGATCGCCGCCGCATCATCGGTGATATTGGCATCCCCCCGGATGGTGTGCTTAATGGCGCTGCTTGCCACCGCAAAGTTTACAATATCCATAGGCTTATAATGATTCATGATAGCGTAAATCAGGCCGCTGGCAAAGGCGTCTCCCCCGCCCACCCGGTCTAAAATATTGAAGGTAAAAAGCTTGCTCTCAAAGGTGTGTCCCTCATACCACATAAAGGCCTTCAGGCTGTTTTCGCTTCCGCTGTGGGCATAACGCACATGCCGGGCAATACAGGTGAGATTCGGGTATCTGTCTATGAATGCCTGGAAAATCTCGTCCTGCTGCTCATAGCTGGGCTGGAGGGGAACGCCGTCCTTTTTATCTCCCTTGCTGTGATCATCCTCGTCCCTCCAGAGATGGTAGGGCTCGATCCCCATCAGCACATTCACATAAGGAAGGCACTGGGTACAGAAGTTTCTGGCCTCCTCCCAGCTCCAGAGGGTACTGCGGAAATTCCCGTCAAAGCTCACTGTGATCCCCTTTTTCTGAGCGATTTTGAGGCTGCTTAAGACCAGCTTCTGGCACCCCTTGGAAAGAGCCGGGGTGATCCCGCTCAGATGCAGCCAGGTATAGCCCTCCAAAAGCGTTTCAAGGTCAACGGTATCAAAATCAAACTCCGATATGGCGCTGTGCTTGCGGTCATAGATCACCTTGCTGGCCCGGATTCCAAACCCTGTCTCCAGATAGTAGCTCCCCATACGGTGGGTAGGCGTCTGCTCCGGCGTACTCAAAATCACCGGCGTGCAGTGGACGTCGTTGCTCCTGAGCATACGGATTGCGCTTTTGCCCAGGCTGTTGTTGGGAATCACGGTGAAGAATGTACTGTCAATCCCCAGATTGGCAAGGGCCAGCGCGATATTGGCCTCGCTCCCGCCATAGCTCGCCTCAAAGCTGGAAGCCATACGGATCTTCTCATAGTTGGGAGGGGTGAGCCTGAGCATGATCTCCCCAATGGTGATAAACTGATTGGTTTTGTCCGCCTCCCGCAGCAAAGGGTTCCCATGCTCTATCCTTTTTTCCTCGTCATGAAGACTCTCCGCCAAGTGCTCTGATCCCTTTTTTTCTTTCCCCATATGCCCATACCTCCTGTCATTGCTTTCTTATTTTGCCGTTCACTATAAACTTACCGTCCGTGCCGGGGTTCGTCAACCGGATGTTTCCAAATGCAGGAAAATTCATCATTATGCACAGTTTTATTGCCCGGGAATTGGGCATTCTCTTATTTCTTTCTTCTGCTGCCGCCCTCGGGCCGCTTTTCAAACCAAAGGGATTCGTCTGTCTCCCCTTTAAAATAATTATGGCAAATTCAGAATCAGAATCTAAATTTGCCATAATTCTATCATAAGATATGCAGTTTTTCAATTTCCATCCATAGCTTCGATCAGGCGCTCTACCGTGGTAAAGGCCAGCCCGGTCACGGTATCCGCACATCCGTAATAAATAGCAATCCTGCCTGTTGCAGCATCGGACAGGGCCGCACAGGGGAACACTACGTTAGGCACATCCCCCACGCATTCATACAGTTCATGGGGGGCTAAGATATAATTCCTTGTCCGCTTCAGTACCTTCCAGGGTTCTTCCAAATCCAGCAGCGCGCAGCCTGCCCGGTAGACGAACCCGTTACAGGTATTGATCACACCATGATAGATCAAAAGCCAGCCCTCATCCGTCTCAATGGGAACACAGCCCGCTCCGATCTTCGTACACTGCCATGCCGAGAAATCCCCCTTCACCGTTCCCATTACATGACGGTGACGCCCCCAGTATTTTAAATCAGGACTTTCACTTAAGAAAATATCTCCAAAAGGCGTGTGCCCGTTATCGCTGGGGCGGCTGAGCATATAATACATCCCGCCGATCTTCCTTGGAAAAAGCACGCCGTTGCGGTTAAAGGGCAGGAACGCATTCTCCATCTGGTAAAAGGTTTTAAAGTCAAAGGTATAACCGATCCCGATTGTGGGATACTCATGGTATCCGTTGCACCATGTCAGATAATAACGGTCCTCCAGGAAACAGACTCTGGGGTCATACCGAAAATCCCTCTTTGCCACTTCCGGATCCGCCCCCTGAAAGGAGATCGGCTCATCCGCAATTTCCCAATGGATGCCGTCTTTGCTGAAACCGGTAAAAATATCCATGCTGATTGATTTGCTGTCGCAGCGGAATACTCCCGCGTACCCATCCCCAAAGGGAACCACCGCACTGTTAAAAATACTGTTAGAATTTTTGGTTGCAAACCGTCCTATGATCGGGTTTGCATCATAACGCCACAGAGGCATCCTCTCTTTCTCTGCCGGTTCCTGCCACGGCATGTCTGGCAGTTGCCCACCTATAATTTTTGCCATCCTTTTATTCCTCCATTTCTCTCTTTTCTCCTTGCCTGCCGTTCTCCTCAGCCTCTCCCATGCGCATTTTTAACGGCGATATACCGTAATAGCTGTGGAAATGCTGATGAAAATAATTCATATTCGCATATCCGACCTCACAGGCCACTTCGGATATTTTGGCATCCGTATCCATAATCCGGCTGCGCGCAACATGCATCCGGTAGGCCATCAGGTATTCCGTAAATTTCATATTGGTTTCTTTAATAAATATCTGACCGAGATAAGTCGGGTTCATCCGGAAACGGTCCGCAATACTTTTCAGGGAAATGTGCTGTCCGTATTCCATCCCTACCATCATAACGATTCTGCGGATCAATGGGGACAGCTCCTGATAGGAACGCTTCAGTATCGGGTCTTTCTCCGGCCCTGTCTCCTCCGGCACTGTTCCGTGAAGCTTTTCCACAATGATCTGCCTGACTCTTTTTTGCAGCTTCCCTCCGTCAACGGGCTTTAGCAGGTAATCCAATGCACCGCAGCGCAAAGCCTCGCAGGCATAGGTAAATTCATCATAACCACTCATCATGATGTAATTTGACCGCACCCCCATCTCGCCCAAACGGTTGATCAGATCATAGCCATATTCATTGCCGATACATACATCCATCAGGCAAATATCCGGCTTCCAGTCCACAACATGAGAAATCACCTCAAAGCTGCTTCTTGCCGTCCTGATCTGTCCAAATCCCAGGGCTTTCCAGTCCAGAAGTCTGCTGATCCCTTCCAAAACAGCCGATTCGTCATCCACGATCATCAATGTGTACATCTTTCGCCTTTCCCGGAATAAAAATGGAAATGCAGAAACCGCCCTCTGCATTATTGTCTACATCCATCGTAAATCTGCTTCCATAAAAATATTTCAGCCGCATATAAACATTGCGCAGGCCAATGTCCGCCCCCGCCTCGTCATTTCCCTCCATCATATTTCTCCGGATTTCTGTAAGCCTCAGGGCATCTGCGCCGCTTCCGTTATCCATAATCACAATCTCAGCCCCGTCCTCCTTTGCACAGCCGTTCACAATAAGCAGATTATAATCGTTCTCCTGCCGGAACCCGTGAGCAAAAAAGTTTTCGGCCAATGGCTGCATCCAGAAATTAACCGTCAGGATTTCTCCGATCCCCTCATCCATCTCCATCTGAAAGACAAAACAGTTTCCGAAGCGCAGCGCCATAATTTTAAGGTACATCTCGAGAGATGAAAACTCCTCCTTCAACGTGACAGCATCCGGCTTGCGTGCTCTTGCCCGGTACAATGAGCCCAGCATCGCAATCGCCTCCGCCATATCCCGGTCCCCCTGCACCAACGCTTTTGACTGCAGCATTTCCAGGGAATTATACAAAAAATGCGGATTGATCTGATGCTGCAGGGCGCGCATCTGGCTTTCCTGCTCTTTCAGCTTCAGAATATACTCTGTCTCAATGTACCCCTTCAGCTTCATCCCTACATCTTTTAAGTTTTCCGCAATAATCAGATATTCGTTTTGCCTGTGCCTGACAGGAAGCCTTAATTCCTCCATCCTGTTAAAATCGCCATGCTCCATGGAGGATAACAGCTCCTTGATGATGGACATAAAAACCGCCTCAGATTGGATTCCCCCATAAAAACAGGCAAGCACTCCCAGGGCCACCATCACAAAGGCTACCACCATAACCGCCACCGTATAGCGGTTATCGTCTAAAACCGAGCTTATATCCTTTGTCACAAGAAAGGAATGCCCATTCTCACCGGAAACCTGCTTCACAAAAAAGACAGGCATTCCTTGTCCCCTCATCCATCCCGACTGCCGCTCTTCTCCTTCCAGCTCCCTGTATATCTGTCCGCCCTGATCTGCCGGCATATTGCCTAACAGGAACCGGCCGTTTTCGTCTACAAGCTCCCATTTCGCCGGGACTGTATTTTCATCGTAAATGTCCCAGCTATGTACCCAAAAGCTCAGCCTGCCCAAGGTCTGATCCATGTGCTTCGGATTACGGATTGCGCAATTGGCCACCATAATGTCCCCTCTGCCATAGCGCGCCATAATTCCCTTTACTTCCTCCGCCCCATATCCGAACCTGATATTGCCGTACTCCATCCACAGAACCTTCACTCCGCTCTCCGACTCCAAAGTCACTACCGCTATCTGGTTCTGGCTGTCAAAAAGCTTCTTCTTGATATTCGCCGGCAGGTATCCGATCTGCGTATTGCTGCCCAGGCTGTTTTCCCTTCGTATCCGGATATATTCCGCCTCGTCATGCGCTTCAAAAAGAGCCTTTGTGTCTTCCATCAGCTTTACGTCCTCGTACATGCCGTTGGTATAATCCATCACCCGCTGCCGGATACTTCCAAGTCTTTTTTCGCGCTCCATAAACGCATCCTGGGCCTGCTTCCACAGATCGTTCATCCATGTATTCAGCAGAAATACCATTACTCCCAAAAAAACAAAAGCGCTTATGAGAAACACAAAACCGACAATCTTTATAAATTTTATCCTGTAAATCCGATACCCCAGAAAAATGGGCCGATACCTGTCCATTCTCTAACCCCTCTGTTTCCTGCGCACCCCCGCCTCCATAGCTTCTATTATATAGACTCTGATTCAGAGGAGCAAGTATAAATCCCCAAAACCCCAGACAGAATTCCTGCCCAGGGTTTTGTTTTCCTATATATCCATTAAGGAAACAGGGAAATATTTTTATTTGAAAAATTCGTCAATCTGCTTCTGTGCCTCGGCCATAATGGTATCAAGACCAGCCGCCTTAAGCTCCTCTATACATTTGGGAACTGCTTCAGCCGGGTCGGACGCGCCCGTCAGCATATCATATTTATACTTATCCCATACCGTATTGACGTTGGATACCTCATTCTGGATATTGGTCACGTCAAGGGCAAATCCCAGACAAGTGGATGCTGTGGCTTCTTCATTCTGCTTCTTAACCTCATCCCACTGATTCGGGTCGGAACCTTCCTGATTGCTCATAACGAAGAATGTTCCCTGTGTATAAGCAGGCCATGTCCAGTCATCCCGTAAGCGCTTAACCGTACCGTCCTCTAAATACTCGAAATGATTTCCTTCCACGCCAAATGCGCACATATCACGGAATTTGGAATCGGTGTTGATTAACTGCAGTACCTTCAATGCTTCTTCTTTGTAATTGGAATTAACGGAAACCGCATTCATAGAGCCCTGAATCGTTTCTGTGGTGTATAAAGGCCCAAATACCTTAACCGCATCATACTTTTCTACGCCCTGCAGAGTCTGCCACTGTACCACTGCACTGGGCCAGCCCTGTGCATTGCCAAATACATTGCCTTTGCTGTCTTCGGTCACTACATTTGCGTCAGGGTTGATAATGCCGTCCACATACCAGGAATGCAGCAGCTTTAGATTCGCCTGTACGTCTTCCTGTTCCAGTGTACATACTACCTTCCGTTCCGGATCGTCAATCTTTACGCCAATGGGCTGGATTCCTCCTGCCAAACCGTCGTATTCATTAAAGAATCCGTTCCAGAGCGCACCCTGGTTGAGCATAAGGGGATAAAGGGATTTTCCTTCCCCTTCCTTGATGGTACGGACAATGGGGTCGATCGATGCCATGTCTTTCACTGTTCCCATGTCAATATTATACTTCTGTACATATTGATCATCAAAATAATAGAACTGTGTCAGGGAAGAATCCTTATAAGTAGGCACCGCATAGATATTGCCATGGATCTGCACGCCGTCCCAAAGCATTTCCGGTACAAAACTATACAGCTCCGGGGTAACGCTCTGAACCATATCGCTGATATTCTCAAACGCGCCAAGGTTTACGAACTTACTGTAATTGGTATTGTTTGTGAACATAATATCAAAATACTCACCGGCATTGACAATCGTATTCACTTTAGAGTCATAATCGCCCCATCCGGCAATTTTTACATCCAGCCTGACGCCGATTTTTTCTTCACTGTAATCGCTGATCTGGGCAATCGCCTCGTCAAAATCATCCGCCGGCGTTCCTCCTACCGTCCACCAGATCAGTGTGGGCACTTCCCCTGAGGCCGAAGAGGTATCCTCTGTCTTTGTCTCTGTCTCTGCCTCGGATGTATCTGCCGCATCGGTACTTTCCTTTTCCTGTTCGGATGAATCTGCGGCCGGTTCAGCAGGCGCTTTTTCGGCGTCTGAATTTCCACAGCCTGCCAGCATTGCGGCGGTCATGACTGCCGCCATTCCTAATGCCAAAATTTTGCTTAAGCTTTTCCTTTTCATAGAAATCCTCCTTAATTTTTTGATTACGGCCAATTTGCAGCCGTTTTTATATCTTCACGGTGCATTTTGCCGCACCGGTTCGATACCAAAAAGCAGACATGGTTTATCCTTTTACCGCCCCCAGGGTCAGACCGGAAATAAAATATTTCTGGAAAAACGGATATGCACAGGCAATAGGGGCTACAATCATAACTACAATTGCCATTCGCGCCGCCTCCTGGGGCATCTTCGCCAGCATCTCCGCCGCCCCAAGGCCCATGGTTGACGCATTCTTTGCCAGCATCTGGATGTTGGTCAATATGGCGTTTAACAGCGCCTGCAGAGAATACAATTTGGAATCTTCAATATATAGCATGGATTGATACCAGTCATTCCAATATGCGAAGCATAAGAACAACCCGATGGTTGCCAGTACCGGCTGGGAAATCGGCAGCACGATCCTGGAAAAAATAGTAAACTGGCTGGCCCCGTCCATCTTGGCCGATTCAATCAAAGACTCCGGTACCGTGGTCTTAAAAAACGTCCGGCAGATCACCACATTAAAAGACGAAACACTAAGGGGCAGAATCAGCGCCCATACGGAATTCTTTAATTCCAATAGCTGACTGATCACATAATAAGTGGATACCAGACCGCCGTTAAATACCATTGGAATAAACACCACCATCGTCAAAAATCCATTCAGCTTATAGTCCGGCCGCGAAAGCACATATCCCATTAAGGTGGTAAGAAGAACCCCCAGCGCCGTCCCGACTATCGTCACAAAAATCGACACCCCAAGGGCACGGAAAATCATTTTGCTCTGGGTCAGCAAAAAGGCGTAACCTTCCAGAGAGAAAATCTTGGGTATGAACCGATACCCATATTCCGTAATCGAGGCCTCCGCCGAAAAGGAGATGGCCACCACCAGAAGGATCGGAATAATACATGTCAGCGCCATTAACAAAAAAATCAGGTTCAATATCACATTGACCGGTTTGGAAACCCGGTTAAAGCGGTCAAAGCCGTCCGGCTCATTTTTCTTTCTTTTCTGTATCTGTTTTTTATTGTCCATACGAAACCCCCATACTGTAAACAGCCCATCAGTTTAGACTCCGACAAAACCTGCAGCGGATTAAATCATTGCGCTTTCCTTATCAAATTTCCTGACTACGGCGTTGGCCGTCAGAATGGTAATGCATCCCGCCACTGACTGGATAAACGCGGCGGCGGCCGACATACCGGTAGTCGATGTCTTCAATTGCTTATACACATAGACATCCAGCGTATACACCACATCGTACAGCGAATTCGAGTCTCTCGGCACCTGATAGAACAACCCGAAATCGGAATAGAAAATGCGTCCCACATTCATGATGAACATTAAAATAATAACGGTCTTCATCAGGGGCAGGGTTATGTAGCGAATCTGCTGCCATATGGTTGCGCCGTCAATTCCCGCGGCTTCATAGTAGCTTTTGTCAATGCCTGTGATGGAGGCGAGATATACCACCATCCCGTAGCCGACGCCCTTCCAGAGATTCATAAAAACCAAAAACGGCGGCCACATCTGCGGCTTCATATACCACTGCTGTCTTTCCATTCCCAAAGAATCCAGCATATTGTTCACAAGTCCTTTATCGAAGCTTAAGAAAGCCCAAACCAATGCGGTAACCACCACCCATGACAAAAAGTAAGGCATAAACATCGCAGTCTGATAAACCTTCGCCAGCCTTTTGGAATGGAGCTGCCCGATGGCGATCGCTGCCGCTACCGGCACGATAATTCCCAAAACAATAAACACGATATTATACGCCAGTGTATTTTTAATAATCAGCCAAATATCCCCTGTTGAAAAGAGGAATTTAAAGTTATCAAGCCCCACCCATTCACTGGTCAGAAAGCTCTTTAAGAATCCTCCGTTGATCTTAAATTTTTTAAAGGCGATCACAATACCGAACATAGGCATAAAACAAAACAGAAAATACCAGATCGTTGTCGGCAAAGCCAGCAGAGTAAGCTCTGTATCGTCCTTACTCCAACGCCTCTTTTTCCTTTTTACCTTTTTCATCTCTCCTGCCATACTGCATCCTCCTTTCACATCTTTACCAAGGATTTTATACTGATATATTATATCTTAGATAGTTTTTCAAAAATATCTATATTTTCTTAGATATTAGTATGAAAAAATTAGTTTCCAATTACAATTTGCACCCCCGATTTTTGTGCATTTTTTACAAATCGAAAAAATTGCAGGAAACACAAAAAACAGAGCCCGCCCCGCGGCAGATACCTGCCATCTGAGGTGAGCTCTTTTCATTCTTCCATTATAATTTACTGCCTGTTCTCTCCTATCACAGGCTATTTTCAGATCAAAGCCGATTCAGGCGATTCCGTTGGTGGCAAGCACAGAGCATCCCGCCTGCAGGGTAAGGGGCCCGCCCTCAATCGTGGTCACCTTTCCGCCTGCCTCCTCCAGGATCAAAGCGCCCGCCGCATAATCCCAGGGAGAAAGACTGAGCTCAAAGAAAAGCTCTGCCCTTCCTGCCGCCACGCTGCAAAGATCATAAGCCGCCGAACCGCTTCTTCTCACATCAAGAGCCTTTTTAAAATAATCATAGGCCATTTCAAAGGAACGTTTACTGAGTTCTTCGTAGTAGGGGGCCGTGCCGAACAGTACGAGCCCATTACTCAAAGCCTCGCCGGAAACATGAATCGGCTTATCATTCAAACAGGCCCCCTCTCCCCTTACCGCTGTAAACATTTCGTCTGAATAGGGATTATAAACGACGCCCATATACTTCTCTGCGTCTGATGTAAGCCCCACAGAAATGACGCTCATGTGATAATCCTTAATAAAATTAGTGGTTCCGTCTATGGGATCCACAATAAAGGCATAGCCCTTTGCAACAGACGCATGTATATCCTCCTCCTCGCCCACAAAAACCGCTTCCGGCAAAATCTGAAGAAGATTTTTGTGCAGGATTTGCTGTATCCTTTTGTCATATTCCGTGACAAAATTGGCATGTCCCGCCTTCTCGTCCACAGCGCTTTTATTTCGGTCTGCATGGAGGATAATTTCTCCGCATTCCCGTACCACCTCTGTTATTTTTCTCAGCAGCTCTTTTTGTTCCATAGTATACCCATGCCTTTCCCGGTAAGCCCACGGGTGAAAACAGTCCCGGATGGGCAGATTCAAAACTTGTATTTTCAATCCTGTTCTTCTCTACGGCGCCTTAACTCTGCGCCGAACGGTCTACTATATAGTAACCTAATTTGATCTCCCTTACGGCTCCTTCCCTGCCCTCGATTTGCTCCATCAGCATCTGAACCGCCGTCTCGCCGCTTTTTTCATAAAAATAATGAGCAGTAATCAGCGGAGGGTAGGTCATCCTTGCCATTTCGGAATCCCCATGTCCTGCAACCAGAATCTGCTCCGGGGATTTGATGCCGTGTTCCCTCAGATACCGGGCAGCGCCTACCGCTATGGTGTCAGTGGCACACAAAAGCCCGTCCAGAATGCCGTATTTTTCCAGCAATCTTCCTGCCTGCTCATACCCCGACGCAACGCTGAAGGCCGCCGTCACAAAATGGTCTGCCAGCTCCTCACAGCCCATATCCCGGACCGCATCGCAAAAGCCTGCATACCGCTCTGCCCCTACTGCCTGATCCCGCTGATCGCCGCTGATATATCCCAGCTTTCTTCTTCCCTTGTCCAGCAACAGTCTGGTCAGGTCGTAGGAGGCATGGTAATCATCATGGAACACCGCGCAATGGCCGGGCAGATGCTGGCCCACAATCACCACCGGAACGGCACAGCCTTTCAGCACGCGCTTATGCTCCGGAGAAAAAATCGTTGCATTCAACACCACTCCATCCACCTGCTTACTGTCAAACGCATGGAGATATTCCAGCTCTCTGACCGGATCACCCTGGGCAACAGCCAAAAGCATCTGGTAACCCTTTTCATTTAATGCGGAAAGGATCCCTTCCACAACTCTTGCCACAGAGGTGGACGAAATTTTCGGCACAATCACTCCGATCATTCTGGTCTTGCGGGTTCTGAGTGTCTGCGCCTGTACGGAAGGCCTATAGCCGGTCTCCTCCACCACCCTGCGGATCGCTTCTCTCTTTTCCTCAGAAATATACCCATTGTTAAGGTAACGCGAAACCGCCGCTTTGGACACGCCCGCCATTTTTGCAATCTCTGCTATATTCATTGACGCCGTTATTCATCTCTTTTCATTTATATTAACATTAAGGATAGTCCGCCAAGCGTACTATCCGTTGTTTTTATTCCAACAATAAAATTATTGGAAGCTTATTTATGGATCAGGCCGTACTTTAAAAAAGCCCGGCGGATTCCGTCGTTTTGCAGGCAGGGACAGAGGTCGTCTGCACATTTCTTAAGTCCGTCGCTTCCATCCTCCATACAGATTCCCACCCCGGCGCTCTCCACCATTTCCCTGTCGTTCATACTGTCCCCAAAGGCAATGGAATGTTCAATCGGGATGTGCAGATAAGAGCATACCCGGCAGATTGCTTTTCCCTTGTCAAACTTCCTGTTTACAATCTCTCCGTTGATCAATCCGTCCGTATTTTTTTCCTGCATGCAGAAATAAAAATCATCCTCAAGAACCGCCCTGGGTTCTGAGAGCTGCTTCTCTGACAGGCTCATAATCAGGATCTTATATACGGGCTGGCCCTGGTACTTTTCCATGGGAAGAATATGAAGCTCCTTTTCAATCTGCTCTCTCCAGCGCAGAAACTCGCTGTTGCCGCTCTTTTCCCCATGGCTGCGCAGAAATTCCTTCAGCCCGCCGTCTGTAAAGGAACCGTCCATACACTCCACCGTCCGGAATACATTATTTTTTTCCAAAACCTCCATGGCGGAGCGCCGCTGGCTCTCGGTCATGGGACAGTCGTAGATCACCTTCCCCCGGCACTCAATATATCCTCCCATACTGGCGATTAATCCGTCAAATTCATACTTAAGGAGCGGGCGCAGCATGTCATAATTCCTGCCGGTACATAAAAAAACCAAATGCCCTTCCGATCTCGCCTGGGCGATGGCCCTTACGGCAGACTCCGGCGGGTCATTTGTCCCCGGCGGCGTCAGTGTTCCATCTATATCTAAAAAAATAATTCTTTGTTCCACATTCCTATACCGGCTTTCTCTGTTTTCATTCACCTGCCTCACGGCAAGGCAAGTAGAGGCTCCCCTTCTATGCCTGGCTCAAAAACGGCGCGATTTTTTTCTCAATGCTGGTATCGTTGGAGTGATACCGAAGCCGCAAAGGTTTTGAAAAATCAAGCGTCATGACTCCAAGAATAGATTTTGCATCGACGATTCTATGTCCGGATCCCAGATCAAAACTTGTATCAAACTTGTCAATTATACTTACAAACTGTCTTATTTGCTCTACGCTGCTGAACTTAACATTTACCTGCTGCATCTTACTATTCCTCCTTTTATAAATTTGTTATGACGATAATGATTTCCCGGGGTCCTATCCCCCATCGGTGAAACCCTGCTGTTCCACAGTTTATATATGCAATGTGGTATCGGTTTCACTTTTGCAATTATCTTATTATCCTTTTTATCCGTTGTAAATAGGCATCCTTCCCAAATTATCAGGTTATTTTTTGTAGATTATAGTGAAATCTGTTCCATATTTATGCAGCATAAGGGGCTGGCGGGAAACAGTCCTCTTAAGCAGGGGCAGGTACGGCTCCCATGAGCCGGGTCATGGCTAATCAGAAGTAATCAAAAGAGGAAAGGAAAAGCACCGATCCGGACGGAATCGGCGATACCGTCAAGAAATATTTGTGAGCCTGCAAGGAACCTGATATAATGTGGATACGCACCCATCCGGGCAGAAGGGCAGGGACAGATGGATCTCTCTGAAGCGGTAAAAGGAAAGGAGTAAGACAGAATGAAACGAAACAAAGTATCCCCCTTGCTGTGGCTGCTGCTGATTCCAGGACAGCTTTTGGCCGGTACTTTCTTTGTGTGGATTGGCATTCGGCTGGATTTTATGATTTTTTCAAGTGGGGAAGGCGGCCATGGAATCCCTATCTTTTCCGTAATTTTTTTGTTGATTGCTGCGGCGGTGACAATAGTGGTACTGATTCTGGCAGTTGTGCTGACAATCCGGGGATTTCTCCGGAAGTAATCTGAAACACCGGAAGAAAGGGGCTGGCGGAACATCTGGGATTTCCCGCCAGCGTCCGGGGCAGTCCGGGGAAATCAACCTCTTTGTGGGGCTGATAAAATGCGGGGAGTGTGGGAAAGCCCTCTCCATCCGCCTCACAGCCCCATACCGGAAGCGGAGCAGGTCACCGGCTGACCTGACTTTTTACTGCTCCCCGATACGGATCACCGCTTTTACAATATCCGCCTTGTTATTCACACTGTGATCCATGGCTTTCTGTATCTCGTCAAGAGCGAAAATATCCGTCACTATGCCCTTCAGGTTTACTTTTCCCGCAGCAACCGCATCGATGGCCATAGGATAAATATGGCGGTAGCGGAATACGGTCTTAAAGGTCAGCTCCTTATCCAGCGCAAGGCTCATAGGCAGCGTCATCTCCCCGCTCTTGCTGTAGCCCACCAGAACAATGACAGCGCCCTTTTTAGTCATGTGGATGGTCTGAACCGTAGTGGCCTGGGTTCCTGCCGTCTCGATGGCCAGATCGCATCCCTTTCCATCCGTCAGCCTCCTTACTTCCTCCACAACGTCTGTCCGGCCGGCATTGATTACCCCGTCCGCGCCCAGCTCCAGCGCCTTCTGCAGACGCTTTTCCATAATATCCACTGCGTATACCTTCGATACCCCCATGGCTTTTAATGCCATCATGGTTACCAGGCCGATACAGCCTGCGCCCATGACCACTGCGGTCTGCCCTGCCCGGGCCCCTCCCTGCATGGCCGCATGGAATCCTACCGCCAGAGGCTCGATCAATGCGCCCTCCATCGTGCTCACATTGTCCGGCAACTTAAAGCACAATTGTGCTTCGTGCGCCACATACTCCTGAAATACCCCGTCCACCGGCGGCGTTGCGAAGAATACCACATCCGGACAAAGATTATAGCGGCCTGTCTTACAGAACTCACAGTGTCCGCAGGTCTTGCCCGGCTCTAACGCCACACGGTCTCCTGCCTTTAAATGCTTCACATTTTTGCCGACTTCGACTACCGTCCCTCCCGGCTCATGGCCAAGCACGAAGGGAGGCTTCACCACATAGTCCCCGATGGCCCCCGATTCATAGTAGTGCAGATCACTGCCGCAGATCCCCACATACTCCAGCCTGACCAGCACCTCATCCTCCTTCACCTGGGGGATTTTTCGCTCCTTAAAGCCCATCTTTCCGATTCCCAGCATTACCGCTGTTTTCATGGTTCCTTCCATTTTCAATCTTCTCCTTTCCGTTTTTACTGTTTATGATATTTTCTGATAATACACTCGTGCTTTTTGGTCTCCTTATCATAGAAATCCCTTCCCACCCGCTGTTTTCTACTGCATTCTTAAACTCATCCGCCACTTCCTGATTCGGAATATACACCTCTTTTTTCACAGAATCGTAAGCAAGATAGCCAAGATGGACAAGAAGCGTTAAAACGTCATCCTTGCTCTTAATGCTGGATATGTCGTTTTGAAATGTCCTTGTATTAATCCTGCACCGCTTCCCTCCCAGCATGGATATGACCGCATCTCTCAGCCCATCTTCATTCAATCCGATATAAAATTTCAAAGACTCATAGGTTTCTGTCTCTGTCCAGTAATCGCCGAATTCCTCGTTGCTGATTGCCTGTATAACAGAATTCGGACTGTAAAGAGATTTTACTCTGCTGAAAGAGTAGCCGTCATACCATCTTTTTGCATCATCAAAGTCCATGGCATATTGATTACATAGGCTTTTCACCTCAGGCTCTGTAAATCCCACATATTCAGCCAGCTTCTTGGGCTGCAACATGGTGTATTCCCTGAAATCCGTAAGCGCTGACTGTGTCCCGTATTTCTTGATTGGCAAAATCCCTGTCATATATGCCCCTTCAATCATCTTGTCTGTAAGACTGCTCTTAAATAATCCGCGAAGCAATTGAAGGTATTCCTTCTGTAAATCCGTATTCTCCTTTACCTCCCTGAATAAAGCGTCCCACTCATCAATAATTATAATAAACCTGCGTCCGGTCAACTCCGTAATCCTTGCAAGCATTACCGGCAGGGAGTCTTCCTTTTCAACAGACGGATGGACGCCGCAGAGCTCTGTTATCACCTGCTCCTGAAGGTATGCCACCGTACTTTTTATATCCTTTACCGTTGAAATAAACCAGGTTATATCCAGATAGATTACATCATATTGATTTAAAAATTTTTCAAACAAAGGATCCCCTGCAATTTCCAAGTCACAGAACAAATCCCCGGACTCACAGCTTTTATCATAATAGGCACACAGCATCTGCGTTGCAAAGGATTTGCCAAATCTTCTCGGCCTGCTGACGCAGGTTAATTTATCCTTTGTTCCAAGGGTACTGTTGATATATGAAATCAATCCGGACTTGTCCACATAAAGCCCCTTTCGGACGGACCGGAATCCCGCATTTCCGATATTCAGATACATTCCCATGATTTTGTGCGCTCCCTCCTGAAATATTGAACCAATCTCTGTTTGCCTGAAATCTTTCCTCTAAGCAGAACAGCCATACCTCTGCATTATATTTATTTTACAGTATATACAAGCGTAATGCAACGAAAGACGTTACTCAGATACAAGAGCAGATTGGGGGGCAGCCGGATAATTGCAGGTTAAACCAACGGACAATACGCTCCGAGGACTGTCCTTATGTCAAACAAAAAACAGAGAATTTTCCACTCTCTGTTTTTATCCGTTCTATTTTTTATCTGCACTTTTAGCCCTTTACAGCGCCGATCATAACGCCCTTTTCAAAATATTTCTGCAGGAACGGGTAGATGGCCAAAATAGGGAATGTAGAAACCACAATGGTACAGTATTTTACCAGCTCCTTGGTAAAGGTATCCTCCATTGCCGCAGTCAGATTATCTGCACTCTGCGCCTGGTTCTCAATCAGAATCTCCCTCAAAATCATCTGCAGCGGATACAGTTTTCTGTCCCGGGTAAACATGGCCGCCGGAAACCAGGAATTCCACTGTCCTACGCCGTAATAAAGCACCATAACCGCAATAATTGGCTTGGACAGCGGCAGAATAACCTTCGAAAACACCGTAAAATCATTGGCGCCGTCTATGATGGCCGCCTCCTCCAGGCTCTCCGGAATGGTCTCAAAAAAGGTTCTCATAATAATCATATTATAAGCGCTGATTGCATAGGGTATACTGGATACCCAGATCGTGTTATAAACCCCCGTATTACGGATTGCAAAGAACATGGGAATCAGACCGCCATTGAAGAACATGGTAAAGATAAACATCTTCATCACACCCCTGCGGATCATAAAATTCTTTCTGGAAAGCACATAGGCTGCCAGACTGGTGAGGAGCAGTTGCAGGGATGTCCCCACAAACAGATAGAACAGCGTATTCTTAAATCCGGTATACAGGCTCTTGTTCGAGAGAGTTTTCTGATACCCCTGCAGAGTCGGCTCCCCAAGGATACGAAATAAAGGGCCTGTATGGGATCGGATCAGGAGAGGATCGCTAAAGGATGCCACTACCACATAATACATGGGATAAACTGTCACAAAAATCAGAAACAGCATAATCAAAATATTCATGATCTGAAATGGTTTCACTCTTTTTCTACGTTTGTTTCCTGTCATCTCTCTTCTCCCCCTTTACCACAGACTCGTCTCGTTCACTTTTTTGCTGACCGCATTGGCCAGAATCAGAAGCGTAAAATTAATGACCGAGTTAAAGAACCCTACTGCCGTTGCGAAGCTGTATTCAAACTTTGTCAGACCAATCCGGTAGACATAGGTAGAAATAACGTCCGCTTTTTCATAAACCATCGGATTATAAAGCAGCAGAATCTTATCCCAGCCAAGCGTCATCATATTTCCCACACGCATAATCAGCAGAATCACAATGGTGGGAGCGATCCCCGGCAGCGTCACATGGGTAATCTTTTTCCACCTGCCCGCCCCGTCAATATCCGCCGCCTCATAGAGGGCCTGGTCAATTCCAGTCAGAGCCGCGAAATAAATAATGGAGTCCCAGCCAAACTCCTGCCAGATCGACATCAGTACATACAACGGCTGAAAAAAGGCAGTCTTGCTAAACAGATTAAACGGCTCCTGGCCGGTCAGCGAGGTGAAAAGGCTGCTTATCATACCATTGGTTCTGCAAAAATCCAGCATCAGACCGCAGATCACCACAGACGAAATGAAATGGGGCATATAGGTAACGGTCTGTGTGAATCTCCGCAGCTTACCGCTGTTTAGCTCATTTAACAGGATCGCAAAAATAATCGGAATCGGAAATCCAAATACTAAAAGAAGCACATTGATGGAAAGCGTATTTCGCATAGTACGGAAAAAATAGGGATCAGACAAAAAGGACTGGAAATGTTTTAATCCCACAAAATCACTGCCCCAGATCCCCTTTGCGGGAACATAGTCGAATAACGAAATAATCATTCCGTACATCGGATAGTAATGGTAGATCAGAAAATAAAACACTGCAGGCAGGATCATAATATACAAAAGCGGGTGGGCTTTCATATTTCTCCACAATCTCACAGGATAGGATTTTTTTCCCTTTTCTTCAGGTTGTCTCCCCCTCGGCTCAGCCACTTTACTCATAAGCTCTCTCCCTTCTGTAACGTATGGATACCATATTCTCTACGGACGTACCTGTCTGTTATAAAAAGACAGATCCTGGGAAACCGGCCGCAAACAGCTCTGTTTCACAGAATCTGCCTTTCACAAATTGCCTTTTGAACGGTTGTCAGGCTCAGGCAAACAAACCTCCAACCTTTGTGTTTTTACATTTTACTGCTTATCACGCGCCAAATATCTGTCATAAGCCGCCTTATAGATCTCTTCCCCGCGCTCGCTGCCCAGCTCTTTGAGCTGTGCCACAAAGCCGTCCCAACTGCTGTCAATATCCTCTTCTCCAAAGATGAAACGGTAAACCAGCTCATCGGAATAATTAGCCAGCTTGGTCTTGATCTGGGTCACTTCCTTGGATTCCTCCGTGGTAAGGGTTAAATACTTAGGCAGGACATGGGCATTGTCATTTTGTTTTCCCCACGCGTCCCAGGACTGATGACACTCATCCAGTGAATACTGGGCTGCCTCCAGATCGTCGTCATATTTGATCTGCAAAGGCTCGCAGGTGTACAGGGCCCGCATGGTATTATAGTCGTTTCCGTCCGGATTGTCGGTAACAAAATCGGTAAAGACCATTGTTCCGTCCTCGTTCAGTGTATAAGTCTCCACTTCCTCATTGGTCCCGTAGGCGATTACCTTTAGGATTTCAGGTCTGCACAGATAATCAATAAACTGAACCGCCTCTTTTGGATGCTTTGAATCTGCGGATACCTGGAAGGAGAAATTGTTGATGGAGCATACAATATTTGACATATGCGTCTCATCGGATGCATTTACCTTGGGCATTTCCAGACAGAGAATTTTGAACTCGGGGTCTACAGCCGGGCCTGCCGTAACGGCCATCTTTACATCATAGGTATGCATGAAAGCCATGCCTGCGGTTCCGTTCTCAAAAAGCTTACTGCAATCACCGACCTTACGGCTGACAAAGTCCGTATCAATCAGGCCTTCCTGCGCCCATCCCCTTAGAACCTTCAGGAATTCTTTATAGCCGTCCTGGGTTCTGCTGTAGTGTACGTTGCCGTCATCATCCAGGTCAAAATTCAGGAAAGATACGTCAAACGCAGATGCAATCGGGTTATTGGCATTAAACTGTGTATTTGTTGAAAATTCGCAAAGGGCCAGCGGAATCTCCACGCCGTTCTCTTTAAAGGTACGCAGTACATTCGTATAATCATCGATCGTTACGGGCGCTTCCAGGTCATATTTCTCCAGCCAGTCCGCTCTCACCACAAGCCCGTTGAATATCTTATCCTCATTGACCTGCCCTAGAAATCTGGAACCGAATTTGATGATATTGCCTTCATCGCCTCTGATCCTTCTCTCAATGTCAGGATCGTTCAGATTATTACACAACTGCATGAAATTGGGAGCCTTTGTTTCAACCAGCTCAGTCACATTGTACAGGAGTCCATCCGCTATGGCGCCTTCCACACCGCCGGGATAAGTGGTATGGAACAGATCGGTATACAGCAGATCCGGCAGATCCCCGGAGGCCAGAAGCTGCTGGAAGTAAGAACCGTCATCTCCTGAAGGAGCATGAATAAATTCCAGAGTCAGCCCGGTATCCTCCTCAATCCACTTCACCACCGGATTGTCTCCCAGATCGGTATACTGCGCTCTTGCCGCATCCTGGAAATCACAGAAGACGGTCAGTGTCACGCCATCGCCGATCTTATGATCTTCCGGGGAATCCGCGGCCTTTTCTCCCTCTTCCTTTGTCTCCTCTACGGACGCTGCAGCAGAGTCTTCTGCCTGCGTTGCTTCGCCGGATTCAGAAGCCGATGCTCCGGATTTACCCCCCCCCCTCGCCGCAGCCGCCAAGGACTGTCGCAGCTAAAATGACTGCCGAAAGCAGAATCGCATTTGTCTTTTTCCAGTTTTTCATAATTTACCTTCCTTTCTCAGTATGGGCGCAGTGCCCACACCACCTTTTTATTGCGTAAACACATGTTCCTGTGTTATCGCCTGTATCAATCCCCCGCCAGATTTTCCACTCCGTCCAGCTCCAGAAGGGCGCATATATAAATTTCCAGACCCTTCCGGATCCGCTCCAGGGAAACGCTTTCATCCGGCTGGTGATAGTCTCCGTGCCCGGGAGGAAACATTCCTTCCGGCGCAGGCAAAAGCGGCACTCCCGCTCCGAAGGCCAGTGCGTTCGGCAGCTTCCGGGCATAGGTTCCCCCGCTCATCACAAAAGGCTTATCCTCTCTTCCCAGAAGCTCGTTGCTCACTCTGGTCAAAAGTCTGACCGTCTCTGTGTCGGGATTAAAATAAGTACTGCGGGAAAGCCTGGTCGTTTTCAGCAAAAATCCCCTTTTCTCCGCCTCTGCACCGGCATTCTGCTCATAGGGAAACTCACTGCAGGTGAAGGGATATTTACTGATGAAGCCGATAACCGCTCTTCCCTCCTCCATCCGCATCTGCGTTGCCACACAGACAGTGGGGCCGGACAATTCATCCGTCTGATAAATATTCAGCGCCGTTCCCTGATGATCCTTGTTAATATCCCATACCAGACTAAACGCCTCCAGATCCTGTTCCCCTGCAAGTCCTTTCTGAACCATCCGGCCCGCAAGCCTGGTCAGGGCACTGTCTCCCTTTCCCGGATTGGCCGCCTGTGTGGAGATTCCCGAAGCCGTGATTGAAATCCGGCCGTCCTGCCTGGAGACAAAAAAGCCTTCTCCCAGCTCCTGACAGGCCTGCCACCTCTCCTGCGTTTCACGCAGAACCACAGTCGCTTTATCCGGCACCGTATACTGTCCGCAGTCGCAGATAATGTCCAGAACATCCTGACAGGGCCGCGCTGCGCACAGATCTGCGTTAAAGGAACCTCTTTCCCCGCAGCAGACAGGGAATCCGCTGTCGGGCACCAGCGATAATGCGGGTGCGCAGTAATGCTCCAGAAAATAATCAATATCATGCATCCCCTTTTCCTCACAGGTTCCTACATATAATCCCAGAGAATGCGAAGGAATGATCTGGTGTTCCTTCATATATTTCAGAACGTAAAGTCCGATGATTGCGGAGCTTTTATTGTCCTGGCAGCCGCGGGCGATCATATAACCGTCCTTCACTACGGGAGAATAAGGATCCTGACGCCAGCCCGGGCCCTCCTCAACCACATCCAGATGAGCCCATATGCCAATGCCGTTTTCCATATCTGCCTGCACGGGCCAGGTAAGGCGTCCCACATAATTCTCATAATTATGGGCAGAGAATCCGTTTTCCTTTCCGATCAGCAGCATCTCCTCCAGCACATCCGCACAGCCCTGTCCATAGGGCGCACACTGCGGATTCGTTAAATTTTGTTTCGCCATTCCTGTTATTCATTTCTTGCCGCTTCCACTACCCACTTAATATGATTGATGTCAATATCGTTCGGCAGGCTGCAGTCCGGGCCAAGCATAAATCCCTTCTTTCCGCCCTGGCGGATCAGCCTTCTGGTCTCCTCCTGTATTTCCTCCTTTGTCCCCTTGTAAAGAATCCCCTTTTCTTTATTGTCAAAGCCTCCCCACACGGGACGGCGGAAAAACTCTTTTGCATGGGGAATATCCAGATGCTCAATATAGGCCGCCCAGTTTACCGCCGCAGATTCATAATCCTCCCACACTTCAATGTTATTTCTTACATCCTCCCAGCCGCAGCAATGCAGAATGTTACGGCTTCCCAGCGTGTTGGCATAGTCCAGCACCTTCTTATCCCCGGGTGTTACCCAATCTCTGTACTCTTCTACCGTAAAGCGGTTAATTTCAGCATTCTGCACCGCATAAAACATACCGTCGCAGCCTGCCTCCATCAGGCCCTTTACCAGCGCTTTCACATCCTCCGCAATTACATCACAGGCAAATTTCACTGCCTGCGGGTTTGCCCTGATGCATTCCATCATCTTGTCCCAGCCGATTTGAAGTCTTAAATAGGACAGGGGGCAAAACATCGTATAAAAGCACATGCACTCCCCGTTAAGGGCTTTTACTATATCCGCTCCTCTTTGTACCTGCTCCGCAATAAAAGGATGATCCTTGCCCAGAGGCTTTATATCAAATAAATCCTCCGGCTTTTCAAGATTTTCAAGCACCGGATTGGGAAACCCGAAATATCCGTCGCAGGAAATTTTTACAAAGTCCTGATCCGTATCTCTGTAAAATTTCATCTGCGCATCGATATAAGCCTGTCCGTGGCTCTGCTGAGGCGGAAAATGTCTCCACAATCCTACCGGGACATGATCCATCTCTTCATTATTGAAAAATGCTTCTAAACGTTCTTTTTTATTCATCATTTAATCTCCTATAATTATCAATTCCTTTGTGCTGGCTGTAAAATTATCAAATCCATCGGCCGTCAGAACCCCCATATCCTCAATGCGGACACCATATTTTCCCTCCGGTTTGACTCCTCTTTTCCTTTATGCTATACTTACTCAACGCATTTACCTCAGAATACTAAAACCGCAGGGGGGGCAGGCAAAATGGTTAAACCATTTTCATTTAATCATCTGGTTTACAGGGAATACCATTTTTCCCCGGACAAGCCTTACATCATTTTTCTTCACCATGCCGTGAATCCTACCGTTCTAAATGTGCCCCTGTCACATTTCCATAATTACGTTGAGATCGGAATATACCATCGTCCGTCTGCCTCCGTGTTTATAGAGGGACAGACCTATCCGCTTATTTCAGACGGCTTTTTTCTGATACCGCCTTTTACAAGCCATTACACGCTGCCCGATCCTTCCTTCGGTGATGATCTGGAAATCGACTACTTTTATTTTGATCCCCAGCTTCTCATGGAATGTATTTTCCCGGATTTTTTATCCTCCGCCAAAGCTTCCTATTTTCCCAGAGGAATTCCTTTTATGTATCCTTCCGGGAAGTATCCTCTGCTCAACCAGATTCTTCAATGCATTGTCAGTGAAGTGCAGGCCCCCGGGCAGTCGCCGGCCAGTGTGAACGGCCTTATTCTTGCTTTTTGCACGGAATTTGACGCACTTAAAACAAGCATGCAGACTTACGACCAGCCCAGAACGGCGGTTCTTCCGGCGCTATATTACTTAAATGAACATTATACGGAAGAAACCGACTGCCAGTTTCTGGCCAATTTGTGTAATCTTTGCATCGGCCATTTCAGGCGGGAATTTAAAACAAACACGAATCTGACAATCGGCCAGTATGTAAACCATCTGCGGATTAAAGCCGCCTGCAGCAAAATGCTGCAATCAGAGGACAGTATCCTTGATATTGCCCTGTCTGTAGGCTTCTGCTCTTACTCCGCCTTTCACGGGACCTTCAAAACGCTTCTAAACACCAGCCCCCGAAAATGGCGCGACGCCCATCGCACAATCCACAAAAACAGCATCCGCCACATTCCCTACAAGGAATAAGACCGGGAAAGCTTATGCGAGAATTTCTTCAATCCTCTCTAATTCCTCCTGTGAGAAGCCGGGATTATTCAGCGCCTCCACATTCTCCTCAATCTGAGAAATCTTGCTGGCTCCCAAAATTACAGAAGTTAGTTTTCCCTTTTTAAGGGCCCAAACCAGCGCCATCTGAGCCAGGGACTGTCCTCTTTCTTTTGCGATTTCATCCAGTCTGCGCACCTTGTCAAGCTGCTCCTTCGTAATCCGTTCCGCGCTCAAAAACCGGCTGTGTCCTGCCGCACGGGAATCACCGGGAATGCCGTTTAAATATTTTCCTGTCAGAATTCCCTGCTCTAAGGGGCAGAACGCAATACCGCCGATTCCTTCCTCCTCCATAATGGGAATCAGGCTTTCCGTTTCCCGGTGGAGCATAGAATAGTGGTGCTGATGAATCAGACATCTTACTCCCATGGATTTCAGCATAAGAGACGCTTCCTTTAACTGCCCTGCATTGTAATTGGACAGTCCTATGTATAACGCTTTCCCGGAACGGACAATTCCTGCCAGTGCATCCATGGTTTCCCACAGCGGCGTATCAGGGTCGGGACGATGATGATAAAAAATATCCACATAGTCAAGCCCCATCCGCTTTAAGCTGGCATCCAGCGAAGAAACCAGATACTTTTTGGAGCCTCCGTCGCCGTAAGGGCTGTTATTCATTATGTACCCCGCCTTACTGGAAATAATCAGCTCATCTCTGTAGGGCTTTAAATCCTGCCTGATTATCCTTCCAAAGGCCTCCTCCGCCGACCCTTCCGGCGGGCCGTAATTATTAGCCGCATCAATATGGGTAATTCCCATATCAAAGCATCCCAATATCAGACTCCGGGCATTTTCATAGCTGCTTTCATAACCGAAGCTGTGCCAGATTCCAAAGGACATTGCCGGCAGCAAAAGGCCGCTCTTACCCGTCCGGTTATATTTCATACTGTCATATCTGTCTTCTCTAAAAATAGATTTTATAGGAAACACCTCCTTCTTGTTTCTTAGAATATATCCAGTATATAGTCAAACTGTATATATTTCTTTTCAAGAAGGAAGAAGAATTGTGCATTTTCTGTCATTTGCCTGTAAAGTCGTATTCATTGACCTGCTGTATCTATACAAAACAGGGAAGCCCTGATTCTGGCCTCCCTGTCGGTTTCCTGTTCTATTCCCTTTGTCTGCAGAGCTGTTAATCTTAAAAAATACCGGCTAATTGTCCGGCTTCCAGGGATTCTACCTGCACAATTTCTGCTTTTTCTGCCGCCATCTGCCTCCATTTCAGCGGAGAAATTCCTTTGACAGCCGTAAACTGACGGTTAAATGTAGACGCAGTGACAAACCCCGTCTCTCTTGCCACCTCGCTCACGGACATTTTAGATTCCAAAAGCAGCTTACAGGCAGCTTTTATCCGGTATTGATTCAGATATTCCAAAGGAGCCGTGTGCGTTACCTGCTTAAAGATCCGCCGGAACTGTTCTTCGCTCAGTCCGCAGATTTCTGCCAAGATACAGATTGTAATTTTCTCATTATAGTGCTCCTGAATATAAAGAAGTACAGACTTAATTTTATTATATTTTGACTTTCGCCCCGTGTCCTCAAATACTTCTTCCCTGCACTTTACATAATCCGCAAGAAAAGAAAGCAGAAGTCCTTTGATGGTATTGGCTCTGACCTCTTGCTCATGAAACAATTGAAGCAGCATTTTTACCTTATGCATCAGGGAGGGATATTCCCTTTCCGGGAAAATATTGCCTGCAGCCGGGTTATCCGTAAGAAGCCGCTTATCTCTTCCCAAATCTTCATATTTCGTCCCCTTTAATGCCGCTCTTGTATCCGCCATAATCCATTCCCACTTACTGACCATGCCATCCTGTGCAGCGAACATATGAATCGTGTTCGGAGCAATTACGCAAATATCCCCCTTTTCATAGGAAAGCTTTTTGTCTTCTATCAATCCGATCCCTCTGCCCTCATAGCAGTAACCGATTTCCATACAGTTGTGAAAATGAGCCGTATTTCCCACTCTTTCGTCTTCCCCGATACTGCCGATGAATGCAAAAGCCGATGTATAAATCGGAATATTATAATGGCGGTATTCCAGCTTATAATCATCATATGACAGTTTTTGCATAATATCTGCTCCTTATCCTAAAGAATTTTGTTCAATATTAGCATAAGATGATAAATAGGTCAAAACCCCAGATAACAGATATTTCCACAAAAAGGAGCGTGCTATGAAAGAACAGATTTCTCTGAAAATTTCCCAATGGATTAATGTTCATAAGGAAGAAATTCTTTTGGATTTAAAAAAGGCAGTTAATATCCCAAGTATTTCCGAACCGGATTCCGACATAAAGCCCTACGGAAAGGCCTGCCGGGAAGTGCTCGACTGTATGCTGGAATCTGCCTCCGGTTACGGATTTGATGTACAAAATTATCTTTATCATGTCGCAGGAGTAACCTTAACCCGTCCCTCTGTCCCTTCCAGGCGCGTAGGCATCTGGACTCACCTGGATGTGGTTCCCGTTGGGGACGGCTGGTCCTTCCCGCCCTTTTCCATGACGGAAAAAGACGGGTTCCTAATCGGGCGGGGCGTCCAGGATAACAAATGTGCCGCCGTCGGTGTGCTCCATGCCTTTCGCTGTATCAATGAGCTTTTTCCAAAGCTGCGCCATGAATATACCCTTTACATGGGCTGCAGCGAGGAAAACACCATGAATGATGTCAAGTTTTTTGTAAACCACTACGACCAGCCGGATTTATCTCTGGTAGCCGACAGCGGCTTCCCAGTATGCTATGGGGAAAAGGGAATTGCCGATGTCCTTTTTTGCAGCAAGCAGCCTCTCCCGGACTATGTTGCTGCGTTTTCTGCCGGAAATGCCTCCAACATCATTCCCGACGACGCCTCCATTACGCTTCAATTGGATCAGCAGGGGCAACTAAAGGGGCAAAACCGCTCCCCCATACCGGTGCAAAACTATATTGATGCGCTCCAAAAGCTCCCGGACATCCAGGTAATCCGTCCCGAATCGGACAACCATACCCTTACCATTACCGCAAAAGGTATCAGCGCCCATGTTATTGCGCCGGAACAGGGCAAAAACGCAATCCATGTGCTGTTAAATGCGCTAAAAGAATCCGGTCTTGTAAACGAGTCCGAAAACTGGTTTGACTTTCTTATGAAACTCAGCTCCGACGGATATGGAAAGGCAGCCGGCGTCGCCTGCAGCGATTCCCTCTCAGGCCCCCTTATCGGAAGCGCCACTGTGGCGGAATGTGCAAACGGAATCTTGAAAATACGCGCCAACTACCGCTACCCGATTTTTGACGGAGAGCAGATTTCCGACGGCTCCAGGCTGCTTGGCGGTCTGGAAGGCCTTGCCAAAGCCCATGGCTTTTCCATAAGCGTTCCCAAAAACTCAGGGCCCAGCTTTTTTGACCCGGACAGCCCTGTAGTAACAAGTCTCACCGAAACCTTCAACCGGGTAACAAATATGTGTAAAAAAGCCTCTACCTCCAGCGGCGGCACCTATGCAAGAAATTTGAAAAACGCCGTTGCCTTCGGCATGACAATGCCGGGTATGAGTATTTATAAGGAATATGAAGGCGACCCCCGAGGAAACTTTCACCAGGCCAACGAATCCCTGAACCTGAAAGATTACTTAAAAGCAATTGAAGTTTATATCCAATGTATTGTAGAATTAGATAAGCAGGAAATATAGCACCTGCCCTGAGAGCCAGTAATTACAGCAGTAGAATTGAGGGAAATATGAATACCAGCGAATATATCTATTATACAAAAGTGTTAAAAGAGCAACTGATTCCGGCTACCGGCTGTACAGAGCCCATCGCTCTGGCATATGCCGCAGCCGTCGGCAGAAAAACCCTGGGGATGCTGCCGGAAAAGGTAACCGCAGCCGTCAGCGGCAGCATTGTCAAAAATGTAAAAAGCGTGGTGGTGCCTGCAACCAGCGGAATGAAAGGGATCGAATCCGCAATCGCCGCAGGTATTACTGTCGGCAAGGAGGACTCGGCGCTGGAGGTTCTCTCCTGCGCGCCGCCCGATACGGCCCAAAAAATCAATCTGTTTTTAAAAAAATGTCCGGTGAAAATAGAATTGTCCGCATCCGAAAGAGTCTTTGACATCCAAATCACGATGGAAGCACAGGGACATGCCTCTGTGGTGCGTATTGTGGATACCCACACCAACATCGTCCTGATCAAGCGGGACAAAAAAATACTTCTGGAAAAGGATATTCCGGAACAGGAGGGCAATGGGGAGGAGGGCGCTCTTCTGGAAATCTCCAAAATCGTGGAATACGCAAAGACATGCGCCATGGAAGATGTGTCGGAAACCATCGAGCATCAAATCTCCTGTAATACGGCATTGTCCGAGGAAGGCATGAAGGGCGGCTGGGGTGCAGAAATCGGAAGACTGCTCCTGCTCAAAGCAAAAACGCCGGACGTTAAGCTCCGCGCAATGGCGGCTGCGGCTGCCGGATCCGATGCGCGCATGAGCGGCTGTGAACTGCCGGCAGTAATCAATTCCGGAAGCGGCAATCAGGGGCTTACCGTCACCATGCCCATTGTAGAATACGCAAAAGAGCTAAACGCTGACCATGAACAGTTGATCCGCGCGCTGGTTCTGGCCAACCTCATCGCCGTCCGCATCAAACAGTCCATCGGCTATCTGTCCGCTTATTGCGGCGCCATCTGCGCCGGCTGCAGTGCGGCCGCAGGGGTGGCCTTCCTTTACGGCGGTAACGAAAGTATCATAGAGCACACGGTGGTAAACGGCCTGGCTATTCTCTCCGGCACCATATGCGACGGCGCCAAACCCTCCTGCGCCGCAAAAATCGCCATGGCGGTTAATGCCGGGCTCCTGGGCTTTCAGATGGCCGCAGAAGGAAAAGAGTTTGTCCACGGAGAAGGAATTATCAAAAAAGGAATCGAAAACACCATCGAAGAAGTGGGGGTATTGAGCCGGGACGGAATGAATGTCACAAACAAGGTGATTCTGGATATTATGGTGAAAGGATGAGGGCTGCGCTGCCAAAGAGAAGAGACAAGGGATGCCGGTTCTTCGCCGGACATCCCTGTGTTCATAGGCGGCGGGGAATTTGCTCTGTACTTTAGCCAGGCAAGGGATTTAACAGCCGCCGAAAATCTTACTGTAAATCACAAGTCTCCGCCACATAAATACTACCATGATTTTGGGAAAAGAGATCTCCCCCCAACGACTCATGACTGGAGTAATAGCTGATAAGAAATCCGCTGTTATCTGTTTTTCTGGTGATTCCCATATAAGAAGAATCACCCATAGACGGCAAAACCGCAAGCAGCTGTGGCCGGTTCTCTTCATCCAGCCGGAAGATTCCTGTATGAGAATATCCGCTGTCAAGGTGAAATCTCGCTCCCAAAAAGGCTGTTTTATGGTCAAACCACAAAAGCGGGCCTCCCAGACGCATCCCCAGAGATTTTTTTTCGAAAACAATATAAGGAGCCTCGGTTCGGAGCAGGTACGCCCTGCATTGTTCCCGGTCTGTCCGAATAAATATATGCAGCACCCCCTTCCCGTCAAAAGCCAGGGCAGCTTCGTTTGGCTTTTGAGCAGCTTCGATCGGAATATCTGCCAGGTATTCCCAATTTGTTCCATCCTGTGAACGCATCAGCCGACAGGGTTTGTCCGGTGCCGGATCCTTTGGATGTGTCACACAGTAAGCCGTTCCTCTATGATTCACAGGTCTCCAGTATTTTTCCCCATACGCAAAGCAGACCGGTTCACTCCATGTCCTTCCGTCTATTGACCACATATGCCATGAATCCGTAAGCATATGAGTTCCATCCGCCGACGGCTCTATCGTAAAAAAGAAACACCACAGCATACCGTTTAATTCCATAAACTTTGGCTCCCGTGTATCCTTCCCACAGTGAATCCGACATACCTTCTCCCAGCTTTTCCCGTCTCGCGAAGACAGAATCAGGCTATGGTTTTTATCATCCACCATATGCTTCGGCCCTTCCATAAATCCCAGATAATAGCATCCTTGAAATGTAATGATGTCGGTAAATGCGCAATGACATCCCGGCATTGCATACACCTTTCTGATTTCAGTAATATTCATTTAATTCTCCTTTTTTATTCTCAATCGTACCGTTTTTAACAGCACGGAACCGTACGGAAAAAACAGATGCACAGGGAGCCCCCCATGTATCATCTATCTCTATCCGCACCCGCCGCGTATCCTTTGGCAGCTGCTCGCAGAAACGACGTTGATGCCAGACTTTGCAAACAAAACATTCGGTCCATCCCGCTTCCCGGCCTCCAACCAATACCCGGAAAGCGCGGACCAGCTGCATCGGCATTCGGTTCCATCCGTTATTATAATAATCCGGACGCAACTGATTATAGTCGCGGTTTAAATCATTATCGAAAAGAATACACATTTCCACGCAGTCCTCTTCCGGATATTCGGAAAGCTCACATTCCAGCCATGCCTTCTCCCGGCTCAGCGGAGCCGACATCCATTGATTCGGAGCTGATTCCGGCCGCCCGGCTCCTCCCAGCACCTGTTCCGGTACAAAAAAGTCCGGTGCTTTTTTGGGTATGAAGCATGGATTAACCAAACGCATCCCCCTGGGACTCCCAAGCGCTCCAACACAGCCGCAGGCCGGCACGTCGCTCACACCTAATTGCGCCATACCTCCCGGCAAGCGTAAAAGCAGTTCCTTTCCCTGGGGCGGATTGAAATCAAAACAAATCTCCACCCATCCTGCCTTTTCCTCCAGCTTTCCTCTTCCTGTCCCCAGCACAATCATTTCACTGAATGCACGCCGGACAGGTTTAGCCATACATTCTATTCGATATTCTCCAGACTTACTCCCACACATCCACAATGACAGACTCGAACAGCCCGGCATGGCCGGCAGCATGATCCAGACTTCTTCTTTCATATACATCATACGATCCACCCTGATATTTTCAAAGCGGCTGTGTCCGGATGCCTGTAAGCGGCATACGCCGATCTCTTTCCCTTCTTTTCCAATTTCTCCTGTTGCTTTCACAATCTGTTTTCCTACTGCTTCCGGCACAAGCCCGGTAATCCACTGATCATCCCACAGCAGAACCTGTTGCAGTCCGCAAATCTGCTCTGCTGTGAGCTTAGAAGGAGGTATCTTCCAGCGGCTGCATAACGCTGCAGCCGTCCCGGCCGCCTGCCCCATTCCTGCACAGGTTTTCATTACCCGGGCAGATGCAAATGCAAGATGCGTCGCACTGAAATTACGGCCGGCAAAAAACAGATTGCCCGGTTTTTCTGCATACAGACATCGAAGCGGAATCTGATAAATTCCCACATCTATCTGCGTACAGGAGCTTTGGGCGGAATAAATTCCTCCCGGCGGATGCGTATCAATCGGCCAGCCGCCGCTGCAGACCGCATCGTCAAATCGGCGATGCTCCAAAATATCCCGCTGCGTTAATGTGTAAACGCCCTGCATTCGGCGCGATTCCCTGCGTGCCGGAAGACTTCCCACCCATTCCAGTTCCAGATTATCAGCCGGATAGCGCCCGCTGTTTTTGATATAGTTCCAAATCCCATATATCAGTCTCTGCAATTCCAGCCTAATCTCCTCGCTGTCCTTAACGGTATCCTTCTCTCCTCCTGTTTCCACCCACCAGAAATCACATCCGTTTGTCTCTATCGACAAAGGCTTTTTATTCTCCGTAACAAGCCGATGAATCTCCGCCAAACTGCAGGCGAACTGCGGAGCTCGATAGGAGACAGCATGCCCTGCATCTTTCGTATATAACAGCAAAGTACTGCCCAGCGTACATGAATCCGCCTCTTTTGGCGCCATATCTTCCCCAAACTTTTTTCTTTCTTCCCGTCCGTATAAAAAGGGGACTCCTGCCAGAAAGCCGATCTGTCCGTCTCCGGTACAATCCACAAAAAAATCTGCATGCAGTTCCAGCCATGTCTCTGTTGTCATCTGATAGGCCGATACACACTCCAGTCTTTCTCCGCCATCTTCCTCTCCGGATAAGCCCAGCACTGTCGTATTCAAATACAGTGTAATACGCTTTTCCTTCAAAATAATATCCAGCAGTAGACTGTCCCAGACATAAGGATTTCCTTCCGGATTCTGATACAGATTTTCCATATCCAGCTCCCCGATGATTCCTGTCTCTGCGGCATAACGATTTCTGCCCATGGCCGTGGCTCCCACCATCCATACACGCATTTCACTGCTGGAATTACCGCCAAGCACAGGACGGTCCTGTACCAGCGCAGTATCGGCGCCATGCCGTGCCGCAGCAAGCGCTGCACAGATTCCTGCCATCCCGCCTCCCGCCACCACCACATTATATCTTACTTTCCGAATCGTCTTCCTGCCGTTTTTGTCCATACTCATACCTCTTTAAGAAGTGCGCATATCTCGGCATATTCCGCTTCCAACGGCAGACGCCCCAGCTGAGCCGTATACGCCCGTCCGATTCCCTTCTGTTCCAACGCCGCCTTGATCCCCATCACAAAGTTTGAAAAGCTTTCTGCAGAACCGCCGCCTACAATCTGGAATATTCGGCACAAAGCGTCGACACGATGCTGCGCGGCGACCAGTCCTGCCACATTCCCTTCTTCCGCCATTCTCTGCATGGACACAAAAAGCTTTGGCTCCACACAGGCCAATGCATATACATAAGAAACTCCAAGCAGGGCCGCATACGCGGCAAGCCCTTCCGAACCGGCATAATACACAAAATCCTCCCGTTCCTTAAAGGCTGCCGCCAAACGCCCAAGACGGACTGCATCCACACCGGTATCCTTCAGCCCCAGGATATTCGGATGAGCAGCCAGCCGCATCACAAGCTTTTCACCCAGTATATTAGGCAGACGGATAGGCTGGTTGTACATCCAAAGCGGTATCCTGCTTGCTTCAGCCGCCCGCATAAAAAATACTTCCAGTTCCTCCTGAGAATACCGATAGTAGCAGGGCGCCGTCAGCACCACACCATCTGCTCCGCAGGCGCTCATCCGTCGTATATTTTCCAGCACCCTTTCCAAACATGCGTCACTTACCATCACTAATACCGGAATACGCCCTTTAGTTGTACAAATTACCGCCTCTGCCATCCTTTCGCGCTCCCTGTCTGGCATAGCAAAATATTCTCCCGTACTGGAAAGCGCAAAAATTCCGGTCAGTCCGTTTTCAATATAATATTCTGTCATTGTCTCTGCCACGGCAGCATCAACCTTACCGCCTTGATCAAATGGTGTGGGCGAAGCCGCAAACACCCCCCGATATTTTTTAATTTCCATATTATCTCCCTGCCCCTGGTTATTTTCGTCTGTCTTATCTGCCATTTACCGCATTTTGCTGTGCCTGCTATTTATGTTCCTGATAATATGCGTTATATTCATCCAAAACCTCCTGCCAGCCGCCCGCATAAATTTTCTCAAGGAATGTTTCCCATTCCTCCAGCGGTTTTTCTCCACAGATAATCTCAATACACAACTGTGGAAATTCCGTAGTATACAAATCGGTTTTCCTGAAGCTCTTTTCTGCTTCCGACTGAATTCCCACCAATCCTTCCTGTTTATAGTTTTCCATAGCTTCCACGCTGCGAGTCAGCCATTCCTTTTCATATTCATATTTCTCCGGAATAATATTTTTCAACCACAAAGATTCGTCGTTGGGACGGCGCAAAAGCTGCACATACCCGCTGTATTGGCCGAACAGTGTATATTCCGGCTCCAGATGCTCCACTGTATCGCCGTTTTTCTCATAGTGTACGCCCTCCACACCGTTTCTCACCACATTCCATCCCTCATCGGAAAGGAACCAGTCCAAAACCTTTATAATTCGTTCTTCTTTTCCCTTGGCCGCCGTTGTCAGCGTCCAGCCATTATACAGCCCCGCGCTGGTGGAAACAGGAATTTCCTGAGCATAGGCATCGGAATCGCCGGATATCGGAAAATCTACAAATTCCACGTCTGCCTCCGGTGTCATTGTCCGCAGAATACTCAGATGCCTGTCCATATTTCCGGCAAACAAACGCAGAGAACCGACCGCCCCCTGCTCCAGCCTTTGCTGCAGCTCTGTAGTGCTGGTCTGAAAAATGAAGTTTGGATCCAGTGAGCCATCCTCATAAAGATTATGATAAAATTCCAATACGTTTCTGTAACGCCCGTCTTTTGCAAAAATTCCATAGATCAGCTCCTCATTTTCATTGACATACCAGTTTTTATCCGCATGCCATGCTCTCGCGAAATAGTCTATGCTCAATCCGCTGCCCGGCATCATCATGCTGCTGATGTCAGTCACTCCATAAGTATCTGCAATCCCGTTTCCGTCCGGATCCTGCGTGGTAACGGCCAGCGCATATTCTCTCCAGTCGTCAACTGTCACCGGCATATCCAGCCCAAGCGTTTTAAGCCAGTCGCTGCGCAGCAACATGTAATCCTCCCGGATTATGGTACAGCGGGGAATTGCATAAGTGGATCCATTGGCATTTTTCACTGCATCCCATGCCGCTTCATGCGTATATTTCAGAATGTTGGGCGCCGTCTCTTCGTTTAAATAATCATCCAAGGGAAGAATAATATCATTTTTTACCATGGAGTCATACAACGTATCATTAATGCCTCCAGCGGATGTATTAACGATAATCACGTCGGGATAATCCTGACCGGCCATGGTAGCGCTGCGCTTTTCCTCAAAATTCGAGGACGGATAGGCGATCCATGTAATCTTTGCATTGGTCAGTCTGTTGACTTCGTCCACCCACGCATTGTCATCCGGATTAAATTCCGCCGGGGCAGAAAGCAGGATGGAAAACTCCACCGGCTCTTCTTCCTTTGCCGTCTGCTCCGGCTGTGCGCCGCCGCACCCGGCAAGTCCCCCGGCAAACATGGTAAAACACATAAAGGATACTGCTAATCGTTTTCTGTTTTTCATAATTTCTTTCCTTTCTGGCACAAAGCCTCTGTTTTTCGAATTCTCATGTATTCACGAAAATCCTCTTTACGACTCACCCTTTTACAGCTCCCAGCATAATTCCCTTCATGAAATAACGCTGCAAAAACGGATAAACCAGCATAATCGGTAAAATTGTAATAACAATGGTTGCACACTGCATAGTCTTTGGAAGAATCTGGTTAATTATGCTGGGATCTGCCAAAAGATCACTATTCTCTGTAATAATCTCCTTAAGCAGCACCGACAAAGTCCATTTACTGCGGGTGTTGATATACATTACAGCATCAAACAGCCGATTCCAGTCGGCAACGGCATAAAACAGCGTAACCGTAGCCAGCACCGGTCTGGACAAAGGTACTACAATAGACCAGAGAATCCTGAACGAACCTGCACCATCAATCTTGGCGGAATCCTCAATGCTGTCCGGAATTGACTCAAAAAAGTTTTTGACGATAATAAAATTGGTCGTGGTCATAGCACAGGGAAACACCAGCGCCCAAAGTGAGTCAATCAGCCCCAGCGAGCGTACCACAAGGAAATTAGGGATCATTCCTCCGCTAAACATCATAGTAAATACGATTCCGAACAAAAGCGCACGGCTGCATCTCACTTTATCCTTCGCCAGAGGATATGCCGTGATGACAGTCAGCCCTACATTAAGCGCCGTCCCGATCAGTGTAACCGCTATTGTATTTTTGTAGGACGAAACAATAAGCGGCGTGGAAAGAATACTACGGTATGCCTCCAGATTAAAATCCGCGGGCAGGATCATTGCCGGATTATTCAGATAGCCTGTATAGCTGCTCATTGAAATGGCCAACACGTTGAGTATAGGGTAAAGCGTAACAATGCCTACCAGCAACAATACCAGATAATTCATCCTGTCAAATACCAATTCTGACCTTGAACGACGGACCCCTTTCGAAAAACGTACTGCATTTTTCCGCATCAGAATATCCCCCTTTCTCCAAACAGACGGGCCAGCCGGTTCGCTCCTACCAGCATCACAAACGATACTGCGGATTTAAACAGCCCAACCGCAGTGGAAAAATCATATCGCGCCTCCACCAGACCGATTCTGTATACATAAGTTTCAAAAACGTCCGCAACCTCGTAAACATTTGGGTTGTAAAGCAAAAAAATCTGTTCAAACCCGTTGTTCATCAGGTTTCCTATCTTCATCAGCAACAATACGATGATTGTTGATTTCAGTCCCGGCAAGGTAATATGCCAGATTCTCTGCAGCTTGCCTGCGCCGTCCACCTTTGCGGCCTCATAGAGCTCCGGATCAATATTGGTCAATGCCGCCAGAAAGATAATCGTATTCCAACCCATTCCGTGCCACAGATCCGAAAGTACCAGAATCGTCCGGAACATTTCCTTGCTGGCCAGAAAATTGACCGATGCCCCGCCGAAAGATTTAATCAGTACATTGATAATCCCGTCGGAGGGAGAAAGCAGATTCGTCACAATTCCTGCAATAACCACCCAAGAAAGGAAATAGGGAAGATAGACCACTGTCTGCAGTGTCCGCTGAAAAAAGCGGTTCCGTACTTCATTAAGCATGATCGCAAGTATAATCGGCACCGGAAAACATACTGCCAGTTTATAGAAGCTGATGCAAAGAGAGTTGCGGAAAATACGAAAAAATGTATCGCTTTCAAACAGCTGACGGAAATGCTTCAGGCCCACCCATTCACTGTCCCAGATACCGCTGAAAATATCAAAATCCTTAAACGCAATAATAATCCCCCCCATGGAAGCGTAATGGAAAATCAGATAGTAGATAATTCCCGGTACCAGCATCAAATACAATGTCTTGTTGGCGCATACATGTTTCCACAGCGGTACAGGCTTGTCCGGCGGTTTCTTTCTTCCCGGCATCCGCAGGCGGCGCTGTGTTAAAATTACATTACCCATAATTACTAACCCCTCCTTTTTTGCTGTCTTAATTATTATTATATTGGACCGATTTCCTGCCAACAATAACACCAGACGGTTATAGGGGACGGATAATTGTGCAAGAAAAAGTTCCTATTCCTGATTTTCTACGAAAAGTTCTGATTTTTGCACTAAAGTTCCTTTTTTTGTCCTTTTCCCTCAAAGTAGACCTGACACTTCAAATTTGAAGAGAATTTATGTTATACTGAATAATAAACTTGCAATGCGTAGTCTATCCGCGCATCATATCTTATAAACTTGTACTTGTAGCGGCAAATATCTACAGGTCCAGAAAGGAGTACGCAAATTTTCATGAATTACAATGTTCTTCTGGTAGATGACGACCAACGTATCCGGCTTGGACTTGCCCGTCATATCGACTGGAACCGGCTTGGTTATAATCCTCCCATTCTAGCCGCTGATGTCACCCAGGCCAAACAAGCTCTACTTTCAAATAGAATTGATATTCTGGTGACGGATATCCGCCTCCCTGATGAATCCGGGCTGGAATTCTGCCGGCAGGTACGCCTGCAATATCCGGATATGCCTATTTTTGTCCTCAGCGCTTTCAATGACTTTGAATATGCGCGGGATGCCATCCGGTTCGGCGTCAAACGCTACTTTACCAAGCCTACGGATCTGGCCGCCCTTTCTTCCGCCATGGAAGATACCCGAAAAGAACTGGATCGCATTGCCTGCTCCCGGGAATCTCAGTCTGCCCATGCCCGCCATCAGACACGCACCTATCGCTTTTTGCTTTCCCATCTCTGGTCTAATCTGGCTCACGGCATGATCAAGGCAGATGAAACTTTGTATTCTTTTTTTTCGGAAAACCATATTGTTTTCCCTTACACACGATTTTTACTTCTGCGTTTGCAGGCCCCTTGCGCCCTCCTCCCCGCTTCCCAGAATCTCCTGTACGGTGCGCTGGATGCGGCCGAATGTATTTCCTATCCCTTTCCTGCAGAAAATGACAGTATATACTTTCTTCTGAATATTCCGGATGAAACGTCACTGGAAACTGCACTGGATACATTTCTTGACCAGGCATCTTCCGAAACAGTTCTGGACGTCAGCGGTTTTGTCTCTTCTCTCAACAGACTGCCTGAATGTATGTCCCAACTGGAATGTATCCATACTTCCGGACGTATCCGCCGCTTTGCGCCCCCCGCCCCGTCGCTTCCTGCACCGTCCTTTGACAGCAGGCAGATAGAGGCTTTTCTTTCTGCTATCGGATCTAATGATGAGACCGGCGCTTTAGAAGTTTTGGATACACTTTATCCTGTTTATGCCGAACTATCCTTTGATGCCCGCTGTGATCTCTTTGCCCGGCTTTTACTCCAGCTTTCGCTATATATAGAACGATTCGGAATTTCTCTCTCCGGAATGTACGGAGAAAGCTTTTCCATCTCTCGCATGGCCCGCCAACTGGCAGCCCCGGCACAGATGGATTCATGGCTGCGGGAACATGTCCATCGTGTTCTCTCCATTCTGGAGGAAAATCAGGCAGCATATTCCGCACAAATCATCCGGGACGTATGCAATTATATCTCCGCACATTACGCTGAAGGGATTACTCTTTCGTCCGTCGCAAAGGCAATTTTTCTCAGTCCCTCCTATGTCAGCAAATTATTTAAAAAAGTAACCGGGGAAAAATTTATTGATTATCTCACTTCCGTCCGGATTGAAAAGGCTATGCAGCTTCTCGCCTTCCGGGACAGCCGAATTTATGAAGTCGCAGAGAAAGTGGGCTATAAGAGCACCAAACATTTCTCACAGGCATTTCGGGCCCATACCGGAAAAACACCTATAGAATATAAGAAAAGCGTATGCGGAAACGAAGGGAGTACACTATGAGATTAAAAACAAAACAGGTTTTTCTATCCAACTTTATTCTGATGCTTCTGAGCGTATTTGTCCCCTGTGTTTTCTTCTGTTCACTCCTAAGCATCCTCTGGACTCGGCAAGCACAAAAGGATGCTTTCTCAAACGAAGAAACCATGCTTTCTCTGGCATCCCGTACATTCGATACCGTATTGAGAGATGTGACGCTGGCGATCGGCCTGATGGAAACCGATGAGCAGCTTACGGCATCGCTATACGCCGCTTCCGGAGGACTGCGCAATCTGCCTGCCTCCTCTTTCCTTTCCCTGAACACCGCTTGGAATGATACGGTCCGCGTTCTGCTTGCCAAACCCTATGTCAGCAATGTATATCTGTATTTGGAGCAATACCCTGACTTTGTATTTACCGATGAGAATATCCGCCTGCTGGAACACATGAGCGATACACGCTGGCTGGATGCCTACCGTGCGCAGGATCCCGGCGTCAGTCTGTGGACCCAGTCACTCGACGCGGCCTCCTTTTTTTCTAAAGCACCGGCAGAATCTATCTATATCTCCCGGCGTCTCCCCTATCTACACTGGGATGACGAGCTTCGCGGCGTAATAACAGTACGCCTGGAGGATTCTTATTTTCATGCACTTTTTGATGACCTTCCGCAAAATACTTCCCGAAATATCTTTATTTTAGATGACAAATTTACGCAACTGTTTTCCCTGCACACCGGAACCTATACACAATACCTTCAGGATGAGGATATCTTGTTTGGAGAATGCGTAAATTTTACCCGTCGAACCCAACAGGGAGACATTCTGGTTTCCGTAGTCAATTCCTCCGCCTTTAACTGGAGCTATATCTCCGTTCTCCCCCTTTCTGACATATCAAACCGCTTTCTGAACCTGCGCCGGCTGGCATATCTGTTCATTGCCATTGCCCTGCTGGTCAGTCTCTGCCTCGCCTCCTTTATCACGCACCGCAATTACAAGCCCATACGGTTTATGGTACAGATAATTGATAACTATCGCCAAAACGGTACTCTCACAGAGGACGATCACTATTCCGGAAATGAATACGGGTATGTTATCCATACCCTCATCCGGACACTGACCGCCAGACAGGAGGCCGAAAAAAATCTTGCCATCGAAAAAATGCTGCAGGAAGAAGCCAGCCTGCTTGCCCTTCAGGCACAGATCAACCCCCATTTTTTGTACAATACACTGGAAATCATTAACTGGGAAGCCATTGATCTGTTGGGAACCGACAATAATATTTCCCGGATGCTGCTGTGCTTAAGCTCTAACCTGCGCTATGCCACCCACAAAAGCGGCCGCTTTGTTACTCTGCGGGAAGACTTGGAAAATCTCTCCCAGTATATCACCATCCAAAAGCTCTTCACGGAAGATCGGATTTCCTTCTCCTATCGCATTGACGAAGCTCTGCTGGACCGGCGGATTCCCAAGCTGCTTTTACAGCCTCTCGTAGAAAATGCTCTCATACACGGCCTTTCCAAAGCGGCCGACGGCTCTGTCCGAATTCGAATTCAGGACTGCGGCAACGGAATAAAACTCAGAGTTCTCGATAACGGCGCCGGTTTTTCTCCAGAAGCACTGTCGGAGGTTCGGGCAAATCTGGAACACGGCGAGGCATCCTCCGGAACCTGTCTCGGCCTAAAAAATATCGACAGCCGACTAAAACTTCTCTATGGAAAAGAATTCGGCCTGAAAATTTTCTCTATTCAGAATCGGGGAACTTGCATCCAGGCCTATCTTCCCGGAGCAAAAAGCTGAATCGTTGCCGCCGCTTTTGGGGGCAGAAGAAGCAAGTTATATACCATACCGAAAGATCCCCCACAAAAAACAACATCCGCTTTCACACTAAACGAAAACGGATGTTGCTCTAATTCAAATTTTAAACACGTTTTAGCAGGTAGCTCCTCCCACCACATTCTTCTTCAAAATTTCTTCCCTGTCAATCCTGCTGTTCAACAGCTTATCCTGCACATAATCAAATCCCAGGCGGGCGATTGTATCGGCAAACCGCTCTCCCGAAATTCCCTCATCCCGGAAAAACAAAATAGCCCGTTCTGTCACATCAAGAACCTCCTCTTCCGAGGTGAAAATCTTATCCAGAGGCTTGCCCTGCGCAACCTTCTTGCCCCAGCGGCCGCCGATATAAACTTTGTAGCCTACTGCGGATTCATTCACTGCGCCGAAGGGACACTTGGAGATGCAGCGGCCGCAATGGTTGCAGGCATCTGTATCGATCCTGATCTTTCCCTCCTCCAGACTTGCCACCTTGATGGGGCAGTTATTTGCCACCTGGCAGTTCTTACAGCCCCGGCATTTGGAAAGGTCAATCTCCGGCAGCCGCTGGCCGATAATACCAAGGTCATTTAAGTTGGGCTTCACACAGTTATTGGGACAGCCGCCTACCGCAATCTTAAACTTGTGGGGCAGGGACACGCTGCGGTAACCCGTATAATACAGATCGTGGAGCTTCTGGGAAAGGCCGAAGGTATCAATCAGGCCATACTGGCAGGTGGTTCCCTTGCAGGACACTACCGGACGTACCTTTGATCCGGTTCCCCCCGTTTCCAGCCCTGACTGGGCCAGAAATTCCATCAGCTCATCCAGATTATCGTAGGGAACCCCCTGGATTTCAAGCGTGAGACGGGTAGTCATGGTAACCTCTCCTGAACCGTAGCGTTCCGCCGCCTCCGCGATCTTTTTCTGCTCCTGGGCAGTTATTTTCCCGTTGCGGGTGATCACGCGGACATTAAATACATCATCATACCGCTTATCCTGAAGGCATCCCAGGCCCTTCACCCGCTTGATCTCCTGCGCGGAAAGCTTTTCCTTGCTGCGGGACGCCTTTACCTCGTTAAATGTAACACCGCCCTCCAGCACCCGCGTATTGGTATAGCCCAGCGCCTTCAAACGATTCTGTAAGAAATATGCTCTCTTTCCCCTGTTGCACACAAGCAGAAGCTTTGCATCCTTCTCGATGCCGTCTATAGGCTCTGTGACCTTGGAAAAATCAACCCAGCGGGCCCCGGCAATTCCGGCTGTTTGCTGTACATCCAGAACCGTATACTCCCCCGCCGCTCCGGCCAGATATTCTGCCGGACTTATGCTCTCAAAAATACCGTCGATCTTATTCTCTAAGATATAACAGGCTGTCACAAAGGGATGGATTGCCGTGGAGAAGGGCGGCGCATAGGCAAAATCCAGGGTGTCAAAATCATCCAGCTTCATTTGCTGTGAGATTCCGGTTACAGCGATGTCAACCATTTTATCCACCGCGCCCGCGCCCAATACCTGAATCCCAAGAAGCCTGCGGCTTGCGGTTTCCGCTGTGAGCTTGACAATAAAAGAGGAAGCGCCCGGATAATAATGCGCCTTATCCTCCATCACACAGACAACGGAGGTGGTTTCATAGCCTTCTGCCTTTGCCTGCTCCTCAGTCAATCCGGTTCTTCCCCCATTTAATGTGGGAAGCAGACGCACCACTCCGGTTCCAAGACAGCCGCCGTAGCCATTGCCGGCCCCATAGAGCCTCTTTGCCATTGCCCTGGCAGCCAGGTTGGCCGTGGAGCCCATGGCAGACCACTGTCCTTTTCCCGTAAGGGAATTGCTGACCATCGCACAGTCCCCCACCGCATAGACATCCGGCAGGTTCGTCTTTAAATCTTTATCTACAAGGATCGTTCCCTTAAACATTTCGATCCCGGAGCCCTCCAAAAAGCCTGTGGCAGGACGCACGCCGATGGCCAGGATCACTAAATCCGCCGGCAATGTACCATTATCCGTGGTCACGCTCTCGGCCCTGCCGCTTCCGCCAATCCCCTTTAAGCTTACGGAAGTTAAAACCCGCATCCCCTGTGCCTTCAATTGCTTTTTGACGTATCCCGCCATCTCCCCGTCAAAGGCATTGGGCATGATCTGGGATGCCGCATCAATCACCGTCACCTCCAGCTTCAGCGCCAGCAGGTTCTCCGCCACCTCCAGCCCGATAAAGCCGGCGCCGCATACCACGACCCTGCGGCAGTTATGTTCCCGGGCATACTCACGGATTGCCACCGCGTCATCCGGCGTGCGGACACAGAAAACTCCCGGAAGGGCGACCCCTTCCACGGGCGGTACAAAGGGGGCCGCCCCTGTGGCAATAATCAGCTTATCATAGGCTTCCTCAAACGCATCTCCCTGCTCCGGACGGATCGTTACCTGTTTTTTCGCACTGTCAACGGCGACGGCCTCACACCCGGTCTGCACCTGCGCCCCCGTCAGGCCGGCATACTTGGCCGGGGAATTTACAATCAGCTCTTCCCTAGTGGGAATATCGCCGCCGATATAATACGGCAGACCGCATCCCGCATAGGAAATATCCCTGCTCTTTGTAAAAATCTTTACCTCAGCCCGGCGGTCAAGGCGTTTCAATTTTGCCGCCGCTTTCGTTCCGGCGGCAACGCCGCCCAAAATCACATATTTCATCCCTTACCTCCTGTTTCGGTTTGTCAAAATACCTTCTTAATTATCATAACATTTCTGCGATACAAGTCAATATAGCCCCGAAATGAAGAGCCTTACTCCGTAACTATTCAGCCTTCGGCTTCATAGTTACTGAATCCGGTCATTAAAAGTTCGCCTACTGCGAAGGGCCGGATTCACTCTTGGCACAATATACGCTTTCTCACGGTCTGCGCAGTAATTGCGCAGACCTGGCTGAATCAATGTCATTAAGTTAGCACCAGCAGCATAAGGCTTACTGCGGGAAAGATGGCAAAAAAGGATGCCCGGCTTCCCCA